>WNGJ01001375.1_pt1 | contig 23881 bp, 27 predicted proteins | sample 5400611 | NCBI WGS metagenome assembly WNGJ01 (sample SAMN13153375, study PRJNA577476) | soil metagenome | isolation source: 40 cm soil or saprolite under Garry oak tree replicate 1 | place: USA:California | collected 2016-06-15
CGGCGCTGCGGCGATCGCGGCGGCGGTCGCGATATTGCCGCCGGAGCCGGCGCGATTTTCCACGATGAACTGCTGGCCGAAATGATCCGACAGCCACTGCGCCATGATGCGCGCAACGATGTCGACCGGGCCGCCGGGCGCAAATCCGATCAGCCAGCGCACCGGATGATCCGGATAACCGGCGGCCCGCGACGGCATGGTTCCGGCCACAAGACCGAGAAGGCAGACGACGCCCGCTGCCGCCGATCGCAACCAACCTGCCATGGCCGCTCCCTCCGAAAGCCCTGAACTCCGATCGGCGATCCCCGGCGAAGCGGATGGTCAATCGACCGACACGCCGGCGAACTCCACCACCTTGCGCCATTTCTCGGTTTCGTCGGCGATCAGCTTGCCGAATTCGGCAGGCGTCATCGGCTTCGGGATGCCGCCGGTCTCGGCGAGGCGCGCCACCAGCTTTGGGTCCTTCAAGGCTTCGGCGACCGCCTTGTTGAGGGTATCGACGATCTCCGGCGGCGTGCCTTTCGGCGCCGAGATGCCGTAGAAGCCGGCCGATTCGAAGCCCGGCACCGTCTCGCCGATGGCGGGAATGTCGGGCACGCCGGGCCAGCGCTGCGGCGAGGTGACGCCGAGCGCTCGCACGCTGCCGCCCCGCGCCTGTTCCAGCGCGGACGGAAGGTTGTCGAAGATCAGTTGCACCTTGTTGGAGATGATATCGGGGAAGGCGAGCGCCGACCCCCGATAGGGCACATGCACCATGTCGCATTTGGTCATGGCCTTGAACAGTTCGGCCGACATGTGCACCGAGGTGCCGTTACCGGAGGAGGCAAAGGAGATCTTGCCGGGGTTCGCCTTGCAATAGTCGATAAACTCCTGAACGGTCTTGACCGGCGTGGCGTTCGACACCACCAGCATGTTGGTCAGTTGCATGATGCTCGCGACCGGTACCGTGTCGCGCATGAAATCGAAAGGCAGTTTCTTGTAGAGCGAGGTGCTGATCGCGTTGTTCGGCGCAACGAACAACAGCGTATAGCCGTCCGGCGGCGAGGTGACCGCGGCTGCGGCCGCGATATTGCCGCCGGAGCCGGTGCGGTTTTCGACGATGAACTGCTGGCCGAAATGGTCCGACAGCCACTGGCTCATGATGCGCGCCACAGTGTCGACCGGGCCTCCGGGCGCGAAGCCGATCAGCCAGTGCACTGGGCGGTTCGGATAGGTGTCGGCGGCGGATGACGGCGCCGTTCCGGCCGCAACGCACGCAACGCAGATAACAATGAACGCAACCGTCCGCAGAAAACGGAACATCTTCCCCCCGTCGTGACCTTGTCGTTGACCGCATGCTTCCACAAAACGAGGGGCTTGCCTACTATCTCGCCTGCGTCAGGATCGGTCATCTCGACGCGCGGCGCTGTACTCGAGGTCAAAAACATGAAACTTGCTTCTGTGTTGTGTGCTGGTGTGTTCTGCGCCGGCGTTTTGTTGTTTGGGGCCGCCGCCGTGGCCGAAGAGGGGGACAAGGCCATTCAAAAGACCACGATCAGTCTCGGAACTGCGACGCCCGGCGGCGGCTTTCCGCTCTACGGCAACGCGTTTGCGGAAATCATGAACGCGGCCGATCCGGCGCTTGTGATCGAGCCGCGCAACACCAAGGGCAGCAACGAGAATATTCCGCTGCTGGAATCCGGCCAGCTCGACATAGGCCTGGTCGCGGGCGAACCGTCCTATGAAGCCTTCATGGGGCTTGGGGGACGTCCGAAGACAAATTTGAAAATCCTGACCGCGATGTATTCGTCGCCCGGCATGTTCGTGGTCCGCGCCGACAGCCCGTACAAGACCATTCGCGATCTCGTCGGACAACCGGTTGCGTTCGGCGCCAAGGGCTCGGGCTTGCCGATCCTGTCGCGCTACATGCTCGACGGCCTCGGCTTGAAGCAGGATGAGGATTTCAAGTCGATCTATCTCGATCGCGCCGGCGATGGCCCGGCCATGGTGCAGGACGGCCGCGCGGCGGCGCTGTGGGGCGCTGGAATCGGATGGCCGGGCTTCGCCGCGATGGCGGAGAGCCCCGTCGGGGCAAGGTTCATCGCGCCCGATGCCAGCGAGATCGCGCTCATCCGGGCGAAACACACATTCCTTAAACCGCTGACGATTCCGGCAGGCAGCTATCCCGGCCAGAGCGTGGCGATTGCTTCGGTCGGCTCATGGAGTTTTATCCTCGTGCGGGAAAACCTGCCGGATGATGTCGCGTATCGGCTGGCAAAGACGTTGCACGGCGGCGAGAGCACCTTTTGTAAGAAATTGTCGCAGGCCTGCGAAACCACAGCTACCAACACGGTCGCCGCCGCGCCGAGCGTGGAACTGATTCATCCCGGCGTACTGAAGTACTTCCGTGAGATCGGTGTGGTGAAATAGGCGAAGCGGGCGAATGGTGAATAGCGAGTAGTATTTTTTCCACTCGCTATTCGCCACTCGCTACTCGCCCACTTCATTTCTTCAGCATTGGGCACGCGGGATCGGGCGGACCGAAGGCGTCGTCGCCGGAGATTTTTGTCAGGATCTTGTAATAGTCCCACGGATATTTGCTCTCGTCGGGCTTCTTGACCTCGACCAGCATCAGGTCGTGCACCATCAGATTGTCGGCGCGCAGCTTGCCGTTCCGCGCAAAGAAATCCTCGATCGGCTTCTCGCGCATCCTGGCCGTCACCTTGAGCGGCTCGTCGGTGCCGGTTTCCTTGATCGCGTTGAGATAATGCATCACCGATGAATAGACGCCAGCTTGCCACATCGTCGGCATCCGGTTCATCTTGGCGAAATAGCGCTTCGACCATTCGCGGGTCTTCTCGTCCATGTCCCAATAGAATGACGTCGTCAGCAACAGGCCCTGCGCCGCCGGCAGTCCCAGCGAATGAATGTCGGTGATAAGCGCCAGCAGCGCCGCCATCTGCTGGCCGCGCTTGAACAAGCCGAATTCGGAGCCGGTCTTGATCTCGTTCATGTTGTTCGGGGGACCTGCGGCAATGCCGATGATCTTGGCCTTGGACGCCTGTGCTTGCAGCACGAAGGATGAGAGGTCCGGTGTCGCCAGCGGCGGACGCACCGAGCCCAGCACCTTGCCGCCATTGGCAGTGACGATGGCGGAGGCGTCCCGTTCGAGCGAATGGCCAAAGGCATAATCGTCTGTGATGAAGAACCAGCTATCGCCGCCGCGCTTGACTACCGCCTGCGCGGTGCCGACCGCGAGCGCATGGGTGTCGAACACCCACTGGATCGCGTAAGGCGAACAGAATTTGCCGTGGAAATCCGCGGTGCCGGTCGAGTGGGTGATGAACAGCTTCTTCTTTTCGTTGGCGACGTTCTGCACGGCGAGCCCGACCGCTGAGACCGGCACGTCGACGATCAGGTCGACCTGTTCGGTATCATACCAGCGCCGCGCGATCGCGCCGCCGATATCCGGCTTGAGCTGATGATCGCCGATGATGACTTTGATCGGCTTGCCGAGCACGGTGCTGCCGAAATCGTCCACCGCCATCTGCGCCGCGGTCACCGAGCCCTGTCCGGTCGGCGTCGACGCCGGGCCGTTCATGTCGGTGAGAACGCCGATCTTGACCACATCGTCCGAAATCTGCGCAAGCGCGGGCGATGCAATTGTTGCGGCGGCAAGCGCGGCAAGCACGGAGACTCGTCTGGCTGAAGTCAAAGCTGTCCTCCCCCATTTTATTCCGACACTGTTTATTTTGAACCCAGGGGCCGCGATAAGACCGCGCGAAACGCGCGGCCGAATTGGGCCGTCGGTCTCTTGTGCAATCAATTCACGGACCGCGTCAACGGACGCTGTGAAGGCCTCCGGCCCGATCAGGCAGCGAAGCGGATCTGTCCGGCGGGGGCCGTATCGTAACCGGTCAGCTCCGCGGCGCGCTGCGTCAGCCGCTTGTCGCGCAGGAAGCCGACCAGCGCCTGGATGGCAGGCAGGAAATAGCTGCGCTGCCGCATCAAGAGATCAAAACTCTCCCAGAGCAGCGGGACGAAATCGAGCCCGGCCGATGTCGCCGCGGCGCGGGTTGCGATGCCGCAATCGGCGCTGCCCGCGCGGATCGCCGCGGCGAGATCGGGACCGGTGAGGCAGGGCGGTTCGAGCCGGCGCAAATCCCTTGGGTTCGCGCCGGCCCGCTTGAGCAGTGCATCGAGCAAAAGCTGTGCGCCCGCGCCAGGCTGTCGGACCGCCATTTTCGCGCCGGACGCCAGTACGTCCGGCAGGCTCTGCAGATCCTTCGGGTTACCAGAGGCGAGCACGAGCCCCTGTTCGCGCCTGGCCACGCCGACCAGGACGGAGTCATGCAGGCCCGGCAGCGCGCGGAGCGCCGAGGTATTGGGGTCACCGGAGCTATTGGCGGACACGTCAGCGCCGTGGAAATGGATCGCGGTGGCGAGCACCTCGCCGCGCTGCAGGCGATCGACGCCGCGTAGCGTGCCTTCGCTCAGCGACGCCAAACCGGATCCGGATTCACGCAGGCTCCACTCCAGGAGATCGTCCTGGCTGCCGCCCACGATCAGCGGCGGCTCCGCGGCCGTCATGCCGGGCGGGCGGGCCAGCCCCGACAGCACCCAGAGGTCCAGCTCGTGGCGGGGGAACAGCCACTTGCCCGTTACCTTGCTACAGGGGATTGCGCCCACCGTAACCAGTTCGTAGAGCTTGCGTTCTCCGAGCCGAAGGTAATCGGCTGCCTCGCTCGTGGTCAAAAATTCCATTCTGCATTTGTATGCATATTTCTGCGCTTGTTCAACCGATTGACAAGAATCGGAATTTTTGCCGAACAAGGTCGGTGGAGGGAGTATGTCGGACCATTTGAGTGCCTGGCAGCTTGTCCTGAACGGAGACACAGCGCTGTTTGCGATCGTGCGGTTGTCACTGGTCGTCAGCCTGTCGGCGGTCGTTCTCGCCGCCCTGATCGGCATGCCGCTCGGTGCGTTCCTGGCGCTGACCCGCTTTCCCCTGCGTTCCCTGCTGGTGGTGATGTTCAACGCGATGATGGGATTGCCGCCGGTCGTGGTCGGGCTTGCGGTTTATCTCTTGCTCTCGCGATCCGGACCGCTCGGCGCCCTGGGCGTCCTGTTTACGCCGTCAGCGATGGTGATCGCCCAGACCATCCTGATCGTGCCGATCATCGCGGCGCTGACGCGCCAGACGGTCGAGGATCTCTGGGGCGAGTATCGCGACGAACTGACCGCGATGGGCGTAGGCCCAGCCGGGCGCATCATGACATTGCTGTGGGATGCCCGCTTCAGCCTGCTCACCGCGTTGCTCGCAGGCTTCGGGCGCGCTTCAGCCGAGGTGGGTGCGGTGATGATCGTCGGCGGCAACATCGACGGATTCACCCGCACCATGACCACGGCGGTCGCGTTGGAGACCTCCAAGGGCAATCTGCCGCTGGCGATGGGGCTCGGGCTCGTGCTGGTCGCGATCGTGCTTGCGATCAACGCCGCCGCATGGGGAACGCGCGTCTGGTCCGAACGGCAGGCGGCCTGACCATGCGCGCGCCGACGAGCGATCTTCCGCTTATTCTCAGCGACGTCTCGCTCGATGCCGGCGAAACCCGGATTCTCCGTCATCTGAACCTGACGATTGCTCGGGGGGCGCCGACGCTCATTGTCGGGCCGAACGGTTCCGGGAAAACGAGCCTGCTGCGGCTCTGCATGGGACTTGCGAAGCCGTCGGCCGGCTGGATCACCTGGGGCGGCTGCTTCGGCGGCGGCCCGGAGCGCCGGGCCATCGTGTTTCAGCGTCCGGTGATGTTGCGCAGAAGTGTTGCCGCCAATGTCGCCTATGCGCTGGCGCAGGCCGGCGTGCCGCGCAAGGAGCGCGCCGAGCGTGCCGCCAACTTGCTTTACCGGGTTGGGCTTGTCGATCTCGCGGAGCGGCCGGCAAGGCGTCTGTCCGGTGGCGAGCAGCAACGCTTGGCGCTGGCGCGCGCGCTGGCGCGCAATCCCGAAATGCTGTTGCTCGACGAGCCGACCGCCAATCTCGATCCCGCCGCGACGCGCGCCGTGGAGGATATCGTGCTCACCGCGGCCGAATCCGGCATCAAGATCGTGATGGCTTCGCACGATCTCGGCCAGGTTCGGCGCTTGGCGGGCGATGTGATTTTTCTGGTGCGCGGCGCACTGTGCGAGCGGAAGCTCGTCATCGATTTTCTCGACAACCCGTCGACGCCGGAGGCCTTTGCCTTTCTGCGCGGCGATCTCGTGATTTGAACGGCAAGTAACGGCAAGTACAAGTAACGGCAATTAGGAGTATCCGATGTCGGCTCGGTTTTTCTCGCTGGCTCTCGTCATTATGCTGGGCGTCGCCGCGGCGCGCGCGGGCGCTGAAGACCGCTCGATCGTCGTGGCATCGACGACGTCGACGCAGGACTCGGGGTTGTTCGGCTACCTCCTGCCGATCTTCAAGGCCAAGACCGGCATCGATGTGAAGGTGATCGCGCAGGGCACGGGCCAGGCGCTCGACACCGCGCGGCGCGGCGATGCCGACGTGGTGTTCGTTCATGCCAAGGCGCAGGAGGAAAAATTCGTTGCAGACGGGTTTGGCGTGAAGCGCTTTGATGTCATGTACAATGATTTTGTGATGATCGGACCAAAGGCCGATCCTGCCGGTATCAAAGGCAAGGACATCGAAACCGCCTTGAAAACCATTCGAGAGAGGGCCGCACCCTTCATCTCGCGCGGCGATCGATCGGGGACGCATGCAGCCGAGCTTGCGCTGTGGAAGCAGGCCGGGATCGATATCGCCGCCGCGAAAGGACCCTGGTATCGCGAGATCGGGCAGGGCATGGGAGCAGCCCTCAACACCGCCAATGCGATGAACGCCTATGTGCTCTCCGATCGCGGCACCTGGATTTCGTTCGAGAATCGCGGCGACCTCGACATCGTTGTCGAAGGCGACAAGCGCCTGTTCAACCAATATGGCGTGACGCTGGTGAATCCGGAAAAATACCCGTCGGTCAAAAAAGACCTCGGCCAGGCCTTTGTCGACTGGCTGATCTCGCCGGAAGGCCAGGCCACGATCGCAGGCTACAAGATCGGCGGCCAGCAATTGTTCTTTCCCGACGCGGAGAAGAAGGGAAGCTGAACGCGGGCTTTTGTCCTACGCTTCGGCCTTCTTCCGCTCGTCATGCGCGGCGCCCCAAACCTCGCGCGCGGCATCCGCATTCATGATGGCGATGCCGACGCCTACGACCAGGTCGGGCCAAGCCGATCGCCACAGGAAGGCGGTCACCCCGCCGGCCGCGATGATCGCGAGGTTGGCAAGCGCGTCGTTTCGCGCCGACAGAAAAGCCGCCTTGGTGAGGCTGCCGTGACGATCGCGAAGGCGCGCCAGGATGAAGGCGCAGAAGAGATTGATCACAAGAGCCCCCAGGCCCGTCAGCGTGAGCGGCAATGGGGCCGGCGGCACCGGCGACGCCAGTTTCTGCCATGCGGTCCAAAGGCCGGCCAGCGCCGGGACAAGGAGGATGATTGCGAGCAGCATGCCAAGAAAAGCGCGCCGGCGCGCGGTCCAGCCGATCGCAATTGCAATCAGGATATTGATCGAGGCATCTTCTAAAAAACCGACGCTGTCGGCAAACAGCGACACCGAGCCGATGGCGATTGCGGTGGTGAACTCGACGCCGAAATAGGCGAGGTTCAGAACCGCAACCACCACCACCGCGGTCCGTAAACGTGTCATTTGGCGCACTCAACTCCCATCCAGCGCCGCCAGCCGCTCCGCCTCCGCGATATCCTCAACCGTGTTGGCGTTGAAGAAGGGATCGAGCGGCCTGACCGGCCAGGTCATGGTCGCGAGGCGATAGCGCGCGGTCCAGCGGTCGATCTTGCGGACGTCTTCCACAACCAGCGCCTGGCGAAGCTCGTCGCGCAAGCTCACGCTCCAAAGCCCGATCACCGGATGCGACTGGCCATCGGAGGCCGCGACCGCGAGTTCTGCATTCTGTTCGACGAGGCCCCGATGCAGGCGAACAACCAGATCGTGCGGCAGGAACGGGCAATCCGCCGCCGCGCTCAGCATCCACTTGACCTCGGGCCGGTCGGCCGCGGCCCAGTCGAGCGCGGCCAAGATGCCGGCGAGCGGTCCCGGAAAATCGGCGACGGTGTCGGCGATAATAGGCAATCCGAACGCGGCAAAGCGCGCCGGGTCGCCGTTGGCATTGAGGATCAAGCCGTCGCACTGCGGCTTCAGCCGCGCGATCGCCCGCTCAAGGATGGTGCGCCCGCCGATGGTGCGCATCGGCTTGTCGCCGCCGCCCATCCGCCGCGCCAGCCCACCGGCGAGCAGTACGCCGGGAATCCCGGTCGTTTCAGTCATCGCGGACTTCGCCCTTGTCAGTCATCACGGCTTTCGCCTTTGCGCTTGTGCCGCGCGGATTCGTCTTCGATGTAGTCCAAATTCTGGTCGTAGACGATGCGCTCTGCGCCCGACAGCGCGATGAAGCGTTTTCCCCGCGTGCGCCCGACCAGCGTCAGCCCGACCTGCCGCGCCAGATCGACGCCCCAGGCGGTGAAGCCGGAGCGCGAGACCAGGATCGGAATCCCCATCCGCACCGTCTTGATCACCATCTCCGATGTTAGCCGCCCCGTGGTGTAAAGAATCTTGTCGGCGGGGTCGACGCCATGGCGATAGATCCAGCCCGCGATCTTGTCGACGGCGTTATGGCGGCCGACATCTTCGGTGTAGCAGACAGGCGTGCCTTCCTTGCACAACACGCAGCCATGGATCGCGCCGGCTTCGAGATAGAGCGAGGGCATGGTGTTGATCGCGTGCGTCATCTGGTAGAGCCAGGACGTGCGCAGCTCCGCTTGCGGCAGCGCGACGCTCTCGACCGCTTCCAGGAGATCGCCGAACGCGGTCCCCTGGGCGCAGCCTGAGGTTTGCGTGCGCTTCTTCAATTTCGCTTCAAAATTGGTGTGATGCGCGGTGCGCACCACGACCACCCGCAGATCGTCGTCATATTCGACCTCGGTGACCACGTCGTCGTATTTCAGCATGTTCTGATTGAGCAGATAGCCGAGCGCGAGATATTCGGGATAGTCGCCGATCGTCATCATGGTGACGATCTCCTGCGCGTTGAGATACAGCGTCAGGGGCCGTTCCACCGGCACCTTGATCTCGACCTTGGCGCCGGTCTGGTCGATCCCGGTGACGCGTTCGGTCAGGCGCGGATCGTCCGGATTGGGGACGATCAGGGGGACCTGGGCTTTTTCGATCTTCATCATGGCGGAGAGGTTAGCATGACAACGAGGTTAACATGACAACGAGGTTAACATGACAAGGCTTGCCAGCCGATATAAAGCACCTTTGGATATTGCCTAGCCCGGTTTTCGCGGCGGGCGCGGAGAATGCGATGAAAGTGATTGGGCTCGCCGGGTGGAGCGGCGCCGGCAAGACGACCTTGCTGACGCGGGTCATCCCGCACCTGCTTGGCGAAGGCTTGCGCGTCTCCGTGATCAAGCATGCCCATCATAATTTCGACGTCGACGTTCCGGGCAAGGATTCCTGGCGGCATCGGCAGGCCGGCGCCGAGCAAGTGATGGTGTCCTCGGGCAAGCGCTGGGCCTTGATGCATGAGTTGCGCGGCACGAGCGAACCGCGCCTGCCGGAACTCCTGGCCAAAATGGCACGTGTCGATCTGATCGTGGTCGAGGGCTACAAGTCCGAGCCGCACCGCAAGATCGAGGTGCACCGCGCCGCCAATGGCAAGCCGTTGTTATTCCCTGGCGATACCGGAATCGTCGGGATTGCGACCGATGCCGCCGTTGAAACCACGCTGCCGACCGCCCATCTCGATGATATCCCGGCGATTGCCGCCATGATGCGGCGATTGGCGATGTCGATCGAGGACGTGCTGGCCCGCAGCGCGGCCGAAAGCTAGGGCTTACGATGGCGCAATTGTCCGACGATTGCTTTGCCTTTGGCGGACCCATGATGTCGGTCGACGAGGCCGTCGGTATCATCACCGGGCGCGTCGCGCAGGTCGAGGAGATCGAAGCCGTTTCACTGGTCGACGCCGACGGACGCGTGCTCGCGCGCGACGTCGCTGCGCCGCTGCCGCTGCCGCCGTTCACCAATTCCGCCGTCGATGGCTATGCGGTGCACGCGAGCGACCTTCCGCAAGGACAGGAACAGGCATTTTCCGTAGCTGGGCGCGTCCAGGCGGGCAGCTCCGCGCAAGCCGCGCAGCCCGGCCATGCCGTGCGGATATTTACCGGCGCGCCGCTGCCGCAAGGCACCGACACCGTGTTCATGCAGGAGGATGTGCGGATCGATGATGCTGGCCGCGTCGTTCTTCCGCCAGGCCTGAAACCGGGCGCCAATGTGCGTCCCGCGGGCGAGGATATTGCTTTAGGCCATGTCGCGCTGAAGGCCGGCCGGCGCCTCAGGCCACAGGACATTGCGCTGGCTGCCGCGTTCGGCCTGACCGGGCTTGAGGTGACGCGGCGCATTCGTGTCGCCATATTTTCGACCGGCGACGAACTGGCTTCGCCGGGCACGCCGCGCGCTGCCGCGCAGCTCTTCGATTCCAACCGCTTCATGCTGATGACGATGCTCAGGAGGTTCGGCTGCGTGGTCAGCGATCTCGGCATCCTGCGAGACGAGCGCGTCCGGCTCGCGAGCGCGCTGAAGCAGGCGGCCGCCGCCCACGACCTGATCCTCACCACCGGCGGCGTTTCGACCGGGGAAGAGGATCACGTCAAAGCCGGAGTCGAAAGCGTGGGTTCGCTCGTGCTCTGGCGCATGGCGATCAAGCCCGGCCGGCCCGTCGCGATGGGAATTATTGGCGGCACCCCGCTGATCGGGCTGCCGGGAAATCCCGTGGCAAGTTTCGTCACCTTCGTGCACGTGGTACGGCCGACGGTGCTTGCGCTGTCGGGCGCAGCCCATGCGCCTCTCGTGCCCATGCCGGTGCGCGCGGCCTTCTCTTACAGGAAAAAGATCGGCCGCCGAGAATATGTCCGCGTCACCTTGCGCGGGGGCGCGGATGGCTCGCTGGAAGCGATCAAATTTCCGCGTGAGGGAGCGGGTCTGTTGTCTTCACTGGTGGACACTGACGGACTGGTGGAACTTGGCGAGGATGTCACCAAGGTCGAGTCCGGCGATAACGTCGGGTTCCTCGGTTACGAAAATCTGATCTGAGGTCCCTTCCTCGGTTACCAAAAGCTGATCCGCCAGCCGTTGACGGTACAGGTGCGTTTTCGCATGGTTCGCGCATGGGGACGACCAAACTCGATCTCACCGGACTGAAGTGCCCGCTGCCGGCGCTCAAAACGCGCAAGGCGTTGCAGCCCTTGAAGCCGGGCGACCTGTTGGAGGTCCACTGTACCGATCCGCTCTCGGTGATCGACATTCCAAATCTGATTCAGGATACCGGCGACAAGGTCGAGATCACTGAACGCACTGCGCAGCGGATCGTTTTCGTGATCGAAAAAACAAATCGATCGATTGAGAAAAGCGATCGACCGCCGCCAACTGCAAGCCGCTGATGAGATCGGCGACGTCGGATAGATGAGCGCGCATCATCGCACCGGCCAGCCGCGGTGCGGTGTGATGTCGCGCTTATCCCAATTCTTGCGACTTTTGAGATGGGTGGGCGAGTTTAGCTGTGGTTCCAATGCACGCAGGCTGCGAATCATACTTCCGGTGGACATGTTCCGTGGCATAAGATGTTCGAATGGGTGTTGAGGATCGACCCGGGGCACGTGTTGGAAATGGCGCAGGGCAACAATCCAGGTGTGAGCCGCTCGAGGTGCTCAGCGGATCGTAGTTGATGGCCACGCCCGGTGGGGCTGTTGTAGGAGGGACGAATGGCGACTGTTGATAGCGCCGGCACCGTTGCTGGCGTTGGGAGTGGAATTCTCGACCGGGAGCACACGGTTGCAAAATCCGGATTTAACCGTTGGCTGGTGCCGCCCGCGGCGCTCTGCATTCATCTGTGCATCGGCATGGCCTATGGCTTCAGCGTCTTCTGGTTGCCGCTGTCGCGCGCGGTCGGCATTTCGCAGAGCAAGGCTTGTCCGGATATGTCGCTATGGCAAGAACTGTTCACCACGACTTGTGACTGGAAGGTCGCGAGCCTGGGCTGGATGTATACGCTGTTCTTCGTGCTGCTCGGCGTGTCGGCGGCGATCTGGGGCGGCTGGCTCGAGCGCGCCGGGCCGCGCAAGGCCGGCGTTGTCGCCGCGATATGCTGGGGTGGCGGCCTTCTGATCGGCGCCTTCGGCGTTTATGTGCACCAGCTTTGGATCATGTGGCTTGGTTCCGGCGTGATCGGCGGCGTCGGTCTGGGTCTCGGCTACATCTCGCCGGTGTCGACGCTGGTGAAATGGTTTCCGGATCGTCGCGGCATGGCGACGGGGATGGCGATCATGGGCTTCGGCGGCGGCGCCATGATCGGTGCGCCGCTTGCGAATCTGTTGATCAATTACTTCAAGACTCCCACCTCGGTCGGCGTCTGGGAAACCTTCGTCGCAATGGGCGTCATCTATTTCGTTTTCATGATGATCGGCGCCTTCGCCTATCGCGTCTCCCCGACCGGCTGGCAGCCGGAGGGCTGGACCCCGCCGAGCGAAAAGAAAACGATGATCTCAGAGCATCACGTGCATCTGAAAAATGCGCACAAGACGCCGCAGTTCTGGCTGATCTGGTGGGTGCTTTGTTTGAACGTCTCCGCCGGAATCGGTGTGATCGGCATGGCCTCGCCGATGCTGCAGGAGATTTTCGCGGGCAAGCTGATCGGAATGCCTGACCTGACGTTCAGCCAACTTTCGACGGAGCAAAAAACCGCGATCGCGGCGATTGCCGCGGGCTTTGCCGGCTTGCTGTCGCTGTTCAACATCGGCGGCCGGTTCTTTTGGGCATCGCTGTCCGATATTGTCGGGCGCAAGAACACCTACTTCACCTTCTTCCTCCTCGGCATTGCGCTCTATGCGCTGGCTCCGACCTTCGCCGCGATGGGATCGAAGCTGTTTTTCGTGCTCGCCTTCGGCATCATCCTGTCGATGTATGGCGGTGGCTTCGCGACCGTGCCGGCCTATCTCGCCGACATGTTCGGAACCCAGTTCGTCGGGGCCATCCACGGGCGGCTGCTGACGGCGTGGTCGACGGCCGGCATCATCGGCCCGGTGGTGGTGAACTACATCCGCGAATTCCAGCTCGCCGCCGGCGTGCAGCGCGATCACCTCTACGACACCACAATGTACATCCTGTGCGCCATGCTGATCGCTGGCCTGATCTGCAACTACCTGATCAAGCCCGTCGATCCCAAGTGGAACATGAGTGCCGAAGAAGTCGCCAAGCTGCAGGCCGCCAGCGCCAAGAGCGAGTCCGCGATCCAGCACGGCTCGTTCGGAATCGGCAGGGGTGGACTGGACATCAGCGCTGTATTGTTCTGGGCGTTCGTCGGCATCCCGCTCGCTTGGGGTGTCTGGAAGACCCTTGAAAGCGCGGTCAAGATCTTCTGATCGGTGCGACGATCGGGCCGGCGGGATGCGAGCGATCGTGTCCCGCGGCCTTCGTTTTTCGAAATCAATTCAAGAAATCCGACTCCGGGGATGATCGTGTTTCGTGGCGGTTCTTTATCTTAGGGTTTTGCTGACGTTTTTTTGCTGGCGTTTTCCGTGGCGCCGCGCTTCTCGTCGCAGGAAAGCCAAGGGACTGGCCGGCGACGATCGCGGGTTCTACATTGAAGATTGCATGAACAAGACCTGAGTCGGGTACATTGCGCTCCGGTCTTGGCGGGGTATCGCAGTACGTGCCGCCGGTGCCATAAATGCCTGTTGGGACACGATAATTTTTGTTGGCATCTGGCATGCCACGGACTACGATGGTCCAGAAATTTGGTATGCGATAGCGATTCACGCTGCGACCATCGCGTTTCGAGATCGTTTGACCCAGAAGAGAGCGGGACGTTCCAATGAGTCATGACGTGCAGCAGGTTCGCTCATTCGAGCACCCGGGCGAGGGACGGCGCCGGGCCAAGGCGACGCCCAAGGGCCGCCAGATCGATCCCGCCGCCGCGCACGACATTGAACTGCTGCTTGGCGACCGGCCCAGGCGGCGCGATCTCCTGATCGAGCATCTGCACCTGATCCAGGACAAGTATCATCAGATTTCCGCTGATCATCTCGCGGCGCTTGCCGACGAGATGAGGCTGTCGTTCGCCGAAGTGTTCGAGACTGCGACCTTCTATGCGCATTTCGACGTGGTGAAGGAGGGGCAGCCGGACATCGCGCCGCTCACCATCCGCGTCTGCGACTCCCTCACTTGCGCGATGCTGGGTGGGGAAAAACTGCTGCACGAATTGCAAGACAGCGCCGGACCGACGATCCGCGTCGTGCGCGCGCCCTGCGTCGGCCGTTGCGACACGGCGCCAGCCGCCGAGGTCGGTCACAACTTCGTCGATCACGCGAGCGTCGACGGCGTGCTTGCCACCGCAACGCGCGGCGACATCCATTCGCATCTGCCGGACTACATCGGCTACGACGCCTATGTCGCCGGCGGCGGCTACAAGCTCTTGAAGCGGCTGCGCTCGGGTGAGTTGCCGAAGGCAGATTTGTTGAAGGCGCTCGATGACGCGTCCCTGCGCGGGCTTGGCGGCGCGGGCTTTCCCACGGGGCGCAAATGGCGCGCGGTGCTAGGGGAGCCCGGTCCGCGGCTGATGGCGGTCAATGGCGATGAGGGCGAGCCCGGTACCTTCAAGGACCGCTACTATCTCGAAACCGATCCGCATCGCTTTTTGGAGGGGACTTTGATCGGCGCCCACGTGGTGGAGGCGCCCGACGTCTACATCTACATCCGCGACGAATATCCGGCCTCGCGCGACATCCTCGAGCGCGAAATCGCCAAGCTACCACCGGGCGGGCCGATGCTCCACATGAGGCGCGGCGCCGGCGCCTATATCTGCGGTGAAGAGTCCTCGCTCTTGGAAAGCATCGAAGGCAAGCGCGGATTGCCGCGGCACAAGCCGCCATATCCGTTCCAGGTCGGGCTGTTCGGCCTGCCGACGCTGATCAACAACATCGAGACGCTGTGGTGGGTGCGCGACATCGTCGAGAAGGGCCCGGACTGGTGGAAGAGCCATGGCCGCAATGGCCGCCAGGGGCTGCGCAGCTATTCAGTGTCAGGCCGGGTGAAAAACCCCGGCATGAAGCTGGCGCCGGCCGGCGTCACCGTCCGCGAGTTGATCGACGAGTTCTGTGGCGGCATGGCCGACGGCCATACTTTCTATGCGTATCTGCCGGGGGGCGCGTCCGGCGGCATCCTGCCGGCCTCGATGGATGACATCCCACTCGATTTCGGCGCGCTGGAAAAATACGGCTGCTTTATTGGTTCCGCGGCGATCGTGATCCTGTCGCAACAGGACAGCGTGAGGGGCGCCGCGCTGAACCTGATGCGTTTCTTCGAAGATGAAAGCTGCGGCCAGTGCACGCCGTGCCGGGTCGGCACGGAGAAGGCGGCGCTGTTGATGCAGCAGCCGGTCTGGAACCGGCGACTGCTCGACGAATTGAGCCAGGCGATGCGCGACGCCTCGATCTGCGGGCTCGGCCAGGCGGCCTCGAATCCGCTGACCTCGGTGATTAAATACTTCCCTGACGAGTTCAAGGACGCAGCCGAATGACCAAGATCCGGTTCGAACTCGACGGCAAACAGGTCGACGCCAAGCCGGGCGAAACCATCTGGCAGGTGGCGAAGCGCCAGGGCCAGGAGATTCCGCATCTGTGCTATTCGCCGGAACCGGACTATCGGCCCGACGGCAATTGCCGCGCATGCATGGTGGAGATCGAGGGCGAGCGCGTGCTGGCGGCCTCCTGCAAACGCACGCCTTCCGTCGGCATGAAGGTGACGACCGCGAGCCCGCGCGCCATCGCTGCGCAGAAAATGGTCATGGAACTCCTGGTCGCCGACCAGCCGGCGCGCGAAACCTCGCACGACCCGGATTCGAAATTCTGGCATTGGGCCGAGAAGACGGGCGTGACCGAAAGCCGCTTTCCGGCAGAAGAGCGTTGGGAGGCTGACGCCAGTCATCCGGCGATGCGCGTCAATCTCGACGCCTGCATCCAGTGCGGCCTTTGCGTGCGCGCTTGCCGCGAGGTGCAGGTCAATGACGTGATCGGCATGGCATATCGTAATCACGGTTCAAAAATCGTGTTCGACTTCGACGATCCGATGGGAGAATCGACTTGTGTCGCCTGCGGCGAATGCGTGCAGGCATGTCCGACCGGCGCGCTGATGCCGGCGGTGATGCTCGACGACAAGCAGACCCGCGTCACCTATCCGGACAAGAAGGTCGACTCGCTGTGCCCGTATTGCGGCGTCGGCTGTCAGGTCACCTATCAGGTCAAGGACGACAAGGTGATCTATGCCGAGGGCCGCGACGGCCCGGCCAATCACAATAGGCTCTGCGTCAAGGGTCGCTTCGGCTTCGACTATATCCATCACCCCAACCGCCTGACCAAGCCGCTGGTGCGGCTGCCGAACGTGAAAAAGGACGCCAACGATCAGGTCGATCCGGCCAATCCATTCACGCATTTCCGCGAAGCCTCCTGGGAAGAGGCGCTCGACATCGCGGCAAAGGGCCTCGTCAAGATCCGCGACGAGAAGGGCGTGAAGGCGCTCGCCGGCTTCGGCTCGGCCAAGGGCTCCAATGAGGAGGCCTATCTGTTTCAGAAACTGGTGCGCACCGGTTTCGGCTCCAACAATGTCGACCACTGCACGCGGCTGTGCCATGCCTCCTCGGTCGCAGCGCTGATGGAAGGCTTGAACTCGGGCGCGGTGTCCGCGCCGTTTTCGGCGGCGATGGACGCCGAAGTCATCATCGTGATCGGCGCCAATCCGACCGTGAACCATCCGGTCGCCGCGACCTTCATCAAGAACGCCGCCCAGCGCGGCGCCAAGCTCATCGTGATAGATCCGCGCACGCAGTCGCTGTCGCGCCATGCCTATAAACATCTCGCGTTCAAGCCTGGCAGCGATGTCGCGTTGCTGAACGCGATGATCCACACCATCATCGCCGAAGGCCTGACGGATGAGCAATATATCGCGGGCTATACCGAAGGCTTTGATGATCTGAAGGCCAAGATCAAGGACTTCGCGCCGGAGAAGATGGAGCCGATTTGCGGCGTTCCAGCCGAAACCATTCGCGAGGTGGCGCGGATGTATGCGCGCGCGAAGGCGTCGATCATCTTCTGGGGCATGGGCATCAGCCAGCATGTGCACGGCACCGACAACGCGCGCTGCCTGATCGCGCTCGCGCTGATCACCGGACAGGTCGGCCGCCCCGGCACCGGCCTGCATCCGCTGCGCGGCCAGAACAATGTGCAGGGCGCTTCCGATGCCGGCCTGATCCCGATGTTCCTGCCGGACTATCAGCCGGTCAGCCGCACCGATCTGCGCGAACCGTTCGAAAAGCTCTGGCATCAGGATCTCGATCCGGTCCGTGGCCTCACGGTGGTCGAGATCATGAAGGCTGTCCATGCCGGCGAAATCCATGGCATGTATATCGAGGGCGAAAACCCCGCGATGTCGGATCCTGATCTGCAGCATGCGCGCGAGGCATTGGCAAAGCTCGATCATCTCGTCGTGCAGGACCTGTTCGTCACCGAGACGGCCTTCCATGCCGACGTCATTCTGCCGGCCTCGGCCTTCGCCGAAAAATCCGGTACCTTCACCAATACCGACCGCCGCGTGCAATTGGCGCGCGAAGTGATCAAGCCGCCCGGCGATGCCAGGCAGGATCTCTGGATCATCCAGGAGATCGCCAAGCGCATGGGGCTGCCCTGGAACTATTCCGGCCCGGCAGATGTCTTCACCGAGATGACGCAGGTGATGCCGTCTTTGGACAACATCACCTGGGAACGCCTGGTGCGCGAGGGGGCGGTGACCTATCCGGTCGACGATCCCGACAAGCCCGGCAACGAGATCATCTTCACCGCGGGATTCCCGACCGAAAGTGGCCGCGGCAAGATCGTGCCGGCGCATGTGATCCCGCCGGACGAACTGCCCGACGACGAATATCCGATGGTGCTCTCGACCGGCCGCGTGCTCGAGCATTGGCACACCGGCTCGATGACGCGTCGCGCCAGCGTGCTCGACCAGATCGAGCCGGAGGCGGTCGCCTTCATGTCGCCAAAGGACATGCGGCGGATGAAGCTTGCGCCGGGCGATTTCATCCGGCTGGAGACCCGGCGCGGAGCGGTCGAGGTCAAGGTGCGCGCCGACAGCGACGTGCCGCAGAACATGGTGTTCATGCCGTTCTGCTACGCGGAGGCCGCCGCTAACCTTCTGACCAATCCCGCGCTCGATCCGTTCGGCAAGATTCCCGAATTCAAGTTCTGCGCGGTGCGGGCCGAACGGGCGGAGATCCGCACTGCGGCGGAGTGAGACGGGTCGCTAAGTTCAATGCTCAGCTTGCGTTGCCCGCAGCCCAAGCTGCCGGGCGATTTCGTTTTGTGCGATGATTGCTTCGAGCCGCGATATGTTTTCCAGCAGCCGCTGACTGGTGAGGATGAGAAAGTAATAGCCGAACTGCGGATTTTGAAAGTAGATCTCGAGCAGCTTTTCATAAGTGATGCTCAGCACATGGCCGTCTTCGATGCATTCGATCGTTGCCGTTCGGCGGTTGTCGGGCGTAAGAAAACCAAGTTCACCCATCAGACGTCCCGGCGGAAGTTCGACGTTGATCTCCTTCACCAGGAATTTTCCGGTGACGGTCAGCAGCATTTCGTTCGCGGGATCGTCCTTCTTGAACAAAATACTGCCCTTGCGATATTTGCGCTCGGTCATGAACGGCTTGAGCCATTCCATCGACATATCGCCTTGCGTAGCGGTGCGCGCCTTCTTGACAAGGTTGAGCATTTGACGAAGGCGAAACGCGTTGATGGGGAGCAGCAGGAGATACAAGAGAAAGGTCTTGACGTCTCCGGCGAGCGCACCAAAGCCGACGAAAAATGTGCAGCCGACCATGTTCGCGACGCGCAGCGGAACCATGGTCTGCGTCAACAAGGTCGCGACAAAGAAGACCGCGCCGACCAGGGCAAACATGTTGGCCAGGTTGATGTTCGCCAGCACGATTTCGAGCAGGCGGTTGAACAAGGCATCGTAGGTGATATTGTCGGGGTCGAGACCCATCTGAACCAATATCTTTGCAATGCGTAAATTGTCCGCCGCCGCGTCGAGAATGCGGTTCAGCGTGGTGGACAGGTCGGCGTTGATCGAATTCATCGGATACCTCGGGCGCCTCGAAAAATTTCAAACGAAAGATTCGGCTAAAGCCGGATCAAGTGCGAACAAAAAGCCTGCGACTGTCGGAAGAACGACCGGCGAGCCGCCCTCTTCCAGCGTGACGGCAATCATGGCATGGGCGACCGGCGAGTACCGCACCATCGGCCACGGCCGCCTTGGTCAGCATCGGTGCACTCGCCGCTATCCCGGCCCCCAACAGGAAGACGTAGTTCCCAACCACCAGGGATGCCATAGTTAGCTCGTACGGGGAATTCATCAATTGCTCAAACGTTCGAGCCAGGCCGGAGGTTACGAATCAGCCTGATCTTGCACTTGGCATACGTCAATAATTTATAGCGCCAGAAATAGATCACGTTTTCAGCGCGAGGATGCCTGAAAATGCGCCTCCCGCCGTCGGGATCGCGAGCGGGCACACCCGGAGTCGCCTGATCGTCGCGAGGTGTGCGTCCGCCGTGCCCGTTCCGGCCAGACCTCCTGGCCCGTATGCTCAAAATGGAACGGAGCGCCTTGTCTTGCGGTCATCCCCGTCAGTCAATGAGGGTCCTCAAGTAAAACGCGGTTTCGAGCGCGATGATCGCTGCGAGGATGGCTCCCGCTGTCAGCGCAGTCAGCGCGCACAGACAGAACCGCTTGATCATCGCGCGATGCGGGTTCCCTACACCTGCCTGGACAGCATCCCGGCCCGCCGATGAGTGAGAAGGCTGAGGCTGATCGAAGACATACGTTGGCATCGTCATGTTCGAAATCCTTGTCGCAGAAACCACTTCAGCTCAGAGGACGCCAAGATCCCCTTGATTGGGAGTATCAGCGCCTCAAGAGCGCTCCGATAGCTTGCTCGCAAGGCGCACCAGTGGCGCAAGCTGCGCGGCAAACGGATTGCCCTCGTTCTCGAGATCGAGCTCGAATCTTTCGGCCGGAAATATCGTGGCACAGCCTGCCGGTCCGCCCTGCGCATGCGCAAAGGAGACTGCGGAATTCTTGATCAGAAAGAGCCCGCCGATTCGGCCCTTCAAGTCGCGGGCAACCCAAAACCCGGCTCGGTTGCGGCCGATGAAGAACGCCGGGATCGCATCGCTGACTATGTTGGGGTCCAAAGGCCCGAACTGCGGCGCAGGCATTTCGGCGTGATCCGCCGGCGGGATGTGGACGCGCTTGCGCTTACGTCCAGCCGAGGCGCGCGAGCGTTTTGGCGCGAGCCGCTGCCGAAAAATTGGGATTGTTACCTGCGTTGGTCATTGCACGTTTCTCGATTGCGTTTGCTTACCTCTGGGCTGGCGCGGACGAGGGTGCCCGGCTTCCGCTACTGCTTACTGCATCCAATTGCTGACAAAGGCGTCGAGCATGTCGCGGAAAACAGTGAGAATGGTCGCAAGTTGTTCCTGGAACTGCCCCTGCCGTGCTGTGTTGAAAGCGACCGCGGCCATGACGGCCTCCTTGCGAATCCAACACGCATGATGTGCAGGCGAAGCCATAGGAATGCGAGATGGCCCAATGAGGCATCGCATAAGAAATTCATAAATGTCGGGATCGGGTGAGGCCGTCGCTCCTGCGCGGGCTTTGGCTTTTATGCCGCGCTTGTGCCTGAGTGCCGGGCATCGCCTCGATTTCCTACACCCTTATACGCATCTTTGCCTCCAATGGCTCGCATGAACCGGCGCGGAGTTCGAAGATGGCTCACTATCTTGATCCGACCAGCGACGACAAATATCGCGGCTTGCCTTGCGACAACGAAGGTGAAACGCATCCGGGCGGCTACCGGTTTGGCCGCAGCCAAGTGAAATCCGGTCAAGTGAAATCCGGTCATGTGCGATCCAGTCATGGCCGCTCCGCACTGAATCGCCTCAAGGGCTATTTGAAAACGCTGATCGAAGCGATCGCCAATGCGAAGCTGCGTCGGATGCGGTGCGAACTCGAGCTTCGCGGCATTCGCCTTGACCAGTCGGACGAGGCGTGGATCGCAAGTTCTCTCCGTGACACCAGCCGCGCCGAATAAGCGGGAACGTCGCATGACTGCAATGTTGCCCGTAGTCTCCTTCCTGCGCAACGCGATCGGCTTGCTGATGACGTTTCTGTTTCCGTCCTGGTACGGACCGGCGACAAAGTACCGGCCGGAAGATCATTACATGCGCGGTCGGCTTGTTGTAATAGGGCACGACCGAAAGGACGGCATCGGCGCCCAGCGCTTCAGCGCGCCGCGTCAGTTCGATGGCATGGCTGGTCGAATTCGAACCCGCGCCGGCAATCAGCCGGACGCGACCGTGCGCGACGTCCACGGCGGTCCGCACGATGCTCTCCCGCTCCGTCGGCGACAGGGTCGAGGCTTCACCAGCGATATCGCAGACCACGAAAGCGGGGACACCAGCCGCGATCTGGCGTTCGCAAAGCCTTTCGAAGGCTTTCAGGTCGACCGCGCCGGCTTCGTCGAATGGGGTGGGGAGATCGGGTATGTAGCCCGTCAGCCAACTGGCTGGATTTACTGCGGACATCATGGTGACTTACGCCGCCTGTTCAATCTGGCGGAAGCCTTGACGGAATTCTTGACGATAGGCGGAAAGCACGAGGCCGTCGTGGCACCGCACGCCTGCCTCGATCCGAAAGCCCAACTGCTCGAGTTTCTTCTGTATTTTTAGGCAGAATGTGCCTTCGCGAGAGCCGATCAGGATGGCGAGGGTGGCGCTGGCGCCAAGGAATTGCGATATATGCGCAAGCGCTGCTTCGACGGCCGCCAGTGAGTTCGCGCCAGTGATCAGACCAACGGCGTGTTGTCTCCTTGGCAGGGGGCAGGTTGCCGGCGTGGCGATCCGAACGAAGCCGCGCCGCCGCAGCGAAAGATAGAGATCCATGCTGTCGCCGCCTGCGGCGATGGCGCGATGCAGGTTCGACAAGCGTGTGAGCGCGATCATGGTATCGACGACCTGCTCCCGGTCCGCAACGGAACAAGGCTGCACCATTTGATTCTCCTTGAAGTGACGCCGGCGGCTGGTCAGGCCACACGCCTTGTGCCGGCAATCTGCGGGCGATCGGCGGAGGACGGTTTGCCGTGCATATCGAGCTCGATTTCGCGCGACAGCTCGACGATGGTTTCGGGATGGTGGCCGTTCTCGAACAGCGCGTATTTGATCGCCTGGGCGTGGTTGACGAAGAGACCGCCATAGAGACCGTTCTGCTCCTGGGCGACCCAATGGCCGCGGCTGTTCTTGCCGATAAAGACGATGCTGGACGGGGAACTGCACGAGGGAGGTTCGACGAGCTTCACGTTAGTATTCCTTCTGATGCGGAGTAGCGCGTGCTTTCCGAAGCTGCGGACCGATCCGTCGCTGTGTTCTTCGCGTACGAGGATCGGATGGTTTTCGGTTGGTCGGGAGCCGGCTTGACTCATGCGGGCAATATCATTGCAGCCGGATATAAATTCGAGAGCGACCCGGCTCCGATCTCATAAAGGCGGTGGGGGAATTCAGAACGAAAAGTGCGGGTTAAGCCCGCCCACCAGGGCATAGAGCGCCGCGTAGGCCACGGTTTCGTCCCAATGATTGAGAGATGTTTGAAAGACAGGCTCGCGTCGCATCGTGCCGACCACCGCGCATAGGATGATTGACATCCAAAGCAGCGTCGCCAGGCTTCTGGCGAAACCGATGCTGCCGAAGGCAGCGAAGCAAGCCAGGATGACCACGCGCAGGCCAAAGCGAATGAGGACCAGGCTGGAGTTCAGTTGTCGCGACAAACTTGGAAGCTGAGCCAAGATCGAAAAACTCCGGCAATCGTTGTCGTCGGCTCAACCGAAATTATCGCAGGAGATTGGCTCATAGAGCGGGTTGGCTTCTCGCGGAGACGCGGGAACGCTCGGGCGGCTCGCCGGCGCTGTAATGCGCTGCGCCTCAACGAACGCGCTCAGGATGGCCACCGTCAAGTCCGCGTGCCGGGCCTCGATGGATCGATCGAGCCAATCGGGCAGTTCTCGTTCGCGCGACAGCGCGCAGTACCATTCGCCCTCGTCATAGGCGATGCGGCGAACCTGCCATAGCGGCAGTTCCAGATCGATCAGCGTCAGCGTCACGTCGGTCCAGGCCCGTGCGTCGATCAACTGTTCGATGCGCGCCGTCTTGGCGGTTTGTCCGGCCGACGGAAAACGGCGGCATGCCGTTTCGATCACCTCGCTAACGAGTTGCGCGCTCACTTCGGCCGCACCGCGGAGCCGGTCATTGAGTTCGCCAAGCTCGTGATGTTCCAACGCTTGCTGCATGACGTCTCTCACTCGCACCTGCGGCGCAAGGCGCTCGCCGCCTGTCAAAACTGGTTAAAGCGTCATTTGAAATCGAGATGAGGCAGGCGGCGGAGATATAGGAATTTCATAAGTGGTGGCGGTACGCGCCCACCGGGCCGTCCCCGCGAAAGCGGGGACCTATAACGACCAATGCTTATGTGTTGTCCGCGTCGTCGCCCGACCTTCGCGTAAGTCACGTTCGCCTGTGCTTACGGGTCCCGGCCTTCGCCGGGACGATACTGTAGAGGCACGCGGCCTCGCGGGTACTTATGAGATTCCTATAACGTTGGCATTGTGACCATCTCGAAAATCTATGCGTCGAGTGGCACCTCACGCCG
>WNGJ01004872.1_pt1 | contig 23878 bp, 27 predicted proteins | sample 5400611 | NCBI WGS metagenome assembly WNGJ01 (sample SAMN13153375, study PRJNA577476) | soil metagenome | isolation source: 40 cm soil or saprolite under Garry oak tree replicate 1 | place: USA:California | collected 2016-06-15
GAAAAAGGATGCGCTGGGCGCCATCGCATCCGGATCCGCGAAGGCCACTCTTGCCTTCACCGAACCGTCAGGCCGGTGGGACGCGGACAGCATCGCGCTCGGCGCGCAGAAGAAAGGCGGCGGCTGGCAGCTGGACGGCGTGAAGCTCTTCGTGCCAGAAGCCGATGTGGCCGATTACACGGTCGTGGTGGCGCGCAGCCGCGGAACTGGCGAGGAAGGAATCACGCTCTTCCTGGTCAGGGGCAAGCCGAAAGGCATGACTGTCAAGCCGCTCGAGACCCTCGACATGACGCGGCGTTGGAGCGAAGTCCGGTTCGACGGCGTGCAGCTCGACGGAGACGCGGTCATGGGGACGGCGGACAAGGCTTGGCCGCAGCTGAAGCGCGGGCTCGAATGGGCGACCGCCGCGCTGTGCGCGGAGATGGTCGGGGGCATCCAGAAAGTCCTCGAGACGTCCACCGATTACGCGAAGACCCGTCATCAGTTCGGAAAACCGATCGGCATCTATCAAGCCGTGTCGCACAAGCTCGCGGACATGCTCGTGCTCTCTGAAAGCGGCAGATCGGCGACTTACTATGCGGCGTGGGCGGTCGACGCCGACGCGGCTGACCGGTCGCTTGCGTCGTCCATGGCCAAGGCTTACGTTTCGGACGCGTACCGCAAGGTCGCCGGCGATGGGATCCAGGTGCACGGCGGGATCGGCTTTACCTGGGAGCACGATATGCACCTCTACTTCAAGCGCGCCAAATCGTCAGAGGTGACGCTCGGCGACGCCACCTACCACCGCGAGCTCGTCGCCCAAGCCCTCGATCTCTAAGCGCTCACTCACAGCTAGCCCGCCACAAGAAGTCGGAAGACCACCAACCCAAACAGGGCACAGATCGGGATGACCAGGCCGCGGAACAGGGCCCAATAGTTCGACCACGCTTCTCGCAGCCGATCAAGGCGGCGGCCAGATCCGAACACGAGTGACCAGTAAATCGGCAGCGCGGCGCCCGTGTTGAGGGCCAGCGCAAGCAGGGCGATACCGCCGGCACCGGCCAGCCAGAGCTGCAGCGGGCCCGCGGATCCGAAGCCGAGCTGCAGTCCCCAAACCGCGGCGCCGACCAGCAGGGCGGCCACCGCTGGAAAGCCGAGCAGAAAGAACGCAGCGAAGCTGAGGATGACCAGGATCAGCATCAGGGCGAGCGTCGCGACGATCCCGGACAGCCCCGCAGCAGCGACAGTCACCCCGTTCGCCTGGGCAGGCGCGTCGTGGCGGACCACGGCTACTGGCGTTGGATCGATCGCCACCCCGCTCGCAGCTGCTCGCACGTCCGACCAGGAGTGCCAGTGCTCATTCGCGGTGATGGCGCCCGCGATGCCGGCCGCCGCCACGGCCAGGACCACGCCCGCGACGACCGCGGCGGCGTTCCGGCGAATCACCCCGACCGGCAGCCACGATCGTTTGCGCCGGGTCCGTGCCAGTCCGGTCTCCATGAGCCTTTCGCGATCGAAGGTCCCGCCGCATAGGATCGTGAGGGCGACGCAGGCTGTGATCGGAAGCAGCAACGAGACGGGCGCCAGCGGCGACCGGAAGACGAACAGGGCCAGAGGCAGGTCGGCCACCGCCGCCGAAACGGGCGAGAGCAAGAACGACCAGGCGCCGCCGGCCGCACCCTCGCGCGGGAACAGCATGAAGCCGAGCATCCGGCCCATCGCGGCCCAGTAGGACGTGACCGCCGCGACAAAGCCGAAGACGGGGAGCAGATCCCACGGCGCGGCTTCGCCGAACAGGCTGAGAAGCGCCAGCCCGGCCGCGGTCCACAAGGTCACCCATACGGTGCTGACGGTCGCGCCCGGCAGCACCTCGAGCCAGATGATGGAAGGATCGTCGACCGGCGTGTAAAGCAACACCTCGAGCGAGCCCTGGGCTTTCTCCCACCAGATGCCGATCGAGCTCTTGATCGATTCGAGAAGTGCGAACGACAGAAAAAATAGGGGCAGCAGCAAGCCTGCCTGCAAGGCATTGCCGCCCGCCAAGTGCTGGGCCACCTGACCGGCGACGCCGGGAAGCTGACCGAAAAGCGATGTCGCGACGACCAGGAGCAGCACAAACGCGTTGAGGTAGCCGACCCAGCTGAGATCCCCGCGACGCCACCAGGAGCTCACATAGAAAGGAAGCGCGTGGCGCAGGAGCCTGCCCTGGTTCGAAAGCGACGCAAACATTCGTGGCGCGCGGATGCCTGAGGTGACCAGAGCAGAACGTGTTGGCTCGGAATGCGCCTCGGCGGCAGGCGCACCCATCGCTTTTAGGTACACCGACTCCAGCGTTGTCTCGTCCTCCTCGAGCTCGTGGAACGGCGCGCCGTTCTCCGCGAGCAGGCCCTGAAGCCGGGCCGCGAAATCCGCCCGTTCCGCGGCGGGCGTCGGCCAGGGCAGTGTGTAGTGCAGGCGATCGCCGTCAAAGCTGTGATCGAGTGCTTGCTCGCTCAGCCAGCGCGCCACCGGCTCTGCCCTGGTGAGAGGACGGGCGAGACGAGCGATGAATTGCCTGCCTCGCCCGACCTGCTGGCGCAGCTCTTCCGGAGTTCCATGGGTGACCACCACCCCGCGCCGCATGATGGCGATGCGGTCAGCCATCAGCTCCGCTTCGCTGAGAACGTGCGTTGTCACGATCAGGGCCGCACCGCGTTGCTTCTGCTCGTCGAGATACCTGCGCATGTCCGCCGCCGCCACCGGGTCGAGCCCGGCGGTCGGCTCATCGCAGAAGATCCAGTCGGGATCGTGAAGCGTGGCTCTGATCAGCGCCACCTTCTGCGCCATGCCGCGGGAGTACGCGGCGAGGACCGTGGTCTTGCGGTCCGCGAGCTCAAATCGTTCGAGCAATGCTGCGATGCGTTTGCCGCGAACTTTCTTGGGGACGCCGTAGAGGAATCCGAAGTGGTCGAGGTACTCCGGCGCTGTATTGCGACCATAGAGCCGGGACTGGTCCGGCACCACGCCAAGCCGAGCCCGAATCGAATCAAGGTGCTCTGGCAGCCGCAGCCCGTCCAGCTCGACCAGGCCGCTATCTGGACGGAGGATGCCGCCGAGGCATCTGAGCGTCGTGGACTTGCCTGCGCCGTTCTGTCCGAGCAGCACAAGGATCTCACCCTGTTCGACGTGCAGGTCCACCCCGGCGACTGCCCTGACCTCGCCAAAGCTTTTGCGCAGGCCCTCGACGCGGATCATGGGAACCCTGGACTCCAGTAGATCAGATCTTTTCGAACGAGTCCACCGACATCACGAAAACTGTCGCGCCGCCGACCTCAACCTCGACCGGGAAGGCCATGAAGAACTCGCCGGGTTCAGCGAGCGGCGGCACCGGCGACAGATAGCGGCTGCGCTCATGACAGTTGTCGTGGATGACCTTCAGCGCCTCCGTCACCTGCCCGTCGTCAACTCCGATCATCAACGTCACGTTGCCCTGCTGGAGAAAACCGCCCGTCGACGAGATTCGCGTGGAGCTGACTCCCTTGTCGGTCAACGCGGCGACTGCGCGCTGCGCGTCCTCTCCCTGCACGACGACGATGATCAGCTTCAATCCATGCCCCCGACGAGCGGCTTGAGATGGTCGCGAACCTCGTAGTGGATCTTGTCCCGCGTGCCGGTCGCGTCGAGACGCACGAAGCGCTTTGGCTCCGCCGCCGCGAGCTTTTCGTAAGCCTCGGCGACCTTGCGATGGAACTCGATCGATTCGCTTTCCATGCGGTCCTTGCGCTTCCCAGCCTCCTCGTGGCGGCTGAGTCCGGCCTCGACCGGTCCGTCCAACCAGAACGTGATGTCAGGTCGCGGGAAGGTTGGGGGCCAGACTGTCGGCAAACCTCTCGCCCCACCCTGGTAGGCGAGAGTTGAGTCGTGGTAGCGGTCGGCGATCACGATCTGGCCCGCCGCGAGCGCCGGCACGATGACCTCGGCAATGAGCTGGCGGCGTGACGCCATGAACAGGTACATCTCCGCCTCGGGGTCTATCTCCAGGCCCTTGTACAGGAGAACGTCGCGAATCTGCTCGCCCAGCTCGGTGCCTCCCGGCTCGCGAACCGCGACCGGGTCGTGCCTGGAGAGCCATTCGCCCAGCAGCTCGGCCTGCGTGGTCTTGCCCGAGCCCTCCGTGCCCTCAAAGGTGATGAACAGCCCCCGCTTAGCCACCAGGCGGAACTCTAGCTAAGCGGGTTCCTCGGGCGACGGTGTTATGCGAAGCCGGCGCTGCGGCTCCTTGCCGGTGCTGCGCGCCGAGAGCTCGTTTTCAGCCACGAGCTGGTGCTGCAGGCGGCGCAAGTACGCATTCTGGGGCGAGATCTCGACCGGTCTCAGGGTCGTTTTGACCTGGCGGATGGCGGCGGCGGCCTCCGCCAGGGCGCGGGTCGTCGCCTCGTCCTGCTTGTCGACGCCGTAGATGCGTGAGAGCGCGTCGCGCACCTGGCTCGCCGAGTTGCTTTTGAGGATGTGAATCGGCAGCCCTCGGCTCTCGGCCTGGCGCAGGCTGTCGGGGCGCCGGCGGTAGTGGTTCTTCAGGGTCAGCACGGCGCCCGCGCCGTCGAGGTTGCCGAGCACCCGCACCGGCAGATCGAGCTCCTTGATCGACTGCTCGACGTGATGCCGGCTGACGCCGTAGGGAAAGATGCCGAGCGGCTTGGCGGGTGAGCCCGCGGCAGGCGCCGGCTCGGAGGCGACCACGACCGGGGCGTCCACGTTCGAGATCACGCGACCCTCACGCGTGCGGACGCGGATCTTGGGTGTCTGCATCGGCCCGCGCAGCGCGGTGTCGACGACGTCGGCGAGGGGCATGTGAATCGCGACCCGGTCGCGGTCCTGAATCTCGACCAGCACGTCAAATGTGGGCGGCGCCTTCCGCTCCAGCACAGACTTCTGGGTGCCGCGCCGCCGCGCCTCCTCGTCGGAGAGGGTCACGCTCTGGATGCCGCCCAGGAGGTCGTTGAGCGTCGGGTTCACGAGCAGGTTCTCGAGCGTCTGACCGTGCGCGGTCGCGATGAGCTGCACGCCGCGCTCCGCAATGGTCCGCGCCGCCGCCGCCTCGAGCTCTGTCCCGATCTCATCGATGACGATGACCTCGGGCATGTGGTTCTCGACCGCCTCGATCATCACGGCATGCTGCAGCAGCGGCGTCTTCACCTGCATGCGCCTGGCGCGCCCAATGCCGGGATGCGGGATATCGCCGTCGCCGCCGATCTCATTTGACGTATCGACGATCACGACCCGCTTGCGCAGCTCATCGGCAAGCAGCCGCGCGCACTCCCGAAGCATTGTCGTTTTGCCGATGCCCGGACGGCCGAGCAGCAAGATGCTCTGGCCGCTGACGACGATGTCGCGGATGATCTCGCCCGTTCCTGTCACCGCCCGCCCGACGCGCATGGTCAGACCGACGATTCGTCCCGACCTGTTGCGTATCGCCGATACGCGATGCAGGGTGCGCTCGATGCCGGCGCGGTTGTCGTCTCCGAACTGGCCGACATTGTTGGCCACATGCTCGAGATCGGACGCGGAAACCGGATGATCCGCGAGCAGAATCTCGCGACCGGGTACCCGCGCCGCCGGCTCGCGACCGAGGTCGAGCACGATCTCCAGCAGTTCGCTCGGGTCGATCCGTTCGTGCAGCGCGCGCGCCAGCTCGGGCGGCAGCGCACGCGCGAGCAGCTCGACCTCCTCATCCCAGTTCGCGGCGCGAGACTGTTGCCTTGCCTCAGCCATCACCCGAAAGAAGGCACCAGTCCTTTCTCTCGCACCGGCTTAGGCACCCTCACCGCGAGCTCTTTGACGAGCAACAGCTGCGTCAGCAAGACGGTGAACCCACGCCCGCGAAGGGCGTCGATCATGTGCGAATCATAGTGACGGAGGCTCGACCAGGCGGGCGATTCTGACTCGCCGAGGAGTGAGATGCCGAAATCCGCGAGCTCGGCGGGCAGGGTATTTTCGGGCAGGGCCATGAACTGCAAAGTGTCAGGGCGGGCGCCGCTCCCACGCTGCATCCTGACCCAGCCGACGATCTCGATCCGATCCACGACGTGCCCTCCGGCCAATTCGCCTGAGTGCAGCGCCCTCCACTCGCGGTACGTGGGAGCCTCCAACTGGGACACGCCCTGCGGGGTGACCTTGCGATAAAGCTGGTAGAGCTTGCGGTCGTCGCCGCGCTTCACCGCCCGGAGTCCGTCCGGATATTGGTTCGAACGCTGCGACGGCTTTTCCGCGTAGACGACCTGCTCGGTCGCGTACTGGCGGAAACCCTGTGTGCGGAATGCCGGCAGCAGTGGATCGCGGTCGGGAAGGCGAACGAACAAGCGCAGCGATCCACGCTCGAGGGCCTGGTTGCACAGGTGCTGCACCAGGGCAGGCGCGACATCGTCGGGATCTGCTTCGTCAGCGACCTGGAGGTTGAGGACTTGCAGCACTCGGGCCCGCCGAAGGTCGAGACCGATCGGTTGCCCGGAGGCCTGGATGAAACCAACCACCTTGCCGTTCTCCTCGGCGACGTACATCATGGTCTCCTGGGATAGAGGCAGCAGAGCAGACAGGGTCGAGCTCAACAGCGTCCACAGCCGCGCGGCTGGCGGGGCCGCTTCGCTTAACCGAATGTCCGAAGAGCGGTGCATCTCTTCGATCCGTGCGAGGTCGAGCAGGCCGGCGGTGCGCACCTTCATCAGTTGGAACCGCTTGCAAGGCGCACGAACTCTCGGTGCAGCCGGAGGTCGCCGCTCAATTCTGGATGAAAGCCAAGCGCAACGATTCGCCCTTGCCGTACCGCCACCGGGTGGCCATCGTGCATCGCCATCACATGCACATCGCCAACGCGCTCGACCAGCGGCGCGCGGATGAAGACGCCGGGAAATGTTTTGCCGTTGAGCCCTTCTATGTGAAGGGGCGCCTCGAAGCTTTCGACCTGCCGGCCGTATCCGTTGCGGCGCACACCGATGTCGAGCAGGCCGAGGCCGCGCTGGTCGGGCATTCCGTCGGTGATGTCCCGCGCGAGCAGGATCATGCCCGCACAGGTGGCAAGCGTCGCAAGCCCACCTCGAATTGCGTCACGGACCGGTTCGAGCAGGCCGGTCCGCTCCATCAGCATCGACATGGTCGTGCTCTCGCCTCCGGGAAGCACGATCCCGTCGAGTCCGTCGAGGTCTTCACGCTCGCGGACCAATCGCGTGCGCGCGCCGGCGGATTCCAGAGCGCGCATGTGCTCAGCGAAGGCACCCTGCATCGCTAGGACCCCGATGAGTGGCGCCCGGAGCTTCACCGACCGGGGAGATCTACCAGCCTCGGGCAGCGAGAAGCTCGTCCTTCGGGATGGTCGGGATCTCGAGGCCGTGCATGGCCTTGCCCAGACCGGCGGAAACCTCGGCCAGGACCTCCGGCTTGTCGAAGTAGGTGGTCGCCGCGACGATCGCCTTGGCGCGCTTCAAGGGATCCTCCGACTTGAAGATGCCTGACCCGACGAACACCCCGTCGACTCCCAGCTGCATCATCAGGGCTGCGTCGGCCGGCGTCGCGATGCCGCCGGCGGCGAAGTTGACGACTGGAAGGCGGCCGAGCTTCTGACAGTCGGCGAGAACCTCAACGGGCGCGCCGATCTGCTTCGCCTCGTGCACAAGCTCCGCGTGGTTCATGCCTTGCAGGTTGCGGATCCCGGCGTTGACGGCCCGCGCGTGGCGTACGGCCTCGACAACATTGCCGGTGCCGGCCTCGCCTTTGGTCCGGATCATGGCCGCGCCTTCAGCGATGCGACGAGTCGCTTCGCCCAGGTCGCGGCAACCGCACACGAAAGGAACCTTGAAAGGGTGTTTGTCGATGTGGTTCTCTTCGTCAGCGGGGGTCAGGACCTCCGACTCGTCGATGTAGTCGATGCCAAGCTCTTCGAGGATCTGGGCCTCGACGAAGTGGCCGATCCTGCATTTGGCCATGACCGGGATCGTGACCGCGGCCATGATCGACTTGATCAGATCCGGGTCAGACATGCGCGCCACACCGCCTTCCTTGCGGATATCGGCGGGGACCCGCTCCAGCGCCATGACCGCGCATGCGCCCGCCTCCTGCGCGATGCGGGCGTGCTCGGCGGTGACGACGTCCATGATGACGCCGCCCTTCAGCATCTGGGCAAGCCCGGCCTTCACCTTGAAGGAACCCTTCACAGAGCCGTCTCCATTACGCGAACCGTTGCGTTCGGCCACGTTCGGAATTCTACGGGCCCCTCCGGCCCTTCGGGCCACCCCCATGAATGAGAGGGCTCTGGACTAGAGGCGCTCCAGAACGAGTGTGCGCTTACTTGCGTACTCGTGGTCCGAGAGCAGTCCGTCGCGGTGGAGCCGGGTCAGCATGTCCATCTCCTCGAGCACGTCGAGCAGCGGGGCCATCGTCCGCCGGGCCAGGTACGCGTCGGAGGCAGTGCCGGCCTCCTCGCCACGCGCGTCGAACTCGCGGACGAAAAAGAGCGCTTTGACGGCTGAAAACGGGATCCCGAGCTTGCGGATCGGGCTATCGCTCTGCTCCGCGTGGAGGTGGAGCACCACGCCGTAGCGGTGGCGCTCCAGGGTGCCGTCGAGATGGCCCCGAAGCACCTCCCCGTCCAGGAAGCGAATCGCCACCTTGCGGGTCGGCGTGTCGGCCAGCTCCTTGTCGCGCTGAAGCTCCACCCATTTCACGGCCGTGAGCGGGATCCAGGCCGTCTCGTTGTTCTCCAGGCCGCCGGCGTCATCCACCTCGACCAGGAAGTCAGGCTCGTCGAAATCGAGATCGCGGGCTACGCCCTCCACGGTCTCGTCGTCGAAGAACCGGACGACTATCCGAGCCATTTCACACCTACTGTACTAACCCTCATTTAGCTTCACTCCTGCGCTGGTCTTTGAGCCGTCGCCGCCCGATCCGGCGGGCACATTTGGTACATGTCGCTATGTGGCTGCGCACGGCTTCCGCCTGCGGCCGGCGCAGCTTGCCGGCGAGGTACGGGGCCAATAGTGGCAGGGCCTCCTCGTGCGTGAGCTCACCCTCCCGCTGCGAGGCCAGGTACTCCTCCTTGAACCGAAGGCGCGCCCGATACAGCAGAGTCTCGACCGCGCTTTCCGACATTTTCAGCGTGCGGGCGATCTGCCGGTAGCTCATGTCCTGGAGCTCGCGAAGGGTGAGCACGAGGCGGTACTTCTCGGGCAGGCGCTGCGCCACCTGCCAGACCTGGCGGCGGGTCTCATTCGACTCCTGGACGAGCACCGGGTCAAAGGAGTGGGCCGTCGACGGAAGGTTGGTCATGAGCTCGGCTTCTTCCTCTTCCGTCGTCCCGTCGACGCGCAAGTCGCGCTGCCGCCGGCGCAGCTCGTCGTAGCAGAGGTTCCGGGCCACGGTATGGACCCAGCCGCCGAAGTTGAACGACTCGTCGACCCTCTCCATCATCCGGAGGGCCTTCATGAAGGTCTCCTGGGCGATGTCCTCAGCCAGCAGCGCGTCGCCCAGCTTGCGGCGGACGAGCCGGAAGATCGATGCGACATACCGCCGGTGGAGCTCTTCGAACGCGTGGGCATCCCCCTTCCGGTAGGCCCTGACGAGCTCGACGTCCGACGGCTCGCTCCCTTCCTTGCCAGCCGGCTTTGCCTTTACCTCGTCCATGAATGCCTGCGGCAGGCTACTACGGCGGCCCGCGTAAGCATCCGCGATGGCTCATTTATGGCCTGGCCCAGGTTCACTCCTTCATCCGTCAGCGTGACCACAGAGGTCACGCCCAACTTGCTCAACGCCTCCCATCCCGGTCCCTTGCCGCCCGCCAACAGCAAAACTGGGACGCCCACGGCCTGCGCGCGACGCGCCACCTCGCCCGGCGCCTTCCCGTAAGCCGTCTGCTCGTCGACGCGGCCCTCGCCGGTGATCACAAGGTCAGCCCCCCGGAGCTTGGCGTCGAGCCCGGCCGCCTCGACCACGAGCGGCGCGCCGGGAAGGAGGACCGCGTCCAGGAAGGCGACCATGCCGGCCCCCGCCCCCCCTGCCGCGCCGGCGCCAGGAATGTCAGCCACCCGCTTGCCTAGATCCCGCTCGATGACTTCGGCCAGCCGGGCCAGCGCGGCGTCCAGCTCCCGAACGGCCGTCGCGTCGGCCCCTTTTTGTGGCCCGTAAACGGCGCTTGCTCCGAGGGGCCCCGTCAGGGGGTTTGTCACGTCGCAGGCCACCTTCACCCGGACCGCCTCCCACTGCCGGTCAAAGCCGGTGGCGTCGATGCGCTCCAGGCGCGACAGGGCGGCCCCGCCGCGAGGCAGGTCACGGCCTGTTCCGTCCAGCAGGCGGTAACCGATGGCCTGGGCCATACCCGCTCCGCCGTCGTTGGTGGCGGAACCCCCGATGCCCGCGATGATCGTGGCTGCGCCGCTTCGCCGCGCCGCTTCGAGGAGCTGCCCGAATCCATAGGTGGATGTTTTCCGCGGATCCCGTCGTGAGGGCGAGACGAGCGTCAGGCCGCTGGCCGCGGCGAGCTCGACCACCGCGGTCCGCCCGGATTCGATCACGCCGTACTTCGCCGAGACCGGATCGCCGAGCGGTCCTTCCACGCCCGCGGTCAGGTACTCACCATGGCTCGCCGAGACGAGCGCCTCGAGCGTCCCGTCGCCACCGTCGGCGACAGGGACCTCGACGACTTCGGCGTCCGGAAAGACTTCGCGCACGCCTCGCGCGATCGCCGCGGCGGCTTCAGTGGCGGTCAGCGTCCCCTTGAAAGCATTCGGCGCAACCACCACTTTGTGCACGGCGCACGCACCTTACCCGGTTAGTCCGGACGAAGCGACACGGACTCCGACGCAAACCCCGGATAGTCCGGACTATCCGGGAGGGGGCGGCGCTCTCAGTAGACCGGGATCGTCCAGTCCTTGTACTTCGGGGTGTCGCCGCGCACCGCGCTGAAGTAGATGTTCTGAAGCTCCTGGGTGAACTCGCCGACTTTGCCGTTGCCGACCGGCCGGCGGTCGACCTCGATCACGGGTGAGATCTGCGCGCCGGTGCCACAGAGCAGGAGCTCGTCACACGTGTATAGCTCGGTTCGATCGATGCTTCGCTCGAGCACCGGGAGGTTCAGCTCCTCGCCGATCACCTTGATGAGCAGCTGCCGGGTCACGCCCTCGAGGATGTCGTCGGTCACCGGCGGCGTGATAAAGGCGCCGTCCTTGAGCATGAACACGTTTTCCGCCGAGCCCTCGGAAACGTGACCATCGATCGACAGCACGATCGCTTCGTCAAACCCTCCCTCGACCGCCTCCGATTTGGCGAGGGCGGCCTGCGCGTAGGAACCGGTGATCTTGGCCCGGGCGGGCAGGGCCTGGTCGGGAACCCGCCGCCAGGAGCTGACCATGCATCTGATGCCGGCCTCGATCTCCACGTAGTTGCCAAAGGGAATCGCGTAGATGAAGAACCCGCGGTTCAGGTTGTGCAGGCGGACGCCGATCTCCTCACTTGACGTGTAGAGCAGCGGCCGGACGTACACGTCCGACTTGAACTCGTTGCGCCGCAGCAGATCAAGCGTGAAGTTCACGAGCTCTTCGGTCGAGTAAGGCAGCGTCATCCGCATGACATTGGCGGAGCGCTTCATCCGGTCGTAATGCGCGGCCGGCTCCAGGAGAAAGAGCTGGTTTTTTTGCGCGTTCCAGTACGCTCGGATCCCCTCGAACACAGCGGTTCCGTAGTGGAGCGCGTGGGTCATGAGGCCGAGCTTCACGTCGTTGTAGCGCGCGAAATCTCCCTCGAAGAAGACCCACGTGTTCGGGTGAGCGGCCGGTTTCTTCACCGCGGCCTTTGCTTTGGTGTCCACACCCATTGGCATTAAGTGTATTAGGGCGACCCGGTGCTCACCTGCACGGCCCAGGCTTCATCTGATATGAATCGCGAGGTGAGCCTGTACGGCATCATCGCCGACCTCCGCCGTGAGCACCCGACCCCCGCCACGATGCAGACGCTCGACGCGGTTGTCGCAGAGCTTGGCAAGACGCGGGACAACCTCAAGGAGGCGGTCGCCAACCTCGAGGGCAGGCCGCTCCCGCCTGGGGGCAAGCCGGTGCTCGAGGAGCTCGTTCAGCGCGCGCGTCAGGAAGGTGTCTACGACCTCGATTACGGTCCCGACCCTTACGACAAGCCTCCCCCCGAGCCACTGGACGAAGGCACCGCCGGTATCGGAGCCCTCCTGGCGATCTCATCCGTCGCCGGCATCGCCCTCGCGATCGTCGCGGTGATCGTGGGCCTCAACGCCATCTTCAGCTCGGGCAGTGGCTGAGTACTCGTTCGACGTCGTGTCCGAGTTCGACCCGGCGGAGCTTACCAACGCCGTGGACCAGGCTCGCCGCGAGGTCAGCACGCGCTTCGACTTCAAAGACACGGCGACCGCCTATGACAATCGGGGTGATGTGATCGTCATCGAGTCGGCCAGCGAGGATCGCGCGAAGGCCGCGCTCCAGGTGCTGCGCGAGAAGGCGGCTCGCCGCCAGCTTTCACCGAAGCTCTTCAAGGCCGGCGACCCGAAGACGATCGGCAGGGGCCGCGGCCAGATCGAGGTCAACCTAAACGCTGGGATCACGGACGACCTCGCTCGCGACCTACGGAAACGGATTCAAAACGTTTCGCCAAAGTTGCAGGTGCGCATTCAGGGCGACCAGCTGCGTGTCACGTCCAAGGACAAGGACACGCTGCAGCTCGTGATCAAGGCGCTGCGCGAGGCGGAGGACATCCCCGTCCCGCTCCAGTTCACGAATTACCGCTAGCTTTCCCGCCTGACCGGAGCACCATGAGCGGCGTGGTCGTGATTCCCGCCATCGACATCCTCGCCGGTCGCTGCGTGCGGCTGACGCAAGGCGACTACAAACACCCGACCGTTTATTCGGATGATCCGGTCGAGATGGCCGCGAAGTTCATCGCAGCCGGCGCCCAGCGGCTGCACGTCGTGGACCTGGATGCGGCGCGTGGAAGCGGTCACAACAGGAGCGTGATCAGGCGGCTCCTGGAGGTTGGAGACCTGGGCCTGCAGGTGGCCGGAGGGGTGCGCAGCGTGGAGGCGGTCGATTCGCTCATCGACCACGGCGCCCACTGGGTCATCATGGGCACAGCCGCGGTCAAGGATTCACGGCTCTTCGAGAGCTGCGCCAGACGGCATCCGGGCCGCATCCTCGCGGCGCTCGACATCCGTGACAACAAGGCGGCGGTCGGCGGCTGGATGGACACCGCGCCGGTGGTGGTCGGCTCGTTGGTCGGCCGGTGGGACAAGTTGCCGCTGGCCGGGATCATCCTGACCTGCATCGACCGCGACGGGACCATGTCAGGACCCGATCTGGCGACGCTGACCAAGGTGCGCAAGATGACAGGGCACGAGCTCGGATACTCGGGCGGAATCGCTTCGATCGACGACATCGCCCACGCCGCGGAAGCCGGCGCCCAGGCGGTCATCCTTGGCAAGGCGATCTACGAAGGGCGGATCTCCCTCCGGGAGGCGCTGGCGACGACGTGAATTGGGCCGCGGCCGTCGCCAGCGCCGCGCTGCTCCTGTTCGCGTGCGGCGGCCGCGAGTCGGCCGACGACCAGAGCCTGCACCAGGACATTCAGAACAACACGAGTGGCGCCGAGGTCACGTTCGACGCGACCGTCGTGAGCGACCCGGTGCAGAACGGCGATCACGAGCGATTTCAGGTCAAGACCACGACCGGCGAGATCCTCGAGGTGGATCACAACACCAACCTCGCACAAGGCGTCCCGGTGCACAAAGGAGACGGTGTTGTGATCCACGGCCGGCTCTACATCGATCCTGGGCCGCGCTACGGCGTTCACTGCACTCACGTGCACACTTCGAGCGGCTGTCCCGATCCGGGCTGGATCGAGTACAACAACTCCTACTACGAATGAAATCGCCGAAGTTGACGGTTTGATCAAGTAGGAGGATCTACTTGATGCGCGCAGTAGTTTTCGAGCGGAACGGCGGGCCGGAGGTGCTCGAGTACAAAGAGGTGCCGGATCCCTCCCCGCGCGCCGGCGAGGTCCTGGTCGACGTCGAGGCGGTCGGTGTCAACTGGGCAAGGTCGTCGGGACCGATGAACGCGTGGCCTGGATGAACGTTCCCCACAGCTACGCCGAGCGCGTGGCCGCGAGTCGCGACAACCTCGTTCCGATCCCGGACGGTGTCTCGTTCGAGCTTGCGGCCGCCGCCCTGCTCCAGGGGATCACGGCCCACTACCTCGCCTTCGACTCATATCCGATCCGCGAAGGCGATTGGGTCATCGTGCACGCGGCCGCCGGCGGCGTCGGGTTGCTGCTGACCCAGATCGCGAAGCTGTGCGGCGGGCACGTGATAGGCACGACCTCGACAGACGAAAAAGCAAATCTGGCTCGCCAGGCGGGCGCCGAAGACGTGCTTCGTTACGAAGGATTTGCGGATCGCGCCCGCCAGATCGCCGGCGGCGAAGGGGTCGCGGCTGTTTACGACGGCGTAGGCCAGACCACGTTTCATGAGGGTCTGAAAGCGATCAAGCCTTTCGGCAAGATGATCGTGTACGGCGCGGCGAGCGGCCAGCCCGACCCTCTCCCAGTCATGCTGCTGGCCAAGCACGGCTCGCTGTACGTGCAGCGGCCCACGATCCAGACCTATACGCGCACGCCGGATATGCTCCGCGAACGCGCGGGCCAGGTGTTCGACCTCATCCGGCAGGGCAAGCTCGAGGTACGGATAGGCAACCGCTATCCACTCGCGCAGGGGCGCCAGGCGCACACCGACCTGGAGGCTCGCAAGACGACCGGGAAAATCCTGCTGATTCCCTAGTGCCTGGCTCGCCTCGGTTTGCGAGCGACAACTGACGCTGTAGCCTGAGCGACCGGCCGGACGACAATCTCGTCTATGTCCACATGCGCGGGTCGCGTCACCGCGAACAGCACGCAATCCGCGACGTCCTCCGCCGTGAGCGGCTTGAGTCCCTCGTAGACAGCCCTGGCGGCCTTGCGGTCGCCGTGGAAGCGGACGACGCTGAACTCCGTCTCGACCAGCCCGGGCGCGATCTCTGTGATGCGAATAGGCTCTCCGTTCAGCTCCAGGCGGAGCGTCTTGGTGATGGCACGCACGGCGTGCTTCACTGCGGTGTAGCCGGCGCCGCCCTTGTATGTCTCGAACCCTGCGATCGAGCCTATGTTGACGATGTGGCCGTGCTTCGCCTTCCGGAGTAGCGGCAGACAGGCGCGTGTCATCCACATCAACCCCAGAACGTTCGTCTTCCACATCGTGATCCACTCGTCGTCGAGCGCCTTTTCCACGGGGTTGAGTCCGAGCGCGCCCCCGGCGTTGTTGACGAGCACGTCGATCCGACCGAAGCGCTTCGACACCTCGCGCACGAAATCCCGGACGCTGTCCTCATCTGTGACGTCGAGTCGCAGGGCCACTCCCTCCTCGCCCGCGACTCGCGTGAGGCGCTCCACACGGCGCGCTCCTACGACGACCTTGTAGCCCTGCCGACCCAACGCGATCGCGGTCGCGGCACCGATTCCTGAAGAAGCCCCCGTGATGACGGCGATTGGTGTCAGGTTCTTGCCCCCGATGTCAAACCGATGCCAAACCGGCTCCGTCCAAGCGTAACCTAGGGAAAAATGCTGGACGGGGTGGTTGCCGCGATCGTCGTTCTACTCCTGGCGACTGGCGTGCTTGTCATGCTCGGACCGCGCAACGTGGCCCGTCGGATCAGGTCTGTGCGCCGGCCCAGCAAGGTCGCCGCGCTGTTCGAGCTGCGTCGGCCCCGGGAGGTCATGCCCCCCGCGCTCAATCCGAAAACACAGCGCGTACTCCTCGCGGCGGCTCGCCTGGCGACCTGGATGCGCGCCCACGGCCACGAGGATGTATCGCGAGAGATTCGCAACGCAGCGGCACGTATGGCTGGCAACGAGCCCGCCGGCCTCTACGCGCTGCAGACGACCCTGCGCCGGATCCGGATCGTCAACATCTCGGACAGCGCCGCGCAGGACCGCCTCAAGGCGCTCGTCGGCGAGCTCCGGACCGCTGTCCAGGACAGATTCGAGCAACTCGAACTGCTTCCCTTCCGAAAGTCCTAGTCCTCCATCAAGACCAGACGGCAGCGCGCCAGCTCAGGCTCCCCTTTCGAGCAGACGATCGGTTTCTGCCGGGCGCTTCGAGTCGGCGACCGCGTCCTGGTATCAGGCACGGCACCCGTCTGGCCCGACGGCTCGGTGGATCCCGATCCGTATGTCCAGGCAATGCGGTGTTTCGAGATCATCGCGACCGCCCTTCGCGAAGCCGGCGCCACGATGGATGACGTGGTGCGTACGCGCATGTTCGTGACTGACGCCACCCATGGTGACGCCGTCGGCAGGGCACACCACGAGGTGATGAGCAGCACGCGGCCCGCCGCGACCATGGTCGTGGTCAAAGCCCTCCTCGACGAGCGCTGGAAGGTCGAGATCGAAACGGAGGCGGTTACTTCTTAGGTTTCGGGCCCTTACCTGACTCGATGTATCTCTTCAATGACTGCATGTTCTTGCGGATCCCATCCGCGTACTGGGGTCCAAGCAAGCCGCCCGCGAAACGCAGCAGGCCCGTGAGCTCGTAATCCATCTCGTAGACCAGGCGGGTCGATCCATTCTCGAGCGGCTTGTACGTATATGACCACGTTCCCTTGAGAGGACCCTTGACGAATTTGCCGGCGCACTTTTTCGGTTTGTTGTAGACGGTCTGCTCGACCTCGACCTTCTCCCGGTGGCGGGCGATCTCGAGATGGTAGCGATATCGCGTCCCTTTGCCCGGCGGACCGTCGTCGAGCTTCTCGACCTTCTCGAGGTACGACGTCCACTTCCTTGCGTTGATCACATCGTCGGCCACAACCGACCACACGCGATCCGGTCGCGCGGCGATCTCGACGGCTTCTGTGAGCTTGGCCACGATGCGATCATCGCATCTGGTGTCAATCGAAACCGGGGCGCCTGCCCGCATGCTCGGTGCGCTTCGTCATCGCAATTACCGGCTCTTTTTGTTCGGACAGATCGTCTCGACAGTCGGCACCTGGATGCAGACCGTGGCGCTTCCGTGGCTCGCCCTGCAGCTCACCCACAACGGGTTCCTCGTCGGACTCGTTCTGGCGGCTCAGTTTCTCCCGGTATTGATCGGCAGCCCGTTCGCGGGCGTGATCGCTGACCGCTACCGAAAGCGGACTGTGCTGCTCCTGACTCAGTCAGCGTTCGTCGCACCTCCATTCGCCCTCTTTGCGTTGAGCGCGACCGGCCACGCCGAGTACTGGATGGTGATCATCGCGGCACTGGCGACCGGGACGATCAACGCCCTCGATGTCCCGACACGCCAGGCCTTTCAGGTCGAGATGGTGGGCAAGCAAGACCTGATGAACGCGATCGCGCTCAACTCTTCGGTCTTCAATGCTTCCGCGGTCATCGGACCATCGATCGCCGGCCTGATCATCGCCGCCGCAGGCGTACCGGTCTGCTTCCTGCTCAACTCGATCAGCTACCTGGCCGCGATCGCGGCGTTGCTCTCGATGCGGGACCTCCCCGCGACGGTGCGGCGGCTTGAGGAGCAGCCGCTCCTGATCCGGCTCGCTCAGGGCCTGGCGTACGCGCGTGCCGAGCCTGTGGTCGGGATGCTGCTGATCGCGGTGGCGGTTTTCTCGTTGTTCGCGATGAACCGCACGACCCTGCTGCCGCTGTTCGCCGACGACGTGCTCCACGTCGGGGCGCGAGGGTTCGGATTTCTGCTCGCTTCAATGGGTTTGGGCGCCCTTTCCGGGGCGCTGACCCTGGCGTTCTTTCCACGGTTCGGGGTGGATCCGGGACGCCAGCTCTGGATGGCGGCCATCTGGGTCGCGGCGCTGCTCGAGTTTTCGCTTTCGCGCGTCTTCGTGATCTCGTTGGTCACGCTCTTCGTGGCCGGTTACTGTCAGATCTCCTTCGTCGCGGCGGCCAACAGCCGCATCCAGACGATCACGCCGGATCACCTGCGCGGGCGCGTGATGGCCCTCTACGCGGAGGCGTTGATCGGTGTCGGCCCGATCGGGGCCACACAGGCCGGCGCTCTGGCCACGCTGTTCGGCGCGCCGTGGGCGATGGCAATCGGTGCGACCATCGCGGGCCTGGTCGTGCTGGCGATTCGCTTACTGGCCCCGCAGGTTTTTGGTCATCCGAGCCAGACTTCGAGCACAGCCGCGACGGCGAGCGCGGGCACGAGCCAGCGCAGCGCCCGGATGTAGTCGGCCAACGCGGCCAGGACTCGCGCGCTCCAACCGCCACGCTCGTCCATATGCATGGCGGTCGCGCCGACCTGGATGAGGAGGCCACCGGCGATGATCGCGGCGGGAATCTCCACCAGGCCGTTCGGCACGATCCCCGTCAGCGCGATCGTCCATGAGGAAAGCGCGGCGGCGAAACCCAGCAAGAACCCCGGCACAAAGGTGAGCAGGAATCCGCTCAGGCCCAGGGTGAGGATCGCGAGCACCGCCACGAGGAGGAATGCGAGGAGGTTATGGGCAAAGATCGCCAGCGCTGTTTCCAACGCGCCGCCGTCTCCGGCCGCCCGCACGAGGCTCGACAGCACAGGGCGCACGACAGACGGCGGGACGGCGCTGGTCGAACCGGCCAGGAAACCAGCCAGGGCGCCGATGGGAAAACCAGCCGCGGCGATAAGCATCGGGATTCGGCGCATCCAGACGAGACGGAGGAATCCCGGACGCTGAGCGAACCCTGCTCGCACGGCACCGATCGCGCGTCGCAGCGGATGCCGGAGCCCGACGTCCCTGGCCAGCAGCGCCTCTCGCGAGAAACCGTTGAAGCCCATACGCAGCAGGACGATCGCGAGCACTGTCATCAGAAGCGCGAAGCACCACAGAAACTCGGCCCGCCCGAGCAGGATGAGCGCGGCCTCGACCTGGAGGACGACGGACATCGGCAGGATGATGAAAGACGCCATCACGTTGGCCGCGCGCATCGTGCGTGCGTTGAGACTGATGATCACCGCGCCTGCCACCATCGCGGCGACCTGGCAGATCGTCGATAACGCCAGCGCCAGGAGGATGTCGACCGGGAAGTAGCCCAGCCCAGCGAACGTGATCAGGCAGTAGACGATCAGGCCGCCGTAACACAGCGTTAGCGAGACGCAAATCACCGCCGCGATCTTGCCGGCGTAGATCTCCGCCTCGCGAAGAGGAGTCGAAAGCAAGACTTCGAGCGTCGTGCGTTCCCGTTCACCCACGAACGACTCGAGCGCAAGCACCAGCGAGAAACTGGCGGGGATGAAGACCACAAAAAATGCTCCGACCAGGGACAGCCGGTTCACTACGGCGGTGCCGCCGCCGAACAGCGCCATGGCACGCACACCCGATCCGACGCCGATCGGAATCGCCAGCGTCAGCCCGACCATCGCGATGATCAGCCGCAGCTCGCTCACCGCATCGCGCAGGTCGCGACGCGCGACCAGGGCGACCTTACGCTGTTCGAGTTTCGGCCAGCTCACGGCGATCGCCTCCGTGGTTGCCGACGATCGCGAGATAGATGTCCTGCAGCGTCGGCAGCTCGCGGACCTCCTGGCGGACCTTGAGACCCGACTCGCGACGTAGCTCGACCATGTTGCCGACCGCCAGAGCGCGGCCGGCGGACATGATTCCGATGTCGCCGGCGAGGTGTTCGGCCTCTTCCATGCTGTGGGTGCAGATGACGAGCGCGCAGCCCTCCTTCTGCAGATCCTGGAGGTAGCTCCATGCTCGTCGAGCACTGTCCGGATCCAACGCCGATGTCGGCTCGTCGGCGAGAACGAGCTTCGGCCGGTGGAGGGTGGCACGGATGAGCGCGACCTTCTGCCTCATGCCTTTGGAAAAGGTGCCGAGCCACCGGTCGCCTTCGCCACTGAGCTCGAACAGCTCGAGGAGCTCACCGATGCGGCGTCCGCGGACCGACGGCTCGATGTCGTAGATCGCGCCGAAGTAGTCCAGGTAAGCCCTGGCCGACATGCGCTCATAGAGACCGGGGACCTCAGGCATGAGTCCGACGCGGGCCCGGACGCCGGCGGGATCGTCGGACGCATCGATGCCGTCGACCCTGACCTCGCCCGCGCTTGGCACCAGCACACCGGCCATGCATCGCAGCGCGGTCGTCTTGCCCGCGCCGTTGCGGCCGAGCAGGATCAGGCATTGGCCCGCCTCGACGCGCACGGTGAGCTCTTGGAGCGCGGGCACATCGCCATAGCGCTTGGCCAGGTTCCGGACTTCCAGCACGGCTAGTGGATTGTGACGGTCGGCAGCTAGGAAGTTGGCGGTTTAGGCGGCGTTGGGAAGCTGACCTCCACACCGGGGCCGTACCTGCGAAAGGATCGGTTGCCCCTCCACAACATCGTCGCGAGGACGATCGCGAAAGCCGCCAGGCCGGTGAGCAGCACTCCAAATGCTGGAGCACCAAACCCCAAGGCGGCCAGGCCTGCGATGGCGGCGCCGACTGAGGCGACGATCACAGACAGCATGCCTGGCAAGGTCACGAAGCCGTGAAACACAGTCCCTAGGCTTGGGGCACTTGCCGCTCCGAGTCCCAGTGTTTGGAGCGCTCCGGGCAGGTCGTCATACGGGCTGGTGATGAAGTTCGGCGCGAGCTCTGGGTGCATCTCGAGGTAGGCATGGCGGATCCTGTTCATCCCGACCACCCATATGTAGTCGTCTCGGTTGAGCATCAACAGGCGCCGGACGGTGGCCACGCCCACGAAGAAGACGATCGTGAGCATGAATATCGCCACCGATATGAATGTCGGGCCGAAGCGATCCGCCTGCGCGACCAGGGCGAGGGAGATCACCGCGCCGGAGAGGACGGTGAGGAACATGCCCACGCGGCCGAGCGACTCCTGGTAGGTCAGGGAGCGCGTCGCCAGGAGGCTCCAGTGCTCGGTGGCCAGGATCTGCACCTTCGAGGCCACGCTGGAATCCCGTCCGGAAGGAGGCGTTTCCGTCGCCATGCTCCCTCTAGTCTCGCGGCAGGTAGCGGGGAAGGTCGGCCAGGGAGCCAAAACCCCGTGATTGCAGAAAGGACGCGATGCCGTAGTGGACGTCAGCGATGGCGTTCGGGCTCACGAACGTCGCGGTCCCGACCTGGATGGCGACGCAACCCGCGACCAGGAACTCGATCGCATCCTCGGCGCAACTGATGCCGCCAATCCCGATCACAGGGATCCGCACCGCCCGCGCCGCCTGGTGCGAGAGGTGAAGGGCCAGCGGGCGGATCGCCGGCCCTGAGAGACCACCAGTCCGGAAGCTGAGCCGGGGTTTGTACGCGTTCAGGTCGATCGACATCCCCACCAGCGTGTTGATGGCGCAGAGGGCGTCGGCCCCGGCGGATTCGACCGCGCGCGCGATCACCCCGATGTCGCTGACCATCGGCGTCAGCTTCACCCAGACCGGCAGGTTGGTCCGCTTCCGGACCGCCTCGGTCACCGCGGCCGCCGCGCGCGGGTCGTTACCGAAGTACAGGCCGCCCTGCTCGACGTTAGGGCAGGAGATGTTGATCTCGAACCCGGCGATGCCGGGCACGCCGTCGAGGCGCGCCGTGAGCTCTCCGTATTCGGCGGGTGATTCGCCGTTGATGTTGACGAGCACGGGGAAATCCCAGGTCGCCCACTTCGGCGCGTAGTCCCGGACGAGGACGTCCGCGCCGGGTCCCTGCAACCCGATTGCGTTGAGCATGCCGCTCGGCGTCTCGACGATTCGCGGCGGCGGCGTACCTTCGCGCGCACGGAGGAAGATGCCCTTGGACACCATGCCTCCCAGGGCCCGACGCTCGAGCAGCGGCACCTCCGTCCCGTAACCGAACGTGCCTGAGGCGGCCAGCACCGGCCCCCGCAATTTGAGGCCTCCGACGTCGACCGCCATGTCGACGCTCATGCGGTCGCGGCGTAAGGAAGGTGCGCCGGAAGCGCCGCCCACTCGACGTCCACGGCGCGATAGACCGGCCCCTCCTTGCACGCCCGGTCGTAGCCGCCACGCATGAGGGGCACCGCGCAGCCAAGGCACACCCCAGTGCCACAGCCCATGTAGGTCTCGACCGCCACCTGCGCGTTGGGCCAGCGCTCGGCTACCGCAGCGAGCATGCGGTTCGGGCCGCAGGCGAGCACGAGTTCGGCGTCGGGCGCGGCGGCGACGGCCGTGCCTCGAAACCCGCGTGAGCCGTCTTCGGTGGCCCAGAGGACGTCGTCGCCGTCTGCCTCGGCGCAGAGGTCGGCCGCGGTCCGTGCACCGTGGACCCAGGTCACCTGCGCGCCCGCCGCCCTCGCGTCCCTGGCTGCCAGCAGCATCGGCGCAACGCCCAGGCCGCCGCTGATCAACAGCGCGCGTGACCCCGTCATCTCGAACCCACGACCGAGCGGTCCCAGGCAGCTGATCCGGTCACCGATGCGCATCCCCAGCAGCTGCGACGTACCCACGCCGACGGCCTTCAGCACGACCTCGACCTGGTCGCCGTCCGCGCGGTAGACCGAGAACGGCCGGCGCAGCAGCGGACCCTGCTCCCAGCCGAGGTTGACGAACTGCCCCGCGCGAACGCTCGTTGCGATCTCGGGCGCACGCATGCCGATGACGAACATGTCTCGCGCGACCTGGCGCTGGCCGGTGATCGGCGCCTCAAGCAGGAACAGCTGCGCCTTCCCTCCATTCGTCGATCGTCCGCACCTCCATCTCGTCGGGCGCGGCAACCGCGGACTCGAGCAGAGCCGTCGCGGTGTCCAGCGATGTCAGGCAGGGGATGCGGCGCTCGACCGCCGCGCGCCGAATCTCGAATCCGTCTTTGAAGACCGGGTTGCCGTCACCGGGGTCCTCGTAGATGTTCGACATCGTGTTGATGACGAGCTGCACCTCGCCGCGCACGATCACGTCGACGACAGTTGGCCCCTCCTCACCGATCTTGGCCACGACGCGGGGCGAGAAGCCTGCCGCGCGAAGGGCACTGGCGGTGCCTTCGGTCGCGACGAGGCGACAGCCCATCTGGACGAGTCGCGAGACGATGGGAAAGAGCTCGGGCTTGTCGGCGTCGGCGATGGTGAGGAGCGCCGCGCTGCCCCGCTCGACGTGCATGCCCGACGCCGCGAATGCCTTGCGAAGCGCCTCGTTGAGCGTGCGCGCGATCCCGATCGCCTCGCCTGTGGACTTCATCTCGGGACCGAGGTAGGAGTCGACCGCCGCCAGCTTGTTCATCGAGAACACCGGCGCCTTCACCGCGACGAGGTCGCGTTCCGGCACGAGGCCTGTCGTCCATCCGAGGTCGAACAGCTTTCGCCCGAGCATCACGTCGGTGGCGAGCTTCACCATCGGCACGCCCGTCACCTTGGAAAGGAACGGCACCGTCCTGGACGCGCGCGGATTGACCTCGAGCACGTAGACATGCCCACGGTGCACCACGTATTGGACGTTGACCAGCCCGCGCAGCCGCAGGTGACGTGCTATTCGTACCGTGTAGTCCACGATGCGATCGACCTCACCCCGCTCCAGGCGTGCCGGGTACACGGCGTATGAGTCGCCAGAGTGGACGCCGGCGCGTTCGACGTGCTGCATGACTCCGGGGATGACCACGGTCTCGCCGTCCGAGATCGCGTCGACCTCGACCTCGGCGCCCTGCAGGTACTTGTCGACCAGGACCTGGCCGCGCGGCATCGCCCCGATCGCCCACACCATGTACCGGCGCAGCTCCTCGCGGTTGCGCACGATCTCCATCGCCCGGCCGCCGAGCACGTAGGAAGGTCGGACCAGGACCGGGTAGCCGGCGCGGGCCGCGATCGCCTCCGCCTCCTCGACGGTGTTCGTGGTGCCACCCATCGGCTGCGGAACGCCGATCGCGTCGAGCGATGCGGCAAACGCGCGCCTGTCTTCGGCGAGGTCGATCG
>WNGJ01003544.1_pt1 | contig 23877 bp, 18 predicted proteins | sample 5400611 | NCBI WGS metagenome assembly WNGJ01 (sample SAMN13153375, study PRJNA577476) | soil metagenome | isolation source: 40 cm soil or saprolite under Garry oak tree replicate 1 | place: USA:California | collected 2016-06-15
GGCTCTTTATAGGCCCCCTTCACCAGACGCACGCGCACTCCCTGCGCGATCAGTTGCTCGACATGCTTCTTGCTACTATGCATGCACGATTGGATTACCGTACCTACGTGTTCGTACTGCTTATGCATACGTAAGGTGATATCGACCGTTTGCTCAGTGTACGCAGAGCCTTCCATATCGATACGCACAAAAATGGGAAACTGCTGCGCATACTCAAGGATACGACAGACATTCTGTTCGCATAACTCCTGAGAAATATCCAATCCGAGAGCGGTGAGCTTGATAGAGATATTGGCATCTACACCTGCTTGTTGGATGCGATCAAGGATGGCAATATAATCCTGGGCGGCAGAAATGGCCTCTTTCGCATCCGAAACGTTCTCGCCAAGGTGATCGAGTGAGACATGCATACTGCGCTGGTTGAGCACTCGTGTAGCTTCAATAGCATCGTCTATTACTTCACCAGCTACGAATCGACGAGAAACTGCACGTGTAGCGCGGTTGTGTATAACGAAGTTACGCGCAGTATCATTATGAGCCAGATACAACAATGTAGCTTTGAGCATCGTTGCCCCCTTACATACATATGCAAACACAAAAGGAAAGGCGCAAGGCCTCTCTGTATGATAGCACAAAACTGCTCTATGATTGTGAGCCAATGCGATTCCACAGACCAAGGCGTATGAGTTCGCTACGAGCCTCGAAGCCAAACAAAGATGGGTCCATTTCTCGGCCGTGACGAATCACCAGCCCACGCAGCATTTCTATTTGCTCCGCCTTACTTGCGGTGTCCAGTTCAAACGGAATATGCTGGGCCAGTTGCTCAATCGCCTGTCTGTTGTACCACTGTTCTTGTGTTTCTGGCATAGCAATCGAGTCGGATACCTATCTCAAGAGGCACCAGGAAATGTCTTCTTACCACTTATGGTAACATGAGCATCCAGAACGATTCAAGGTTTTTTATAAAGAGATATAGCCATTTTGCCCTATGGCCTGTGGCAATTCTTGACCCGTTAAGACACTAGTGTTAGTGTGAGTTACTGAGATAGAACTTTGACCTGAATGTTGAATATCGCGCAGTCTTCTAGACTCACTTCAGTAAGGAATGGATTATATGCTGTGTCCGTCTTGTAATACCTTCAGACCAGCCAATAAAAGGTCTTGCCCTCAGTGCAAGGCACCATCACCGTTGGCAGGGAAAGCAGGTGGCCAGTTTCAAGTCCCACCTGCGCCAGCTACATGGGGAGGCCCAATAACCCCGGCCTCTGGCAACGGGTGGAGCAATCAAACGCCCCAAAGTTCATTCCAGGGAGAAGCTCACGATAATACGTTATGGGGGCAGGTCATGGGCTTACAGGCAGTGCCCGGCCCTGCGCAACAACAGCATCAGCATCCATCGATGTTACCTATGCCTTACCAGGGTGGAATAGGAGCGCCACAGGAGACGCTGAAAATGGCTGCGGTAAATCTACCGACCAGACATACGGGAGCTGGGAACCGATCAATGGTGCCCGCAATTCCGGCTGAGGAAGGGCTTATTTTTGTTCCCCCTATGTATACCAAACCCCGAGCAATTATCCCGCCTTATCGAGCNNNNCGAGCTATCAGCGGGTTGATTAGCGTCTTTATCGTATTTGCCTTGCTCTGCACTGGAGCTAGCTTCTATGCTAAAGCTACCGGTAAACTTACTTTCATGCATCAAATATATGGGGATGCGCGGCCAAACAATATCAACACGACACAGCCAACAACGTTACCCATTCCTCAAACTGCGCCCAGCTTTGGTCCGGCTGCCGTGATCATTAATTCGGCTACAACGGCCTCGCAAATTGATCCAATGACTGCTCAACCACGGGTTCCGACCAATCAGTTTAAAGTAGGCGATACTATTTACCTGACCTACAGTGTTCACCCCAAGTCGCCTGGTACCGTGACCGCCAAGTGGTATACTAACAACAATTTCTACCAACAATCTACTCCCATCTCCATTAAAGACGCGGCAAGCGGTTTCATCCCAATGCAATATCTGCAGCCCGAGGAGGGAAAGGTGGAATTGTACTGGAACGGCCAGTTGGCCGTCACGCTTTACTTCGTTGTCGAGCCAGGTCAGCCTTAATCACATTGAGTATCGACGTTCACATCACCATAAACCTGGACCTGGCAGGCAAGGCGTATGTTCGGATTCTTCTTGAGATCGTTGCGTAACCAAAATTTTTCCTGAAAGGTGAGAGCATTCGTATTTGTCGAGGGGGAAACCGCTACGCGGTCAGTACCACAGAGGCCGTTGCCGTGGCAGTTCGCAAATTTCCACAAGCCACAGTAGACCGGAACATCATTCTCAAGGGCAGGATAACGGACATGATCGCCTTCGGGGACTTCTACCTGTTTATTCTCACGCACAAATGTAATGGTTGGCACTGCTCTATCCTCCAATGTTCTTTTTTTGTTCGTAGAGGCATGAGAAAATAGGACAGGTTGGATGCAGCTTGCCTCTACTTTATACGAGTGTAGCACAGGGGATAAAGAGCGTCAACATCTACGTTACTGTCAGTGTTACCTGTATCTTCTGTGGTGTGGCGGGCGTATTAGCATCTGTATCGCTCACTACTAAAGTATAGGTGTAGGTGCCTGGACTCAATCCGGCGCTGTTAGACGCCACGTTAACAAACGCAGTTGCTTTTGGAGGGAGTGCGCCACCTGGAATATCGACCGAGAGCCAGGAGGGCAATGGTTGAGACAGCGTCCAGTTGAGCGGCGCAGAACCTGTATTGGTGATTGTCAGTAATTGGGCGGGAGCCTCTATGGTGCTGGTGCTATTGAACGTCAAACTAGTAGTGGAAACACTGATCACAGCCTGATTGCTTATCGTGATTGTCACCGTTACCTGCTGGCTCTGGACGGGAGTTCCTTTATCGGTATCAGAGATTGTAATATGTCCGATGATCGGACTGGCGGTGGACGCAGCAACGTTGGGTTTCACAGTGATGACAGCGCTTGTGTCAGGAGCAAGACTACCACGGTTAGAAGATACAGGAGCGAAAGCCGCTGCATTCCCATCTTCTGTAATCGCCCAGTTGAGCGGGGCATTACCCGTATTGGTTATGGTGAACGTTTGCGGCGCCGGATTTGTTCCCTGAATGGTACTGAATGCAAGCGTGTTTGACTTTACAACCATGGCTGGTACGGGCAGAGGACCGACGGTCACGGTGGCGGGAGGAGGACTAACGGTCAAAGTAGCAGCAAGGGGGCTGACCGCCATCGTGACTTTAAGTGGCAAAGCCTTATAAGTTCCCTGCTGAAAAAAGTCAATATATCCAGTATAAGCCTGTGGAGCCAAATTGCCACGTTTTACCGTCAATGTGGCAATCGCACTGCCAGAAAATGTGCCACGGATAGGTGAGATAGTCAACCATGAGCTATCACTGCCAGCTTGCCAGTCGATTTGTCCACCACCTGTATTGGTCAACGTGATAGTTTTGTATGAGATTGCTCCCGGCACATTTGTGCCGAGATCAATTGGAGAGGTTGGCAATTGCAATTTTGGAGGAGTGGGTGGCGTTGGCTGAACGGTAATTGTCGTAGCAACACTGGGATGCATATTATCATTGGCAGAAATACTGTGCGTACCGATATCCCAATTAGCGGTTATCGTAATCTGCACAGCAAAATTGCCCCTCTTATCCGTATGCACATTTACTGGTTTTCCTGCACTATCCTTTATTGGAACATCGACATCACGAGTCAGATTCACCGGCCCACTGGCCTGAAAGGCACTTCCCGTAAGAAGAAAGGAATCATGCACACGCAACACCCCTGGGTTCGCTATCAAGACAGGATGCGTTGACACTACCGGTCCCTTATCGAGAAGTATGAAGGCCAGTATACTTGTTGCCAGCAGAAAAAAAAGACAGGAGGCAAGCAACAAAATTGGCACGATACGGTTGCGCGATTGGCGCTTGTCCGGTAAGTACGCAGGTTCCGGCAGTGGGGCAGTAATCTGCTCATGTAGAGCCGATTCAGGTGGCAACGGAGGAGCAACAAACTGAAGTTGAGATACAGGTGGAGGCATTGGGGATAGTACACCTGGATGGCGTTGTGGCATCGGTATAGGCAACGGAGCTGGAGAAGCCACACGTCGTTTCGGCAATTGTTCAGGCACTGGTAGTTCAGGAGCAGGCGCCAGTTGAAGAGCTGCTGATGAAGCAGATACCACCGGTAGAAGTGCCTCACCTGGTTCTATCTCCACCAGGCGACGTGTTATGGCAGGAGGACGCTGCACAGGCATGAAACTCGATTGGAAAGGCTGGTCCTCTGGATGAAAACCTGAGTAATGACCTGCGCGATGTGGTGAGGCAGGCGGATTCGAGGGAAACGAGGCTGTTGTCGAGCGACCAGAGCCGTTTGTAGCGTTACCGGTGCGTCTCAGTGCCTGTGAGAAGACATAGCCACAGCGACTACAATTGTACGCATCAGCTCGTAATACCTTACGACAACTCAGGCAGCGCTTGGTATCCATTCCCACTCCTCAGGCTGATTGCAGATCTATCCATCAAAGAGGCCTTCCCAACCAGCATAAACGCAATAAGGCTCAGTTTACAGAATATGAAGATTTATTTGCCGCCTTCGATATACTGGTATATGCTGATACATTAATACACATCTTGAGCTAGTTTGCAAGAGGGAATTTCTTGAGGCTGGACGTTTTCGCGTAGGAGAGACGAAGATACTACCCGGGAAATGCCTGGATATTGAAATTCGTGGTATTGCCTGTCACGGTAAGAGTAGCGGTTCCTACATAGGGATTACCGCCGGCGTCAGAGCCAGCAACGGAGATGGTATAGGCGCCAAGTGGAACATTCGAGAACGTATAATTGCCTGATGCGTCAGCAGTCGTCGTAGCAACCGTGTTGCTGCCACTCGTCAAGGTGACGGTTGCCCCTGGCAATGGTTGCGGGGTCGCACAGGTAGGAGGAGTTGAGCCTGGGCAGGCCACCACGTTTCCTCTGACAGTAAAGCCCGTCACCGTCAGGGTCACATACACTTGTCCACTTCCTAACACAGCAGCGCCCGTACTGTCAGTGGCCGTGATCGTAATGGTTCCAGCATACGTGCCGGGGGTCAGATTGGCAGCATGGACAGTGACCCCCATCGTAGAGCCACTGCCGCTATCGGTCCCCGCTGGCGCAGGAACAAGCCAGGCGCTCCTAGCAGACGCCGTCCAGGTGACCGGACGCGCACACGTTCCTGTCTCGCTCAAGAGCACATTTTGTGTAGCAGCGGATTGCCCCTGTGGAACGGTGAATGCCAGGCTGGCAGGTGAGGGCGACGACAGCACACAGGGCGGTTGGACGGTCAGGGTCACCGCGAAGGTTTCCGGACTCCCCTGCACTGCCACACCGCTCGCATCGCTGGCCGCAATGGTCACCTGCGTGGAATAGGTTCCTGCTGGCAGACCTGCGATGCTGGCTGCCACGCTGAGACTGCCCGATTGACCTGTACCTTTCACCGTGCCACCAGCAGGTGTCAGGCTCAGCCACCTGGCCGTGGGTGCCACGCTGGTTGTCCAGGTCACCGGCCAGACACAACTGCCCGTTCCCGTGAACATGACCAGTTGTGATGCCGGATTCGCGGACGCTGCCTGCACCGCGCTGAAAGAGAGCGCACTGGAAGAGGGAGGAGAAATGGTGCAGGGCGGCTGCACCACCAGGCTGATGGTGATCGTCTGCGGACTGCCCGGGGCCAGGTTGCCTTTCTCGTCGGAGCCATCCAGCGTGATTTGCCCCACATAGTTGCCGGGGGTCAATTTCGCCGTGCTGACAGTGATCATCACTTGCCCGGTCTGTCCTGGGGCAATCGTCCCTCCCGAGGGAGCCGCTCCGAGCCAGAGATTGGCCAGGGGCGTGACGAGCGTATGCCACTTGAGCATACTGCCCCCATTGTTGGTGATCGTCACCACCTGACCGGTGGGATTGGGCTGCCATTGGGTGTAGCTGAAATTGAGGTTGAGCGGCGCCGCCGCCATCACGGGTTCCTTCGCAGACGGCGGATTCTGCACGCTCAACTGCACCGTGACGGTCAGCGTACTCTGCCCAAAGACCAGAGAGAGATCACCAGCATACACTTTCGGCGTCAGTCCAGCCGCATTGACGCTCACCGAGACCACGGTGCTGGCGGGGCCTTTCAACTGTCCACTGAGCGGGGTGATCGCCAGCCAGGACGCGCTCGACGAGCTCGTCCAGGAGAGGGGTGTTCCCGTACAACTGGAGGTCGCGTTCAAGCTCAAGGTTTGATTCGCCAGGGTATTCTGCCCCTGCACCACAGTAAAGGCCAGGTAGCCGGTACTGCTGACCAGCCCGCAATGCGGCTGCACCGTCAGCGAGACATTGACCGCTTGTGGACTGTCAATGGCGCCAGCAGCCGTGAACTGCAGCGTGCCGATATAGGCACCAGGCAGCAGACACTGGCTATTCACGATGACGGGCAGAGACAGCATGGCCCCAACCGCCACGCTGCCTGTGTTCTGACCAGCACTCAACCAGCCGCAGGCCAGCCCTTGCGCATGGGACAGCGACACCTGCGTGGTGACCGTGGTCGGCGCATTGACCGCCAGCGACCAGGTCAAGGGACGCGAACCAGGGTTGGTGAGGGTCAGGTATTGCACCTTGTTCGTCGCGTCCCCATCGGTGGCACTAAAGGAGAGCAGCGCTGGCGCCACGGCCAGCACCGGCCCGGCATTGCGCGGCAAGGCTCGCACTGTCATGTCCACCTTGAGGTGCTGTGGCACGCTGACGTTCGTTGAGATGGTGATGCTCCCGCTGTAATCTCCCGGCTTGAGGCCAACGCGCTGCCCCGCCAGCGAGATCGTTTGCTGCTGACTGAACATGCCCTGGCTGGGGGAGACCAACAACCACGGGGTATTACTGCTGGCTGCCCAGCTGATGGAGCCACCCCCACTATTGGCCAGGGTGAACGGGCGGATGGTATTGGCTCCCACCACGTCGGCTCCCAGCTCAATGGGGGTGGTGTCGATGAGCAGGTGCGTTGGCGGGGTGGGGCCCTCCCCGGTGATCTGCAGGGTGGCACTGGCCGTATTGCGCGTGGTCACGTCTTCGGCCACGATCAGGTGGAAGCCCGGTCTCCAATCCGTATCGATCACGAAAGGGATGGTCGCCGTGCCCCTGGCGTCGGTCGTAATGGAAGAACTGCCCTTGATCGGGATCGATTCCTGGATATCATGGGTCAGGGCCACACTTTTCGCGGGCGTAAAATGCTCAAGCCGTAACGTCACGCTGGCACCAACTTTTGCAGTATTGGAGGAGAGAGTCAGTGTCGGAAGACCTCCATGTATGCCATCAGCGTAACGAGGATGGTTGAAGGCAAGGTTAAGCAAAATGCCATCGACTACCAGTGCGATCAGAGCAAAGATAGCAAGTGCAATAAAGGCGATACGCAAACGAGAAGCGTGGCGGCGGGCAAATGGAATAGGGAATGGAGCAGTTGACATACCATCCGCCATAGCGCGTCGCATATCTTCTTCCTCAATACCAGCTGCTTCGGCACTGTTGGGAATATGGCGCGAGATAAGAGGATCAGTTCGATTGGCCCAGATATCGATATCTTTATCTTCGGCATCTGTATCAAGCCAGGGCCAGTAATCAGGTAAACCGGAACCAGAGTCCACACGAGCAGGCGAGTTGCCATTGCTTACCTGGAGATTAAGGCCATCTCTGGACGCCGGTTCGTTTCCTACAGCGTTTGGAAATTTTGGTAGAGGCGTACTCTCTCGACGAATATCGGCTGAAATATCAAAGATGGGTGCCAGACGCGCGATCGCTTTTGGCCTGATCTTCCTCTTGCTCAATAAGGTGCGCAGCTTCACTGAGCCTGGAAACGGCCTGCTCAACAAGATCAGGTTGGGCGGCTAAGGTTGGCGGCTGAGTTAACTGGTTCACTCTGTTAGCCGGTAGGGGACTGGTGATCCGCTCAAGCGGATCACCTTGCACGCCTGCGTGCTCAGGTAAAGTTGGAGGATCTACGCTTGTGGATTCTGAGGACGTAGACGTCTGTTGTGAGGCATACAAAAAAGGCCTCTGCTGTAGTTGATAGCGTAACAGCGACCGACATTCCTCACAAAATACGGCAGTGGGTTCACAAAGCCTACTACAACGCAAACACTGACTCATATGCCTACTCTACTCACCTGCCACCTGATGCCCTTGTCCACACCCTAATACTCATATACATTCAGATGAATGCAAGAAAATATACAAATAAGTTTTCAAAAACCGCCAAATTTGATTTGGCTTTGAACCTTTCAGAACGTTCGATTTGGCAGAGTTCTTGTACTAATAAAACGTTAAGACCACTCAATTTGTCACATCAAGCAAGCGGAGAAACAAATGCATGTTGTTGAGCACATCATCAGAGTTTATCCACAAGTTATCCACTTATTTGTAAAAAATTGGTGGATAACACCCTTCTCTCAACGCACAAAATCATGTTATAATCTGGTGGGGAGAAGTGGGGGGTTGTGGTGAAGTTTCTCTCAAAGTGGAGAATATGACCTGTGGGTGGGGCCTGAAGGCGTACGGGAGAAGCATATAGTAAGAAATGCTAGCTCATGCAGGGTGCGGGAGAACATGCTGCGCATACCCGAGGCAAAGGGGACACAGGTCAGCAGGCGCATCAGTAAAAGGTCCTGACAGACATGTTTCTTGGGCAATTCGATCATACAATCGACGCAAAAGGCCGAATGGCGGTGCCTGCGAAATATCGTGGGCAACTGGAGAAAGGGGCAGTGATTAGCAAAGGCAAGGGAACATGCTTGTCAGTGTATACGATGCAACGCTGGGAAGAGAAGTCTGAGGAGTTGGTGGCGGGGAAAACAAGCGAGGAATTGCGTGACTTCGAACGGCGCATTTATCCGAGCGCAAGCGAGGTAGAACTGGATGCGCAAGGTCGGCTGGTGATTCCAGCCAGGCTGCGTGGCTTTGCGGGGCTAGACAGCGAAGTGACAGTTGCGGGTGTGCGAGATCACTTCGAGATATGGGATCGAGCAACCTGGCAGGAATATGAGGCGAAACTCGAACAAGAAGGGGATGGAAATCCCTTTTAGGATACTTTTTTCGATGCATGATGCGTAGCATAGCTGCGCAGCGACGGTTGCATCGATTTAGAGACACTTTTTTCGATGCATGATGCGTGGCAGTGTACGTATCGCTTTGGAACATACATGCAAACAGGGCACATCCCAGTTATGCTGGAAGAAGTACTGAAGTTTCTTCAGCCAAAAGCTGGCGGTTATTACGTGGATGGGACGTTAGGTGGTGGAGGTCACGCCGAGGATATACTTGAGCGATCTGCTCCAAGTGGGAAGGTGCTGGGAATTGATAGCGATGCGCAAGCCCTGGCGAGGGTGGAGAGGCGCCTTGCTAAAGCAGTACAAGAAGGACGATTAGTGCTGGTACACGGGAACTTCGCTGAGCTGGCCCGTATCGTAGACGAGGCCGGTTTTGCGTCTTCTGTGGATGGCGTATTGCTAGACCTGGGTTTCTCGTCCAATCAGATGGATGATGCGGGACGAGGGCTCTCCTTCAGCGTGGACGGGCCTCTGGATATGCGGCTCGACCAGTCACAGGAGCTAACCGCCGCCGATTTGATAAATAGCGCAAGCGAACAGGAACTGGCAGATATCTTCTGGCGTTACGGCGAGGAGACACGCTCGCGCCAGATCGCGTGGCGTATTGTACGAGAAAGGGCACACGGCCCGATCACACGCACATCGCAATTAGCGCGGTTGGCGGCGGCGGGAGTGCCTTATAAGTCTGGAGTGATCCACCCGGCGACACGGGTGTTTCAAGCCCTGCGGATAGCGGTAAATTACGAACTGGAGCGTCTGGAAGCAGCACTCCCCCAAATAGTGGAAGTGTTACGTAGAGGGAAGACAGGTAAAATGGGAGGGGATGGAGGAAGAATGGTAATTATCTCTTTTCATTCGTTGGAGGATCGACTGGTGAAAGGGTTCATGCGGCGTGAGGCGATGGATTGTATCTGTCCACCCGGCCTACCCGTATGTGTGTGTAATCACAAAGCAAGTTTACGTGTATTGACAGCAAAACCAGTGACACCAACGAAGCAGGAGGTTTTAGAAAACCCCCGCGCCCGCAGCGCCAAACTGCGGGCCGCAGAAATAGTTGTTGGCTAGTAGTGCGTCACACGTCTTAAAAAGGACTATAGATGATGTTCCGCAACAGAGATCAAATGGGCGGTAATAAGCACTCAGGAGGCCAGGATGTGCCGAAACAACCTATTCTGGCAGCCAAACGACGCCGGCAACTGCATCCGTTTTTTTTTCGCATGGGGCCTGTAGCCTTAAGCATTTGTAGTGTGTTATTAATCGGCTTGATGTCTGTGCTGTATCTCTCTCAATTGAGCCAAGCGGTGACTGCGAACCAGCAAATCCAGGAGTTTCACAGGCAACAGGCAATACTGCAGCGCGAGAACCAGGAACTGCAGTACAGCATCGCTCAAGAGGAGTCACCTGCCTATATTGCCGAGCATGCAAAGTCTCTGGGCCTGGTTCCCGCTGACCCAAAAGCCGTAATCACACTGGTTGTACCACACCTTTTACCCATTCAGATTGGACATAGCCAATAATTACTAAGGGAGGGACGCCGATGAGCCAGCAAATGTGAGAGAAAGGATGCTAGACGATGAACATACAGTTGCGGCGAGCGCGCAATCGGCAGATGTTCATTTTCTTACTGGTCTGTCTCGGCATAATTACACTGCTGGCAAGGTTATATTACTGGCAAGTGCTTCAATCACAAAGCGGATACAAACTGGCACAACGCGCTAACATTGAGCACATTCAAAACTTAATATTAGATGCACCTCGCGGAATAATCTACGATGTCCAGGGACAGATTCTGGCGACGAATGTTGTGCGGGATGATGTTTACGTCGAGCCGGTGCAGTTCACGCTAGATCACCCTGATACTACACAAAGTGACCTTCATGCGTTAATTACAACCTTACACCAGGTGCTACCGAGGGTTTCACTAACAACGTTGCAGCAGGCTTTTGCCAGCGGACAATATACAGCACGCATCGCAGTTGGTATCGACCCATCCCTAAGCGAGCAACTGCGTAAGTTGCAACTGCAAGACGTATTTCTGGAACCGCGAACGTGGCGCATCTATCCTGGTGGGAGTTTAGCAGCGCAAATTCTGGGTTATGTGACGCAGAATGACACGAATAATCACGGCAACTATGGAATTGAGGGACAGTACGATGGGCTGTTGGAGGGCAAGTCTGGGAGCTTCATAGCAGTAACGGACCTGCAAGGCAATGCATTGGATGTGGGATCGACCAACGAGCAGTCTCCTATCAGTGGAGCTAACCTGACGCTAACGATCAATAGCGCAGTTGAGTACATGGTGCAAAAAGCTCTGACAGATGCGGTTAAGAAGTTGCAGGCAGAGAGCGGTACGGTAGTGGTGATAAATGCACGTACAGGCGCAGTTGTAGCAATGGCCAGTGAACCAACGTTCGACCCCAATCATTATGGCCAGTATGCTACACAGCAGGGATGTCTGGGAAGCGAAGAGGTATACTTTAACCCGGCATTGTACTGCGCGTATGAGCCTGGTTCGACGATGAAGTTGGTCACAATGGCTGCAGCGCTTGACCAGGGGTTAATTACCCCTGATACGACGCTCAGCGACCCTGGCTGTATGAGATTTGCTGATGCGCCTATGGTATGCAACTGGCAGTTTATGGCATACGGTACCGAGTCAATGACGCAGGTGTTGATACACTCCGCCAATGTAGGAGCAGCACATGTAGCGCACGATATTCTCGGGGCTGCCCGGTACTACCCTTACCTGGCACATTTCGGTTTTGGTCAGCCCACTGGCATAGACGGGCCTGAGGAGGCGGGAGCATATCTTTCGCCAAACGATCAGAACTGGACGATGAGCGATCTGACACGCCAGGCTTTTGGGCAGAGTATCCTGGCAACACCGATACAAGTTGCAATGGCCTACGAAGCGATTGCAAACGGCGGTGTGATGATGTATCCCTACCTGGTGGCTGAGATACATAACAATGGTCAGGTAGTGACCACTCATCCAAGAGTAGCACGACGCGTAATCAGCGCACACGCAGCGCAGTTATTGACGGAGATGCTGACCCAGGCGGCGCTGCTTGGTTCGGCAAAACTAGCGCTGGTTCCTGGATACAGTGTGGCAGCCAAGACCGGAACAGCGACAACGCAGGGACTTTCTGCCGATCAAACCGAGGCTTCGGTAGCAGGTTTTATTCCTGCATCGAATCCACAGTTTGTGATTCTGGTGAAATTAGATCGACCCAAAAATGCGATCTACGGCAGCACGGCGGCGGCACCACTCTGGAAGACGATCGCGCAACAACTGATGTGGTATTACACAGTTCCGCCCGACCAGGCACAATAGGTATTAGTAAAAGGGACAGAAGCTTTGAGAAAGTTTCTAAACCACAAGAACAAGTGTACTAGAAAATTTGTTCTATGTCAAGTCTATAGTACACAGATTTTTATCCTCCGAAGCGATAATGTGGGCCGATAAATCGGCGGTGTGCGCGATAAATCGGCACCTACGGAGGGTCGGGGGCGTTTGGGACAGGCCATAATCAGGAACCGATGGACAGGCAATTAACAAAGAACGCGAGAACTCATGACACGCGATACGCACAGACAACCAAATAAGGAGGGACAGCAAAGGACTCGTATAGGGGATCGACCAGGCTCCTATATGCGCTCGCCGGCGTTGGAATCTGCGGAGGAAAGACGGGGCACGGTAGCCCAAGGATCGAAATCGCGAAGGCGTGACACATCGAGATCTTACGTGCGCTATGCCGCTAATGAAACACTGGTGAATCCTGTCATGCCACGCAAGCGCCTCCCTCGGCCTGGCGCGAAGCGCGCAGTACCTGATCCAGGGAGAGTCAATAACGATATCAAGCAGCAACATAGCGGCCTTACAGCGGACTGGCGCATGCAATCAACGCAACCACCATGGGGCCATGGACCGGCCGATTATGCGCAAATGGAGCGCCAGGGAAAGAAAGTACGGGGGGCGAAACAGCGGGCAGCAACAGTACAGGCTATCACCGAAGAGGAGCAGGAGAAACTCGCCACACTGGAAATGCGCCTACCGCGTGTTGCGGGCAAGGTTGATGCCTGGCTATTGATTATAGTACTGGCCCTGTTATGTATCGGCATCGTCATGGTCTACAGCGCAAGCGCCTTTCAGGCGGCACGCTACCAGGGCGACGCTTCGTATTACTTTCAGCGCGAACTGATGTGGACGATCCTGGGCCTGGTAGCAATGCTGCTGACACTGCGCGTGGACTATCGAGAATGGCGGCGTTTCTCGCTGGTAGGGATGCTGATTATCCTGCCATTGCTAGTGATTGTGCTGAAGTTTGGTGTGAATGTGTATGGAGCATCGCGCTGGTTATCCCTCGGCTCGTTCTTCTCGTTTGAGCCGAGTGAACTGACCAAGCTGGTGCTGGCGCTCTATATCGCCGACTGGCTGGCGCGAAAGGGCGACCAGGTGGGCACGTTTCTCTATGGCCTGGCTCCATTCATCATGCTGGTTGGTGTTGTGCTGGGCCTGGTGTTGCTAGAGAACGACTTAGGGACAGCAATCATCATTGCCGGTTTTGCTACGGCAATGTTCTTTACGGCAGGGGCTAATATTACACAGTTCTTATTGGCGATGGCCTGTGCCGGCTTGATTTTCTTGAAAGAGGCGTTCAGTAGCTATCGTTTTTACCGCATAGCGGGTTTTGTGAATCCGTTTAAGGATATTACAGGCATCAACCTGCAACTGTACCAGGCTTTACTGGCATTGGGGTCGGGAGGATGGTTCGGCTTAGGGTTAGGAGCTAGCCGTCAAAAGACGGGCTATCTACCGTTCCCTTACACCGACTCAATCTTTCCAATCATTGGCGAAGAGCTAGGCTTTATTGGTAGCGCCGCAATCGTCATACTCTTTTTGTTTTTAGCTTTTCGAGGATTCCGGCTCGCGAGGCGCACCCCCGATCTGTATGGAGCGTTGCTGGCAACCGGTATCACCACCTGGCTGGTATTGCAGGCCATGATCAATATTGGAGCGAATACGGGTACGATTCCCTATACAGGAGTGCCGTTACCTTTTATCAGCTTTGGCGGATCATCGCTGGTCGTTTCACTGGCTGCTGTTGGCGTGTTACTCAACATTTCGCGCTATATTCAGGAACCGGAGACACCAGCATTCTCACTGCGGAAAAAGCGTGTAGGAACTACGTTTACGCAATAAATAACGATCGAGAATTGTATGCGAGTGCTTGTATCAGGCGGAGGCAGCGGGGGCCATATTTATCCGGCTCTGGCAGTGGCGACACAGTTACGTGAAGAATACCAGGCCGAGATATTGTTTCTTGGTAGTGATGACGGGCTGGAAACTGAGGTAGTGCCTGCGGCAGGTTTTCGCTTAGCTACTGTTAAAGCTGGCAAACTGCGGAGATATATCGCATGGCAAACAATAACAGGAGTGATGCGTGTACCCATAGGTATGATACAGGCGATCAACATTGTAGGGAAATTTCGACCGAGCGTAGTTTTTACGAGCGGGGGGTATGTAGCAGTTCCGGCAGGGTTGGCGGCGCGTCTCAATCGAGTGCCGCTACTGATGCATCAACAAGATGTACCGCCAAACCTGTCGAACAAACTTGTAGCGCCACTGGCAACACGCATCTCGGTGGGATTTACTGACTCGCTGGCCTATTTCCCAGCACATAAGACATTGCAACCGGGTAACCCAATACGGCAAACTATGCTGGATGTACGTCAGAGGTCACCGCAGGAAGCGCGAAAGGTGCTTGGGTTTGAGGAACAGGAGTCGTTATTACTCGTCACTGGTGGCAGCCAGGGCGCAAGGCATTTGAATCAAGTAGTGAGTGAAGCGTTGCCTGATTTGTTGGCACACTGCCAGGTGTTACAGATAAGTGGCAAAGAGTTGTATAACGAGACGCGTGAGTTGTCGAATAGGGTGTTAGCTTCTCTCGACGAGATGTTGAGGAAGCGTTACCGATTGGTAGCATACTTGAATGAAGAAATGCCGCTAGCATTGCAGGCAGCAGACCTGGTGCTCTGTCGTTCAGGGGCATCTACCTTGAGCGAATTGGCAGTTCTGGGTAAGCCGAGTATTCTGGTACCGTTACCTCCGGCTATTGGGAGCTCTCCACAAGAGGCAAATGCGGAGATGTTCGTGCGTAAGGCAGCGGCTGAGGTGATCAAGGATAGTGACCTTAAGCCGCAGGTACTTGTAGAACAAGTGAAACTTATTCTGTCATCTTCTACACTCTTAGAAGCGATGGCAAAAGCGGCAAGATTACTTGCGAAGCCACAAGCGACGCAAGAGATTGCAGCGGAACTAGTAAAAATTGCGCGATGAACGAACCTGGATACGAACACTTGAAAAATGCGCGGCTGCATTTCATGGGCATTGGCGGCCAGGGCATATCGGCGGTAGCGCAGATGGCCCTTCAGGAGGGCGCCAGGATCAGCGGGTGTGATCAAGCTGCATCAGCTACGACGAGTATGTTGAAGCAAAAGGGGGTACTGGTGGAGATTGGTCATAGCCCCGAGCACCTGGCAAATACTGACGCCTTAATCTATGTACCTGCAGTGGTGGCTTTCAATCCTGATAATGCTGAGCTGGTGGCAGCAAAGGCGAGTGGAATGCTGGTCATGACCTGGCAAGAGATGCTGGGCAAATGGATGCAGGGGAAGTGCGCGCTCTCGGTCAGCGGCGTCCATGGCAAGGGCACTACCACAGCAATGCTTGCACTGATGCTTGTAGATGGAGGGCTTGACCCAACGTGTGAAATAGGCGCAATCGTCCCAAGCTTTGGCGTCAATTATCGTATCGGGAAAAGCCAGTACTTTGTCAATGAAGCCGATGAGTTCAATAACAATTTCTGGAACTATCACCCGCGGTTGGCGATAGTCACATCGATTGAGTTTGAGCATCCAGAGTTTTTCGCGGACTATGAGGCCTTCCTGTCAGCATTTGAACATTTTATACGCGGTATGGATATGCACAGTAATTGGCCTTTCCCGCCAACGCTCGTTTTGAATGCCGATAGTCCGGGCTGCCTGGAATTGCGGGAGCGATTGGATGATTGGGCGGGGCACATTCTGATGTATGCAGTTGCAGGACTTTCGCGCACAGCAGTGACAGAAGTTGGCAATAGGCCATCTAATGCACGTACTCTACCAGACTACATAGCTTATAACGTAAAGCTTGCAGGTGAAACAAGCTTCAGTGTCAAATCACAGGAACAGGGGGGGAAAGCATTTCCAACGGATAGGGTCATCCACCTGCAGTTACCGGGAGTACACAACATCCAGAATGCGCTGGCAGCCCTGACTGCTGCACACGTTATTGGGATAGATGATGAAGTGATCATCAATACGCTAGAAAACTTTGGCGGCATTGGGAGACGTTTCGAGATTCGTCATCAAGGTCCTCTAGAGATCAATGGATTGGCACAGGATGTCATCTTGATTGATGATTACGCGCACCATCCAACGGCAATTACGGCTACCCTGGAAGCTGCTCGCAGGCGGTTTCCTGGACGGCGGCTTATCGCGGTCTATCAACCGCACATGTACAGCCGCACAAAGACTTTTTTCGAGGAATTTTTAACGGCTTTTGACAGCGCAGATGTGGTGATTATCGCCGACATCTTTGCAGGGCGTGAGCACGATACAGGCATTATACATGCGAGTGATCTCGTTGAAGCCATGGCGAAGCGCGGACGAGTGATGTACGGTGGTGAGGTGCAGAACACAGCAAAGTTGTTGGGCAGCATGCTGCATTCCGGTGACCTGGCAATCATAATGGGAGCGGGTGACATCTATATCGTGACCGAGATTTTATTGCATGAAACTAGGGAGTCATCATGACGTTCGATGCTGAGACAATCTATACAGAGCTACGGCCACATTTTCGGGAGCGCATACGCCGCAATGAGCCAATGGCACGTCATTGTACCTTTGGCGTAGGCGGACTTGCAGATGTGTGGATTTCCCTTGACATGTCAAGGGAACTGATCGACCTGATACGTATGTGCATCGAGCGACAGTGGCCTCTACTGTTGGTGGGCAACGGCACAAATGTACTCTATGCTGACGCGGGTGTGCGAGGGATTGTCGCTCGTATTGCCCTCAATAACTACACCATTGAAGATCACGAAGATGGCACAGCGCTTCTGGTGGCAGAAGCAGGCGTGAGTTGGCCGCGCCTCTTGAACGAACTTGCAGCTCTTGGTTGGGGAGGATTGGAGTTCGGACCGGGGATACCCGGAACATTGGGCGGAGGTGTCATCTCCAATGCAGGCGCTCATAACAGCGACCTTAGCGAGGTACTGGAATGGATCGAGGTAGTAGATGCACGCGGCGCTTCAACATCTCAAAATGGAGTATCAGTCCCAATGTTACGACGTTACATGCGCGACGAACTTGATTTGAGTTACCGGAATAGCCGATTCCGTAGAGATCGCCGCATCGTCTTCGATGCGCAGGGATATCCAATCGTCCCATCACGAGGGCTGATCGAGCCGAGTGAAATCATCTTGCAGTTGGGAATTCGTCTTCGGCATGAAGATTCCGAGAAGTTACGCGCAACCATTGAAGAGTATAAGAAACATCGCAAGAGGACTCAGCCGCCTCAGCAGAGCGCAGGTTCAGTCTTCAAAAATCCGCCAGGGGATTATGCCGGGCGGTTGATTGACCAGGCAGGGTTGAAGGGGACAACCCACGGCAAGGCGCAAATCTCTAAGCGCCACGCCAACTTCATTGTCAACTTGGGAGGAGCCAGTGCAGCCGATGTGGTGGCGCTGTTTGTAGAAGCTCGCAACCGCGTACTCGAGAGGTTTGGGGTGGACCTGGAGTTGGAGGTCGAGTTGCGAGGCGAATGGGGGAAGTCATGAAGGAGCATAAAAAGCTAAAAGAGCAGATTGCTTTCGATTATAGAGGGCGAACACTGTCTTATCCTGCCAGCCAGGGCAAGGAGCCGGGTAGAAAAGGCAGGGCGAGTAGAGAAGAGCAATCTACAGCCCAAATCGATTCAAACACTCGCAGACGGGTTGTCACGATGCCAAAGGAGATTGTGCAGCCAACACACTGGGCTGATCGACAAGCCCATCAGCGTCGTGCTCGCGCGGAAGCGCGTACCGGGAACAGATTTGTGAAGCGCACACTTGCTCATACAGGCGTGCCTGCTTCTGAAGGGCAAGTGCGACTCATCCGGCCTTTACCGCGACAGCCTCACGCTACGCAAGTGCCGGTACGCAGTGGTCGACGGAATGCACGGAGTGGAAGTTTCTGGCGACGATTTATAACCCTGTTTGCGCTGCTAGTGATTGCTATTGTGGGGGGTAGTTTCGCTCTCAGCAGCACAAATTTCCGGGTACAGCAGATCGATATTATGGGAACGCAAAACCGTAAGTTGGTGGACAACATCCAGAATATGGGTATCCAGGGGCAGAACATTTTTCTCTTGGATGTGGGGGATCTGATCCCACGTATTGAGGCGTTGCCACTGGTGGCCTCTGTAAATCTGACAAAGCAGTTGCCTGACGTGGTGATCATAACCATAGTAGAGAGAACGCCCGTATTACTCTGGCAGACACAGCAGGGGACCTTCAGTGTGGATAGTAAGGGAGTAGTCATAGCGCCTGCCAGCGACATGATAGGCACAGATCATTTGATGACAGTCGTAGATGTGCGAGAAAAAGCGGCGCAGCAGGTACATCCTGGAGCTGTGTTGAACGCAGCGGACATAGCATTCACAAGGCAGGTGTTTACGGATCTGCAGCATTTGCCGGGGGTCTCTTCCTTTACGCTGCGTTATGATGTTGTATCCAGGCAGGGGGAACATGGATCATTTATAGTTGTGAGTTCAGATGGCTGGTTAGCCTACCTGGGCGGTGCGGATGAGAGCAATCCCTTGGATAATCGACTGATTGAACTCCAACAGATACTTAGCCTAGCGCAGCAAAAACAGCTCAAGCTGGCAACGATTGATCTGCGCTTCGGCTTGCGCCCTGTATATACGTTGAAATCTTGAAATCCATTGCTCCAACGCCGCTGCGCGGCTACTGCTGCGCAGTTAGGAGCAATGCAAGGAAGTTCTTGAAAAGCATGTTAACTGTAGAGATGTAGTTCGTAGTGCGCGGGCATCACAAAGGGTGCCCATACAACCGCCCAAGGGAGCGTGCATCGTGCAAGAGCGGGTGATCGTTGGTATCGACGTCGGAACAACAAAAATTTGCGTCCTTGTCGGCGAATTGGATCGCGACGGGAAGCTCAATATTGTTGGCGTTGGCACCTGCCCTTCACAGGGCTTACGCCGCGGGGTGGTGGTGAACATTGAGGAAACAGTCACTTCCATTGCAGCGGCGCTGGATCGTGCAGAACGCCTATCAGGAAAAACCATAACGACCGCATACGTTGGGATTGCGGGTAATCACATCGATTCTGAAAATAGTAAGGGATTTGTGGCCATCTCACCCAGCCATCGAGACATTATGCAGAATGACATTAGTCGTGCTATTGAGGTTGCGCGCGCTATTGCGATCCCCGCGAACCGCGAGGTCATTCACGTTATCCCACGTGGTTATGTTGTAGATGGACAAGAAGGCATCAAGAATCCTATCGGCATGTCCGGTTTCCGGCTCGAAGTAGAGACACATATCATTACCGGTGCGGTGTCATCCATTCACAACTTAATTAAGTGTGTACACAAGGCGCGTGTGGAGATCGAAGACCTCGTCCTAGAGCCACTAGCTTCAAGTGAGGCCGTGCTGGCCGAAGGGGAAACGGATCTTGGTGTGGCACTGGTTGACATCGGTGGGGGTACCACTGACGTGGCTGTCTTCACTGATGGGGCAATCTGGCATACAGTAGTGCTGCCCATCGGGGGGAACCTGATTACCAGTGACATCGCTATAGGCTTGCGCCTGCCATTCGGCGTGGCAGAGGAACTTAAAGTAACCTACGGTCATTGTGATCCCTCAACTATCGCCGATGACGACATGATTGACCTGTCACATTACATGCCAGATTGTAACGATCTTGTGCCTCGCAAGCTGCTCGCCGAAATCATCCAGGCGCGGGTGGAAGAGCTGTCTGAGATGGTACACGAGGAGATCAAGAAATCCGGCTTCGACGGGCTTTTGCCAGCCGGACTGGTAGTGACAGGAGGTGGCGCTGAGTTGCCAGGAATCCTGGGCACTGCGGGACAGATTCTCGATTTGCCTGCACGTCTTGGTTCACCACTTGGTTTGCATGGACTTGCCGACTCGATCAGTCGTCCAGCCTATGCTACCTCGGTGGGACTGTTGTTGTGGGGTCTGCGCCACACCTCATTTCTTACAGATGAGGATGAACAAGAGGAGACAGGGACAGGGGATATGATATCTCGTTTAGGACGCTGGTTACGCGCCTTTGTTCCATAGTATTGATTGTAGGGGACAAGCAATTGCCCCCGCCAGGATTGCCATCGCCTGTTTGTTTATCTGGTACATGGCTTATACTTACACAACAAACACGAAAGGGGGCCAAAATGCTACCAATGGGAAATCATCAAGTTGAGGGCTTTGCCCAAATCCGAGTTATCGGTGTAGGAGGAGGAGGCAGTAATGCAGTCAACCGCATGATTCAGGCCAACATGATGGGCATTGAGTTTATCGCTGTCAATACCGATGCCCAGGCACTGCTGCTGACAGATACGCCACACCGTATCCGCATCGGTGACAAGCTCACGCGTGGCCTCGGTGCCGGTGGCAACCCAAGTGTTGGGGCAAAGGCTGCGGAGGAGAACTCCGAAGACCTGTACGAGGCACTGAAAGGCTCCGATATGGTCTTCATCACAGCGGGTATGGGAGGTGGAACCGGCACAGGCGCAAGCCCAATCGTAGCGCAGATTGCACGCGAGTTAGGAGCTTTGACCGTTGGCGTAGTCACGAAACCATTCGCCTTCGAGGGGAACAAGCGCCGTACCGCGGCTGAGGAGGGTATCGCCAATCTCAAACAACACGTCGATACGCTTATCACCGTACCAAACGATCGGCTCTTGCAGGTAGCTGATAAGAAAATGCCGTTGAAAGAGGCTTTTCGTCTGGCAGATGACGTGCTGCGCCAGGGCATTCAGGGCATTAGTGATTTGATTACGGTACCAGGGCTTATCAACCTGGACTTTGCTGACGTGAAAACCATTATGTCGTCGGCTGGCTCGGCATTGATGGCAATTGGCGAGGCAAGCGGCGAGTCTCGCGCCATAGATGCGGCGCACATAGCGATTGCCAGTCCTTTACTGGATATCGACATCAACGGTGCGCGCGGGGTGCTATTCAATATCACAGGTGGGCTTGACTTGACTTTGTACGAGGTAAATGAAGCGGCTGATATCATCAGCCAAGCAGCACATCAAGAGGCGAATATTATCTTTGGCGCTGTGCAGGACCCTGCATATGACGGAAAAGTCAAGATCACGGTGATTGCGACGGGTTTTGATGGGCGAACACACCTGTCAACGTCACCACAAGGCCGTGTGGAGTACAATCGTAACATGTTCTACCAGGTTGCGTCATCGCCTAACAATGGCAGCGCCTCAATGCGCCGACCACAGCAAAGTGTATCCAATGGATATAGCTCGCTACCCATGACACCAACGCCACCTATGAACATCGCCAAGCATCCAACGGGGCCTCTGCAGCCCGCAGGACGCTCTATACAGCCAGCACCAGTACCTGTAATGCAGGAACAAATGCGGCAGCCTGTTGGTAGGGGACGCGCTGATGTGCGTGAGGAAGATTTTGACCTGGATAACGATTCTGGTGATGTGCTTGAGCCCTTAATGGAACGCGCGCGGCTTCCTGTGCCGGAGCCAGAGGCGCAGCCATCACAGCGTCCGGCGGCTGATTCGCGTCCACAGCGCCCAATCCGGCGTATGGATCCGAAGGCGCTCGATCTACCAAGAGGCAATCGCAGTAGTCCCCCAGGCGATGTAATCGATATTCCGGCATTTCTACGGAAGCGGTAAGTAAGGGCAATCCATCATTAGTAGGGCAGAGATAACAGGGCGGGGGCAAGCCCCGCCCCTACTATACCTCGGTAAATCACGCATTCCATATATAGTAGGGGCGGGGCTTGCCCCCGCCCTGTTTAGCACGCCGCCAGGCAGAACTCTTTGTTGTGTTACACCTTTTAAATTCGGGCTATTCTATTGGTAGTCCTCCCCAGGTTGCCTGGTATGTCTTTATCCAGGCCAATGTGATTGATAACCACACGAGCGCCAGGGATGCCGGTAATCTCCCTCTCCAACATATATTTCATCTCAGGAGTCGGAACCTCACCGTACAGGCTGACAATATAGTTCTCAACCAGCACCGACAGGTTTTTTGCTCCCTCAAGTTTACCTGCAGCTTTCAAGCTTTCGATGTGAGCATTGACTGCATTTAGAAGCTCATCCTCAGCGACAAGGAAGTTCATGACATCGATCACGCCCGGCATCTTTCGCAGAGCGGCCTCGACTTCCTTCTTTTGCTCCTCCAGTTCAACCTTCCCATACAGGGAAAGCACAACACCCTCGCGTTCAACGAACACCTTGACGGGATGAGCGCTCCATGCTGTACTGCTAACGGTGACGGTTTTATCAACAACGTCTTCGGCGTCGCGCAGAGCTATCTCCGCCAGAGGCGTTGGCTTGCCTGTGATCGCAGCCTCGGCAAATGTTGCCGAATACTCTCCGGGTTTGACTTCTTCCTCATGAGTAGCCATCGGATTTTCCAATGCCCAGCCCATGATGCCAATAAAGATGAAAATAGCGCCGACGATAGTAATCCAGGGAACGGTGTTGATGACCACGAAACCAGACATTGTGACAAGAATCGCCAGACCTACAATAAGCGGCCAGAGACTGCCGTTTGGCAAGTGAATGTGGGCCTCTTCGCCTTCAGCCTGTTCTGCTTCCTGGTCTGCCAGCGCAGGCATCGTCAATTCGTCTTCAGTGAGACTCGTATTTTGAAGAGAAGTATCCATGAGTTCTCGCTTTCCTTCGAAAGTGATTATGATCTACCTGGGCTCTGCTTAATTATGACAGTTGTCCTACTATAAGAATAACAGGTATAGGCCTCTCTTGCAAGCGGTTGGAGGGATTTTTATTCATCCGCATGCTATTTTTCCCTGTACTCTCACGGGACCTTGACCCCGTGCAGGACGAGATCAACGATCTGTTCAGGCACCTTCATCTGAATCCCTTGACAAAGCCAAATGAATGATGTATCATTGATGACAGGTCATTGATGATATGACATTGATGATGTGTTACGAAAAATTGCGAATGTGTTACGAAAAGAAGGAGATAAATCATGCGTATACACGCTATTCAGACAGGAACCGTTGCCATCAAAACACGGCAGTTGAGTGGCCGGGGACGTGGTGCCCTGCGGCCCTACATCACTATACTCGACACGACCTGGACAGAGCCGTTGCCCATCTATGCCTGGGTGATTGAGCACCCGGAGGGCCTGATCGTGGTTGACACAGGCGAGACCGCCCGGGTGGCAGAACCAGGCTACTTCCCCTGGTGGCATCCTTACTACCAACTGGGCGTGCGCGAATGGGTCCGTCCTGACGAGGAGATTGGGCCGCAACTGCGCGCCCTGGGCTTCGCACCAGCCGACGTGCGCTGGGTGCTGCTGACGCATTTCCACACGGATCACGCCGGTGGGCTGCCTCATTTCCCCAGGTCAGAAATCCTGGTCTCGCGCACAGAGTATCAG
>WNGJ01001378.1_pt1 | contig 23875 bp, 22 predicted proteins | sample 5400611 | NCBI WGS metagenome assembly WNGJ01 (sample SAMN13153375, study PRJNA577476) | soil metagenome | isolation source: 40 cm soil or saprolite under Garry oak tree replicate 1 | place: USA:California | collected 2016-06-15
TTCAAGCCATAGGCCAGCGTCTGGGGGCGTGTTTCTTGCATGTGACTATAGCCAGACTCATCCCGAATCAATTGCGCTCGCCGTTCCCGCCAGTTGCTTTCTGCTTCGTTGGTCGTCTCCTGACTCAGGACCGAGCGCGCTGGCTGCATATTGAGGTGAATGCCAATGATTTTGTCGGCAAAAGCGCGACCGAGCGTTCCCGTGATGTAGAGTCCCCAGTCGCCTCCCTGGGCGGCAAAGCGCTGGTAGCCTAGATCTTGCATTAAGGAGGCAAAGACCTCTACTATCCGCGTCACCGTGACGCCTCGCACGTTCGTCGAGCCTGAGAAGCCATAGCCGGGGAGCGAAGGCACAACGACATCGAAAGCATCAACGGGATCCCCACCGTAACTGGCAGGATCGGTCAAAGGGCCAATGATCTTATACATCTCGAAGAAGGATCCGGGCCACCCGTGCGAGATGAGCAGTGGAATGGGGTGCGTTCCTTTCCCCTTTCCATGAAGAAAGTGGAGGTGGATACCATCGATTTCAGTGGTAAACTGAGGGAAGGTGTTGAGCAAGCGTTCCTGGGCTCGCCAATCATAGCTCTCGTGCCAGTATCTGACCAGTTGCTGCAAATACGAAAGGTTTGTTCCATAGTCCCAATCCGCATCTGGAAGCTCATCAGGCCAGCGGGTCCTGGCTAATCTCTGTCTGAGATCAATCAGGACATCTTCAGCCACATGAATTGTAAAGGGAGCGCGAACCATACGACTCTTCTCCATTCTTCTTGCGTTCATCGACGTTGTATGAGCCTTGTTGTAGTGGCTACTGATGCTACTATAGAGTGAGAACAAACAATCCTATGCCTCTTATTCTCTGCCCAAGCGGAAGCTGCTGATTCTTTTTGACGCACTTCTTCGACTCATAACCTCGATTTCATGCAAAGGACACAATACCCTGATATTCACAGCCACTTGGCAGTTTGTCACGCTTTCCGTAACGATTGGTAGACGCATGATCAGTACAATGGAATGCAGAAGCTATAGCAAAGAGACAAGCAGGTTTTGTGGTACGATGTTGAGAGGAGCAAAAGGAAGGAACTCGTCAATGGAAAAATGGATTTGCAAGACGTGTGGAACACAGTTTGCACCAGGTGAGAACCCGCCAGAAGCATGTCCAATCTGTCAGGATGAGCGCCAATATGTAGGATACGCGGGACAACAATGGACGACGCTGGCCCAAATGCAGAAGGACGGCTTCCGCAACGAGTTCAGGGAGCATGAGCCGCACCTGGTTGGCGTCGGAACCACCCCCACATTTGCAATCGGCGAGCGAGCCCTGCTGCTGCAATCCGAACGGGAAAATGTACTCTGGGACTGCATGAGCTTGCTCGATGACGAGACGGTTGCAGAAATCGAAAAGTTGGGTGGCCTCACGGCCATCGCCATCTCCCATCCACACTATTATTCGACCGTGTGCGCGTTACAAGGTTCCGGCTCAGGTAAACGGATTAAGGCTTGCAGCGCGGGCAGCCGCACGCGCATGTCATACGCCGAGCCTTCGTTGGGACGTGTGGGATAGGAGATGGTCACGACCACGCCGAGCATGTCTAAAAAGTCGCGTTTGCGCTGGTAGCTCAGTTCACCCCGCGCCTCATTCACCTCTTTGCACCACGCTAAGATTTCCTGGTAGGCCGCTTGTTCCCGTTCTCGGTCCATGAGTCCGGCGGCAATTTGGGCCTTCTCAGTTTCCAGCTTCACGACCATGGCGTTGGCGTCGTTCATGAGCGTACGGATAGCCGCCCGGCTCTCACCCAGCAAGCTGCTGTCCTTCAAATCCTCTAAGTAGTTGGCGGCGCTTTGTTTCCAGCGGACGATGCTGACATCAATCGCTCTGGCGTCATGCTCCAGCTTCTTGTCCTGGGTGGCGAGCTTGATGGCTTCCTCAATCAAGGTCACATGATCGGCCAGCTCTTCAACCTTATGCCAGATGGCCGCGTCAAGCGGTTTCGACACGATTGACCCATGATTGCGGCAACGGTAGCAGAGCCAGTTGTGCTTGGTGTCAGTCCGCGCCCCCATCGACCAGCCGCAGACCGAACAGCGGACATACCCGGCTCTGAGCAAAAACTCTTCCGGGTTTTTACTGGCCCTGCTGGCGTGAGTTTTATTGCTCGCCATGCGCCGCTTGATCTTCTCAAACAGCTCAGTGGAGATGATCGCCGGATAGGTACCGTCGGGAACGGGCACCGTATCATGATGGGTCTTGTACCGTTTCGCCTTAATACGAAAGGCGGTTGCATCGCAGCCGGTAATGCGCCGGTCGCCGAGGATGCGCATGATCGTGGCGTCCAGCCACTGCTTACCAGTAGGGCTGGGAATGCCGCGCTCATTGAGCTGTTGACGGATATTGTAGGTTGCAGTGCCTTCAGCATACTGTTCGGCCATCCAGCGGACAACAGCCGCTTCCTCCTCGTTCGAGACAATGGCGGTTTTCGCGGCATCAGCCCACGCGAAGCCATAGCGCAATTTGTGCGTGCTGACCGCTTTCATGCTGCCGCCTTTAACGGCGTTGGTCCGTCCCGTCATGGTGCGGTCCATGATCTTTTCGCGCTCCATCTCCGCCACGAACGCCAGCACCATGCGCACAAACTGGTCCATCGCCTTATCTTCGCTATGCACCGGCTCCATCACGCAGTGGAAGGCAATATCGTAGTGCTCCATTTCTTCCATCAGAATGGCGGCGTGGGCCTGCTTGCGGCTCAGGCGGTCGATGGTACGGACGACGACGCCCTGTATCTTGCCGTCGCGGTAGCGTTCGCGCATAAGGGTGAGCTTCTTCCGTTCGCGGTACTGGTAGCCGGTGAAGATCTCGCGGTGCACCATGCCGACAACTAAGCCGTTAGCAGCGCAGTATTCGCGGCTGCAACGTTCTTGCTCATCCAAGCTGGTATTATCTTCTTGCGGGTCAGTCGAAATGCGGCAGTAGATGTCTACTATGGTGGTAGCCAATCATGTATCCCTTTCAGATGTGCGAACAAATTTACTATATATAACGAACAAAGGGTGTTTACTTCACCCAAATATGTGGGGGACGCGCTACGAACCAAACAGCTAATAAAAGGTTCTTTCCCTGTATCCTTACTCCGGTTACATGCAGATATGTCGGAAGGTGATATATCAGAAACTGACATAGCCAGGTCACCGTAACCGCGCCGTTGATGCGTTCTAAGCACGGATAATGCAAACCAGTGCTGACGACTGCCAGGCGCTGACGAGCTTTTGCAAGGGCGGCCTGCCGGTCCTGAGCGGTCACAAACTTGACCGAGTAGGCATCGCTGCCGCCCTGGAACGCCGCCAAGTTGCGGACATAGACGCTGGAACCTTCGACGCTATCAATCGCATAGGCCGGAATGTTGCCAGCTTTCCCACGTGCAAGCGCATGGGCGGAAACATAAGCCACACCGTACCCATTTGCACTGCCCGCTGGAACAAAGACTGCATGATCGGTGACGACTGAAACGCCACTATTAGTAATAAAGATAAAGCCCGCTGGCAAGGTTTGTGAGATAACTGAACCGTTAGTAATCGTAAGGACACCGTGCGCGGTCGTGGCCGGATAGGTGTGCACGCCTGTCGGTATAACCGGCGCTTGCGCGGTAAACGTTCTGGGTGGCAAGAAGACAGCCGGAACGCGGATGAGGGCACGCTGTACCGGCTGCTGGTTGGGGGAGAGCACGCCAATGGCAATGAGGATAGAGAGAGCCAACACCGATAGGACAATGGGTAGCAACGAGGGCTTGGGAGCTGCATCCCGCTCGAGATAGATATGCAGCGTTTGCATCGGTTCGTCATCCACCTGGTGCATGGCTCCTCCTACGGCTGCGGCTTGAACTGCGTACCGTCGTTAATATATGTAAACTGCTGATTGCCAACATGCACGATCAGGTCGATTTTGCCGTCGCCGTTCACGTCCTCAAATTCTGCGGTGACCGGGATTTGCGCGGGGTCATCGCCAATAATGGCCGGGCCGTTATAGATGCGGGCGTGCGCCACATTGCCGCCGGGCAGTTCAATAATCACCACGTGGCCTTTCAGGTTGATAAAAATAATATGGGTGGGATGGTCGGTACTGTCAGCGTGGCCTACCACTTCATCGGCCTGGTAGGTTCGCGGAAAGCCATAGGTAGCATCTAATTGATGCTCGCTCCACCAGGTGCCAAGTAGTTGAAAGCCTACCCATAACGCAAGCATGGCAACCATGCCAATGCCGACATGTACCAACCAATTCGTATGCTGCTTCGGCGGCGGTTCGGGATGAACGACAATGCGTCGGTTGCCCTGTTGGATGGTATACGGCCTGCCGACAGGATAGCGTACAGCGCTCCGGGGCATACTTGGAGCATAGGTATTGTTATCAGAGTCTTCGTATTCGTAATCGTCTGGCGGAACGTTGGTAGGTACTGGCTGGCGGCTGGCACGCTGAATAACCCGGTGCTGGGCGGTTTGCTCTCTCAAGGGATACCCCCTCTCGCGGTCTAGGAGAATAACTCGATATACATTAGTCTACCATAAAAGCTCGATTTAATAAAGGTTACGTGCAACAGTTAGGGAACACCAAAACACCTTGACTGAGCTTGTATACTCGTGTCAAATAGGCAAAAATTCTGTACTTTAGGGGTGGCACAGTGACCGAGCATGAACCTGAGTGGCTAACGGTCGAACGGATTTATGAGTTACTAGGCCGCAGCGTTGCCATCGACACTATCCGTTCGTGGATACGTTCTAAGAAGCTCCCGGCATATAAGCCGGGACGTGTTTATTTAGTCAAGCGCGAAGACTTGGAGAAGTTTATCCGGGAGTCGCGGACGATGCCGGATGAGGAGCCATAACGCGATAATAGATACGTACAACTTACTCGCCATATTTTATATTGCTCAGTGTCGTACGTTACAAATTATAGAGAGTAACAAACACTGTCCTTAAGGGGGAGCTGTTCAATTGGATATTAACCCATTTATGCAAACAGCCTTTGGAGCTATCGTTGGTGGTGGTGTAGTGGTTGCTACGAATTGGCTAAATACAGCGAGAGAAAAACGAAAGTTGGTGCAGGAATGGTACGAGCAACGCTACGTAACAGAGGGGTTAGATCCTCTCATTGCCTATTTTAGCAATTTAGCACTTCGTTTTTTGGGATCGCCTAACCATGAGACTATACTTCTCCCCGATGCAACTGTTCCTGTCGAGGCTCTAACGCGAATTGAAGTTCTTCTTGGTATAAGTGGAGGAATGGAATTTTTAAGTGTTTTTATAGCGCAAATTCACGAAAGTCTAGCCTCGTCGGGAGAATATCAAGATATAGCTATCACGCCTCTTTTTCGATTGTGTGAAACTCTTTATCAATTGCGCCAGGAAGTTCTAAAACTTATACCAAGTAAGGTAAGTCGTAAAAATCAGGAGTTAAACCTAACTCAGTTTCGAGATAGTATAGTATTGCTTGTTGATACCTTTACTAAAGAAGCTTACGTATTGGACCGAAAGAATCAGCAAAGCCAATCTCGTGTCTCTCAGCAGGCATAAACTAATGAGCGTGCGGCTCAGGCGGCGCTGTCAATAAAACCGTACCGTTGGAGCTGAACTTGTAGAAGTTGCGAGCTCGTCAGGAACTGTATGACAGGTTCGGCGCATGGCATGCAAAGCTCTACCGTATAGACCAAGCCAATACCTACTTGTATACTCTTTCTGTCGAGGGCGGGGCCGTCTATCTCAGCACCGCATTTATCACATTTGTGCAGTAGCATAGTACCGGTAATTATACGGCTCTAGCCGGTAGCGCTGCTATTGTGGTTTTGCCAGCTTCTTAACAGGTGTGCTGTCGTCACTTTACAGGGGTAAGGGCACTTGGGGTTCCGATGAAGTAGTGCTAAGCTGGTAGCATGAAGAAAGACTACCAGATTATTCTGTTAGAAGAGATTCGTGACCAAAACAAGGCACTGCTTGAGGGCCAGAAGGATCAGGCTACCCGCGCCGATATTAACCGGGTAGGGCAGCGCTTGGATGCTTTGGAAAGTGATGTGAAGGTTATCAAGGCTGCGGTGACTGCCACGAACCACGATCTAAAGGAACATAAGAGCTTACCGGCGCACGTGGCGCATGGGCATGCGTGATAGTAGCAAGTGTGCTGATTGCGGGCGTGATTTACTGGCGTTTGCTAATAATAATCCGGTGCCTGGATTTGTTGCTGCACTTAAGTTTGTGCGGCGTATGACTGGCAAGCAGGTGTTTATATGCTGGCGTTGTGCTGGCGAGCGGTATAAGGCTCGGCAGGTGAGGGTCTGCTAGAACAACAGCATGTTAGACGGGCTTCCTGTCCGCTAACCAGTTAATATAGCCGCAAACGCTGCAATAAATCATATAACGATAATTGAGCGGCCATGTTGTGCCGTTTCCGTACACCCATGCTAAGTCTCTATCGCAGTGCATTGGATTGTACGCCTCTGAATGGCTTTAGCTGTGGGGGTGCGCGTTATGTTGCTTCTTGCTACCAGCCGGTTCAGTTCTGGACACTTGTTATGACTCCATTCTCAAGGTAAATGTAGGTAGCATTATAGAGTGGGTCACCATAAACAAGTTGCTGCTGAGAAGAGGCCGAAATATGAGTTGTATGCCAATCGGTAGGAACGCCAACAGCATAGATTAGTTCGTGTAGTGTCATACCGATGGCATACTTGCCGTTTGCGAGTGTCTGTAGGTGTTCGTCATTGCTGCCGGTATCGTACAACTTGCCTATAATTGCCTCGCACTCCGCAGCGGTCCATGCTCTGGTGCCATTAAAGAGCGGCCATCCTTGGTTATCAGTAAAGAAATTGTTGCTCATGCGTAGGTTTGGGTGGTTCTTGCAATAGAGGGGCGCGTACTTATCAATGGTGGCTTGGCGTTGTTCGGCTGGTGAGGGTTTGGCTGGTGCGCTTGCTGTGGTTTGCGTGATGCTGGCGGTGTTGGAGGAAATGGTTGTGTTGCTAAGTTGGTGGTTGAGTGCGTCCAGAAGCAAAAACAGGACAAAAAGACCGCCAACAACTAAGCCGATTTTCTTACCGCGTGACATGCTCTGCTTACGTGGAGCGTGCTGCTCCATTGCGCTTACCTCATCTTATGTTATGGCCTCATTCTAGCACGTGTTGCTCGGGCGGGTGATTACATAGGTCTCATGTCGCACATTCTATTTTTTACGACGCGTTGTAACAGGGGTACGTACCGGCTGGTTGTGAATGAGGGGCTTGTCAAGGGCGGCACGTTGCAGTGGCGACCCCTGTTAAAAAGTATATTATGCCAGGATGATAGTTATATGTTTTTGCATAATTTTGCCGCCGATTATTATTCCCATGTACGCTGCTCATAACCGGAGCGTGGTACCGTAAAAGTCACCGCAACACTGCCCAGGTTGCGGTAGATTCTTTCTGCCGCTTCCTTGTCGTGCACGGTTTCGGGTTCTCCACCCGGCATAGTAGTGGTATGCACCATACCATCCGCACGAATAACGCCAGTTTGTACTTCCTCTGACACCTGGTTGTAGAGTTTGTACTGCAAGCCCTGCCCTTCCTCCGGCGAGCTGAGTCCGCCGCGCGGCCCTAAGCTAGCCGTAACTTCGGTTGAGATGTTACCCTCTTGCCAACTTGCCGTGAGCGTCCGTTCAACATCACGCCGGGGGTAAATGGCGAACCATGCAAGCATTGTTTCAGCTTTCGAAAATGGCGGGCTAGTCTGGCCGCTGTGAGTTGCGGCGTATTCCAGTAGATGGTACCCCTGGCTCCTGATATAGCTCGGTGACACTTTCATCAGTACTGACTCCTGAATATGACTCGACTATCATAGCAACTTGTGGAGAATTATCAATGTGTATCAGTGGTACGTGGCGGCCGATGGTGAATGAAGGGCGTGTCAAGGGCGGCTCCGTACTAGAGCTACCCCTGCCAGAAGAATATTATGCCAGGATGATAACTCTGTTGGCGCATGCTTTGACAACTAACATCCAGTGGATGTAAGATGGAAAGGATGAGCTTAAATATTGCTGCACCAGACCTCGCTCTTGAGACTGAAGCATTTGTGGGCAGGAGTGTTGCTCTACTCGGCATAACTGGCAGCGGGAAAACCAACACGGCTGCCGTACTGATTGAGGAGCTGCTGACACAGGGCTTGCCCATGACGATTGTAGACATAGAGGGGGAGTATTGGGGCCTCAAGCAGTCCTACGACCTTCTTATCGCCGGACGGTCGGAACATGCCGAACTAGAGATCGGGCCTGACAATGCCGCGCAACTGGCAAAAATCTCGGTCCAGCGTGGTATCTCCGTGATCTTGGACTTAAGCGACTACACGCAAGATGAGCAATATGAGTTTCTGGTCGCCTACTTTCAAAGCTTATGGGACGTTGCGGGCAAAGAGCGAAAACCCTATCAACTTATTCTTGAGGAAGCGCATGAGTGGGTGCCCCAGGGGACCCGGACGCCGTTAAAACAATTACTCACCCGCATTGCGCTGCGTGGCCGCAAACGTGGCTTAGGCATTATCCTGATGTCGCAACGCTCCGCCAAAGTGGAAAAAGATGTCTTAACCCAAGTACCGCTCTTGTTCCTGCATAAGGTTGTGCATCCCGTTGACCTGAAAGTGTATAAAGAGTTAATCCCGCTACCAGGACCTCAAGTTGAAGCGATGGTTGGCGCGTTACAACAAGGCCAGGCAATTGTTGTGTTCAATCAGAATGTCACGGCCGCTTATATTCGCCTGCGGCATACGTTTCATGCGGGTGCCACACCAACGCTTGGCACAACCGTAGAACCTGAGTTACGGCGTGTCGATGAAAAGACGCTGCGCGAATTGCAAGCGTTGCTCACATCAGAGAAAAAGACCGCTACAGGGCCAGACCAGGCGCGACGCATCAAGGAATTGGAGGCGGTCGTAGTGGCAAAAGATGCTGAGATTGCCAAGTTGCGAAAACAACTTAGTTTGCCCAACAAGCTCCGGGTGTCAGTCACGAGTCCTGAGAAGCTGGAGACTACCGATGCCTCAGTCAAGCGTATGCCATTAGCAGGCTATCCCCCTGCTGCTCCGAGAGAAGCGAGTAGCCCAGCTCCTCAGTCCAGGGTGCCAATACAACTAAGTGAAGCGCCGCCGCTCAATGAACGAAAATTTACCGCCTTGGTCAATCGAATTGCACCGCTTCCCAAACATCAACGCGCATTGCTGGAGCTGCTCACCGAAAAGAACCGATACATGAATGTGCAAGAGATAGCAGCGTGGCTAAATATGCAGGAGAGTTCCGTCAACAAAAATCCACCGACTGTCCTCGTGCGGTTGCATCTGGTAGAGCGGGACCGACACGCTGATGGGTTTCACTACCGCTCAGTGTTACGCGACTATTTGCAGGCGGAGTTCCCAGGTACTGATGTGGAAACGTTAGTGCAACGGCTATTTGCGCAGGAATAGTATGGCAAAAACCAAGACAAAACCAGGCCCGAAGCCCAAATACGGCGAGCGTGAAGAAATTCACGTGCTCGTGCCGAAAACTGATCTTGCGTATATCCGGTCAGCGTCTACGAATATGACGGCGTGGGTCGTCCAGGCCATACAGGAAAAACGGAAGCGAGATCAACTAGAGTGCCAGTAGCCTTCGTTTTTGGGACACGGTTCTAGGCGTGAACGCTCCTTACCAGACGATCAGTTACCTATCTTCAACAACGCTAGCTTATACTCAAGAGAGGCAGTAGTAATTACTAGAAGCATAGTCCGCCACTCCATGTAGGCAGTAACGGCTAAGGCGGGAAAAAGATAATGTTGTATCATATTGGTCATGTTGGCAAGTTCGGCGAAGGAATACTGAACTAAGAACTGACGATGCCCGTTATCGTCTTTATAAATGAGCACTTGTCCATTAGTGGCATCTACTTCTGTGTTCAAATGTGACTCAGAGTGTCTAACCCTTGGATCGTAACAGTCCAATATTGAACCCAAAATGGGCTGAAGGATGGCTCTATTTTCTACAGCACTTTTCATTCTTTCTGGACACGGAACGCCGCTCGTTATCTCCTGCCCAATACGCAATAAGTTTAGCGGTTTAACGCAGGCCTCAGCGTATTTTCTATAGGTATCTAACAGAAGCAGAATACCTTGGACGCCTATCGTTCCATCTTTAGCAAAGATGGTCTTCATTAATTCTGTGTGCTGCGTAACAGCTCTGACTTGTATCATAAAGTTTACCAAGTTGAAGTCGTTCGTCGTTTTGTGCTGAATATAATTTTTTACAAAATTTGGATCGCTTCGGAACGCCTTCATGTATACGTTTTCAATCGCATAATGATAGGCTTCAAACCCTGGTGTATTTGATTTCAGTTGTTCATAACGCTGTAAGGCATGTGCGGCGGCAACCATGCAATGAGCAGCGATATGGAAGTGCTCTGATTTTAACTTTAAAAACTTTTTCGATTTGCGGTTATTAGAGAGCAAGAACGCTTCAATAAGCTCGTCAGGATCAAAATCAAAGGTATACCGAGCCTCTGCAAGATCACGATAAGCTTGCTGTAGCTTAGAATTTCCCGCATCATTTAGGAAATCAACATCTCTGTAGTATTGCTCCAGGTCTTTAAATGCAACTAGCTCGCAGTTGCCATCGGAGTCTATTGTTTTGCGAAGATGGAAAGCATAGTTCACAACATCAGGCTCTTTTGACGAAAAGGTATCTGAGGCACCTCTAAAACTGATATGAGCCTGTTCGGTGCCATTACCATTAAAGTTGACTGTGACTTTTTCAATCCGCTGTTTATTATTAAAAAGCAGATCCATTAAGCTCTCAAAGTCTTTGCTCGCCATACTTTTGATTGCACCTTTACTTAGCACAACACCAAATAAGTATTATGTATGACAGTGAACCGACCGCTTGGCCGTTCTGTAGATCAGCACCGAGGCTGTCCACCTTTACCTAAAAGTTAGCGGATATTATATCAGAACATTAGTACTTTGTCTATTTGCCTCAGTCTAGCACGCTTCGCGCAGGTTATAAGCCGCTGTCAGATGAGGGGTAGTTGCCTGCCGTTTTTTAAGGCCTGTATGACGAGGTCAGTGATCTCCTGGGCGCGTTCTCGTATACCTTCGATTCTGGGACGATTGACCCCTATTTTGGTTCTGTTATATTGTGAGTAAGGCTTTCGGCCGTGGTTTATACACCACACTTGGCGGGAGGTCGTTTTAGTTGGGAGGGAAAAGAGTGCTGTGGGACGTAGTTTTTGAAACGACTTTTGGGACTACGCCATGCTCTGTTAACTATAAGCCAGGCCAGGCGCAGCACAGTAGTCCATAAACGGTCGTTTTTGGGACAGGTAAGTGAAAGCACTCAGTATGAGCGTTAATCGTGAGTTATGAATAGGCCCTAGAGCATCGTCGCTTGTCCTCCCTGGCTGGTAGGTATTCCATCCAGAGTTCAGGTGCTTTTTCATTGCTCCTCAACAAAGTAGGTAATGCTATTATGAGCCATGCTTATAACTGTTTGTGACCGTAAACTACTCTGAGCTCGCGCAGGTGGTACGTGCGCTTTATTTAATTTTTTCGCCCAACATATCTCCCGTAAGTCCCATTACAGTCCAGCGGATAGCTCGATTTGCCTTTCCTTTTGTGCGGATTTATCGCTGTATCGAATTGATTGGCACGGTAGAACCTCTTATGACAGACTACACACTCAATAACATATTTCTTTACGTCACCTAATCCTGAATATAGCCTACTCCTTCGGCGCGTAGGAATAACTGTGCGGGTACTCGTAGGTCGACCCAGAATACCTGCAACTCTTTGGCCGCGCTTACTATAGCTTAGTGAGTCGTGAATCTCGCCTGCTTTGGACAACTCAATTACATAACGTGGCTCAAAGCCTTCATCCGTTACTTCGAGATCTTGAACGTCATGGTTTAAAAATGCTTTGATGGTTGTAGTGCCGCTACTGCCACCTGTCCTATCGAATCCCCAGAAATACTCCCGTCCGGTTCCATCTTTTGTAACTTTATACTTGAGTGAGTATGGTTCTACGAGCCGAGTGTAGCCATGGTAGCGCATCCTTAGAAGTTTTTTATTTTGCCCGGCGTCCATTATCTTATTACGTAGTTCAGCAGGATAAAATGCAAGCTCAGAAGAGCTACCTACTCCAAAGTTATCGAATAGTCCTGAAATACCTGAGCTGAACATGCTTACAGCGTCATTAAACGTGAACAGAGTAACTTTAGGGCAGACGAGCCTAGGCCAATACGCACGCATGAGATCATACGGTACACCAATTAACAAGTTTTTTGCCGCTCCCGGGCTTCTTTCAAAGATCGTTTTCTTGAGAAAGACCTGCACCATCTCCTTTTTGTTGACCTCAATGGTTTTGTCGATAAAGATGGCGTGAACTAAATCAAACAGATCAAACGAATGTCGTCTCTGGATCAGGCATTTCAGCTTATCTGCTAATGCTTCTTCGAGCTTGACGGCCATTATGTTAGTCTTCAGCAATTCCGCGTCTGAATATGGGTGAATGAGCGGCGTTTGTATCGGCGGTAGATAACGCTTGTCGAATTGAGCTATATCCAGGTTCACTTTTAGAACCATTTGACTATCTTGACCGAAGAAATCTTTAAAATATAGGCGAACCTTGTATGTTGATTTCTTGTCATCAATAAAAACTTCGTCAGTAAGCACATTTTTGTCTTGTTCGAACCGTATCCCCGTTTGTGAAGTAATATATTCGCAAACCCCATTCAGCTCTCGCATAATATTAGTAGGATCAAGGCCCGTCTCCGTCGTAAAGTCTAGGTCATTTGAGAATCTGGTGGAGGGGTAATAGACTTTGCGGTATAAATTGCCTCCCTTTAATAGTAGCAAGGAGGCAAGGTTGCTTTGACGATACAGGCCAGCCAAAATCCAACTAAAGATATAATCACGCTGGACGTTGCTAGTATTTATACCTTCGGAAGCAGCCTTTATCTGTACTTCTTCTGTAGTTATCAAATTTCAATCCCAACTGTGAATCACTAATAGATGCTCCGCCAACATTTAAACCCTTTAACGTCGGTGTTGTCTAGAGTTCTGCTGCTCCGATAGCACCGAAGGCCCCAAACTGGCTAGCTGCCGAGTTTCTTGAGCGCCGCCCATGAACCCTTCGAAGTGTTGACGTCCGTCTCGGAAACAAGCAGGTACCTCCAGTTCACACCGACCTTCTCGTCGGCCGTGACGTGGTTCGCCCAACGCTTTGCAGCCTCACGTTTACCCTGAACGTCCTCAGACTCGACCTCCTTGTCCATCTTCACCTCGACAACCCAATGGGTGTTGTCTGACTCTATGACGATAAGATCGGGGTTGTACTGCTGGCCAGCAGAGTTCCAGAGGATAGGTAAGTCACCGATGTGGAGCCGAACCCAACACGTCACCATATCATCCCCGTCGACTATATTCGCAACTCGTCGTTCTGGCTCAGAGTCGAACCAGACCACAGGGAACATGGATCGCTGCCAACCCTCATACGCGACAGACTTCGAGAACGGGCCGAAGCGGTCGGAGCTGGTAGTCTTATCAGTGGCGCGAGAGGGGTTGAACTCCTTCAGCTCAACAACCTCTTCGTATGACGGTTTGGACATGAAACGGCGTTGCTCGGCTGTGACCAGCATTATAAGGCGCGTGCCAGCCCGTTCGATATTAGCCGAGAGCACTTCCTCGGCCTTGTCGCCAAGGCCATCGAAGAAAGCATCAATCAGTGGGGCCACTGCTGCCCGCTGACTTGCCCGTGCGGGTACTGATGGCGAGGCGAGAACCATATCAACTAACTCTGTTCGCAGTTCATCCAGGGCAAACAGCGTCGGAGCCGACCTGATGCGATCAGCGGCTGTCGAGCGGATCAGTTCAGTCCGTTTGATGCCATCAGGACCCGTGACGACTCGGGCACTGACGAGCGTCCTGCTCAACTCGCCATCGGGGTTTGCTGCTAGGGCGGCCCCCAGCTTGCGGAAAGCATCGGTGTCTGTGATATCTGCGAGCGAGAAACTGCTCTTCACGCTGCTCATCCGCAGCACAGGAACGAGGATTGTGGGTGCATCGGTCCGGCGCAAAACTGCTTGCTTGAGTTTCACCGCAGCCTCGGTGACCTCGACAACACGATGCTCAGCAGTTGTCACCAACGGCGTCGAGTAGTCACCATTAGAGGTGGGAACAGCGCTTCCCTCATCCGAAAGGATAATAGGCACTGGTCCTGACTCAGTCGTTTGCGTGACGACAACGGTTTGTCCGTGGGCATTCGTACGAAGTGCAGCCCACGTTCGATAGTCGACGAAAGCTTGGTTGAGAACGCCAGCCTTCTTCAGAAGGTCCTCGTAACGCTCATGCGCGACCACCTCTAGGGTGTCGAGAATTTCAATTCCCGTGTATTTCCCAAAAGGAAGACGCATACCGCGACCAAGGGTCTGCTCAGTCAGGATCTCCGATACACTTGCCCGCATCGAGGCCACGACATAGACGTTGCGAACGTCCCAGCCTTCCTTGAGCATACCTACAGAGATGATGATTCGCACGGGTGAAGTCGGGTCCTCTACTTTGCTTAGCCCTTCCAGTGCCTCATCCGGTGCGTCCGAGTGCACAACGAGAACAGAGTCTGCATACCCGCCACCGAAGAACTCGGAAGACCTGAGGATCGCGCCATACTCGTTGGCATCGTCGATACTCTTTGCGACCACCAGCATAACGGGGTTGACGGGTGCAACCCCGGTTGCCTGGCAGTACGCTGTGATGGCGTCCTTCTTGGCTCTGAGGAGCATCACACCATCCGTCAGTTTGGTAAGTGGATCGGTGCGATCATCCTTGCGTCCCACAATGACAGGAGTTTTGACCAAATGATCAGCAATGGCAGCAGCAATCGGGTAGCGAAAGATGATCTGATCGTTCGGAGTCTTCTTGTCCGGCGTAGCAGTAAGCCCGATGAGCACCCAGGGGTCAACATCGCGGACCGCCTTGGAGAACGCAGGGCCGTAGTAGCAGTGATGCTCGTCTGCGAACACGACCAGCTTCTTGATCGATTGGAGATGCCCGTAGAACTCTGTCCCAAGTCCCTCCTGGAACTTGTGTGTCTTGCGTCCTTGCTTTGACTCTGGACGGATGAGCGACTGAACCGTGAAGAGGTAGAGCTTCACCTGACTGTCATCATCCATCGCTGTCCGCATTGCCGGCGTCGCAAAGTTGTCCGAAGTGATGACTACCGGCTGAAAGCTCATTGGCCCAAGCAGACTCTTGGGATGACCAGGGGTGAAATTGTCCTTAGTCTTCTCAAGGATTGTCCGCCCTGGAGTGACAATAACGAAGTCGCGCACTCCATATGTACTGACAAATAGCTCCATCGCTCCGGCCAAGATGTAGGTCTTGCCTACTCCGGTCGCAGAGTCGACCACAGCCTCAAAGGGCGGCTGCTGCTCCTCGACGTCGTAGTACTGCGACACAGCAGCATTAATTGTCCGCACTGCCTCACGGTTTGGCTCGCGTAGATCAAGGCGAGCTGCGATTTCGGCAATGGCATCTTCGTAAAGGGCAAGGTTTCCCATCAGGGCTCTACCTCCGTAAGCTCGGCAAAGTCCGTATCCAGTGTCAGCTGTAGCGGCCGTGCTGAGCGATATTCATCGAGAAGAGCGGCAGGGATTTTTCGGAGGGTCGACCCAGGTCGCAGCTCACGAAGAATTGAACGAGCATCAGTATCAATCCCTGTACCGCAAATAACAACACGCTCACGATCAGGCAGAGCTTCGACAAGGAGTCGCACCACTGACTCGTTTACCACACCGTCAACGACCGCAAGACGTGTTCGGCCTTTTCGGCCAGAGAAAGGTGGGTCGGGCTCATATTCGAACCCGAGCTGCGCCGCTGTTGCCTCAGCGAGCTTTCCGTTAGCCATCCAGTCGGCGAGAAACACCAGTCCGCCATCTGCCTCGAACATAGAGGGAGCGGCCTCGAGAACTCGAAATCCTCCTCCACCCTGCCAGTCCATCAGGTCAGTGATTCCACCCATATCCTCGCCTTTTACAACCTGCGTGAGACGGGGAACTGCAAAGTTCTCGACGTTCTCAGCTGACCACTCTATGCCTACCCATTTACGGCCCATCTTCTGCGCAACAGCTGCTGTGGTTCCCGACCCGAGGAAACAGTCGAGCACAATGTCGTCCGGTTCCGAGGCAAGAAGCATGATGCGATGTAACAAACGCTCTGGCTTCGGGGTGTCGAAGGCCTGCTGGTCTGGCACGAGCATCTTGACTTCCGCCTTTGATGTGCGATTCGTTCCAACCTCTTCTTTAGTCCAAATTGTCTCGGGTGGCATTCCTCTGTTTGGGTCACCATAGATCCGAAAGTATGCTTGCCATCCTCCCGATGAGTGGACCCATTCGATTCGATCTGCCTCCTCGGCAGTCTTCTTTGGGCTCCAGCGCCACGCGCCTTCGACGCCATCAGGACGCATCGGCCACACCTCAGTTCCATCCGGTGCAATCAACGGATACCACAAAGTCGGACGAGCCTTTCGCGTCGATCCCTGGCCACCCATGGCTCGCAGAGGTTTGAGGTAATAAGGTCGTCCATCATCTGAGACTTTGTTGTAATGATCGGCGACGCCATCGGTTGGTAATCGGCTCATAACGAAGCCATCGGACCGGCGATATACCAGGATAAAATCGTGCCTACCCGAGAAGTACTGCGCGTCCATCCGTGGGCTGTCAGACTTTTCCCAGACGACGGTAGCGACGAAATTGTCAGAACCGAATATTTCGTCCATCATGCAGCGAGCGCGATGTACCTCTGAGTCGTCGAGGTGGAGCCATACCGATCCGTCGGGAGCTAGCAGATTACGAATCTGAAGTAGACGGTCTCGCATCATGGTCAGCCAGACCGAGTGTTCTAGCGCGTCATCGTAGTGAAGGAAGCTCTGTTGTGTGTTGAATGGTGGGTCGATGTAGACAAGTTTGACCTTGCCGAGGTATTCGCTCGCAAACTCAGGCAGACGGGCGAGACTGGTCAAGGCATTGAGAGCATCACCCCGAATCAGCAGGTTATCGACAGCACGCGTATTGCCAACCTCTCCGACAGTGGTGACATCGTGGAGCAGCCGGACTTCGGCGACCCGGTAGTCGGCTGGGTTCACCCACTCATATGAGCCATCTTCGTGCGCAAGCAGGCGGAGATGCTTGTTCGTCCAGGTCAACTCAAGGCGACCAGTATATGCCGGAACGGTCACTTGAACCTCCCTACACGATGCGCAGTGAGAGCATAGGGTGCCAGCAGCGCGAATAAATACCGAGGTCGTTTTGCCAAGAACATGGTGAGAGCGTAATCCGCAGGCGTTCTTAAAGAGTGGTCTAAATGATCGTCGGCGCGTCCGTCCGTCAGATTGACAAAAGAGCAGTCGAATGCCCTGGTTCCAGTATCCATTGCCACGTTGATCCCCCTGGTAGGCATGTGTGAAGTCACTGAATCATTGAACGACTAAGGGACTCAAAAGTAACCCTGCCGTTACCTCCTGAGTTCCGATGACCTTATATTATCGAAGGTATGACGAATTGTCCAGGTTGCGGTCACTACAGCCCCCACAGTGATCTATATGGACGGTCATTTAGTTTGGAGGATAATCAGGCCTACGTTATCGGGATGTTGTTAGCTCCCTTGGGTTTTCGCATTGACTTGCTTGAGAGAAGCTAAAATAATCCTGTTAGTCAGCGCCCTTACTCGCTTGATTTCTTGCATGGATGGCTCATTCGGTTTCGTACCATGCTCTATTTTATTTCTTATTTCCCTAAACTTCTTCAATAACTCGCGATCTTCTTTACTAAGCACGAGTTTAATATTCTCAAGGTGCTTGTCAAACTTTTCCGTCACGGGTCTTTCATTGAGCCTTTTGATTGCAGCTAGAATAGGCGGCTTCTCTTCCTCAGAGAGATTAGCTACTGCGCGGGATGATAGGTCACTTAACTGCTCTTTGGTAAACTCTACTGGCGACTTGATACCTGAAGATAATAATTCAATGATCTGCCAAAGGCCGATGGTGACCACATAGTAGTCTTCGCTATCTCTAAACCTGTTCCATATAAGTAGAGGGAGATAAAAATTCTCACTAGCACTCATGACCGCCTCAATGTCTATGCTGATGGTAGGTCTTAGTTTAGTTTGGGTTGGCTTGTATGGAGATAGGTCTCGTAACCATGCTGCATCATTGGCAAGCGCTACTAATAGGATATGGTCCTGTCGTGTAAGGTTAATCGCCTCGCGGGTACGTTCCCATTCAATAAAATCGCCGTCGAATAAGGAGTAACCGTACTGCAATATGCCACTGTAGGCCGATAAAAATACATCCGCCTTTTCTATCGCTATATTTTCGGCTTCGATAAAATGTGGAGCAGTGCAATGAAAAGAAATCCAGCCGTCTGCGTCAAGAAAACCGTTCCATCTCTCGCTTTCTACAGTCTTGGGCAATTTGTCCCGTATACTCTTGGGGTTGAGGATTTGAATGTCACCAACTGTCTCGTCCTCTTCAATGAGAAGACCCTTAAAAGGTATAAACGCCACCATTTCCTTATCCGAGCTATTCAACCCATGTATAAAAAGTTTATCTTTAGGGAAACCCGCCAGTCGTGCCATTGAATAGAACATTTCTTGATGCTCGACACCCGTCGCAGTTAAAGCTCTAATGCCTATTTCACTAAGTTCTACACCTCGAACAAGGCTTATCAACACCTGATTATTTGGCTCGTCCTGTATCGAAACAATGTTACCGGCAAAAACGCGGGTTTTGCGGCTTACCGAATTAATGACCACATCGTCTAAATAACTTATGGCGCCAAGCCCAAGGAAATCGCTTTTATTAAAGCGTACAGTGGCAACGGACACATCGTTAATCTTGTCAGTAATTTTGTATTCACGGCATAGTAATGAAACACTGCCAAAAATAACTTCTATCTCACCCATGCTTTGATTTTGCAACAGACCATTTGGTCGTGTCTCTTCAACTTTCTCTAGTATGGCAGTCACCAACGTGGTTCTATTGGTTTTGCTCAATTATCTTAACATTGTAGTCTAGCCCCTGTAGATGAGGGCCGCCACGCTCTGCCATATTCTCTTGGTTTTGTGCGTTAGTAGCCACAGTATCATAAGGCTAACTACTAAAGTAACCGTCAGTAGTGACACAACTAAGCAGGCGAAGATGATAATTTCGTTGTATGTGATGCCGCTGTTACCATTTGGCGAGGGCAGTATGATCTGATCGTACATGACTGGTTACCTTGTTCATGGTTTCATTCTAGCATTAGTTGCCTTGGTGCTAGGTGGCTGCTTATTGGTACTTAAATTGCAATGGTTCAGCGATTGGTGTAGAGAATGGTAAGCTTACCGGATATAGTTGCCAGCCTGTAAAGTCGTTCTGTGGGTCAGGGACGCAGGTAGTACTATTGCTATTAGAGTTCCAATATTTTATAGAGCCAAGTGTGAACTTCGTAGCTGGTTCTGAAACATGAAAAACATAATACTCTGTGGGGCTAAAACTCATAACATTGTTGGCGTTGTAGTTGTAGGTAGTCAAATATGGGGTGCCGGTGCAATCGGGAGATTGGTAGTATAAGGGGTTGATTTTGTTGGCTATGCCGTTGGGGTCTGAGGTGTTGGAATTGTCGCCGGTGCTTTCCTCATACTCGTTGTCAGCTATGTAAATAAACTTGCTGAGAGCCGGTGAGTAAATCTTGTCGGTGTAACCGTCGTGATCTACTAAGGTGCCTAGTTCAGTACCGTTGGCATCGAGAACCTTGAGGCCTTTGGCTGTAGAGTTTTGTAAGTTGCTGATCTGTGTTGCCTAGTTGGCTTGCTGTGTTTGGAGATCGGCTATAGCGCTTTGAATAGGTGCTAGGGCTGTACTGATGGCGTTCTGAACGTAGTCGATTGTGGCAAATATAGGGTTGCTGGCTGGTGCCGCGTGAATAGGTGATCTGCTGGCTGCAAGCAGAGAAACAAATAGCAGAGAGACTATTGCAATGAGAGTCGCGGTGCGGCGTGGCCGGTGCTTCAGTTTAACTGGTGCTCGGTGTGGCGCTGTGTATGTGGACATAACTATTACCTCCCCTTACAGCTCTATTCTAGCATTGTGTACGTAGTGGGCGATCGGTTGGCGCTCATACGTACTTGACGACGCGCTATAACAGGGGTAGGAAGTGCTATAATAAGCCATGCCTATATCTACTCGTGATCGTAAATTACTCTGGGCTCGTGCAGGTGGTACGTGTGCTCTATGCAAGAGCCAATTAACGGCAGATGCAAAAAGCGGCGATAAGGATGTTGTGCTTGGGGTAGAAGCTCACATTGTGAGTGAAGAACCTAACGGGCCACGTTATCGACCGATGCCTAAAAAGGAGGTTGATACTTACGCCAACCTCCTGCTCTTGTGCCCTTCAGATCATAAAATAGTCGATGAGCAAATCACTTACTACACGGAGCAACGCCTGCAAACTCTGAAGCGTGAGCACGAACAGTGGGTGAAAGATCGGGTCTCGTCAACAATACCGGCAATCAAAATTCGCGACCCAGAAGCGGGTAAGCCGGTCATGCTCCAGCGCATCGATACCGGCAAAGAACTGATGAACATCGTAGTACATACGCTTGCCGCACATCACGATAATCCTGAACCGCGATCTGTCGAAGAAGCAGAGCTAATCGGAGGATTCTTTCAGGACGTTACGGATTACATTGACATATGGGACGATATTGAAACGAGTGGACACATACAAGCAGAGTTTTCGCTGAGTGGTGAAATTACTCGGCTGCGCGAAGCTGGGTTAGTGGTTTATGCCGGGTTCAAGAAGCACGTTATTGAAGGTGGCGTAATGGCACCCGAACCCTGGCCGGTTGACTACATAGTTATTCGCAGAAGAGATGGTGGGAAAAACGTATAGTCTACGGAGTGCTTAAACAGTAAACTTCAAGATAGAAGAGAAGCTAAGCATGGAACAACAAGCGTCATACCGAAACGTCACCCTTACCGTTAGAACGCCCCGTCTTGCCATGCTTATCAATAAAGGGGAGCCACCCTGGCACGCCTATGTTGAGGGCATCATTCAAGCCTTCACGCAAACATGGGGTGGTGAATATTTTATTATCATCCCTACCGATGGCAAAACCATTGATGAAAAGTTCTGGGAAATCTTAGAAGCGTATAGTCCAGATAAAATAGACCAATATGTGCCTACCCTCCTAGACGTAGAAGATGCTGACCCTGCTCAATATCAAAAGATAAAAGAGCAGCATAAGAATGCGTGGGGGCTAGAGAGCGATGAAGATTTTGAGAAAACTTGGAACTCTATGGTAAGGCATCGCACTATTGCCTCATTAGAACTCAGCAAAGAACTCTTAGAGGAACTTAAAAATAGGTTGGCTCCTTTCCACTACGAAGACCACATCGTAAACAAATATGTCCATCGTGGAGGGCCATTAGGGTACCCCTTTACCGATATACTAAATATCCTTGAGTATGCAAATGATAAACCCAAAAAAATAACCATCCCTAAGCATCTGACCAATAAAGAGCTGCGACTGATAGCAAGTTCACGTGCTGGGACCGTGACCCAGAACTTTATAGATGAAATAAAGCGCAAAGGTGTCGACGATTATCCTTACCCTTCAAGCCTTAAAGACAAAGACTTTGTACTGTCGCTTGAGAGAGGTGAAGAGGACATGCGTGTTCAAAGAGCATTTAGTATGGGCTTTGGAGCAAGCAGTGAGGGGTATCCTGAAACGGACTTCCTGCGGCACCTCCCCTTTAAGATCTCCATGGTTGGATTGGCGCGGTACTACAGGATCGACACCCACCGAGATTACGAGGAGAACCTCATAGTAGTTATAGGCGATGAAGTGGTTGACTATTGCCTTTATTACTGTCTGTCCCGAATGCACGATGGGGTGTATTGGTTGCCTGATAACTTCTTGAGCAACGCCAATACCAAGGCCGATAAAAACAAAAGCCGTGCAGATGAGGAGATAGAAAAATACACTGATACGGAAGAGTTTGCAGCCTCAATGGTTAATGCATACTTCAGTAAAATTAGTTATGGTAACGAGCAAAAACGAATAAGTATCACAAGTGCCAGCTTAGATGATGGGCAACTTCAATTGCGTAAGATATGGATGGGCAACATTGGCTGGCTCAGCAAGGATGAATATTTAACCACTATCGTAGTTACGCCTCTGCCTGAACTTCCTGTTAATTGTGTCGGCAGGGTAATCGAGATAAATAACTATGCTAACCAGCAGGACATGATGTTCCAGGGTGACAAAAGCGTGGGCAGACTCAATACTCCTAAGCCCAAAAACTTTAGTTACGTGAACCCAGCCAACCATAGGTGGATTACTTCAATAGAAATCGATGGGTATCGTCCACCAGTTTTGCCGTTTCTGAGCAAGGACATCATAGAGTCACTCCCAACAGTCCATGAAACACGCGTTGCTGTCGATGGATTGGTATACTTCTGTCCCAACATAGCGTATTTTGGTGGCGATATCGATACAAATACTGTTAGACCGACGCTTCGTTTGGTGGCTGCAACCGAAATCTTTGCAAAGTACTTTGGTCACTCAGGATACGAAATTGAACTCTCCGATAAGGGAAGCTACTTGAAGGACACAATTGAGCGATTTGGCTCGTTGCAATCTGTAGCCAGCTTCTTTCGGGTTAAGCGTAATAGAGACATTTTTGATCAGTACCTTTACACAAAAGATAAAGCCGACGACGAGGTAGTCTACCTCGACACTGAAAAGCGTACCTATCTGAGCTTTAGCGCTTTCAGCAAGATGCTAGATGAACCAGCCAAGGCAACGACGTTAATAGACGAACTGATAGCCAAAGATATACTGCGGCGGGGTTTAATTTTCCAGTGTTCACGATGCAGGTTAGCCGCCTGGTATGACGTGGGAGAGGTTTCCAGGGAATTTAAGTGTAAGCGTTGTGATTTAGTACAGCTTTTCTCGCAAAGAAATTGGAAATTACCACCAGAAGAGCCGAGGTGGTATTATAGTCTCGTAGAAACCGTTTATCTCTGTTATGAGTCGAGTTCCTATCTTACCGCACTTACTCTTGATAAGCTGCGGCAACAATCAAAAGAAGCGTTCCACTACGCATGCGAAACCGACGTAAAGAACTTTCCTGAACAAGGTAAGAAGATTGAAATAGATATACTCGCTATTTCAGATGGCAAGTTAATACTTGGCGAATGCAAGGATTGCAAACCAAAGGCAAAAGACCTTCGCAAATATCAATTGCTGCAATCAAGCCTCAAGTTCAAGCCCGATAAATTCATACTCTCAACGACCGAAACAACGGTTACTGATGACGTGCGCACCGTGCTAGGCAAGCTGAGAAATGCTGATGTGCTTTTACGAAGTGGCTTGATGGAGGATTAGCTCGCTGAATGGGTATTATGAGCCTGAATAGTTTTGGGTGCCTGATGGCAGTGTAAACATGGCGCTGAGCCTATTGAGAGGCACTACAAGGTGCTTGGATTGTTAATCAGACCAGAGGGGTAGCTGCTTGCCGTTTAATGCCTGCTGAACGAGGTTAGCGATCTCCTGGGCCTTCTCTCGCGCTGCATGGGCTTCGCGCGGGTGCCAGCGTGTCCACAATGCGTGTTTAGAGAGTGCGCTGCGCTCCTGAGCATTTAATTGCTCCATGCGTTTCTTTCCGCCCTGTCTGCCGAGTTCGGCGGCGTGAATGTTCTTGTGGGGTTCTGGTTGCATATGCCTCCTTCCAGTTGGTTGCTACAGTACCAGTGTATACCTACCGCTTCGTAGGGTCAAGGCCGTGCCAACCGCTTAGCAGCGGGCGGGTG
>WNGJ01002064.1_pt1 | contig 23865 bp, 23 predicted proteins | sample 5400611 | NCBI WGS metagenome assembly WNGJ01 (sample SAMN13153375, study PRJNA577476) | soil metagenome | isolation source: 40 cm soil or saprolite under Garry oak tree replicate 1 | place: USA:California | collected 2016-06-15
GGCGGCGGCTCGCCGGCGACCACGGACAACTCGTAGGACGGCAGCCGGTCGTCGGCCCGGTCGACGCCGAACACCTCGCAGATGGTGCCGAACTCGAACGGGAGGAAGCCGTTGACGACCACCACGGCGACGTTGCGCAACACGATCCGAGTATGCCAAACGGGTTGGCAGGATGTCATCCAACGTTGGCATTACTGCCACTGGCTGGTAGGCGCCCGGCCCGGCATGCTGAATATATGGACGCTTACAACACCTCCGCTTCAGCCCAGCGGGCGTCCTGGATCGCCAGGTTCGCTCGCCGGGCCAACTACGTGTTCAGCGAGATCAACTGGGCCAACAAACGCATGACCGCGCTGATGCTCTCTTACGGCGTGGAATCCGATCTCGCGCCGGACACCTACGCCGAATTTCTGTCCCGTTCACGGGTCACCGTCTTCCATGAACCGCCGGCCCGCCGCCGCGGCGCGGGCCGCCAGGTCAGGTAGCCAGATCAGCTGGCACTGCTCAGCTGGCACTGCTCAGCTAGGGTTGCCGGGCCGAACCGGCCAGTTCACCCCCGCGATGGCCAGCACCTGCTGCTGCAGCGGCGGTCCGGAGACCGGGTACTCGCTGAGCGCGGGCATGTTCCGGCCGCCGAGGCGGAAGGACACGGACCCGCAGCCACCGTACGGCGCGGTCAGCCGGGCCAGCACCGGTCCGCCCGCGCGGGTGGAGAAGGTCAGCCGCATCTGCCCGCCGAAGTCGGCCGGGCAGCTGTATGCGCCGTCAGGGAACCTGGTCAGGCCGTTGACGACCGCCACGATCCTGGCCACCTTGGCCGGGTCGGTGACCGTGAACGCGTGGTCGAGGCGCTCGGCGCGGGAATTGGAGTTGGAGCCGAAGACGGGGGTCACGGTGACCACCGCGGCGTCCGCCGGGACCCGTTCGGCGGCCGGACGAGCAGGCAGCCAGACGACCTGGGCATCCAACCGGATCGCGGTCTGGCCCCGGTAGGCAGTGGCCAGCGCCACCAGCTCGCGCTCGGTCAGCACGCCCGGCACCGCGGGCAGCGCGAACGTATCGGTCCACGACTCGGCCCCGGCGCGGGTCCCGGTGCCGGTCCCGGCCGCGGTGAACCCGGACGGCAGGTGGGCGCGGATCCAGGCCAGCGCGGCCTGCGGCCGGCCGGGAACGCGCCACCATCGGGTCACCCTGGCCAGGTCCAAGCCGCCCGGCCATTCCCCCGGTTCGGTCAGCGACGCGATCAGGCCGGTGCGCACCGCCCCCGGCGGCCGGGGGAACGACGCCATGATGCGCGCCGCGTCGGCGACGGCGCGCTGCCGGGGGGTGGCCGGCCCGGTAGTCCGGGGGCCGGGCGTGCTGGTACGCGCGGCGCCTGGCTGCGGGCCGGACGGCTGGCTCCCGCAGCCGGCCAGGACGACCGCGGCGCACGCGGCGGCGGACAGCAGGCGGGAGAGCCGTAGCGGCCCGCGGCGGAAGGTCATGCCTCTTCGACGCGGCCCGCACCCCCTTGGTTGCACCGCGGATTAACGCGGAGGGTTTGGCTAGGGCGCGGTTGCCTACTGGGTGGCCGCGGCGAGCATCCGGCGCAGGTAATCCGCCCAGGCGGCGTCGCCGGCCGTCCGGACCGCGTCGTCCCCGGCCCGGCCCCACAGCCAGCGCAGCACGTTGCCGGCCGGGCCGTCGATCACCACTCGCGGGTCGTCGCTGGCGCCGTCGTCCACCTCCACCGCGAGCGGCGTCGGGCGGACCGTCCAGGCCGCCTGCCCCGCGGCGACCGTGATCTCGCCCGGCCCGGCCAGGTGATCGCCCTCCATCTCGGCGAAGTGCTCCGGCCAGGTGACCGAGCCGTAGGCGAGCATCCGCTTGAGCACCTCGTCGACGCCGTCGGCCGCGAGGTCGTCGGGCACTGGGGTGACGGGCAGCCCGGCCGCCAGTTCGGCGTCGATCCGGTGGATCACCGTCTCCTGCGCCATCCTGCGGATCCAGAAGCCCACCGTCTGATCGGGTTCGTACCAGGTCAGCGACGGCAGGCCGGGCCCGCGGGTGCGGAATTCGGCGCGCAGCGCGCCGTAGGCCCGGCCGAGCGCGGCCAGCGGCGCCTCGGCGGCCAGCGACGGCGGCGGCCACTCCTCCGGCTCCTCCCCCGTGCGCATCAGCGTCACCTTGTGCAGGTACACCTGCGCGACGTGGCGCACCAGGTCGGCCACTGTCCAGCCGGGGCAGCTCGGCACGTTCACGGTGAGCTCGGCAGCCGAGGCCGCGTCACGCAGGTCGCCGTAGTCCGCGGCCAGGCACTGCAGATAGCGGGAAGCCTCCATGCCGGCAACTCTGCCACGGCTCGCGGCGAGGCCGGGGCCGTCACCCAGGCCCGTTCGGGGCCAAAATAGGGCGGTGTGTGGCGGACAGCGCCCGCGGCGACATCGGCTCGGTGACCGGGCTGCAGCTGCTGGTGTACACCTCGCTGGGCGCCGGGCCGGTCGGGAATTCCAGCGCACCATGTCCGAGCCGCCGTCGATCAGCAGGCGCGCGACCGCCTGGTGGCCCGCGGTGGTCGCGCTGGAGCAGGTCATGGACGCGATCACCGCGACCGCGCTGGCCGTCAGCCGCGGCGCGCAGGTACCGCCGTCGGGCGTCCGGCAATTGTGCGGCGCGCTGCGGGCGGTGAGCGAGGCGGCGGCGACGGGTTCGGCGCTGGCGGAGGCGCCGGAACTGCCGGACGACGAGACGCTGGAGCCGATTACCGACGCGGTCCGGGCGCTGCTCGGGGTGCTCGGCACCGGCGAGCGGCTTACCGGGTAGGCCGGGCCTGGCCGCGCTGGCCGTGGCCGGGCCGGCCAAGTGGTCGGGCTGGCTGCGGCCGGGCAGGCCGTGTAGTGGTCGGGCTGGCCGGATTCGAACCGGCGACCTCCGCGACCCAAACGCGGCGCGCTAGCCAAACTGCGCTACAGCCCGTACCTCGCCGAGTGTAGCGGCTGGGCCGACATGTTCGCCGTCCGTACGGGCGGCGGCCCGCCGTCCGTGGAGCGACGCATGGGGCGCAGGAGGCGCTTTCGCCACTATGACCCCACCCGTGCTGGAGGCATACTGCATGGATGCCGCAGCCATGCTGCTGGGGCTGCATGAACGAGGCAACCATGCAGTATGTAGGCGGCGGCGCGGGGCTCTAGGGGGTGGTGAAGTGGTAGCCGGCGTCCAGGAGCCGGGGCAGGACGATCTTGAGGGCGGCCACGGTCTGGGCGCGGTCGCCGCCGCCGTCGTGCTCGAGGATGATCGAGCCGGTCCTGGTGTTGCGCATGATGTTGCCGACGATGGCGGCCACGCCGGGACGGGACCAGTCGCGGGGGTCGACCGACCAGTCGAGCGGGGTCATCCCGGCTTGCGCGCACTGCCTCAGGACGTCCGGGGACCAGGCCCCGTAGGGCGCGCGGAACAGGGCCGGAACCCTTCCGGTCGCGTGGTGGATCGCGCCAGTCGCGCGGCGGATCTGGTCGGCGACGGCGGCCGGGGACAGGTAAACCAGGTCGAGGTGGGACCACGTGTGGTTGGCGATCTTGTGACCCGCGGCCGCGACCTCGCGGACCAGGCCGGGGTAGGCGGCTGCCTCCAGGCCGATCATCGAGAACGTCGCGGTCACCCGGTACTTCTCCAGCAGCCGGAGGACCTGCGGGGTGTACTCCGGGCTGGGCCCGTCGTCGATGGTCAGCGCGATGCGCTTGCGCCCGTCGTGGATGTGGAAGATGGGCTCGTCCGGGTGGCCGCGGCGGCCCGCCGTCCGTGGAGCGACGCATGGGGCGCAGGAGGCGCTTTCGCCACTATGACCCCACCCGTGCTGGAGGCATACTGCATGGATGCCGCAGCCATGCTGCTGGGGCTGCACGTGGCCATCTGCCAGCCCCCAGATGTTCTCGCCGCCGAACCGCCCGTTTGCCTACAAAGATGAAGACTGCACGGTGATGCCTTCGGTTGTACCGAATACTCTATGGTGGCCGACCGAGTGCGGTACGTAATTGGCGAACTGCCCAGGCAACGCGGCGCGGCCGTGGTTCAGATTGCGTTAATTCAGGACACCCCGGGCGACGTGCCCCCTAACCTTGGCCCGTGCTTGCGGCGCCGTACTTGCGGCACGGGGGATTCAAGGACAAGCCACCTTCATAGAGCGAGGGCATCAGCATGATCAGGTACAGATCCGCGCGGGCGGTTCTCGCGGGCGCGGCCGTGGTCGCGCTGGCCGGGTGCGGCTCGGCCGCGGGCACGTCGTCCGCGGCGTCGTCGAGCAGCCCGGCCGGAGCCGCCTCGAGCCCGGCCGGCGCGACGAGCGTGACCGCGACGCCGACCGCGACCACGGGCTCCATCGTGGCGCCCGGGTCGATCCCGTTCCCCGTCGCGGTCGGCAACACCTGGGTGTACCAGGTGGTCGCCAGCATCAACAACGCGCACGCCCTGGACACCAAGAAGGTCCTCGACGTGACCGCGGTGCCGGGCGGCAACCGGGTGACGATGTCCGACTCGATCGGCCCCGGGACCCCGGTCACCACGCAGCAGCACTACCTCTTCTTCGACAACGGCCAGATCGGGTTCCCCGTGAACGAGACCCACGGCGTTTCGGTGGTGTCCGGCAACGGCGTGATCTGGCCCGACGCCGCGGGCGTGGCCTCCGGGCGGCCTTATCGCTCGGTGCTGAAGATCAAGCTCGGCTCCGGGGAATTCCAGACCGCGAACGTCACCGTCCAGGGCGGCGGCACCCAGCCCGTCGTGGTCCCCGCGGGCGCCTACCGGGCCACCCTGGTGACTATGTCTATCGTCACGAAGGTCGGCAGCTTCACCTCGGTCTCCATGCTGAAGGTATGGACCGCTCCGGGCACCGGCCCGGTCAAGACCGAACAGTTCCTCAAGGCGGGGGGCAAGACCCAGCTCACCGCGACCACGACGCTGCTTTCCTTCACCAAGCAGGCAGCCGGCAGCTGACCCTGGTAGACCGGTTTACATGCCCAGGCTGACCGTGACCGGGACCAACATCGACGCGCCGGACGCCAACGCGCTCGCGGATTTCTACCGGCGCCTGCTCGGCTGGACCACACGCACGGAAGAGCCCGGCTGGGTGGTGATCCAGCCGGCCGGCGGCGGCGGGACGCTGAGCTTCCAGACCGAGTCGCGCTACGTCCGCCCCGTCTGGCCGGCCGGGCGTGGTGACCAGCAGATGATGATGCACCTAGAGATCGAGGTCGACGACCTCGAGGCCAGCGTCGCGCACGCCGTCGCGCAGGGCGCGACGCTGGCCGGGTTCCAGCCGCAAGAAGACGTGCGGGTCTGCCTCGATCCAGCGGGACATCCCTTCTGTTTGTACTTGTAGCAGCACACGGCGTTTCGCGGTGACTTGAGTCACCGGAATCTCTACTCTTAGTTGCCTGGCCGCCGGCGTGACTCCCCCCAGAGCGAGGCAGCTAAATGAGCAAGCATGGATCGGCGAGGGTGGTTCTCGCGGGCGCGGCCATCGTCGCGACCGTGGCCCTGGCCGGGTGCGGCGGCGTGCCGAAGGGCACCAAGCCCGACGTACCCGGCGAGAATGCCGGAGGCACCGCGGCGGCGGCCGCGACCTCCCGGCTGTCCAGCACGGCGCCACTCACCACGCAGCAGAGCGCGGCCGCGGCGAAGTCGTTCGCGAAGGCCAACTCGATCCCGTTCCCTGTCGCCGTCGGGAACACGTGGGTGTACCAGACGCAGGCCGGCGGCCAGAGCGGCCGCACCACCAACAGGATCGTCGGGGCCGGGCCTGGCTCGGCCGGGTACCGGGTGACGGTGTCCTCGACCACCGACGTCGGCGGATCGGCCAGCACCGTCGTGCCCGTCTACACCTTCTATCCAGACGGGACGATCGGCTATCCGGTCCCTCCGGTCAGCGGCGTGCCGGTGACCGGTAGCGACATCCGCTGGCCGGACGCCGCGGGCCTGGCGTCCGGCAAGGTTTACCACTCCGTGCTGCACGTCCAGAGCGGGAACGCCGACGTCACCGTCCAGGGGGCCGGCACGGCGCCGGTCAGCGTCCCGGCCGGCACCTACCGGGCCAGCGTGGTGAAGACGACGATCACCGCGCAGGGGCAGACCATCGAGGTGACCGTCTGGATCGCGCAGGGCACCGGCCCGGTGAAGACTCAGGTGCTGATCCGCGCGCCGGGCGGGACCGGGCTGACCACGAACGAGCTGCTGTCCTTCACCAAGGCGGTCAGTGCCATAGGGGATGGCAGCTGACCTTAGGCGGGCAGGCTGGGGGTGCCGGGGCGGGAACCCGGCCCGTTCGGGACAAGGTCTCTAGCGGGATTCCTCCGAACGGTCCTGGGCCCACAGCGTATGGAACGTGCCTTCGCGGTCCGTACGGCGGTACGTGTGCGCGCCGAAGAAATCGCGCAGGCCCTGGACCAGGGCGGCGGGCAGGCGTTCGGCCCGCAGCGCGTCGTAGTAGGCCAGGGCGGCGGAGAAGCCGGGCACCGGAATGCCGAGCCGGACGGCGGTGGCGACCACGTTGCGCCAGGCCTCCTGGGCGTCGGCGAGGTCTTTGCTGAAGTCCTCGTCGGTCAGCAGCGTGGGCAGCTCGGCGTTGTTCTCGTAGGCGGCGCGGATGCGGTCGAGGAACGCGGCCCTGATGATGCAGCCGCCGCGCCAGATGACGGCGATCTGGCCGAGGTCGAGGTTCCAGTCGTACTCCTGGCTGCCGACGGCCATCATGTGCCAGCCCTGGGCGTAGGAGACCAGCTTGGACGCGTAGAGGGCCTGCTCGACCTGGTCTGAGAACGCTTCGGCCTCGGCGGGGCTGGTGCGATGGGGCCCGGGCAGGCCGCGGGCCGCGCGGCGCAGGTCGGCGTGGCCGGACAGCGAACGGGCGAAGACCGCCTCGGCGATGCCGCTCACCGGCACGCCCAGGTCGAGCGCGTCCTGGACGGTCCAGCGGCCGGTCCCCTTCTGTTCGGCCTGGTCGAGCACGATGTCGACGAAGGGCTGGCTGGTGCGGGCGTCGGTGTGAGCCAGGACCTCGGCGGTGATCTGGATGAGATACGAGTCCAGGCGGCCTTGGTTCCAGGTTTTGAACGTCTCGGCGATCTGCGCGGGCGTCATGCCGACGCCGTGCCGGAGCAGGTCGTACGCCTCGGCGATGAGCTGCATGTCGGCGTACTCGATGCCGTTGTGCACCATCTTGACGAAGTGGCCGGCCCCGTCCGGGCCGATGTGAGTGCAGCACGGGGTGCCGTCCACGTGCGCGCTGATCGTCTCGAGCATCGGGCCAAGACTGGCGTAGGACTCCTGGCTTCCGCCGGGCATGATGGACGGGCCGTTCAGCGCGCCCTCCTCGCCGCCGGAGACGCCCATGCCGACGAAGTGCAGGTTGCGCTGGCGCAGCGCGGCCTCGCGGCGGCGGGTGTCGTGGAAGTGCGCGTTGCCGCCGTCGATGATCATGTCGCCGTCTTCGAGCAGCGGGGCGAACTCGTCGATCACCGCGTCGGTGGCCGGGCCGGCGTTCACCATGATGACCAGCCGGCGCGGGCGCTCGAGCGCCTGCACGAACTCCTCAGCGGTCTGGGCCGGGACGAAGTTCCCCTCGTCGCCGAACTGGCCGACGATGGCCGTGGTGCGGGAGGTGGTTCGGTTGTGCAGGGCCACGGTGTATCCGTGCCGGGCGAAGTTGCGGGCCAGGTTCCGGCCCATTACGCCGAGGCCGGTCACGCCGATCTGCGCCGTTGCTTGCGCCATGTGCTGCGGGTCTCCTCTGTGCTGTACTCCCGTTGTCCAGTAACGGCCACTATGCCACCTCGGGCCGCTACGGGCCGCGGACGGGACTCACGCCGATGGCGCGGGAGACGGTACGCTACCGGTGTCAGCCGGTGGTTCGGCGGCTGCTGCGGGCGTAGCTCAATGGTAGAGCTCCAGCCTTCCAAGCTGGTCATGCGGGTTCGATTCCCGTCGCCCGCTCTTTGCCTGCGGCCCAGGTAAGGGGCTTATCTGGCGATCTTCAGGATGCGTGCTTCCGGCCGCGTGCCCGTTGCGTGCCCGATCGGGTCGGGCGCGTGCCCTTCTTGGCGTCGTGGAACAGCTTGCCCATGCCCGCAGCGATGGCCTGGTCGCGCTCGCGGGTGGCACGCAAGCGCCACCCTTGAGAGTCCTGCCCCTCCGGGCGGATTTGGCAGCGACAGGATGAGGCACCGTTATGCCTCGGCGGGCTTTGGACTCGTGACCGACGCACGAGAACACGCTCGTAATGTGTAAGTCGCTGGATGGCGACGAGCACCAGGGGCCAGCAATATTGGCATGACCCAGTCCGCTGTGGACGGTGTAACGTTCGGGACATGGAAGGACTTGCGGCCTCGGTCCTGCTGATTGCGATCTTGCTCGGCGTCCTTCTCGTGGTTGGGGGCCTCGTTTAGCTGCTCGCGCAACGCCTGCCGAAGCGATTGGCATATCCGCCCAGGAAGCCAAGGAATCGGTGGATTGGGATTGGATGGATCATCCTGGTCCTGCTCATCATCGGACTATGGGGAGGGATTAAGTCAGCCTCAAACCCCCAGCCGCAGCCTGGTGTACAGCCGACCTGCCCGGCCGGGCCCATATGGGGCCCCCTCAAGGGGCTGTGCCAGCAGTTATGAGGTGGCCAGGCCCTAGGGGCGGTCACGGCCAGGCTCCCCGAGAAGAAAGGTGCGGGATATACACGGGATGGTCTTGGTTGGCGAGTCATTCCCGGATGCCAAAGCGCAGGTAGTAGCCGAGGTGACTTGTGAACCACGGACGCTCTTGAAAACCATTAGGGCGTCCACGCGGCCGATCGTCACTAGGCGGCTCGATGGCCCGAGCGGTAGCAGACCGCCGGGAATAGCCTGATGGCGTGAGCTTCTGGCCATCGCGGCCGGTGCCGCCGACACCAAACTCCAGTCAGCGGCTCGGTTCGGCGGTACCGCACCGTCATGCGCACTACTCGCGGCTGGGCTTCGTCCTCGCGCGCCGGTCTGGGTTCGTCCGCTGTCCCGCGGCAGGCTCGCGTCAGCCGATCTGTTCGGCCAGGGCGACGATGATGCCCGCGGGGCCGCGGAGGTAGCAGAGCAGGAAGATGCTCTCGTACTGTGCCACCTCGCCGAGGAGTTCGGCGCCGTGGGCGCGCAGGCGGGCGACGGTGTCATGGATGTCGTCGACAGCGAACATGACGCGATGCAGGCCCAGCGTGTTGGGCGGCGGGTTCTCCGGCTCGGCGCCGGCCGCCGCGGGGGTGCGGTACCTGGTCAGCTCCAGCTTGCTGTGGCCGTCCGGCGTCCGCATCATCGCGATCTCGCTCTGGACCCCGTCGAGTCCGACGGTGCGGTCCGCAAACAGGCCTTCGATCTGCCCCTTGCCTTCGAGCTCCATGCCGAGCTCGGTGAAGAATGCGACGGCGGCGTCCAGGTCGTCGACGACGATGGCGACGTTGTCCATCCGCTGAATGGCCATGTCTGCCAGCATACGAACGCGGCGAGCCGCCAGTCCGGTGCGGTAGGAACCGACCCGCCGTGGGATCCGGCGCTGGTCTATCCGGCCGCAGGCATCGCCGGGGCCTGGGCTCCCGTAGGGCAGGACGGTGACGCGCTGGCCGCGCTGGTCGGCCAGCGCCGGGCGCAGATCCTGCGCGAGCTGGACCGGCCCGCATCCACGCTCCGGCTCGCCCGGCCCGCGGCAGCGGGCATCTCGGCTGGGTTCGCTGGCTGACTTAGGTGGAGTTGCAGTCGGGCTCCGGTCGGCGTGGGCAGATACTGGCGTGGTGAGTGCCGAGCAGGTGACCCGGGAGGAGGTCATCGCGTTCCTCGGCGGGCAGCCGGGCACCGCTGAGGGCCTGGAAGCGCTTGCGGGCGGGGCGTGGTCGTCGGCGTGGGCCTACCGGGCGGGCGGCGAAGAGCTGGTGGTCCGGTTCGGGCGGGAGGTGTCCTGGTATGAGGCCGACCGGATCGCTATGGCCTTCGGCGGCCCGGACCTGCCCGTGCCGGAGGTCAGGGAGGTGGGCTCTACTCCGTCCGGACGGGCCTATGCCATCTCGGTGCGTCACCACGGGCGGTTCCTGGAGGACACCCCGGTGGAGCAGGCCGGTGCCCTCGGCCTTACCCTCACCCGCCTGCTCGTCACCCTCTACCGCGTACCGGCGGGCCCGGATGCCCCGGTGGTCTGGCACCCGGCGGGCGCGCCCGCCGGGAGCTGGCGGGAGTTCCTCCTCGCTGGCCTGGTCGACGACCCCGCGAATCCGGTCCGCGGATGGAGCGCCGCCCTGGCTGGCGACCGGGGGCTGGCCGCCCTTTCGGCGGCGGCCTGCGAGCGGGTGCGGGCCCTGGCGGAGGCGTGCCCGGAGCGTCGGGACCTGGTACACGGCGATCTCCTGCACGGCAACGTGCTGGTGAGCCCGGACGCCCGCCGGGTCGAAGCGGTGCTCTCATGGAAGTGCTCGGTGCGCGGCGATTTCCTCTTCGATGCCGCCTGGTGCAGCTTCTGGGCACCGTTCCACCCGGGGATCGCAGCCGCCGACACGCTGTCCGGGCTGCTCCGGGCCCCGGACGTGCGGGCCAGGCCCGGTGCCCTGCTCGACGCCGCCGCCCGCCACCATTGCTACGAGCTGCATATCGGCTTCACCCATCTGGGGTGGAACGTGTGGACTAGGGACCAGGCTGCTCTCGCCGCTACAGCCAGGCGTCTGGCCGAGGTTCTCGAGCGCGGCCCGCTTCCCCTGGCCGGCAACTAAGGGCAGGGTGGAACGGGCGGCCGGCCGAGCCACGGCGAACGGCCAGTGACGACAGCAGGGGCGTATTCGCATAGCGAACCCCTGGCGGACACCCCGGCACCCTGACGATCACCTCGCTGCCACCGACCTGGGCAATCTCACAAAGTGCAACGAAGAGATTCTCAGTGAGCGTGAGCCATCCGTTTCCGCCCGCGCGCACCCCCGGACGTGCCTCGGCGACGCCTCGTACGGCATGCCAGAAAACACGGCGACGCGCGCATTCCCGCCGCTATGTGCGGCTGAGGCGTGTGAATTCCGGTGGCGCGGAGCGGCGTGTAACTGGATAATCGGCGCACCGTGGCGTGCAGTGATCAAGCTGGTTTGCGAGGGAGCGATGATCGTTTCTCGGCTGCGTGACATTCCCGGGATCGGGGTGGACAAGGTCGGCGATGCCGCCGACGCCGCGGCTGATCCGCGGTTCTTGCGGCTGGAGAACCTGGACACCGACCTGCGGCCCCCGCAGGTGGCACTGGAGGCCACGCACGCCGCCATCGATCGTGATGACGCGAACAGTTACCTGCCGTTCCAGGGTCATCGGGCGCTGCGTGAGGCCGCCTGCGCGCACGTGGCCGCTATCACCGGCCGCAGCTATGACCCCGGTATCCAGTGCGTCAGCGTCGCCGGGGGACTGAACGGGATCCTGAACGTGCTGCTGGCCACCGTGGAACCCGGCCAGGAGGTGGTGATCTGCGACCCGGTCTATGCCGGGCTGGTCAACCGGATCCGCCTCGCGGGCGGTGTGCCCCGGTTCGTGTCCTGCACCCCCGGCCCGGGCGGATGGGCTACCGACCCGGGCGAGCTCGCGGCGGCCATCGGGCCGCGCACCGCCGCGGTGCTGCTGATGAGTCCGGTCATGCCCACCGGCGCGGTCTTGGGCAGCGAGCATTTCGATGCGATCGCCGGGCCGGTCAGCCGGCACCGCGCCTGGGTCATCTGGGACGCGGCGATGGAACGGATCCGCTTCGACGGCCAGCCGCCCGTCCATCCCGGCGCCCACCCCGGCCTGGCTGACCGGACGATCACCGTCGGGTCGGCGTCAAAAGAACTGCGGATGATCGGCTGGCGGGTCGGCTGGGTGGCCGGGCCAGAAGAAATCATGGCCGATATCGGCCTGGCCGGCCTCACCAACGTGGTCTGCCAGGTCGGCATCGCCCAGCAAGCAGTCGCCGCCGCCCTGAACCACCCCGAATCCGGCGCCGATGTCGCAGCAGCCACCAGGGTCTGGCAGCAGCGGTGCACAGTGGTCCTGGACCAGCTCGCCGGGTATCCGTGCGTCCGCCCGCACGGCGGCTGGTCGCTGCTCATCGACACCCGCAGCATGGGCCTGGCTCCCGGGGAAGCATCCCGGCGGCTGTTTACCCGCGCCCAGGTCGCCGCCACCCCGATGGATGGCTGGGGGCCTAGCGGCCGCCGGTACCTGCGCCTGGTCTTCGCCAACGAACCCGCCGAACGGCTCACCGACCTGCGCGCCCGCTTCGACACCGCACTGAGCTGACAACCCCGCAGCACCAGGGCAATCCCGCAGCACCAGGGCAATCCCCATGCTGCCGGGCGCTGTCACGCTCAGCTACAGCGCAAACGCCCAAGGCGCGCGCGAAGCCGCCGACCTGCGCGACCACAGGCTTCATGACGCTGCTAGCTGAGGCGCACAGAAACGGTCGATCTGGTGTCGAGGGACCCGGCCGGTTGACACGATGCGACACACGCTCATCCCGACATGCGCATGTCGATCAGCAAAGAGTAATCTGCCGTTACTCTGGGGATTAAATAAACCCCGCTCTCGCGGGGCGCCCCTCCCTGGATTCGAGAACGGCCATCCGCGAGCGTTATCGAGCTTGACGCTGGAAGTATTCTGCGCCTTGGCAGGCGCGCCGCAGTTGGGGGTAAGATTCTCAGGTGATCACGTGCAGCGGAGTCCCGGATCCTTTCGGCGTAGTGATCATCGTCAAACAATGGTATCTATTCAGTGGACAATTCATGGTATCTCAATATGTAACAACCGACGATCTTCGCGTTGGCCTCGCCGTGGAATACCTTGGGCAGAATAACTCCGAGGTAGTCCTGGGCGAGGAACATCAAGCGGCCGGACTGATCCTGTACAGCGGGCACCCCGGGCGAATCTGGGACACCACAATGCAGCATGTTCAGGCAACCTGGGTTGGCCTGGAGGACGAGCCGGCTACCTATGCCGTCGGTTTTAGCGTTTCCCGAGAGCAGGATAAGTTCTATCCCGGACTCGGGCTTATCAGAGAGGATGAATTCGCTCGCCGCGAGCAGTGCCTACGAGAAGCCCTGCGGAGCGGGAGGCGGCTCTCCGGGACAATACCGCCATGGCGTCATGACACCTGACCAGTGGGTCAGCTGGTGACATGACGCCACGGCCGTCGGCATTAACTGGTACGGGAACTGTAGCCGAGTCGTGTTCCATCAGGCTGGGTGCTTGACGCCGCGCTCACCGGGAGAGCCTGGGCGTTGATGGCCTGGTTAACCCACTGCGGGCAGACTGTGTACCCGTTGCAGAACGCGGTGACGATGCCGAACGAGTGATTATCCCTCAGCTTCCGCGTGTCATATTTAGCCCAGATCTTAATTTGCTGCCTGAGGACGCCACCCACGAAATGGTAGGCGTAGGCATAAGCCTCGCCCGCTTTCCCGTTCGTGTGGCTGTTATGCGGGCCCTTGACGATGAACGCTACGACTGGCGTGTACATGTTGTGCTTCAGGAGGACCTTCTTATGTCCGAAGCCTGTGTCCGGCGGGACATAATAGCCGACTCGATAGGCGATTGCCGTTTGGCCGTTGTAGCACTGGCAGGGAAGTTCTTTATAGATGGTATAGGCGCCCGGCGGTGCTGCAGCCGGGGCTGCAGCACCGGCGCCGGCCTGACTGGAATTGGTAGCGGCCAACGCTGCTGGCAGCGAGAATCCCATGAGTGACAATATAATTACGCCGAGGATGGACATGCGCGTGAAACCTGAGCGGATACCAAGCATTCATGATCCTTTCCCGTGGCCTAGAGTGAGAGTGCCAGCCTAAACCGCTACTCCGCATCTGAGCAATCAATTAGCCGCAGCCTGAAATCAGGGTGAAAATGCCAGGTCAGGCGCGTCGATCTCGCACCCGGCCACTACACCGCCGAAGCCGCATACCTCGAGATCCCCGACATCGCCTACCTCATCCTCGTCAGGCTGACCCCGCGCAGCCCGCGAGCTGACCGATGAACCGGCACCTAGTCAGACAGTTGCGATATCTGACTCCGCCAGAGCACGTGCTCGACGAATCCGGAGAGTCAGCCACCAGGCGGTTCGAAGGGCTACTACCGCCGCTGTGACCCTCGGGCTGGGGAGTGGCCCAAGGGTAGGTGGCAGCCGTGAGGTCACGTTCCCGTTTGATGCGTCCTCGATAACGGGGGGACCATCCTCGAGCTCTGCAGGCGCGGACCGGACGGCACGGCATCAGCCGAGTCCAGGCGGGCGTTCTTCTGCAGCTGATACAGGTCGGCGCGGCTGCGCACATAGCGCATGGCCCCGTTGGCGTGGGGCCGGTAATCCCAGGAGGCGTACGCGCCGCGGTTCAGCGCCTGGCCGATCAGGCGCCGGTCGCGCTGGCTGGCGAGCACGCGGTCGCGTAGTCCGGCCAGGTCCCATCGCGCCGCCAGGCGCGCGCGCATGCTGCGGTACTCCTGCCCGCCCTGGTCCGGGGGACCGGCCAGGTTGACTTGCTCGAGCGGGTCGCGCGTCAGGTCGTAGAGCAGGTCGGGATCGCCGTCGCAGCACACGAGCTTGTGCCGGGCTGAGCGGAGCATTACCGCCGGGGCGGTGACCCCTTCGGCGAGGTACTCGGCGACGACGGGTCCGGATCGTTGCGGCCGCTGGCCGGCCAGCCACGGCAGCAGGCTGATGCCGTCGGGTTCGGTATCGGACCCGGTTCCGGCCAGCTCGGTCAGGGTCGGGGCCAGGTCCAGCAGGCTGACCGGCTCGGCGACACGGCGCCCGCCCGGCGTCTCGGGCGGGCTGATGATCAGGGGGACGCGCGCCGAGGGCTCGAAGAACGACATCTTGTACCACAGGCCGCGCTCGCCCAGCATCTCGCCGTGGTCGGCAGTGAAGATCACGATGGTGTCCCCCGCCAGCCCGGCACCGTGCAGCGCCGCCAGGATCTGCCCGATGCGCTCATCGACATAGCTGATCGCCGCGTAGTAGGCGTGCCGGGCCGTGCGGATCTGCCGGTCGTCGACAGTGACGTTGTCGGCGCCGCACATCTGGCGCAGCCGGCGGCTGTAGGGGTCGGTGTCGGTGAGCGGCTGCGCCTTGACGGCGGGCGGTCCGATCGCCGCGGGGTCGTAGCGGTCCCAGTAGCGGCGGGCGATTTCCCACGGATCGTGCGGGTCAGTGAAGGAGGCGACCAGCAGGAAAGGCTGGCTGGGGTGGTAGCGGGCATGGTCGTACAGCGCACGTGAGGCGTGGAAGGCGACCTCGTCGTCGTAGTCGGTCTGCATGCTGGCCTCGCACACCCCAGGGGTCAGCACGCTGTCCATCGTGTGATACCAGGGCAGCGGCTCGGTGAGCGGCTTGCGCCAGTCCGGCGTCCAGTCCAGGCCGGCCGGGTAGATGTCGGCGGTCAGGCGCTCCTCGAAGCCGTGCAGCTGGTCGGGGCCGACGAAGTGCATCTTGCCGACCAGCGTGGTGTGGTACCCGGCCGCGCGCAGGTGATGGGCGACGGTGGGGACGGAGGCGGGCAGCTCGGCGGCGTTGTCGTACACGCCCGTCCGGGACGGCAGGAGACCGGTGAGCATCCCCGCGCGCGACGGCGCGCATAGCGGCGAGGGGCAGTAGGCGGCGTCGAACGTCACCCCGGAGGCGGCCAGCCCGGAGATGTTCGGGGCGTGCACGATCGTATGGCCGTAGGCGGGCAGCCAGCAGGCGGCCAGCTGATCGGCCATGATCAGCAGCACGTTCAGCCGCGCAGCGGTCATGCCTTCATCCACGCGCCGATCTGCGCCCGGTGGGCGTTGACCCACTGCTGGGCGACGGCGGTCACCGAGTGCTTGTCCAGGTCGGTCAGCTTCAGCATCTGCTCCATCTGGAGCAGCGGGATCTTCACATGCTTGAGCATCGCGTAGAACCTGGGGGCCTGCTGGGCCATCCGGTTGGAGGCGCCGATCCATGCGGACAGTGTCGGGATCGCGCAGCGGTTGTTACTGCCGGTGAAGCAGCCGGACTTGTAGGGGTTGGGCTCCTGCAGCTGCACCAAGTGGTACTTGGCGAACACCCACAACGGCTCGTACAGGTAGATCACGAACGGCTGATGCTGAACGTAGCTGCGGGTCAGCTGGGCGAGCTCGGCGTTGGCGCCCGACGGGACGTCCTGCAGGTTCAGGTTGTAGGCCTTGAGCCGGGCGACGTCCTGCTGGGTGGTCACCCAGCCCGGGTCGCCGTCGATCAGACGGCCGCTGACCGCGCTGCGGTAGGAGTTGAGCTGGGTGATGGACTTCAGCCCGGCCAGCGGGCCGTCCGGCTGGACGGCGTAGGACGGGACGAACCAGCCCTGGACGGCATCGCCGTAGGTCTCGTCGATCAGCTTGACCTGGCCGCGGGCCTTGGCGGCCAGCGGCTGCTGGTTGGGCAGCGCCACCTCGGTCAGCATGTCGATGTCACCGCGCGCGGCCCCGGCCCAGGCCGCAGCCGGGTCGAGCGGGGTGCTGACGATCTGGCTGACGCCGAGTTCCGGGTGCGCGCTGGCGATGTCGGACAGGATTGCGTTGGTGAGCGCGGCGGCCGTCCAGTTGAACTCGGCCGCCCGGATCGTGATCCCGCCCGACCCGGTGGCCGCCGACCCGCTGGTGGCGGTGACGATGCCGTTGACTAGCAGCACTGCGCCGCAGGCGGCGGCGAGCAGCCCTCGCCAGCCGCGGATCACTCGCCAGGTCATGGCCGCCTCTTCTCCTGTCGCGTTCCTGTCAGGCCGGGGCCGGGCGCGGTGTGCCCAGCAACTGCTCGATCTCTTCCACCGCCTCCTGGCAGGCGTGCGCGTCCGCTGTCTCGGACCTGCGGTTCATCCGGTAGTCCGGACCGGAAATGCACAGCGCGGCGGCACAGGAGTTGCCGTCCCGGACCGGTACCGCCAGGCCGGTAAGCCCGTCCTCCAGCTCACCCCGCGCCATCGCATAGCCGCGCGCCCGGACGGCGGCGAGCTCGGCCGCGAGCGCCCCGGGATCGGTGATCGTCCGGCTGGTCAGCGCCGCGAGATTCCCGGTGGGCAGGGTGATGGCGCCGAACGCGAGCAGCACCTTGCCGTCGGCCGCGCAATGGGCCGGCGTCTTTACTCCGACCCACTGACCCGAGGACACGAAATAGCTGCCGCCGGATTCGGCCACCGTCAGCACCTGCTCGCCGGATGGCATGGCCAGTGTCACCGCCTCGCCGGTCTCCTTCGCCAGCCGGTCCATGACCGGCTGGGCGATGATGATCAGCTGACGGCCGGCTAGAGCGAGCCTGCCGATCCGCACGGCCTCGGGACCGAGCCGGACCGCCTCACCCGGCGCGCCCTCGAGGAAACCCCGCGCCCGCAGCGTGGACACCAGCCGGGAGGCGGTGCTGCGGTGCAGGCCGAGGCGGCTGGCGAGCTCGCCGACCGTCAGCACCTCACCGGTCTGCTGGAACTGCTGCAGTATCTGCAGCGCCCGGTCAGCGGTCTGGAGCGTCGACGACGATCGCATAGATGATTGCATATTCTGCACAGTAGTTTTACGATAATGCACGTCCTCGCCGACTGCAACAAGTCCGGGGCCGAGCGTTACCCCGGCGCAAGGAGTGCCAGTGATCCGGGGAACCGCGCTGTTCAAGGTGTTCGGCGAGCCAGCACCTCAGGCGCTGCAGATGGCCCAGGCTGGCGCGTCGCGGCAGGAGGTGCTGGCGGCAACCGGGTGCACGGTGGGCGTCAGCGACGTAAGCTTCGAGGTCGAGCGCGGCGAGCTGTTCGTGGTCATGGGCCTGTCCGGCTCGGGCAAATCCACGCTGGTGCGGCTCATCAACCGGCTGATTCCCCCGACCACGGGCATCATGGAGATTGAGGGCCGGGACATCGCCATGATGAGCCAGCCCGAGCTGCGTACCTTGCGCAACCGCAAGCTCGCCATGGTCTTCCAGCACTTCGCGCTGTTCCCGCACCGGACCGTGCTCGAGAACGCCGCCTACGGCCTGCGCGTCCGCAACGAGCCCGCGGCGCGCGCCAGCGAACGGGCCGAATGGGCGCTGGCCGAGGTCGGGCTGCGCGACCGCGGCAGCGCCTACCCCGATGAGCTCTCCGGCGGCATGAAGCAGCGCGTCGGGCTCGCCCGTCCGCGGGCCACCGACGCCGACGTGCTGCTGATGGACGAGCCTTTCTCGGCCCTGGACCCGCTGATCCGCCGGGAGGTGCAGGACCTGCTGCTCAAGCTGCAGGCCGAACTGCACAAGACGATCGTGTTCATCACCCACGACCTCAACGAGGCGATGCGGCTCGGCGACCGGATCCTGCTGATGAAGGACGGACGGGTCGTGCAGCAGGGAACCGGCCCGGAGATCCTGTCCGCTCCCGCTGATGATTACGTCTCCAAGTTCGTCGCCGACGTCGACCGCACCCGCGTGCTGACCGCCGAGAACGTGATGAGTGAGCCCCGTCTGGTCGCCACCCTGGAGGAGCGCCCGGAGGACCTGCTGCGCCGCCTCGGTCAGCACGAGGCGAATGCCGCATACGTGCTCAACGGCCAGCGCCGGATCATCGGCGTCGCGGTCGACGAGCAGCTGGCCGCCGCGGCTCAGCGCGGGGAGTCCAGCCTGTCTCCCGGCTCGTTTATCGACGACTACCTGACCACGACCCCCGGGCAGCCGCTGATCGGGCTGTGCTCACTGGTCGGACGCCACGCTGTGCCCTTGGCCGTGGTCGATGACGGCGGTCGCATGGTCGGAGTTGTTCCGCGCGCCACGCTGCTCGCCGCCCTGGCGGGCTCGGCCCAGGGCGAGTCCGCAGAGAGCGAGATGGCTCATGCCTAGGATCTACGTCGGCAATGGGATAAGCACCGCCATCAACTGGCTGCTCGCGCACCTGTCCGGGCTCTTCGACGCGATCGCGACGGTGACCTCACACCTGGTCAACTGGGTCGGCGGAGCGCTCAGCCTGCCCGTGTGGGCTATGATCGTGATCTTCGCGATCTGGGCGTTCCTTGCCAGCGGCCCGGGCCTGGCCGTCTTCACGGTCCTCGCCTTCCTGCTCATCGACTCGATGCGACTGTGGACGCAGACCATGCAGACCCTCGGCGTGGTCGTCGTAGCGGCCCTGATCGCCACGCTGATCGCCACGCTGATCGGCGTCCCGCTCGGCGTCTGGGCCGCGCGGCGGCCGCTGGTCGGGACGATAACCCGGCCGGTCCTGGACTTCATGCAGACGCTGCCGGTGTTCGTCTACCTGATCCCCGCAGTGTTCTTCTTCGGGATCGGTGCCGTTCCCGGGGTCGTCGCCACCATGATCTTCGCGATCCCGCCCGCGGTACGGCTCACCGAGCTCGGCATCCGCCAGGTCGACCGCGAAACCGTCGAGGCGGCCGAGGCGTTCGGTTCCACCCCGAGCCAGATCCTGCGCCAGGTCCAGCTGCCGCTCGCTCTGCCGTCGATCATGGCCGGCATCAACCAGGTCATCATGCTCGCGCTGTCCATGGTCGTCGTCGCCGGGCTGGTCGGAGCGGCCGGCCTGGGGTCCACGGTGGTGCGTTCGGTGACCCAGCTGGACGTGGCCGGCGGCTTCGAGGGCGGTATCGCCGTCGTGATCCTGGCGATCTACCTCGACCGCCTCACCGCCGCGCTCGCCGCTCCCCGTCGACGCGCCCCCACCCGCCTCCGGCCGGAGACGGCACCGCCGGTGTCGAACAGCCCGCAGTCGGCCACCCCGGCCATGGCTGCCGTGGCAAGCCAGCCCGCCGCGGAACCGACAGCCAGCAAGTGAGAAGGGAACCGCCCGTCCCCCGCATAGCGTGCTACGGCGCCTGGGAAGCGCCGCGGCGCGGCGGCGCGGGACATCCGGTCCGGTGCAAACTGCCCGGCGTCCGCCCGCGCTAGGAAGCCAGCCGCCTGACCATTACGGCATCGCAGCCGACCTTCGCTACCAGGGCCTGTCCGGTGGATCAGATGGCGGGGCAGCGGAGCTGGCGGGCAGGATCGATGGTGGATACGGCCAGGAAAATCCGGTGCGTCGCGCAATGGCGTGCCGGTATGTTGCTGCGGTGCCTGACCTGAACCTGCCGGGTGCAGGCCATCCTCGCATTCCCGGCCTGCCCTGGGCGTTGCTGTCTCATCGCCAGGTCCTGGCCGAACTAGCCGCAGAGGGCTGGGTGCCATGCGGGGTAGGCGACTGGGCAGTGGCGCTGCGGTCCCCGGAGGGAACCGTCGTCGCGAGGGTGTGTCCGTTTGACCCCGCGTATTGGGCATTCGTGGACCTGTGCCGCGAGTGCGCCGGCAATCGATGGCTGCCGAGGATCGAGCTGGCCGCCGACCTCGAAGGCGGCGGCTCGGTGGCATTCCTGGAATTCGTCGCTCCGGTGGACCATCCGGTCGTCAAGCAGTTCGCAGAGCAGTGGCGGACCAGGACGGGCGATCCGGAGTTCCAGGAGGTACGCCGGGCAGCGCAGATGATCGATGCGGAATACCGGAAGTCGACGCCCTGGTGGGGTGGGTACGACTTGGACGACGCCCACATCTTCAGGGCCGCCGACCGGCCTGTGCTGATAGACGTCTTCCGCATGGATGGGCCGTCGCTGTACGGCAAGATTCTCGAAGACGTCACCGAGGTGCACCGCCGGATTCCGCGCGAGCGAATGCGCTACGCACTGGAGATCCCGTATATCGCCCGTGAGAACAGCACCGCCGAGATCCTCGCCCTCAAAAAGGCGTGGGCACGCGCTGCCGGATGACCGCTCGCGCGTCTGCCAGGGATCAGCCGCCGATACTCCAAGCCGCTCCCGAAGACCGGATCTACCGCCCCAGCCGGCTCCCATCCTGGCTGCGCAACCTGCGCCAGATTGGGCGGTTACCTGCGTGTGCGCGACCGGGAACCGGCCTCGTTCCGCGACTGATGCAGCCTTTCGCCCACGGCATCGCGGGCAAGACCGTCAGGAATCGGCCGGGCGCATGCGGACAGTGCGAAGGTCTCCGGACCCGGCTACGCGGAAGGGAGACCGAGCGCTTCGGGGTGTACCCGCTGGTAGTGCTCGGTCAGGACTTCACTGGCCTGGCCGGGCTGGTGCGCGACGGTGCGGTGGCAGATCTGGCAGCGCGTGACCGGAAGGTGCGAAACCGTCACGGGGAAGCGGCGGGACTTTGATGTATTCATTACCTCTCATGATGCCAGGCCACCGGGAGTGACCCAGCCCGAAGACGATTCCGGCACGCGGTCTGCGGCTATGAGGGGGTTGGCTGACAAGGCCAGCGCTCTATAGCGTTCATGGGAGTTGAGCTCCAGAGAGGATTACGGACCAGTGGCCGCGGCGTCTGACATCTCCTGGAACGGACCGGACGGAACCTTTAACCTGCGGGTGGCGGCCGTCATCTGCCGCGGCGAAGAGGTCCTGCTGTGTACCGTCGACGGCCTTGGTTACTGGTTCCTGCCCGGTGGGAGAGTGCGCTTCGGCGAGGCAAGCGATACTGCCCTGGCTCGCGAGCTTGCCGAGGAGCTAGGGCACGAGCTGCGCTCGGAGACTTGGCATTTGCGGCAGAGAACGTCTTCGACGGCAACGGGATCCAGCATGAGATCGGTTTGTACTACCACGTCGCCTGGCCCGCCGCGCTGGCTCCGGACGATCTGCGGCGGGGGAAGGAGATTGGACACAGGTTCTGCTGGATGGCCGTCCGGACGCTCGGCTCTGTCCGGTTCGAGCCTGCCGGGCTGATCCATTTCCTGCAAAACCGCCCAGACACCATCGAGCACGTGATCCTCGGCCGTCCCGAACCATAGTGAATCAAGGCAACGCCCGACCAGCGGTCATGGGACCCTGACCTACCTCGCCTGCAGCGCCGAACAGGCCTCGCCCAGCGCGCCAGTGCCCTTGGGCGGCATGCCCGGCGGCATGATCTGCGTCTCCGCTAGCGCAGCGCCACACAGCGGGATCGTGTGGTGCCTAGTGCCCTATGGAGACGCGAATCAGCACCCGGTCCAAGGAAGGCTTCTCGCTTATGACGCGACGCGGTTCGGGACGTTCTCGGATAACTCCAGACAGATTCGTGTCTTGTGGGATTCTCAGAGGTGGGCGATCCAATTTACCTATAACAAGTTCAACCGGCCGGTCGTGTTCATCGGACGCCTGTATGTCCCTACGTATGACGCCAGAGTCGACGTCTATGGACTTGCTTGAAGGTTTCCCCTGAACGCTAGCTGCTCGCAACGTTGCGAGTATGTCCAATGAGTAAGCTCAGTCAACGAGATAATCATCGTGCATGCCTCCGGTGCATAATTTTGCACGGAGGCGTCTTACTCTCATCGGCACGAGTGCGCGGACCGCGCCATTGTCGGGCGCTGCTGCTGACGGCGCGAGACAGGATGGTGTGGTTCTAGGTGCGTCGGCGCAGCCTGTACCACCGCGGTGCGGACTTGTTCATCGGCCAGCCCAGGCCCGCGGTCTCCGCCGGCTCGGCCGCGAGCATCTCCCAGCCCGCGAAGGCGGTCTCGACCTCTTCCTGCGATGCGCCTCCGACCAGCGACCGCCACCTGTTCGGGCCGAAGCTCAGCAGCAGCACCGTGGCCCCTGGGTTGGCAAGCGCGGAGACACCTTTCCCCTGGGACAGACGCTGTCCGGCGTCCAGGCCCTGGAAACAGCCGATGTCGAGGAAGAAATCGAACGTGCCCAGACGGGCCGACGGCAGCTGGGTCACGTCACCGACGACGTAGCTGAGCCCATCCACGCCCTGGCTCTTGGCTGCTGCCGCTTCGATCGCGGCCGGCACGTAGTCGATGCCCACGGCCTCCCACCCCCTGCGCGCGAGCTCGGGGGTGTACTGGCCGCGGCCGCAGCCGAGGTCGAGCGCCCGGCCGAGGGGGCGGGACCGCTCAGTCTCCTCGCGATCGAGCAGCGCGTTGATACTTGCCGCCGCTGCCGTTGCATACCGCTCCCAGGGCGTGATCCCGAACCGGTACATTCGGGCGTAGTTCGTCATGGACTGACCTCCTGGCGCCGCCAGAGCAGGTGAGGCGTACGACGGTGCCAGGCTACGCGGCAAGTGGCCGCTCGCTCAGCGGCAATGCCCGTGTGCTGCGCCCGGCGAGATGGCTCATTTCGAGACGGCTAGGTTCCGGCCCGCGTATAGCGGCGCGAATTCGTGCCGGTTTAGCCTTCACTGGGGGGTTGTGCGATGTTCCCAGTTCCCAGGGCGACGCGGTTCCCGCGGGCCGGGGCTCGCCTTTCACGCTGGGACGTCCTCGTAGCGGCTCCCGGGGCCCGGCAGACCGTATCCGGACCCGCTACCGGCGCCGCCACGGGTCGGTCCCCCGTGGCCTGTCACCTGCGGAACAGCCGCGATCGGCGGCTGACATCTGGCAGGCCGTCCCGAAGGAGGTAACACCATGCCGGACTTCAAGAGAGGAACTGCCCGGGCGAATCAGCTGACGTTCGAGTACCTGACACAAGGAGACGGCCCGCTGGCGCTGTGCGTGCACGGTTTCCCGGACTCGCCCTACAGCTACCGCTACTTGCTCCCGGCGCTGGCTGAGGCCGGCTACCGGGCCGTGGCCCCGTTCAACCGCGGGTTCGCCCCCACCGAACTGCCCGCTGACCGTCACCACATCCACTCCAGCACGATGGCCGCCGATCAGATCGCGCTGCACGAGGCGCTCGGCGGCGACTCCGATGCGATCCTGATCGCGCACGACTGGGGCGCGGTCGGGGCATGGGGTGCGGCCGGCAAGGAACCCGGCCGGTGGCGGCGCGTGGTGGTCCTCAACATCCCGCCGTTCGCGATCTTCGGCGAGAACATCGTCAAGTACGACCAGATCAAGCGGTCGTTCTACTTCTGGTACTTCCAGAATCAGCGGGTGGCCGAGGATGTCATCAGGGCCGATGACTTCGC
>WNGJ01001379.1_pt1 | contig 23850 bp, 28 predicted proteins | sample 5400611 | NCBI WGS metagenome assembly WNGJ01 (sample SAMN13153375, study PRJNA577476) | soil metagenome | isolation source: 40 cm soil or saprolite under Garry oak tree replicate 1 | place: USA:California | collected 2016-06-15
GGTCAGCGCGTATCCGCGCGAGGTCACGGCGCAGATGGTGCTCAACTTCCTGGCGGGCGGCGCGGCCGTCAACGTGCTGGCGCGGCTGGTGGGGGCGCGTGTGGTGGTGGCCGACCTCGGGGTGGATGCCGACCTCCCGAATCATCCTCAGCTGCGAGCGCTTAAGGTGCGGCGGGGAACAGACAGCATCACGCGTGGCCCTGCGATGTCAGTCGACGAGGCGCAGCGCGCGATCGATCATGGACGTGCGCTGGTGCTGGACGAGATCGAGCGCGGGCTCGACGTAGTGCTGACCGGGGATATGGGGATCGGCAACACGACGGCCTCCGCGGCGCTGATCTGCGCGCTGACCGGGCTCGATCCTCGAGCTGTGGTCGGGCGCGGGACAGGGGTCGATGACGCCGGGCTGTCGCGCAAGCTCAATGCGGTGCGTGCGGCGCTGAACGTCAATGCGGAGCGCATCGCGCGCGGTCCTCTCGACGCACTGGCCGCGGTGGGCGGGCTGGAGATTGCGGGATTGGCCGGGGTCATCATGGAGGCGGCGAGCCAGAGGAAGCCGGTGGTGATCGACGGTTTCATCTCTGGAGCGGCCGCGATCGCGGCCGCGCGGATTGCGCCTGGTGCGACCGCTTACATGGTCGCCTCGCACAGGTCGCAGGAGCTCGGCCATGCAGCCGCGCTGCAAGAGCTCGGTCTCAAGCCGCTGTTCGACCTTGACCTGAGGCTTGGTGAGGGAACCGGAGCACTGCTCGCTCTCCCGCTGCTCGATGCCGCGGTCCGGACGCTCAACGAGATGGCGACTTTCGACGAGGCCGGGGTGTCCGATCGGGAGCGGGACGCCGCGCATAATAGACCGCACAACTGAATAGCTCACGGACGAGAGGAAGCCGGTGTGAATCCGGCGCTGTCGCGCAACTGTGAGTGGGGAGCGACCCGCCAGCGGCCACTGAGGCGAAAGTCTTGGGAAGGCGGCCGGGAGCTTTGATCCACAAGCCAGGAGACCGGTCTTTGGGCATGACTTCCCACTTGCGCGGATCAGTGGGGGTGCCTCCTGCGGCGAGGCATCCCAGGCGATGTGGGGTCATAGCCGCAGGAGGATCTGAGGATGCTGAGGCATCACATCTATCGGGGTGCGGTGATCACCGCCCTGTCCATTCTTGTCGGCTCATGTGGGCCGGCGTCGACTCCCTCATCGACATCTGGGAGCTCCCATTTTCCCGTGACCATCACCGGGACCAACGGGGCGAGCGTGACGATCAACAAGCAGCCGCATCGGATCGTGTCGCTTTCCGCGACCGCGACCGAGATGCTTTTTGCAATCAGCGCGGGCGCTCAGGTCATCGCTGTCGACGACCAGTCGAACTACCCCGCGAACGCGCCGATGACCAAGCTGTCTGGCTTTCAGCCGAACATCGAGGCGATCGCTTCCTACACCCCTGACCTGGTGGTCGCGGTCGACGACACCGCGGGCCTGGTGCATGGGCTCGGTGCGCTGAGCATTCCAGTCCTCATCGAAACCGCGGCCAAGAATGTCGACGATTCCTACAAGCAGATCGCTCAGCTGGGTGAGGCGACCGGGCACGGCGCGGATGCGATGGCGCTCGAGAAGAAGATGCGGGCCGACCTGGCTTCCATCGTCGCATCGATTCCGAAGGGGTCGAAGCAGCTCAAGGTGTATCACGAGCTCGACGACACCTATTACTCGGCGACCTCGGCCACGTTCATCGGGCAGGTGTATGCGCTTCTGGGCTTGAAGAACATCGCGGACGGAGCCAAGTCGTCGGCCGGCGATTACCCGCAGCTGTCCGCGGAGTACATCGTGTCCTCCAGCCCTGACGTGATCGTGCTCGCGGATACGAAGTGCTGCCACCAGAACCTCGCGACTGTTTCGGCGCGGGCGGGGTGGAGCTCGATCGCCGCGGTCAAGACGGGGCAGGTGATCGGGGTCGACGACGACATCGCATCGCGTTGGGGGCCGCGGGTGGTGGACTTCCTGCGCGCCCTGGCGCCCCACGTGAAGCAATTGGAGCAAGCGGCGTGATGGAGGTGAGGGCAGCGCCGGTCGCGGTGCTGCAGGGCCTGCCGCGACTCCCGTGGTTGTGGGCGGGGGCGGGCATGGTGGTGCTTTTGTTGGCGATGGTGATCGGGGTGCTGGTAGGGCCGGCGCACATCGGGCTGGGCACGGTTTTGCAGGCGCTCGTGGTTCCTTCCGCGGTCGACCCCTCGCAGGCTTCGATCCTGTGGTCGCTTCGCATCCCGCGCGTGGTTCTGGGAGCGGTGGTGGGCGCAATGCTGGCCTGTGCGGGCGCCGCGTACCAGGGCGCGTTCCGCAACCCGCTGGCGGACCCCTATCTCCTGGGCGCGGCGGCGGGCGCCAACCTGGGCGCGACGCTGGCGATTGCTTTCGCCCCAGGCTCGTCACTGATTGGCGTCAATGTGGTGCCGCTGGCGGGGTTCGTCGGTGCGGGCGCCGCCGTGGCGGGCGCGTATGCGTTGGGACAGACGGTGACCGGTTTGAGGAACACGACCGGCTTGATTCTTGCCGGGGTGGCGATCGCGGCGTTCTTCAACGCGATCCAGACCTACATCCAGCAGTCGCAGACCAACAGCGTGCGGCAGATCTATTCGTGGATCCTCGGGCGGCTGGTGACGGCCGGCTGGGAGGGCGTGCTGCTCGTCCTGCCTTACGTGGTCTTGAGCATCGTCGTGATACTTCTTCACCGCCGGCTCCTCGATGCGTTGAGCATCGGGGACGAAGAGGTGACCAGCCTCGGCATCTCCGCACGGCGCGTGCGGCTGATCGTCGTCATCGCGGCGACGCTTGGCACGGCGGCGGTGGTGGCGATCGCCGGCACGATCGCGTTCGTGGGCATCATCGTTCCTCACACTGTGCGGCTGCTGGTAGGAAGGAGCTATCGGGTCGTCATCCCTTTGTCGCTGCTGTTTGGGGCCGCGTTTCTGGTGTTTGCCGACACGGCGGCGCGCATGGTCGCGGCGCCGGCGGAGCTGCCCATCGGCGTGATCACCGCGCTGGTCGGTGCACCGTTCTTCATCGTTGTGATGAGATCGACGCGGGCGGCGGCGCTGTGAACGACGTCGTGCTGCGCGGCGTCGGGATCGCGTATGAGTCGGAGGTTGTCGTCAGCGGTCTCGACCTGGAGATCGCGTCTGGCGAATGGCTCGCTTTGATCGGACCAAACGGCGCCGGGAAGACGACGATCCTGCGGGCGATCGCGCGACTGGTCGCTTATTCAGGCGAGGTCCAGATCGGCGGCCGGGCGGTGGCGGAGATGGGCGGGCCGGAGCTGGCGCGCCGCGTTGCTCTGGTGATGCAGCAGCCGCATATGCCCGAGGGCATGTCGGTTTCGCAGTACGTGCTGCTGGGCCGGAGCCCGCACCTGGCGTACTTCGGTCGAGAGGGCCGGCGTGATCATCAGGTCGTGGCGGGGATTCTCGAGCGCCTGGCTCTGGACGGATTGGCCGGGCGGCCGCTCGACCACCTGAGCGGCGGCGAGCGCCAGAGGGCGGCGATCGCGCGGGCGCTGGCGCAGCAGGCGCCGGTTTTGCTGGTTGACGAACCGACGAGCTCGCTCGATGTGGGGCGGCAGCAGGAGGTGCTCGAGCTCATCGACCACCTGCGGATTGAAGAGGGGCTGACCGTGATCGCCGCGATGCACGACCTGACGCTCGCGGGACAGTACGCGGATCGCATCGCGCTTGTGGTCGGGGGCAGGCTGGCCGCCGTGGGCACGCCCGCCGACGTGCTGACCGAGCCGGCGATCGCGGACCACTACCAGGCGCAGGTGCGGGTGATGCAGATGAATGGGTCGGGGAGGGCGGTGATTCCGATTCGGGCCCATACCCCTGAGGGGAGCGTCGATGAGTGACAAAGAGGTGCCTGTGCGCGCACCCGCGCGCGCGACGAAAAAAGCGCCGTCGGTGGTGATCGTCAACACCGGCGATGGGAAGGGGAAGTCGACGGCGGCGTTCGGAACTGCGTTGCGGGCGGTGGCTCGTGGCTGGAAGGTGTGCGTGATCCAGTTCATCAAGTCGGATGCTTGGAAGGTTGGTGAGCGCCAGTCGGCGGTGAAGCTCGGCGTTGAGTGGTGGACCATCGGGGATGGGTTCACGTGGGACTCGAAGGACATGGAGCGCTCGGAGGCGGTCGCGCGCGAGGCGTGGAGGGTGGCGCGGGAGAAGATCGGGTCGGGTGAGTACGGCCTTGTCGTGCTGGACGAGATCACGTACCCGATGACCTGGGGTTGGATTCCAACGGCGGACGTCGTTTTGGCCATCCGCACGCGGCCGCCGTCGGTGAACGTGATCGCCACGGGCCGGGAAGCGCCCGCCGACCTTGTCGCGATCGCGGACACGGTGACCGAGATGCGAAAGGTGAAGCACGCGTTTGATTCGGGCGTGCGGGCGATTCGCGGGGTCGACTTCTGATGGGCTTCGTCTTATTGCTGGGCGGTGCGCGCAGCGGGAAGTCCGCGCTGGCGGTGCGTCTGGCCGTTGAGTCGGGGCGGCCGGTGACGGTCATCGCCACCGCGACGGCGGGCGATGAGGAGATGGCGGAGCGAATCCAGCGCCACCGCTCGTCGCGGTCTGCTGAGTGGAAGACGATTGAGGAGCCGGTCGACCTGCTGGGGGCGATTCGGTCGGCCGGGGCGGGCCACTTCCTGGTCGTGGATTGCCTGACGCTGTGGGTGACGAACCTGTTGGGGGCCGGGCACGGCGCGGATGAGTTCTCTGGGCTGATTGAGCCGGTGGTGTTGGAGCTCAGCGCTGGGCGCGGTGTGGTGGTGTCGAATGAGGTCGGCATGGGTATCGTGCCGGCCAACGAGCTGGCCCGGCGCTTCCGTGACGTGCTCGGGTTCGTCAACACGCGGTTTGCCTCGGGAGCTGAGCGCGCGGTGCTGATGATCGCGGGGCGGGTGGTCGAGCTCGCGCGGATATGAGCCTGCGTTCGGCGATGGCGTTCCTGACGGTGCTGCCCGTCGCCACTGCCGAAGGGGCTCCGGGCGAGCGACTCGGCCGGGCGTACTTCCCCGCGATTGGCGCGGTGGTTGGCCTTCTGTCCGCGGCTGTGTTCGCCTTGCTGGACGGTGTGAGCACGCCGCTGCTCGCGGCAGTGGCGGCGACGGCAACGCTCGCATTGTTGACCGGCGCGCTGCACCTCGATGGGCTGGCGGATTCAGCGGATGGGCTGTTTGGTGGCGGCGACGTGGCGCGGCGACTCGAGGTGATGCGCGACCCGCGGCTCGGCTCGTTTGGGACCGTCGCAGTCGTGCTCGTGCTGGTGGGCGAGGTCGCCGCGATCGCGTCGATGTCGCCGGGTCGGGCCGTGGCGGCGCTGGTCATTGCGGGCGCGCTTTCGCGTCTCGCGATGCTGTTTGTGATCCTGCTCGTGCCGTATGCGAGGGCCAGCGGGCTTGGGGTTGCTGCGGCGGATTCTTCGCATCGCGGGTTCGACCTGGTTTTGGGGTCTGCGTTAGCGGCAGTCGCTTGCCTGCTCGATTGGCAGAGGGCGCTGCTCGCGGTGTGCCTGGTCGCGCTCACCGCCCTGGTCGTTGCGATGCTGGCGCGGAGGAGGCTGGGTGGCGCGACGGGAGACATCTACGGCGCGACAGCCGAGCTGGGCATGCTGGCGGCGCTGGTCGCCTTCGTGGTTCATCGGTGACGCGCGTCTGGCTTGTCCGCCACGGGGCGTCGAACGCTCCTCCGGGGCTCGCGATCGGAGTGTCGGACCCGCCGCTCAGCGAGGAGGGACGCGCGCAAGCGCGAAGCCTCGCCGAGGCGCTGACAGCTCGACCGTTGATGCGGGTGATTTCGAGTGATCTGAAGCGCGCGCTGGAAACCGCAACGTTGATCGCGGCACGTCACGGGCTTCTCGTCGAGAGCTCAGCTGCCCTGCGCGAGATCGACTTCGGGGCCTGGGAGGGACGGGACCTGAGTGGCCTCTGGTTGGAGGATTCTGTCGCCGCACGGTCGTGGGAGCTGGACCCGCGTGACACTCCTCGGTCATTCGGCGAAAACGTGGGTGATCTCGAGCGTCGCGTCGCGGCCTTCTGGCAGGCAACGCAGCCGGCCACCGGTGAGATTGCGATCGTGGGCCACGGTGGCTCTTTGGCGGCGCTGCGGTCGCTCATCTCTCACGAGCCGATTTCGCAAAGCATCGCGTCGCGCCTGGAGCTCGGCGCCATGATCGGTCTGGACGCCTAGGACTTTTTTGGCGAAAGGCGGCGTTGCCGGTTGTGGATCCAGGGCTCCTAAGAAGCAGGCGAGCGGGAGGTCCGAAAGCATGCGCGGCTTACGGGATTGATTCGGCCCTGAGGCTGAGGTAGCCGGGCTGCCTTTCGGCGGGCATGGCGAAGCCGAACCTGTCTGGCTGCAGTGCGAGCTCGAGGTCGGTCGGTGGGAACCCGGGCCACTCGGCTCTGATCAGGCGTTGGTATCGGTCGGTCGCCCGGAGCGGCTGCAGCAGCTGATCGAGGTCCGGTGTCTCGCCGCGAACGATCGTCTCCATGTAGAGCGCGCAGGCGTGGTCTTCAGGGTCGTCCGCGGAGGCGATGAGAGTGAGGGTGGTCGGGTGTCTTAACAGGCAGGCTTGTAGGGTCGCGCTCGCCACGACGAGACTGGCCGCGAAGATGTCAATGCCTTCTCTTACCGCTGCGGCCACCGGCGTGCCTGCAGATGAACGCTGGATGAGGACCTTGCCGGTCAGCTCGGCCGCGACGATCTGCGTCGGCGAGTTGCTGATGGCGATTCCAAGTACAGGAAGGCCCTCCTCCTCGGCGCATATGAGGGCGCCAGGCGTGGTTGTCGCCAGGGCTCTTGCTTCGTCGGTTGTCGTGACCAGCCTGCACTCGCGCGCGCCGCCGGCCAGCGCGTAGGCGCTCACCGTGAAGGAGCGGAGGACGTCGATGACGACGGCGAGGCCGCGCGCCTGACGCGCACCCTCGATGCCCACCGCATGGACGATTTCCATCAGGAGATCGTGACGCATGATTGGCGGGTGTCAGCGCCGGGCGGGGCTCAGCATCGTCCGTTTGGCTTTGAGCAGATCGCCGACTGCGGGTCGATGCGGGTCGTTGGCCTGCGCCTCGAGCCAGGACAGAAGGTGCCCGAGCACCGGAACGCGATCCCCGTCGCGCTCATCGTCACCGAGGGGCGCCTGAGCTTCGACGATGGCGCCAAAACCGGAGAAGTTGGCGCGGGCGAGATGCTGCTGATCAATCCGGGGGAGCGGCACACCTATCGCGCCGATGTAGATACGTCCGCCTATCTCGTGTTCGCGGGACTGCCTGGGGTTCGCAGCCGGACCTGGAGCCTACGCCGCAAGAGCTAGGGCGGCGCGTTCCAGCGGGTGATGAGGCGATGGCCGTCGTCGCGAAGCACGCCCAGGGTGGCCACGTCGAGCATCAGGCCGGAGGCGACCTTCAGGTCTGCGCGGATCCAGGCGGCCGCGACGGCGCGGAGGATATGGCCGTGCGCGAAGGCGAGCACGCGGCCTCCTGGCTTGCCGGCGAAGACGATGAACTGCTGGGCGCGCGCATAGATCTGCGCGGGAGTTTCCCCTTGTGGAGATCCGTCGGCGTACACCTCCCAGCTGGGGTTGAACTGATGGATCTCTTTGGAGGTCAAGCCTTCGTATTCGCCGTAGTCGACCTCCCTGAGGAGATCGGTGACCTGGGGGTCGGGGTAACCGGCCAGCTCGGCGGTGCGAGTGGCTCGTTGCATCGGGCTCGAGTAGACGGCCTTGAAGCTCAGCGATTGCAGCTGCGGGCGTAGAGCTTTTGCCTTTTCTTCACCGTCTGGAGTGAGGGGAATGTCGGTGTTTCCGGTGTGACGGCCGTTGGCGCTCCACTCGGTCTCGCCGTGGCGGGCGAGGTAGATCTCGATTGTGCTCAGGCGGGTTTGCCCATCATCTCGGGGCGGCCTGAACGCAGTGAGCGGCTCGCGCTCTCGATCACGGCTCCGGCGCGGACGCGCTGTCCGGGGCGGATGCAGACAAGGCCGACGGCTGCCTGGCCGCCCGATAGCTTGAGCGCCTCGTTCACGGCTGAGAGGACGCGATTGGCGGCGTGTGCCGTGCCGGCGACATCGGTGTCAGGAAGGATCGCGAGGAGCTGCGGAGGCGTGCGGCCGATGACGCCGGGCGTGTCCACGTCGCGCACGGTGCCGGCGAGCGCGGCGGCCATGATCTTCAGGGCCTCCTCGGGCGAGCTCGTGCCGTTGGCTTCGATCAGCAGGACGCCGAGGTTGCGCTGGTAGCGGTGCGCGCGTGCAAGCTCGTCCTCGAGCACGGGCCGGACGAAGCGATCGTTGAAGAGCCCTGTGGTGCGATCGACGATGTGGAGCGGCTCGGCCTGCGGGTCGTCGGTTTTGACACCGCACGAAGGACAGAACACGGCGCCGTGGGGTAAGGGCGAACCGCAAGCCTGGCAGGTCTGCCCCTCCGGCCGGCGGCGCAAGAAGTCGCCAATCGGCATTCGGTAAAGCCTATCAGTCAAGTGATTTGACTCCCTGTGACGGCTGTCTTAACAGCCTGGGTTGACTCCTCATCTCTCGCGCAATACGTTTGCCGAAGGCGTGCCGGTTGGGGGAGGGACCGGAAAAGAAGGGAGGGCCCGCGAGAGGTATGCGAGTTTCGATCAGCCCGCTGCGGCGGCAGCTGCTGTCAGCCAGCTCTCGGCCCAATCCGTGACTGCGGCCAGCACCGGTTCGAGAGCTCGTCCCCGCGATGTCAATCGATAGCTCACACGCACGGGCGGGCCTGGGTCGACAAGTCTTTCAACTAACCCCTCCGTCTCGAGCTCGCGCAACCGCTCGGTCAGAACGCGGTCGCTGATGCCCGGTATGCCCGCGAGCAGCTGATTGAATCGAGCGGGGGCCGGAAGCAGCGCCTTGACCACCGCTCCGGTCCAGCGCTTGCCAATCAGCTCGATCGCGCGCTGAAAGGACGCGCTGTAGTCAAGGCCCCCTCCGACCATGGGGAGTGATTCTATGCGCTATCGGAGGTCTCCGAAAGCAAGGGTCGGGTGTTTTCCACAAGAAATTTTTGGCGCGATGATTTTTCGCTCTGCGATAGTGGTCCCCGGTGGACGCAGCCGGCAGAGTAATCGTCGTCACAGGGGGAGCCAAAGGCATCGGCCGGGCCCTCGCGAGAGGCTTCGCCGGCGCCGGAGCCGAAGCCGTGATCGTCGCGGACGTCGATATGGAAGGAGCGTCAGCGACCGCGCGCGAGATAGGTGGCACAGCGGTTCACTGCGATGTTTCGAGCGAGTCAGACGTGAAGAAGCTGGTCGACCTGGTCGAAGCTCGGCACGGCCGGATCGACATCTTCTGCTCCAATGCGGGGATCGCAGTCGGCGGCGGCCCTGAGGCGCCAAACGATGAATGGCAGCGCATCTGGGACGTCAACGTGATGAGCCATGTCTTCGTCGCGCGACACTCGCTCCCCGGAATGCTGAAGCGAAACGAGGGCTATCTCGTCGGCACCGTCTCCGCCGCCGGCCTGCTCAACCACCTCTTTGCCGCCCCCTACGGGGTGACCAAGGCCGCGGCTCTGTCCTTCTTCGAGTGGCTGTCCATCGCGCATGGTGAACAGGGCATCCGCGTTTCGTGCCTCTGCCCGCAGGGCGTGAAAACGGACATGCTGGCCGCCGAGCGGAGGGTTGGTCTCGAGTTCCTCACGGACAACGCTCTCGAGCCTGAGGCGGTGGCTGAAGCGGTCCTGCAAGGGATGCGCGACGAGAGGTTTCTGATCCTTCCACACCCCGAGGTCGCCGAGTACTTCCGGCGCAAGGCGGACGATTACGACCGCTGGTTGAAGGGTATGCGAAGGCTCCGCGCCAAGATCCTTTCCGCATCTCGCTGATGCGCTGGCTGTCACTGGTCGCGGGGATCGCGTTCGTTGCCCTGGCCTTTGGGGCCGCGACGCGGGTCACCGACACGCGCGACGGCCTGATTGCTGAGGTGGTCACGTTGTTTTCGGGGTTGGCCGGCGTGAGTCTTGTCCTCTACGGCCTCTTCGCGCGCGCCCGACCGGCATCAAGCCCCGGCGTGGCAACCGCCGCGCGCCCGCCCGACAAGCCACCATCGGCTCGGGAGCTGGCGATCGGAGTGGGCGGACTTGGCCTCGCGGCCATATTGCTCGGTGGGCTTCTCCTCTCCGCGGGCTGGCAGTGGGCCGCGCTGGGTTTTGTGATCCTTTTGCCGATGATCGCCGGGAGCGCGTTCCTCTGCGGCCGATTCTTGATGGCGCGCTGAGGGCTAGAGCCAGCCGCCGAGGGCGAGTATCTCTCCCACGAGATAGAGCGATCCACAGACGAGCACGTTGCCGCCTGGGCCGGCCAGGTCCCGAGCTCGTTCCAGAGCCGCGGCTGCGGGAACCACCGCGGCGCCGCCGGCGCCATACGTCTTGGCCAGCTGCTCGGCCGCGATGGCGTGGCCGGCTGCGCTCGCAGGTTCAGTGAACACGACAGCGTCCGGCTTCAGAGTGCGGAGCGCAGCGAGAAGCTGAACTGGGTCGCGCTCGCTGAGCATGGCGAAGACCGCAACCAGCCGTTGGTCATCAATCAGCCGGCGAAGGGTTGCGCCCGCTTTGGTCATGGCGGCCGGGTTGTGACCGCCATCGAGGATCACGCGCGGCTTCTCCGCGATCACCTGGAGACGCCCCGGCCATCGCGTGGAAAGGAGGCCCTTGCGGACCTCATCGTCAGTGACCTCATCGAGCAGATGGGCGGCGGCTGTCGCGAGCGCGGCGTTGGCGGGTTGGTAGTCCCCGACGAGAGGCAGCGCCAGCTCGGTGTGCTCGAATCCCGGACCTTTCACTCTGATGATATTGCCGTCCCATCCGCGCGACGTCGACTCCAAGAGAATGTCTCGGCCCAGCACCCAGAGCGGCGCCTCCGCGGCGCGCGCGTGCTCTTCGACGATCGCGAGCGCGGCGCCTTCGCAGCCAGTGACGACCTTGTTGTGCGGCTTGATGATGGCGGCTTTTTCGTGAGCGATCTGCTCGATGGTGTCGCCGAGATATTTCTGGTGGTCGAGGTCGACATTGGTGATCACCGCCACGCCGAGGTCCAGAGCGTTGGTCGCGTCGAGCCTTCCACCAAGGCCGACCTCACATACGAGCCGGTCGATCCGCGGCGTCAGGAAGGCGAGCGCCATGGCGGTCAGCATCTCGAACTCGGTGGCCTGGCCCATCTCGGCGGCCACCTCGTCGAGAGTAGGGATCAGCTCCTCAAGGGTTTCGACGAATTCTGCCTCGGTGATGGCAGAGCCGTTTACCTCGATGCGCTCGGTATAGGACACCAGGTGAGGCTTGGGCATGAAGCCAACGTTTCGTCCGGCCGCGTTCAGGATCGCGGCGAGGAATGCGCCAGTCGACCCCTTGCCGTTGGTGCCCGCGATCAGGGCGCCACTAAGCCCTCGGTCGGGACTGCCCATGCGATCGAGAATCGCGCGCGTTCTTTCCGTTCCAAGCTTCATCCCGAAGCGGCCCTGCTTCGAGATATACGCAAGCGCCTCCTCGTAGGTCAACGACTTCGCGCTACGTGGCGACTGCTTCGAACGCCGCGAATTCCGTTTCGGTCGGAACCACTCGGGTCATGCGCAGGCCGGCCTGAGCCATCAGCCCTCGATACTCGTCGTCCGTCCGCTCCTTGCCACCCAGCACCACCATCATTTGAAGGTCACCCATCACGGTGGTAAGCATCTCGTCCGCGTGCTCGACCCGTTCGGGGAACCTTCTCTCCAGCAGGACGAGTCTGGCCCGGTCGCTCATCGCCTGGCGACAGGTTTGAAGGATGGCCAGCGCCCGCTCGTCATCCCAGTCGTGAATGATCGACTTGAGAAGGTAGAGGTCGGCGCCGGAAGGTACTGCTTCGAAAAAGCTTCCTTCGTGAAGGGTCACCCTGCCTGCAACGCCTGCGGCCGCAAGCGCTTCGCGAGCACCGGCCAGGCCTTGAGCAAGGTCAAACAGGATCCCGCGCATTTCGGGGTAAGCCTGGAGCACTGGGAGCAACATTCCGCCGTTGCCACCCCCAACATCCACCACTGTGGTTACCGCGGTGAAGTCAAAGGACGTGATGAAGGCTTGCGCCACCCCAGCCGATATCTCAACCATGGCGGCGTTGAAGTGGGCCGACATCTCAGGTTCCTCAGCCAGCCGCGCAAAGTGGCTCTTTCCATAGAGGTGGTCATATGCCGGCTTCCCGGTTCGCAGTGTGTACATCAGCTCACCCCAGGCCTGGTATCCCTCCTCGCTGAGCATGATGGTGAGGCTGCGAAGGCCGGGTCGGTCTGACCGAAATTGGTCGGAAAGCGCTGTGGACGCGAAGCGTCCATCCGGCATCTCGGCAAGAACATCCCAAACCACCAGCCCCCGCAGCAGCCGCTGCATCGACGGTACGTGCGTCTCGGTTGATGCTGCCAACTCGTCCGCGGTTTTCGGGCCTGCGCTCAGCAGGTCGGGAAGTTTGAGCCGGCAGGCCGCCACCATCATCATGTAGGCCCGAAATCCGCTGACCAGTCGCTGCGCCTGGATCGATGGTTTCACCGCCGGCGTCTGACCTCGGCCTCATAGGTGTTCTTGATCAGCATCGCGCGCGTCATCGGCCCGACCCCGCCTGGGTTGGGGGTGAGCCATCCGGCGACCTCGTCGACGCCCGGGCCAAGATCGCCCACCTGGCGGCCCTCTGCCCAGTTGATGCTTACGTCGATGACCGACGCGCCTGGCTTGACCATGTCCCTGGTGATGAGGTTTGTCTTGCCCGCGGCCGCTACCAGGAGGTCTGCGTTTCGTGTGTGCTTCGCGAGGTCACGGGTCCTCGTGTGGCAGACGGTGACCGTGGCATTGCGGCGCAAAAGGAGCAGCGCGGCGGGCTTGCCTACGAGGTTGCTCCGCCCGACGACGACCGCGTTCGCGCCCTCGATCTGGATGCCTGTGCGATCCAGGAGCTCGATGATCCCCGCCGGCGTGCACGGCTCGACCCCTCCGGGCATCCCGAGCGCGACCATTCCGGCATTCATCGGGTGAAATCCGTCAACGTCTTTCACCGGATCGAACGCCAGGGCGACCCGGGCCATATCTATCTGTCGAGGCGCGGGCTGCTGCACCAGGATCGCGCTGACATTTTCGTCTGAATTCAATTGCGCCACCAGGTTCAGGAGGTCCGCGGTCGTCGTGTTGGCGGGCAGGCGGTGATCCTCGGACTCGATGCCGACCTGCCTCGCGTTCTTCTGCTTGAGCTCGACGTACTGCACCGACGCGGGGTCGTCGCCGACGAGCACAGTCGCGAGCTTTGGCCGCGAACCACCTGCCGAAATGCGGGCGGCGACGGCGCGAGAGACTTCGTCGAAGATCTGCCTCGCCACGGCTTTTCCATCAAGGACGCGCGCTGTCACGCGGCTAGCCTAGATCGAGTTCCTTGCGTGCCGCATCGGAGACCGCGCGCATGACGTCACGGAGGTCGGCCCCGGTCTCGCGCGAGATCCGGCGGCAGTCCTCGTATTCAGGCGCTACGTCGAAGGGTTTCCCGTCGAGCTCTTTGACCTTCGCGTGCGCGGTGCCGAAGCGAGTCTTGACCTCGATGATCCTTCGCTGAGCGGTCACGCGTTGAGCGGTCGACATGCGAACGCCCAACGTCGTCGAGTGCCGGAGCAAGTTGTCTGTGAGGTGGGCGACCAGGTCGGGCGTCGACATGACGGTGATAAGGTGACCGGCTCTTCCTTTTTTCATCAGCGCCGGTGTAACGCTCACGTCGAGTGCGCCCGCCTCCATCAAGTCTTCGCACAAGGCGGCCACGAGGTTGGGCGCCATGTCGTCGATGTTCGTCTCGATCAGAGTGACGCCGGTCTGCCTCGCGATCGTCTCGCCGATCCAGACCGCGAGGGCGTTGCCTGGAGTTTCGCGGGAGCCGATTCCATAGCCGATCGAGCGCAGAGACATCGCCGGGCGCTCAAATCTTGCTCCGCAGGCAAGGATGGCGGCCCCGGTGGGGGTGACCAGCTCGAGCCCACCGTCATTCGCCTCGAAAATCGCGCCCGTGCCCTCGAGTATTCGTACGCTGGCTGGCGCAGGCAGCGGCATGCTGCCGATGCGACCTCGCGGCGCAGGCAGCGCCGAGCAGTACACCTCGTTGACGTCGAGGCTGTAGAGGAGCCAGAACGCGCCCATCAGGTCGACGAGGGTGTCGGCGCCGCCGAGCTCGTGCAGATGGAGATGCTCCTCGGACACGCCGTGCAGGCGAGCTTCCACGCGCGCGAGCCGGTTGATGGCGTCAAGCACCGGGGCTTTGACGCGCTCAGGCGCGTCAGCGTCCTCGACGACAGAGCGCAGAGCGGGCACAGTGCGTTCGACGCGTTCGACGGTCTGGACCAGGACCCTCATGCCGCCTAGGTGCCCCCGTGTCTCGCGACGGACCTCGATCGACGCCTCGTTGCCGAGCCGGAGCGCTTCGATCGTGGCGTCGAGCAGCGCCGGGTCGGCCCCTGCGTCGATCAATGCGCCCAGCGTCATGTCGCCGGAGATGCCCGCGAAGCAGTCGAAGTACGCGATCGTCATACGCGCGTCCTTGTAATGCTTACGGCGGCCGCGTCGATCGGCTGCATGCTTTCGGGCCGCTTAGCGATTCGGACCGTGACTTCCGCCACCTTCGCCAGCTCGAGGACCCCAGTCGCGATCCGCGCGGCAAGGGATTCGAGAAGCTGGCTGGATTCGCCTTCGATGACCTCTTTGGCGATCGCGCGAATTCGCCTGTAATCGATGGTGTCTTCGATCCGGTCGGAGCGGCCGGGCTCGCTCAGGTCGCAGTCGACCTCCACGTCCACCTTGAACTCCTGGGCCTGGTTGCGCTCAGCGGGCCGAACGCCGTGGCGGCCGTGGAATGACATGCCCTCGAGAAGGATGCGATCCATGACGCAATTGTGGGCTGATGACAAAGATCGACTCATCCGGCCGCAATAGACTGAAATCGTGGTCAGCACTCGAGTTGACATCAGGCCGGCGACAGCAGAAGACCTTGCCATGGTCAATGACATCTACAACCACTACGTGGTCGAGACCCACTACACGTTTGACCTCGAACCCATGACGATGGACGCGCGACGCGAGTGGTTTACCCACTATGGGTCGAGGGGCCGCTACCGCCTGTTGGTGGCGCTCGCCGATGATGAGGTGATCGGTTATGCGTGCAGCAGCCGCTTTCGGCCGAAAGTTGGATACGAGACCTCGGTGGAGACGAGCGTTTACCTCGCGCCGGAAGCGGTCGGCCGCGGCGCCGGCTTGCGCCTGTACGAAGAGCTGTTCAGGGCGCTCGAGGGCGAGGATGTGCACCGGGCGTATGCGGGCATCGCTCTGCCGAATCCCGCGTCGATCGGGCTGCACGAGCGCTTCAAGTTCAAAAGGGTGGCTCATTACACAGAGCAGGGCCGTAAGTTCGGCCGCTTCTGGGACGTCGCGTGGTTTGAGAAGCCACTCGGTACGGAATCGATCGAGGATGGGGTAGGTTGAGTGTTGGGTATGTCTGAATCGCGCAGTCGTCCAACCAATCCGTGGCTGGTGCTCGTGGTTTTGACCACGGGATTTTTCATGATCATGCTGGACACCACGATCGTCAACGTGGCGATCCCGGCGATGAGCGCGGGGCTCAACACCACACTCGACCAGATCCTCTGGGTGCTGAACTCATACATCCTCGTTTACGCCGTGCTGCTGATCACGGCGGGGCGGCTGGGAGACCTGTACGGCCAGCGCACCCTTTTCGCGATCGGGCTGGCCATCTTCACCGTCGCATCAGGGTTATGCGGCTTTGCCCAGGACGCAAACCAGTTGATCGTCGCCCGCATTTTGCAAGGGGTGGGCGGGGCGCTGCTTACGCCACAGACGCTCGCGATCCTCACGAGCCTGTTTCCGCCCGAGCGACGTGGGGCAGCGTTTGGAATCTGGGCCGGCGTGGCCGGCCTGGCCACTCTGGCCGGACCAACACTGGGTGGCGCGATCGTCACCTACATCGACTGGCGATGGATCTTTTTCGTCAATGTTCCGATCGGGATTGCCGCATTGATTGCAACCTTTGCGATCATTCCCGACCTGCGGCCCGGCCGCCGGCATGGTTGGGACATCGTCGGCGTGATCCTCGCGACGAGCGGACTGTTCGGGGTGATCTTTGGTCTCATCGAAGGTGAGCGGTTTAACTGGGGTGAGATCGGCGCGTACGTGATCACGATCCCCGAGGTCATCGGCGCCGGCGTCGTGCTGCTGGTGCTGTTCGTGATCTGGGAGCGATACCAGGCAGAGCCGTTGGTTCCACTTTCTCTCTTTGAAGAGCGTAATTTCGCGGTGACCAACTGGATCGCGGCTGCGATCGCTTTCGGGATGATGAGCCTGTTCCTGCCGATCGTCATCTATCTCCAGTCGGTGCGCGATTTCTCCGCGCTGACAGCGGGCCTGACGCTGGCGCCGATGTCTCTGACCTCGATGGTGGTGGCGCCATTCGCGGGCCGGCTGGCCGACCGCATCGGAGGCAAGTACATCCTGATGACCGGGATCTTTGTCTTCGCGATCGGTTTCGGAACGCTGACCTTTGTCGCCGGGCCGGATTCCACGTGGATCAATTTTCTGGTGCCCGCGATCGTGTCCGGCGCAGGCATGGGCATGACGTTCGCGCCGATGACCACCGTCGCCATGCGCAACATCTCGCCGCGGATGGCCGGCGCGGCATCAGGGGTGCTCAACACCACCCGGCAGGTAGGCGCCGCGGTGGGCAGCGCGGTCGTGGGTGCATTGCTTCAAAACCGGCTCGCGATCACGCTGCACGACCAGGCCGTTAGCCACGCGTCCGCGTTGCCGCCCTCTTACCGGGACCAGTTCGTGAAGGCCTTCAGCTCGGTGGCCGCGAACGGTTTTCAGATTGGCACGGGGCAGAACGGGGCGAAGCTTCCGGCTGGATTGCCGCCATCAGTGCAGCAGCAGCTCACCACGCTCGCTCACGATGTGTTCGTCAGCGCCTACGTCGACGCGATGAAGCAGACGCTCGTGCTGCCGATCGCCGTCCTGGTTTTCACCGCTTTCACCGCATTGCTGATCCGGCGCCGCGCACGCGTACAGACCGAAGAGACGGCACGCGAAGAGGTACGCGCGGCAGCCAGCTAGAGGCGGCCTCCGGAGATCAGCTTCAGCACTGACAGGAGCGCCGCGGCGCCGATGAAGGCGACGATGATGCTCCCCCAGAAACCAACAGTCCCGGTCACGTGGAAGATCGCCCCCAGCAAAAAGCCGCCGATCAGCGCGCCCGCGACTCCGACGACGATGTCCGCGAGGCAACCAAACCCTCGACCGGCAACGACGCGGGCCGCGATTGCACCGGCGATAAGGCCGACGATGATCCAGGAAATCCAGGAGCCAGGATCGAGGGTCATTTCTTCAGCCAGTCCGAGATCAACCGGAAGACCTCGTCGCTGCCCAAGTCGTTGAACGGCTCATGGAACCTTCCCTCCAACATACGCAGCTCGCTGGTCGATTGCGCCTGGCCGTGCAGCTCCTCGCTGCCGGCAGGATCGATCAGGGCGTCGGCGGTGCCGGCGAGGATGAGGAAGGGGATCTTGATCTGGGCGGCTCGAGCCAGGACGTCCCTGCTTGCGTTTTGCCACTCCGCGCCAAGGCGGGTGGAGATCTTGTTGTGCACAAGCGGGTCGTTGCGGTAGGCGTCGACCACCTCTGGAATCCGTGAAACGGTCCTCGCGTCGACCTCGTTGGCGAGGGCGAGGCGCGGCACGATCTTCGCGGCGATGGGACCGAAGGTGAGCTTCCATCCGGCGACCTTGACCTTGAGCTTCAGCGCAGGGCTCGAAAGAACAAAGCGTTTGATGTTGGGCAACTTGCCGGCGAGCACCGTGCTGAGGAGGGCGACGCCGCCAAATGAATGACCGACAGGCACGACCTCAGCGCCTTTTTCTTTCGACTCTATTTGGTTGATGAAAGCTGCCACGTCGTCGGTCCACTGAGACCAGGAATCGACGTGGCCCCGCGGGCCGGGACTGTTGCCGTGGCCGCGCAGGTCGAGCGCGTAGGTGCCCATTCCGTGCTGCGCCATGCCCCTCGCAAACCTTTCGTAACGGCCGGCGTGCTCGCCAAGTCCGTGGATGGCGGCGAGTGCGATGGAGCCGCCGGCAATGGGCCAGGCGCGGTAGGCGAGCCTGGTGCCGTCGCGGGACTCGACCTCGCCGGTGGTCGTCGTGGCGGTTTCAGGAGCCAAGGTGGCCCAGGCCTCTGAGGATCTTGAGCGCTTCCTGCTCGGCCTCCATCAGAGTGGGTGCATAGGCGCGGATTCCGCAGAGCGCGTAGGCCCATTCGGGGCTGGGCGGGCCTTGCGAGTGGAGCCGGAACGTCGGTGGGTAGAAGAAGATGCGCTCGCCCTGGACCTTTTTGATGACGGGTCGCTTGGCGAGCACGTCCTCCAGGGCCTGGCCGTTGGGCAGGCGGCCGGACTCGAACTCGAGCCGGCGTAGCTTGGCCAGCGGGTGGTCCTCATCCTTCATGGCCGTCCGGATGCCGTACTCGGCGCTCAGGTCCCTCAGGAAGATCGTAATCATGAGGGCGTCGGTCTCGTCGCCGGCCATCTTGACGAAGCCACCGGCGCTGAGGTCGGAGCGGTCGTCCTCTCGCAGGTGGCGGAAGTACTCCATCTCGAAAAGGCCGCGGGAGCGAGGGCTGGCGACCCACGGTGGGTCGCAGCGCCATGTGCGTGCAGCAGCGAGGGCCTCGAATTGCTCGTGAAGCCGCTCCAGCCGGTGATCTGGAAGGCCGTGCAATCGGTAGTGGAGAACTCGCCGCATGTCAGCGATAAAGCCTACGCGTTAGGGTGGGGGTCGAGCCGCAGAACGTCCTAGGCGCATCGCGTCGGCCTGCCAGGGGGGCGCCTCGACATGTATGGCCAGCCGATCAGCACCAGCGGCGAGCAGGAATTCACCGCGAACCGCGCTCTCGAGGTACGAGCGCTGCTGCGGGCTCAGGCGGAAGGATTCCTGCAACTTGGCGGCCTCGCCTGGCCGCTGGGGTCCGAAAAAGACCAGGGCTGGATTGGTCGCGACGACTGTGCCTTGATCGGAGCTCATGAGGTCGCCTGGATTTTGGGTCGCGAACACCAGCGAACCGTCGTACTTGCGGATGCGCCTTGCCAGGTTGACGACAAAGCGGCGGATGGTCGGGTCTTCAAAGAGAAGTCCGAGCTCGTCGATTACGAGCATGCGCCGATGGTCCTTGCGCTTGATGCGAGCCCACAGAGCGCCGGCGAGCAGGTAGTGGACGGGCGCGACCATCTCGTCGCGGAGCTCACGCATGCCGAAGGACACGATTGGAGCATCGAGGTCTACGTTGGTCTTTGAGCTGAACATCTGTCCAAGACTTCCTGACGCCCAACGCTTCAAGATCGTCGCGAGGCGCGAGCGCTTCGGAAGGCGGTCGGCTACATCGCGAAGCACGGGTTGGTCGAGGTCGCTGTATGCAGCGCGAACGGCGCTTTCGAGGACAGCACGTTCGGATTCGTCCAGCCCGCCACAAATGGTGGAGCAGAGGTCGACCGCGTCGGCTGCGGCGGGTCCGAGCCAGCCTTCATCGCGACGGTCCGATGCGCGGAGGTCGAGGACGTTGAGGGCATGTCCTGATCCCAGGGCCAGCTCGATGTCGACACCGCCAAGCTGTTTGGTCAGGGCGCCGTATTCGTGCTCGGGATCGATGATGTATACCTGCACGCCGCGCCCGAGCGCCCCGAGGATCAGCGTCGACAGCAAGTACGTCTTGCCGGCGCCGGAGTGGCCGAAGACGCCGATATTCGCATTGGCGAAGCGGCGATCATCGAATGGATCGACGAGGACGGGCGCGCCGGTAGCTCGGTTACGTCCGATGACCAGTCCGCCCGGCTGTTGCAGATCTGGCTCGAGCCATGGGAAAAAGGTGACCAGCGTGGTGGTGTCGAGGACGCGTTTGCGCTCGAGCCTGTCGATGCCTATGGGGAGCGTGGCGAGGTGACCGTCGAGCATTCGAAAGGTGCAGGGTTGGAGCTGGCAGAGAACAGCGCGGGCGGCGGACTCGACCCTGATTGAACCGGCTTTGAGGTCGGGGAGAGTTGGCGCCGTAAGCGTCACGTAGACCGCCACGTGGAAGGCCTTGTCCTGGCTCGAGGCGAGGCGGCGCTGAAGGTCCTCAGCGTTGGGCAGGGCTCCTGCGAGGATGGGATCTGGCGATCCGGCGTCGTACTGGACCAGGCGGGTAGCGCGCATGTTGGTCAGCTGTCGCTGGAGGTAATCGACAACCCATGCCGCGGGGAGCGGGGTGGCGTGCCACGCGAGGCGCAGCCTCAGGCCGGGTGGTAGCAGCCGGTACAGCCATCCGGCATCGAGCTCACCTCCCGGAAAGCGGTCGATGTACCAGGTGCGGCTGTATCCGGTCGGATGCAGGAATCGATCGGCAAGCTCTTTGCCGAAGCACGACTCGGTGTCGAGCGTTGAGATTTCGAACGGCACCCCGAGCTCCTTCAGCGCAGGTTCGAGGCGCGTGGCATGAGATTCGGATGTGATGAGGGTCGTTTGGTACTGGTGGGCCGACCGTGAGGACGCGATATGGTCGACGAACGACATGTCAGCCCCGCGCATGTCATCGAAGTCGGCAGGCGGTGGCTGCTGCTCCAGGCTCGCGGTGCCGGGACCGGGGATCGCGTCGATCAAGACCTGAATCGGGTGATCGAGCCCGTCGAGAACGCGCCGAAATGCATTGATCCAGCGAGCGCGGTCACCTGCCTCCGCGCCGGCGAATCCAAGCGATCCGGTATTGATCATCGCCGTGCCGGAGCCTCCTTTCCAGAGCGTCGTAGGCGCGCGCGAGATGACGCGGAACAACCCGAGGTTCAGCTCCGAGGTCACCACGCGACCGTCACTCCAGCCGCAGGAGACGCTTGTTGATCCAGATCCGATGAGTCCTCGCCGTGAATGTTGCAATGTCGACGAGGAGGGCATCGGCGGGCCTGCCCCGCCAGCGGCCCCAGGCGACAGCGGCGCCGATCACAACCACGGCGAGAGCGGCCGCAGCGCGCAGTGGAGTCGAACCCCACGACGAGGACCAGAGCGCGAACCCGATGATCAGCGAGATCACGAGGTAGGCCAGGCGAGTTGGGGTGAGGCCATACAGAAGCCTGTCTTCGAGGTCGACGTCTAGCGGGACTCGCGCCGGCATGCTCGGCACGGTACTGTTTGGGTGGCACCACTTGGAACCCAGGTTGTTAATGCCTTGGGTTCCTTAGAATCGACTCTCGGTCCGCCCTCAGGACATGCTCGCGTAGCTCAACTGGCAGAGCAGGGGACTCTTAATCCCAAGGTTCAGGGTTCGATTCCCTGCGCGAGCACCAATATTTGCGAGCACCATCGTATTTGAGCACCACCGTGCTGAGCACCACCGTGCCGCCGACAACCATCGCGGGGCAGTCCTTGACTAACAGATCGAGCCACGCCCACGGAGTTGGTTGGCGCGGGGGCGACTTGAGTCAGAGTTACAAAGGCAAGCCGTGGGACTGGTCAAACTCAAGGTTCCGACCGGCAACCTAGGGTTGGCCTGGCGCGCCGGACCGGAGCTTCCGATCGTGAGCAGCCACCGCCACGCGGAACTCGAGTTGAACCTCGTTCTCCGTGGGGCTGCTACTTATCTCTTCGCCGGCCGTCGAGATCGCCTCGTCCCGCGTTCACTCGTCTGGCTTTGGCCGAGCCAGGACCATATCCTCACGAATCGCTCGGCGGACTTCGATACCTGGGTTGCTGTATTCCGTCCGGCGCTGTCGCGCAAGCATCGACATCTCACTGCACGTACGTCTTTGTATAGCCGCCGTCTCTCGGAACGCGATTCAGATTGGCTGCATCGGCTGTTGGTCGCAGTGACCCACTCGGAAACCCCCACTGAGCACAATGTCGGCCTTGAGTTCGCCTTGCTGCAGGCCTGGCACGTATACCTCGATGCTGAGATATCCCTTCTTCAAGAAGTGCATCCCGCCGTGGAGCGCGCGGCGATGCAGCTGCGTGACGATCCGACCCTGGATTCCTTCGAGCAGCTGGCCGTGACCTGCGGCCTCAGTCCATCTCGATTGGGAAGGGTCTTCAAGGCACAGATGGGGGTTTCGCTCCAGGAGTACCGCAGCCAGTTGCGATTGGAGCGATTCCTTCAAGTCCATGGAAAGGGCGCCCGCCGCAGCGTGACGCAGTCGCTGCAAGATGCGGGGTTTGGCAGCCACGCCCAGTTCTACCGCGCCTTCCGCGCAGCATTCGGAACCAGCCCCAACCGGTACCTGCGAGGTGAAGCAACGCCGGGCGAGAGAATTCCGCCGCCTGATGAGAGGCGGGACCCAAGCGCCGAACGCTAGCGTCGGGCTATCCGTTCCAAATTAGGAGGAATCGTTGGCACTCACGATCACCGCCCAGCAGCAACAGCAGTTTCAAAAAGAGGGTTACTTCATCCTCGAGCGGGTAATCGGGGAGGCCGATTTGGCGGTGCTTCGCGACGAGCTTGAGCGATTCATCGCCAAGACGGAGGCGGCCATGGATGCCTCCGGCACCGACGAATTCGGCCTGAATCGCCGCGGCCAGCGCTACTTCATCGGCAATCGCCACGCCGAGGCCGACGGTCGCCTCGACGCGTTTCTGTTCGGTGACACTGTGGCCGATATCTGCAAGGCCACGATTGGCGGCGACGCTTATCTCTTCGTTGAGCAGTTTGTTGTGAAGATGGCCGAGGTCGGACTGAAATTCGCCTGGCATCAGGACTCGGGCTATGTCAAATACAACATGCCCAGCTACACGCGGACCTACGTAACCCTTTGGTGCGCGTTAGACGACATGGCGGAGGAGAACGGCACCATCTCGGTGTTGCCTTTCTCTCGCGCAGGCACGCGCGAGGTGATCGATCATGTCAAGGATCCAGAGCTCAACGATCTCATTGGATATTTCGGTGACGACCCCGGCGATCTGGTGATCGTGCCCGCGGGCAGCATTGCGGTGTTTTCGTCGGCGCTGCTACACCGGAGCGGTCCCAATCGCACTTCGCGGCCGCGCCGCAGCTACGTCGTCCAGTATTCTGCCGAGCCCATCCGAAAGGCGGACGGAACTGTTTTCGAGTTGGCCGAGCCGCTGCTCCTTGGCGGTCAGAAGGTTCGTCGGAGAGCCACGGTTACACCGACCTGAGGTTCGTCGCCTCGTCATGGTTGGTCGCGGCGTTGACAGCTTATTTGACAGCTTACCCGTGGCAGTCAGTGACAAGCCAGGACGCTCTGTGGCACAAACGCGTCAGACCGACGAATACATTAGGCACGTCCTGACACGTCCTGACGCTTCCTGGCAAGGATGGTCAATCTCCTCTTAATCCCAAGGTTCAGGGTTCGATTCCCTGCGCGAGCACCATTACGTTGTGCAAGTTCGGCTGGCAGGTCCAAAAGGCCGTCGGCTGATGGGTTACACAGTCACGCTCATCTCACTCATGCGCGGGAGCGTGACAAATCAGCCGAACTAGATGTGTTTCTCAGCCAGCAGGCGGGAAACCGATTGGTGGACACCGACCAGTCGGAGCCTGTGGAACGCAAGCGCCGCCTTTAGGAGTCAGTGACGCGAATTTGACACCCACTGCCGCCGGCCTCTTAAGCAGCGTCTTGCTCTGTCCCTCGCCGAAAGTCGTGTCCGGACTCATCCTTTGTCCGTGGCCAAATACGACCAGCGGACTGAGCGGGTCGTCCGCCGCGTTCGCGCCATTCCAACCGGGTTTGTCCGAACCTACGGCGACATCGATCCACGCGCCCCGCGCTTTGTTGGATT
>WNGJ01004189.1_pt1 | contig 23850 bp, 21 predicted proteins | sample 5400611 | NCBI WGS metagenome assembly WNGJ01 (sample SAMN13153375, study PRJNA577476) | soil metagenome | isolation source: 40 cm soil or saprolite under Garry oak tree replicate 1 | place: USA:California | collected 2016-06-15
TAGCTAGAGGTCGTTCCCGGAGTACGAGAGGTTGAAGGATTTGTTGCAGAGAGGGAAGTCCGGAACGATGTTCTTCAGCACCGCGTACTCGAGCGCGGGCCAGTTCCGGAAGGACGGATCGACGACCTTCACGCGGCCGAGCGATGCGGGCCCGTCGGCCAGCACCCAGTGCCAGATGGGGCCACGCCACGCCTCGACGAGACCGAAGGCATGGGCGCCGGTGGTGAGCGGCGGAATCGGGGCCCGCACGGCGCCGCGATCGTCGAGGCGGATGGCCTCGCGAACGAGGCGGGCCGCCTCGCGCGCCTCGTCGAGGCGCACCATCGTCCGCGCCCAGACGTCCCCCGTCCCGTAGACCGACACGTGCACGCCCGTCTCGCCGTATGCCGCGAACGGCGCATCACGTCGCAAGTCGGCATCGATCCCGCTCGCCCGCCCGACCAGCCCGACGACCTGCATCTCCGTCGCCGTCTGCTCGGTCAATTGCCCCGTTCCCTGGAGCCGTTCGAGCACGGTCGTATTGTCGAGACAGAGCCGCACGATCGCGGCGAAATCGGCGACGAGGCTCTCCACCGTCGTCGCGGCCTCGGCCACGCGCGCGGTCGTGATCGGCCCCGTCACGCCGCCCGGCACGACCGCACCCCGGAGCAGGCGGTGACCGGTCAGACGCTCGTTGAGTCTGAGGAGCTCCTCGCGGATCCGCAAGCAGTGCGCATGCCCGAAGGCGAATCCAGTGTCGTTGACGATCATGCCCACGTCGCCGACGTGGTTGTAGATCCGCTCGAGCTCGAGCAGCACGACGCGCAGCCGCCCGGCGCGGGGCGGCACCGTGCAGCCGGCGAGCGCCTCGAGCGCCTGGCAGTAAGCCAGCGCGTGGCCGACACTCGTGTCACCCGAGATGCGCTCCGCGAGCGCGGGCGCCCGGTCGAGCGCCAAGCCCTCGAAGAGCTTCTCGGTGCCCTTGTGGACGAAGCCGAGCCGTGTCTCGAGGTTCACGATGGTCTCGCCATCGGCGCTGAAGCGGAAATGCCCGGGCTCGATGATCCCGGCGTGGACCGGTCCCACGGTGACCTCGAAGATGCCCTCGCCCTCGACGTGACGGAACGGAAACGGCTCGCCCGAGTCGACGAAGTCGGTGCGTGGCGCGACGTCGCGACGCAACGGGTGATATCCCTCCGGCCAGTATTGATGGAGCGCGAGCCGCCGGAGATCCGGATGCCCCTCGGGGACCAGGCCGAACAGATCGTGGATCTCGCGCTCGAAGCGGCTGGCCGCGAACGAGCGTGTGGCGAGCGAGGCGAAGCGGGCCACCGCCGCCGGGACCGCGACGAGCACGGTCACCGACGGCGAGAGTTGTGGGGGCGCGAACACGTAGGCCAGTGTGAACTCGTCACCGGTTGCGCGGGTGTCCGCGGCGGCGAGGAATTGGCAGCGGGCGCCGAGCGGCGCCAGACGGTCTGCGAGCGCCGGGAGCTCCCAGGCGGGCAAGCGGCACTGGATCGCGCTCGCTGACGGCGCGGCGACGCCCGCGGCGCCGGCCCCGACGACGGCGCGCCGCAGCGAGTCCAGGGTCATTGGCACCGGCAGCATCTCAGGGGACCACGATCGCGACGATGCGGTCGAGGGCGTCGCCGAGACCCGGCGGCCACGCGAGCCCGGTGAGCAGGAGCAGCGCGAGCGCGGCGGCGACCGGCAACGCCGGGCGCCACCCGGATATCTCCACGGCCGGCTCACGCACCGGCGGTCCGTACAGGATCGCATGGACGCCGCGGAGAAGGCCCGCGAAGGCGATCACGAGCAGGACCAACGCGACGCCCGCGACGGCCCGGAATCCCTGCGCGAAGCCGGCGCCGAAGATCATCACTTCGCTGACGAAAAGTCCGAACGGCGGCAGGCCGATGAGCGCGAGCATCGCCGCCATGAACGCGGTGCCGGTCTGTGGCATCCGTACCATCAGCCCGCCGACCGCCGTGATCTCGGCCGAGCCGTACGCGGCGCGGATGCGGCCCGAGAGCAGGAAGCCGACCGACTTGGCCAGGGCGTGGTTGGCGACGTGGAGGAGCGCGCCCGAGGTCCCGAGCGCTCCGCCGAAGCCGAGCCCGAGACAGACCAGACCGATGTGCTCGACGCTCGAGTACGCGAGCATGCGCTTGTAGTTGGGTGACGTCCACAGGAATGCGGCGGCCACGGCGACGGACAGGACGCCGAGCGCCAGCAGGATGCCGCGCGTGAATCCAGGCCCGGCCGCCGCGTCCACGACCGGCTTGAATCGCAGGATCGCGTATACACCGACGCTCAGCAGCACGCCCGACATGAGCGCGCTCACCGGGGCCGGCGCCTCGCTGTGGGCGTCGGGGAGCCACGTGTGCATCGGCGCGAGCCCGGCCTTCGTGCCATACCCGACCACGACAAACACGAACGCGAGCTCGATGACCCGCGGCGATAGCCCGGGCGCGAGCAGCAGGAGCGTCGTCCATCGGAGGTCGTGGACCTCGTCGCCGAACTGCTCGATCCCCGCGAAGTACACGAGGACGGTCCCCAGGAACGCGATGGCGATGCCCACCGAGCAGATCAGCAGGTACTTGTAGGACGCCTCGAGCGAGGCGCGCGTGCGCTCGAAGTTGACGAGGAACACCGACGCGAGGGTGGTGCCCTCGACCGCGACCCACATGAGGCCGACGTCGTCGGTCGAGACGGCGAGCAGCATCGTGAACACGAACAGGTGAAAGAGCGGATAGAAGCGGCCCGGCGCCGTGTGCGCGAGGTACCGCGGGGCCTCCGAGGCGGCGAGCGCGCCGACGATGCCGATGAGGGCGATCATCCACGCCGACAAGGCGTCGGCACGGAGGAAGCCGTCGAATGCCACCAGCGGCTCGCCCCGGTTCACCGTCACGGCGACGGCGAGCGCGCCTACCAGGGTCAGCACCGCCGTCACGGTGTGCAGCGTCGTCGCGAGACGCCCGACCGCGCGCCACGAGAGGACGGCCCCGGCCAGCGGGATCACCAGGAGGGCGACGAGCATCATCCCCGGAGCTCCCGGAGACGATCGACGTCGATCGAGTCGTGCTCGCGGCGCACCTGGACGACCACGGCTTCCATGATGAGCACGATCACCAGCACATCGAGGAAGACACCGGCCTCCACGATGCCGGGCAGGCCGTACGTCGCGAGGATCGCCACGCCGAAGATCCCGTTCTCGAAGACGAGGAAGCCGAGGATGTGTCCCAGCGCGTCGCGGCCGGTGACGCACAGCGCGAGGCCGATCAGCGCCATCGCGAACGCCAGTGGGATCGCGCGCTCGGTCGGCAGCTCCGCCGCCGAGGTGACCGGCAGCATGATGACGTAGGCGGCGACCACGAGCCCGCCCGCCACCAGGAGCGTGATTCCCGAGGACCGGCCGGGCGCGACGGGACGCACGGCGGTCCCCGCGCCGATCCGGGCGAGAACGCGCGGGATGATCAACCCCTTGACGACGACGACGACCGCGGCCACCAGCAAGAGGCCGCGTCGCTGCGCCAGCACGCCGACCGTGCTCGCGAGGGCCGCCAGCAAGAGCGACTGCGCGGCGAAGAGCCGCAGTCGCGCCGGCCAGCTCTGTCGCCAGACGATCAGCAGCGTGATCAACAGCCCCAGGAACGCCAGGAGGTTCGACGCCGTCGTCATCGAACGAGGAATACGGCCATGAGCGAGAGGAAGGCGAGCGCGAACGATCCGGCGAGTAGCTCGGGAACGCGGAACAATCTGAGCTTCGCCACCGCGGTTTCCAGCACGGCGACGGCGGTCGTGAGCAGCGCGAGCTTGCCGGCCAGCGCCAGGAGACCCAGGAGCACCGCGACGGGCCCGGTCGGCTCCCGCAGGCCCCACGGGACGAAGAGGTTTGCCAGGAGCGTCATGAACAGGAACAGCTTCATCGCCGCCGCCCACTCGACGAGCGCCAGGTATCGTCCCGAGTACTCGAGCACCATCGCCTCGTGGATCATGGTCAGCTCGAGGTGCGTCGCCGGGTTGTCGACCGGAAGTCGCCCCGTCTCGGCCAGCATGACGATGAAGAACGCCGCGAACGCCAGCAGGTGGGCCGGATTCGCCGCCAGCCACGGCTCGCCCCGGAAACGCTCCACGATGCGTCCGAGGTCGATGGTGTCGGCACGCAGCGCGAGCGCGAACACCGCGACGATGACCGTCGGCTCGGCGAGCGCCGCGACGGCGACCTCACGACTCGCGCCCATGCCGCCGAACGCGCTGCCGACGTCCAGTCCCGCCAGCGCGAGAAAGAACGTGCCGAGCATGAAGAGGTACACGAGCAGGATGATGTTGCCGGCGAACGCCAGCGGTGGCCGCGTCGTCGTGACCGGCACGATGAGCCCGGTCACCAGCAGGGTGGCCGCGAGGATGTACGGGGTAGCGCGGAACACCCAGGAGGTGGTCGTCGAGACGACCGCTTCTTTCGCCAGGAGCTTGCGCAAATTGGCGTAGGGCTGCCACGGGCTCGGTCCTCGGCGACCCACGAGGCGCGCCTTGAGCGTCCGCAGCGCGCCGACCAGCAGGGGCGCTCCCGCTCCGACGACGAGGACCTGCACGATGGCGCCGGCGACCTCGGCGATCACGCGAGCACCAGCATCAGCAGGAGGGCCGCCAGGATGTAGGCCAGATACTGGTTCGCGCTGCCCGACTGCAGCGCTCCGACGGCGCGCGCCCCGCTGTGGAGGAGATCGAGCGCGGGCCGGTAGAGCCAGTCGTCGAAGATCGAGCGGGTCGGGTTCTCGTATTCGATTCGCTCGACGAAGAACCGCGACTCGGGGTGAAACTCGATGTCGAGGCGCTTCGTGGGCCGATAGAAGAAATCGAAGACGCGCTTGAAGGGGTGGGCGAACGCGGTGGCCGTGTACTCCATCCGCGCCGTCTGCATGATGCGGCCGCAGCCCCACGTCTCGTACGCCCGCGTCCGGCGCGAAGCCCCGACGAGCCCGAATGCGACGAGCGGGACGAGGAGCGACACGGCGATGGCGCCGGCGATCGCCATCGTGGAGAGGCTCGCGAACTCTCCCGACACGCGCAAGGTCAGCCAGTTCCCTCCGGTCGCCTGCGGGGCCGTTCGCAGGAGGGAGGCGGCGACGGACCCGAACGCCGGGACGACGAGGGTCGGCCCCAGTCCGAGCGCGACGCAGGCGGCGGCGAGCGCGAGCATGGCCAGGCGCATCGGCGGGCTCGCCTCGTGGGCGCCGGCGGCTGCATCGCTCCGGGGCAGGGCCAGGAACGTGATGCCGAACGCCTTGACGAAGCAGGCCATCGCCAGACCGCCGGTCAGCGCGAGGCTGGCGATGCCGAGAGTGAAGACCACGTTCTGTCCGACCGCATCGAGCCGCGTGTTCTGGAAGAGGGCCAGAAAGGTGAGCCATTCGCTCACGAAGCCGTTGAGCGGCGGTAGCGCGGCGATCGCCGCCGAGCCAACCAGGAAGCTCGCGGCGGTCCATGGCATCCGCTTGATGAGGCCGCCCATCGCCTCCATGTTGCGTGTGCCGGTCCCGTGGACGACGGCGCCCGCGCCGAGAAAGAGGAGCGCCTTGAACGCCGCGTGATTGATGGTGTGATAGAGCGCCGCGACCAACCCGAGCAGAGCGAGGACCTCGAGGCCGGCGATCCGGTAGAGCACGGCGCTCCCGATGCCCAGCAGGATGATCCCGATGTTTTCGATGCTGGAGAAGGCCAGAAGGCGCTTGAGGTCGTTCTCGACGAGCGCGTAGAGCACGCCGATGACCGACGAGACGGCCCCCGCGATCAGGAGCGCGACACCCCACCAGGGCGGGCCAGATCCGAGCCAATCGAGGCTCACGCGCAGGAGCCCGTAGACGCCGAGCTTGATCATGACGCCCGACATGAGCGCCGACACGTGGCTCGGCGCGGCCGGGTGAGCGAGCGGCAGCCAGACGTGCAGCGGAATCACCCCGGCTTTCCCTGCGAAGCCGAGCGCCAGCAGGATGAAGGCCGCATTGCGGGTCGCGGGGTCCAGGGCCGGCGCCGATACCCGCCAGTCGGCGAACCTCAGGCTTCCCAGATCGGCGCCGAGCAGGAGCATGCCCGCGAGGAGGCAGGCGAGGCCGGCATGGGTCATGACGGCGTAGATCCAGGCGGCTCGAATCGACTCCTTGGACTCCCGATCGTGGAGAACCAGAAAATAGGACGCCAGCGACATCAGCTCCCACGCGATCACGAAGGTCATCGTGTTCGCGGCGAGCGGTACGAGGCACATCGACACCACGAAGACCACATACGCGAACCGGCCCCGCCCGTCGCCGTCGGGGTAGCCCATGGCATAGACCGACGCCGGCACCGCGGCGAAGCCGATCAATCCGAGGAACAATCCGCCGAGAGGATCGAGCGTGAGCTCGAGACCGCCCAGCGGCACCAGCCACGCCAGCCGAAACGTGCCGGCCCCGCCCACGACGCCGTAGCCGCCCAGGCCCGCGGCGGCGACGCCGATGAGCACCACCAATCCATAGGCGAGCCGGGTCATCGTGAGCGCCGGCCGATCGCCTCGAGCAGGCCGGCGAGGAGCGCCGCCGGTGAGGGAGGGCACCCGGGTATGACCGCGTCGACCGGCACCACGTCGGCGACGCCGCCGACGATCGCGTAGGACCCGCGGAAGAGACCGCCGTCCCGCCCGCAGTCGCCGACCGCGACCACGAACTTCGGATCCGGCGTCGCCTGCCACGTCCGCCGGAGCGCCTCGGCCATGTTTCGAGTCACCGGGCCGGTGACGAGCAGGCAATCGGCGTGGCGCGGCGAGGCGACGAAGTGAATCCCGAACCGTTCCAGATCGTACTGCGGTGCGGTGAGCCCGGTGATCTCGAGCTCGCAGCCGTTGCAGGAGCCGGCGTCGACTTGCCGGATCGCGAGCGAACGGCCGAAGAGCCGCGCGATCTCCGAGGTCAGCCGCTCGCCGATCCGTTCGAGCTCGCCGCCGGGCGCGACCGGCTCGGTGACGATGCCCGTGCGGAGCGCGGTCCGGAGCTGGCGGAGCACGCTCAGCGCCGCGCCGGCCGGCGCGCCTCCTGGCGGAGCGCGCGCAGCATGGTCTGGGTGCCGGCCAGCTGGTTGTTGAAGACACGCCGGGCCACGTCGAGAAGGTTCCCGACGAGGGGATCGCGGATCTCGTACCGCACCGTCGTGCCCTCCTTCCGGGCGGTCACGATGTTCTTGGTGCGCAGGACCGCGAGCTGCTGCGACACGGTGGACTGATCGAGGTCGAGTCGCGCCTGGAGCTCCTGGACGCTGCGCTCGCGCGCGCGGAGAACCTCGAGGATCCTGATGCGAACCGGGTGGGCCAGTGCCTTGAAGAATTCCGCCTTGAACGACTGGAGGTCGGGCGAGGACGCCGCGCTCACGACGATTACAATATCAAAATATCTCTATATACCAAATTACGCCCTATCGCCCCACGTCCTATCAAACCGTGCCCTGGCGGCGACGACGCGGTCCGGCGTCGAGGAGCGTGCGGTACACGGCCGAGGTGCGCGTCATCGTCGCGTCGATCGAGTAGCGCTCCCGTATCAGCGCCTGGCCGGCCCGCGCCATCGCGCGTGCGCGCTCGGGATCGCCGAGCAGCGCCAGGACCGCGTCGGCGAGCGCCTTCGCATCGCCCGGTGGCACGAGGCGGCCGTTCTCACCGTCCCTGATCAGCTCGGGGCTGCCGCCCACCGTCGAGGCCACGACCGGGGTGCCGACGGCCAGCGCCTGCGGGATCACCTGTGGAATCGCCTCGGATCTGATCGAGGGGAGCACCAGCACGTCGAGCGCGGCCATCACCTCGGGAATGTCCCGGCGAAACCCGGTGAGGCGCACGTGCGCGTCGAGCCCCATGTCGCGTACGCGGCGCGACACCTCGTCGAAGCCGACGCCGTCGCCGACGATCAGAAATCGCGCGGCAGGCTCGCTCGCCACCACTGCGCGCGCGGCTTCGAGGAAGATGTTGTGGCCCTTCGAGCCCCGGATGTTGGCGACGAGCCCGACGACCGGCGCCCGGCCCAGGCCCAGCTCGTCGCGCACCGGGTGGCCCGACACGCCGGCGTGGAACCGCTCACCGTCGACGCCGGCCGAGATCGACACCACGCGCTCGGGCGCGATACCAGAGGCGATCACGATCGAGCGAACGCTCTCGCCGCTGGTGATGATGCGATCGGCGAGGCGATACACGAGCGCCCGCCGGCGACCGATCGGGATCGAAACGTGGCGGGTGCGCACGAGCGGCAGGCCCAGCGACTTCGCGGCGGCGCCGGCGAGCCAGCTGTCGACGGAGCTATGGGTGTGGACCACGCTCACGGCACGCTCGCGCATGAGTCGCCGCAGCCGGAGGAGCGCGCCGACGTCGGTCGCGCCGCGCATGCGAACGATTTCGACCGGGATCGCCGACGCCTTCGCCTCGCCGAGGAGAGGGCTGTCGGGTTGGCAGGCGATCAGCGCGCCCCAGCCCTGGCTCAGGAGCCAGCGCACCTCCGCAAGCGTGCGGATCTCCTGGCCGCCGTGGCCGAGGGACGACTCGGTGTGCAGGACGGTCTGCATAAAGGCAGACTACCGCCCCGCGCGCTCGAGTGAAAAGACGCTAGAGAGTGAGAGCGGGGCTACCAGCGACCGCCGCGCGAACCGCCGCGACCGCCGCCACCGCCGCCGCCGAAGCCACCGCGACCGCCGCCACCGCCGCCGCGCCGGTCGCCTCCCCCGCCTGACCCTGGGGCCTTCGCCTTCTCGACCTGAATAGTCCGGCCGTCGAGGTTCGTGCCGTTGAGGCGGCTAATGGCCTGCTCGGCTTCCTCGGGAGTCGCCATCTCGACGAACCCGAAGCCACGCGAACGGCCGGTGTCCCGGTCGGTCACGACACTCGCGGATTCGACGCTGCCGACCGCCGCGAAAGCTTCGCGCAGGCGCTCGTTGGAGGTGGAAAAGGACAAACCGCCCACGAAGAGTTTGACCGCCATGGAAGGGCTCCTTCTGACCGCACAGGACTATCGGAGTATACACTGTGGTTATCATTCCGGAAACCGAATCTTGCCCGAGGTGCGGATCTGGTCGTCTCGTTCATAGAGAGCTCCCGATCGTCACCGCCGGGGTCCTGTCACATCAACTGGTTCTCCGGTGGTGGATCGCGCTGCCGGTGTGCTTGCTCGGGGTGCTCTCGGGTGACGTCGCCCTCTATTGGGTAGGACACCATTGGGGGGAGCGAGTCCTCGGTTGGCGTCCCGTCCGTTGGGTGCTGAGCCCGGCTCGCGAGGAGCAGCTCAAGGCCGCGTACCGGGGCCACGGAGTGAAGATCGTCTTCACCGCACGACACGTGATGGGTCTGAGAGCCGCGGCCTTCCTCACGGCGGGCATCGCCCGGGTGCCCTTCTGGAAGTTTCTGGCCGTCGACGCCGGCGCCGCCCTCGTGAGCGTCCCGTTCGGCTTCTTTCTGGCGTTCCTCTTTGCGGACCAGATCGAGCAGGTGTTCGCGGACGTTCACCGGGTGGAGCGCTGGGTGACGCTCGGCGCCCTCGTCATCGTCGCGGTGTGGGTTACCATCGCCGTTCGGCGCCGGGGCCAGCGGCCCTGATTCGCTGCAATGCTATAGTCGGCGTGGAGATGGCTGCGATCGCCGCCGAGCGAAAACCGTGGCACGCCAGCTTTCGACTGCTGGAGCGAGACGAGCGCGTTTTCGCGGTCCTCCTGGCTGTCGTAATGGTCGGCGGCCTGGCGGCCCTGGGCTTCTTTCCGCTGGCGCGCCGCTACAGCGACATCGAGCTCTCCTGGCTCGTCTTCTGTTTCGCAGCTTATAAGGTCGGCATCTTCGCCCTGGTGACGGTCAATCCGCGCGCGACTCGCGCCTACTTCATCGGCGCCCTCGTGATCGACCTGCTCCTGGTCTTCGTTCTTCTGTGCCTCACCGGGGCGGTCGACAGCGTCTACTACCTCCTGTTCTTTCCGCTGGTCGCCGTGAACGCCTACTACCTGGGGCCCTGGGTCGGGCTGGGCGCGGCGGTCGTGGCAGGGGGCCTCTACGCGTGGTCGACGATACTGGTGCCCCCGTGGGCCGGCTGGGCGCCGACCCTGATCGTCGCGGCGCTAGCCGGACTGCCCGCGGTGACTCTCGGCTTGGTCGCCGACCGCGAGCGGCGGGCGCGTGGCGAGATCGAGCGGCTGAACGATGAGGTCACAGGCACCCTGAAACGGCTCCAGACGGCCCAGCAGGAGCTGGTGGTGGCCGAGCGCATGGCGACGGTGGGGCGCCTGTCGCTGCGGATCGCCCACGAGGTGCGCAACCCGATCAGCGCCATCGAGCTCAACGCCGAGATGCTCGAGGACATCGTGCGCGAGCGGGACGACCTCGACATGAAGGAGGCGGCGGGCCTCGTCGCGGCGATTCGTGACCAGGTCACCACGCTCGACGCGCTGACCGAGGAGTATCTTGCCTTCGCCCGGTTTCCGCGGCCACACTTCGAGGAGGAGTCGATCAATCACCTCGTGCAGGAGCTGGCGGATTTCGTGCGGCCGGTCGCGACGCGTCAGGGGCTCACGATCCGCGTGGAGGTCGATCCGAACGTTCCGATCATGGAGATCGATCGCGGGCTCTTGCGCCAGGCGGTGCTGAACCTTGTCAAGAACGGCCTCGAGACCTTGTCGAGCGGCGGTGAATTGACGATCACCAGCCGCTTCGACGGCGAGGCGGTCGAGATCGCGGTCTCAGACACGGGTGGCGGCATTTCCCAGGACGTCGGCCCACGCCTCTTCGAGCAGTTCTTCACCACGAAGCCGCAGGGCACTGGCCTCGGTCTTTCGATCACGCGGCAGATCGCCGAGGAGCACGGCGGCGCGGTGACCTGGACGAACCGTGCCCCGCTGGGCGCGACGTTCACGATCCGGCTACCGATCAAGCGGGTGAAGGATGGCTGAGCCCGCGACTCTGCTCGTCGCCGACGACGACCCCGGCCTGCGGGAGAGCCTCGAGCGCACCTTGACCCGCGAAGGCTATCGGGTCGTGCTCGCCTCGGACGGGAGAGCAGCGCTGGAACGGGTTCAAGCCGGCGGCGTCGACCTCATCGTCACCGATCTCCGCATGCCGGGCCTCACCGGGCTCGAGCTCCTGCGGGCCGCGAAGGCGATCATGCCGGACGTCGACGTGATCCTGTTGACCGCGTTCGGCACCGTCGAGGAAGCCGTGAAGGCGATGAAGGACGGCGCCTACGACTTCCTGACCAAGCCGTTCCGGCGCGAGCAGCTCATCAAGCTGGTCGATAAGGCGCTCGAGCGGCGCGACCTGATCGAGCAGAACAGGGCCCTCAAGAAGCAGCTCGATGACATTCGCGCGAAAGGGCAGATGATCGGCGCGAGCCCCTCCTTCCGCCGCATGTTGACCCTCGTCGAGCAGATCGCCGACAGCTCGGCGACGATTCTGATCCAAGGCGAGAGTGGTACCGGTAAGGAGCTGGTGGCGCGCACGATCCACGAGCGCTCGGCTCGGCGCAACGGTCCGTTCGTCGCCGTCAACTGCGCGGCGCTGCCCGAGACGCTCCTCGAGTCCGAGCTGTTCGGATACGAGAAGGGCGCCTTCACGGGCGCCGCGGGACGCAAGGAAGGACGCTTCGAGCTCGCGAACGGCGGCACGCTCTTCCTCGACGAGGTGGCCGACCTCTCGCTGGTCACGCAGCCCAAGATCCTGCGCGTGCTCCAGGAGGGCGAGTTCGAGCGCCTCGGCGGAACGCGCTCGCTCCAGGTCGACGTCCGCATCGTGGCGGCCACGAACCAGGACCTGTCCGAGATGGTGAAGGAGAAGCGCTTCCGCGAGGATCTCTATTACCGCCTCAACGTCATCAGCGTGCGCGTGCCGCCGCTGCGCGAGCGCCACGAGGACATCCGCGTGCTCGCCCAGCACTATCTCCGCGTCTACGCCGCCAAGAACGGGCGGAAGCTCGAGGGCTTCTCGAACGAAGCGCTCGAGCGGCTCGAGTCTTACGCCTGGCCGGGCAACGTGCGCGAGCTCGAGAACCTCATCGAGCGCACGGTGCTGCTCGCCCGGAAGGATCGGATCGACGCCGAGGATCTGCCCGAAGAGGTGGCGGGCGTGAAGCGCCCGCCGCGCGACGCGATTCTGGAGTTGGTCGGCACCCCGCTCACGGAGATCGAGCAGCGATTGCTCGACGAGACGCTCCGCATCACCGGCGGCAACAAGACGCAGGCGGCGAAGCTGCTCGGCATCGACGTGCGCACCGTCGCGCGAAAGCTCGAACGTCGCGAGGACGATCAGGCGGAGGGCACGGACCGCTCGTGAAAGCCCTCCTGCTGACCCGCGAATATCCGCCGCACATCTACGGCGGGGCGGGAGTCGTCGTCGGGCAGCTCGCGGAGGCGCTCGGCCGGCTCATGCCGGTCGAGGTCCGCTGCTTCGGCGAGCGCGCCGCAACCGAGTCGACCGACCGCATCGCACTGCGCGGCTACACGCCGTGGGACCGGGTCGGGCCCGGGCGGGACACGCCGCTTTACGCGCCGGCGCTCGAGACGCTCTCGATCGCGCTCGCGATGGCGCGCGATCCCGTCGACGCCCAGGTCGCCCACGCCCACACCTGGTACGCCGACATGGCGGGCCTCTGGATCCGCACGCTCCATCGGATCCCGCTCTGCGTGACCCTGCACAGCATGGAGCCGCTCCGGCCCTGGAAGGCCGACCAGCTCGGCAGCGGCTATCTCCTTTCGACCTGGATCGAGAAGACCGCGGTGGAGGCGGCCGATCGGGTCATCGCGGTCTCGCGGCGCATGCGCGACGACATCCTCGAGCACTTCAAGGTGGATCCGGCCAGGGTCGTCGTCATCCACAACGGCATCGATCCCGACCGGTTCCGTCGGACCCAAGCGCGCGAGGCCCTGGCGCGCCGGGGCGTGCGCGAGCCCTACGTGCTGTTCGTCGGGCGCATCACGGACCAGAAGGGAATCTTCCATCTGCTCGAGGCGGCGCCGAAGCTTCCGCAGGGCGTGCAGGTGGTTCTGTGTGCCTCCGCGCCCGACACGCCCGAGATCGAGGCGCGGCTCAAGCGAGCGCTCCCGGAGCACCCGAACGTGGTGTGGATCGGCGAGATGGTCCCCGTGAGCGAGGTAGTGCAGCTCTACAGCCACGCGGCGGTCTTCGTGTGCCCGTCGGTCTACGAGCCGTTCGGCCTGATCAACCTGGAGGCGATGGCATGTGAGACGCCGGTCGTCGCCTCGGCGGTCGGCGGAATTCTCGAGGTAGTGGAGGACGGCAAGACCGGCGTGCTCGTCGAGCCGGCCAAGCCCGAGGCGCTGGCCGCCGCGATTCGCCACCTGCTCGACGATCCCGCGCGCGGCCGCGCGATGGGACGCGCGGGTCGGCTTCGCGTCGAGGCGCACTTCGCCTGGAGCAGCGTCGCCGAGCGGACTCGCGAGGTCTACGCGGCCGCGATCGACGAGTTCGCGCGGACGGAGGCCTAGCGCTCGTGCCCGTCCCGAACCTCTCGACCCTTCGGGGTTTCGTCTTCGACCTCGACGGCTGCGTCTGGAACGGCGACGTCCTCAACCCCGGCGCGGGCGAGACACTCGCTGCGCTCCACCGGAGCGGACGCGCGCTCGCCTTCGTCTCGAACAACTCGCGTGCCACCGGCGGCGACCTGCGCGTCCGGCTGCAGCGCCTCGGCGTCGGCGTCGCCCAGCACGTGCTGACGCCGCTCGAGATCATCGGCGAGGTGATCCGCGAGCGATTCGGGCCCTCGCGGGTTCTCTCCATCGGCGCGCCCGAGATGGGCGCCGTCATCGCGCGGGCCGGCCACGAGCTGGTGGACGTGAAGGACTATCGCGCAGCGACCGTGGTGGCCGTCGGCAACGACTTCGATCTGAGCTACGAGCGTCTCACCGCCGCGGCGCGGGCCGCCGCGCGCGGGGCGCCGCTCGTGACCCCGAACATGGATCCGCGTCTGCCGATCGAGGGCGGAGACTTTCTACCTGGCTGCGGCTCGATCGTGCAATCCGTCGCGGTGGCGGCCGGCGTCCAGCCGGTCGTCGTCGGCAAGCCCGAGCCCCCGCTCTTCCGGATGGCCCTGGAGCGACTGGGGCTCACGGCGGCCACGACCGCGATGGTCGGCGACAGTATTCCGTCCGACATCAAAGGCGCCCGGGCGGTCGGCATGTCGACCGTGCTCTACGCGCCCGCGGGTGGCGCGCGCGCCGACGCAGCCGATGTGGTCGTGCGCTCGTTCGCCGAGCTGGCGAGGCTCGCCGGGGTCGGCTAGCGCTCGGAGCGCGTGTTACTCTAAGCCGCGATGTTCGACATCGGTTTTCAAGAGATGCTCGTCATCGGGGTGCTGGCCCTGCTGGTCTTCGGGCCAGGAAAACTTCCCGAGCTCGGGCGGATGATCGGTCGCGCGCTCCGCGAGTTCCGCCGTGCGAGCGACGAGTTCAGGTCGACCGTCGAGACCAACCTGCATCTCAACGACCCCGATCCAATCATCCCGCCCGCGTCCGCGCCGATCGAACCGGCGCCGGTGGCGACGCTGCCGTCGGATCCCGAAGCCGTGAGCACCACGGCCGGGCCTGCGCTTTCCGTCGCGGTCGAGCCGGGCGAGCCCTACTGCGCCCAGCGCACCTCGCGCCTCTTTCACAAGAGCGACTGCGCCTGGGTCTCGCGGATTCCCGAGGCCGAGCGCGCCTACTTCAAGCATGTAGCGGAAGCCCGCGAGCAGGGGTTCACGACCTGCCCCGTGTGCGAGCCCTGGGAGCCCGCGTAGCTCTCGCGTTCTGAGCCCCCTATCTGGCTGGCTGAGCAGGCACTCGCTTTTTGTTGACTAGTCAACACCAGTTGAGTGATACTGCGCGGTACGGGGGAAGGACGAATGCGAGAGCTGACGAGTCGGCAGCGCGAAGTGCTGGGCTTCATGCGCAGCTTCCAGGCCAAGCACGGAGTGCCGCCGACCGTGCGCGAGCTCGGTGAGCGGTTCCGGATCACGCCGCGAGCCGCGTTCGATCACTTGCGGGCGCTCGAGCGCAAGGGGGAGCTACAACGGCGCCCGAGTGTCGGCCGGACGTCGCGGGCTCTGACGCTTCCCGACATGGCCGGCTCGGGGCGAGCGCATCATTCGGTCCCGATCCTCGGCCGGATCGCGGCGGGCTCGCCGCTCCTGGCTCAGGAGAATCGTGAGGGCGAGGTGCCGATCGCCGCGGCGTCGCTGCCGGGGCGTGGCGAGGACGTTTTCGCGCTCCGCGTGCGTGGCGAGTCGATGATCGAGGCCCACATCTGTGACGGCGATCTCGTGCTCGTCCGGCGCCAGGATTCGGCTCAGCCCAACGACATCGTCGTCGCGATGGTGGAATCCGAGGCGGGCGGCGAGACCGAAGCAACGGTGAAGCGGTTTCTGCGCGACGGATCGCGCGTCGTGCTCAAGCCCGAAAACCAGACCATGGCGCCGATCGTCGTCGATCCGGCTCGACGCTCGGTGACGATTCTCGGCAAAGTCATCGGCCTGCTCCGCGGCTTCTAATTTTGATCGGGGGGAGCGATCGCCGCTCCCCCCGAAGGCCCCCCACCGGGATTGGTTCTCGGTGAGATCGTTAGATCGGTACGCCGGCACAGCCGGCGCTCGAAGCGGCGCACGCATTTCAGCGAGCCCGCCGAGTCAGGAAGTTTTCGAAGGAGGTCAAGTATGAGCTCGCATGCCGTCACGTACGCGTTGCTTCACCGTCGCGGATCGCGCGCGTTCTTTTTGGCGAGAACCACTCAACACCTGCAGAGCTTGCGGGCCGGACGAGAGGTCCTGCGAGCGCTCGTGGCGCTCGGCGCGCTCATCGCATGGGGCGGCGTCTGTCTGTTGCTGAGGGGCTGACGGGCGGTACCTGCGCCTGCTCGTAGATCTTCGCCTCGACGAAGACGTCGAGCAGCGCGCCGTCGAGGTGGCCGGCCTGTCGCTCGTGCTCCAGGATGTCGAGCGCCTCTTCCTTCGGGATCGCCTTCTTGTATGGACGGTCGCCGGCGGTGAGCGCGTCGTAAATATCGGCGATCGTCATCATCCTGGACTGGACGAGGATCTCGTCGCGCCGTCGGCCCTCGGGATAGCCCGTGCCGTCGAGCTTCTCGTGGTGCGAGCGGGCGATCTCCGGGATGCGCCGGAACTCCCGCGTCCACGGGATCCGCGTGAGAAATTCGTAGGTGTGGATCACGTGGGACTGGATTTCCTTGAATTCCGCCGGCGTGAGGCTGCCGCGAGGAATCGCGAGGATCTTCGCCTCGTCGGGGCTGATGACGGACTCGCGGTTCCCCACGTGGTCCTCGAAGAGGTTGATCGCGAGACGCTCGATGCCGGCGGCGAAGTCCCGCGGTAACACGGCCGGCTCGTTGGCCGTCACAATGCGCGCGAGGCTCTGGTCGAGCTCGGCGACGTAGGCGGCAAGCTCGGCGTCGAACTCCGCGGCCTGGGTCGCGTAGCGGCGCCGCCCCTTCTCCAGCAGGTGCTCGATCTTCTTGCCAGCGTATCGGAGCTCGAGGCCGCGCTTGATCAGCTCCACGCGCTGGCGGATGCGGTCGAGCTCGCCGGGCAGGAGCTTCTTCGCCTTCACGAGCACCTGCTCGCGCACGCCGACCTTGCCGAAATCGTGCAGGAGGGCGGCGTAGCGGAGCTCGGTCATCTCCTCGGGGCTGAAACGAGTGGCGCGATAGGGCCCGGTATCAGAGCGGTCGATCGCCGCGGCGAGACCCACCGTGAGGTTGGCGACGCGGGCCGAATGGCCTGAGGTCGTGGGGTCGCGCGACTCGATCGCGGTGACCGATGCTTTCACGAAGCCTTCGAAGAGCTCGCGAATGCTCTCGTAGAGGCGGCGGTTCTGAATGGCCACGGCCGCCTGCGAGGCGAGCGAGCCCGCGAGCTGTTCGTGGCGCGCGGTGAAGCGTTGCACCGTGGCCTCGACCGCGCCGCCCGGCCTCAAGCGGATCGAGAAGTCGGGCTTGCAGTTGATGAGCTGGAGCGCGCCGATGGTCTCGCCCTCCGGCGTGCGCATCGGCACCACCAGCATCGACCGCGTGCGATAGCCCGTCTCCTCGTCGAACGACCGGTTGATGTGGAACGGCGCCCCCCCGGGCGGGCGGTAGGCGTCCTCGAGGTTGAGGATGGCGCCGGTCAGCGCGACGTGGCCCGCGACGCTCTCGCTGGTGAGCGGCAGCCGCGCGGCGCGGAACGGAAGGTCGACGGAATCGTTCTGGGCGAGGACGAAGCGCAGATCACGCGCGCCGTCGGACGCCTCCTCGACCAGGTAGAGCGAGCCGGCGTCGCTGTGCGTGATCTCGCGCGCCTTGGTCAGGATGGTCTCGATGAGATCGCGCGGGTTGCGCTCGGCCGAGAGCCGGATGCCGATCGCGTTGAGCTCCGAGAGCTCGCGGTCGAGCCGCGTCGTCTCGGCGGCTCGATCGAGATCGGCGAAAGCGTTTTCGACGCCGCGCAGAAGGATCGGCGCGCTCACGCCCGCCGGCAGCACCGAGTACCAGTGCGACGGCCACGGCCCCGTGGCATCCCCATCGACCAGCGCCACGATGCGAAGCGGCATCGCGTCGAGGCGCAGGTCGGGCCCATCGCGACCGACCAGCACGACGGCGGGTCCTTCGGTCGTCGAGTCGGTCGACGCGGACAGAGGGACCACGTCGAATTCGTCACGGACAAGCTCGGCGGCGGTCGCCGCCGCGCGCGAGGTCGCGTCGTACAGGACACGGCGGCGACGCATGAAACGAAAGTAGGGCCGCGCTGGAGGCCAAGTCAAGAATACTTATAATGATTTTCGGAATGGTCGAGTTCGCTCGGCTCGCGGATCTCTGCCGGCGGCTGCGCACGAGCCCGGGCCGGCTCGACAAGCTCGCCATGCTCGCGGACTATCTGCGAGCTCTTCCCCCCGACGCCGTGGGCCCCGCCGTCGCGTTCCTCACGGGCCGCGCGTTTTCGCAGTCCGATCCGCGTGTGCTCGGAGTCCGCTGGTTGCCGTCGCTCACGGACGGGCCGGCCGCGGCGACGTCGCTGACGCTCGGGGACCTCGCGGCGGCGTTCGGCCAGATCGCCGAGGCCGGCGGCGCCGGCTCGCGTCGGACCCGCGACGATCTGCTGCGCGCGCTCGCGGCTCGGGCCTCGGCGGACGAGCGGGAGACGCTCCAGCGGATCATCACGGGCGAAATGCGAACGGGAGTCTCGGACGGGCTCGTGCTCGAAGCCATCGCGCGCGCCTTCGCGGCACCGCTCGAGAGCACGCGGCGCGCGGCGCTGCGGCTCGGCGATCTGTCCGCGGTGGCGGTGCTGGCCGCCCGCGGCGGCGCCGCCGCGCTCACGTCGGCGAGCGTGCGACCGTTCGTTCCGCTGCTGCCGATGCTCGCGCAGATCGCCGAGGATTTCGAGGACGTGCTCGAGGCCCACGGCGGCACCTCCGCACTCGAGTACAAGTACGACGGCGCGCGCATCCAGCTGCACCGCGACGGTGAGCGAGTCGGGATCTGGACGCGCCGACTCTCCGACGTGACCCGCAGCCTGCCCGACGTCGTCGAGACGGCTCGACGCGAGCTCGTGGCCGCGCCCTTCATCCTGGACGGCGAAGTCCTGGCGCTCGACGCCGCGGGACGACCGTTGCCCTTCCAGGAGCTGATGCGTCGGTTCCGGCGCGTCCACGAGGTCGATCGCCTCGTGCGCGAGATGCCGCTGACCCTCTACTTCTTCGACTGCCTCATGGCCGACGGCCGGTCGCTGATCGACGAACCCTATGCGAGCCGGTGGGAGGCGCTGACCCGCGTGACGGGGGGCCGCCATCTGGCCGAGCGCCTGCTGGCGACCACGCCCGAGGCGGCCCGCCAGTTCCAGGCCAAGGCGCTGGCCGCCGGGCACGAAGGCCTCGTGGCGAAGGATCTTCGCAGCACGTACGAGCCGGGAGGACGCGGCAAGCGCTGGTTCAAGCTGAAAACGGCCGAGACCGTCGACTGCGTCATCGTTGCGGTCGATCGCGGCTCGGGCCGGCGCAGTCAGTGGCTCTCCAACTACCATCTGGCTGTTCGCGACGGAGAAGCCTTCGCGGACGTCGGCAAGACGTTCAAGGGGTTCACCGACCGCCAGTTCATCGAGATGACCGAGCGCCTCTGGGCGCTGGCGGTGAGCGACGACGGCTACACCGTTCGGGTGCGGCCCGAGGTGGTCGTCGAGGTCGCCTACAACGAGATCCAGAAGAGCCCGACCTATCGCTCCGGCATGGCGCTGCGGTTCGCGAGGATCACGCGCATCCGCGACGACAAGGCGCCGGGCCAGGCCACGACGCTCGACGAGCTCTCCCGGCTCTACGAGCGGCAATTCGCGACCAAGGGCCGGTCAGTGTAGAATCGGCGCCCGTGACCACGCGCGTCTCGACCGGCATTCCCAAGCTCGACGCGATGCTCGACGGCGGCCTGCTGCCCGGCACGCTCACCGTCGTCTACGGCGCCACCGGAATCGGCAAGACCCATCTCGGGCTCACGTTCGCCGACCACGGACGGGTCGCCGACGGCGCGCGCGGCATCGTGTTCGACCTGAACGGGCGCGGCGACTCGCAGCAGCACGACGAGTACGCGGCGCGGCTCTTCGACTGGTCGCTCACGCCGTGGACGCACACGGTCACGCCGATGACCGATCCGTACCCGCCACCCGGCCAGATGGAGGCGAGCTACTCCAATACGTTGAAGTGGGTCGGGCGGGTACGCGACTATCAGGTGCCGACACCCGACGGCGGCTGGGAGTTCGACTGGAACTGGAAGGCCGCCTACAACCACGCGCTCTACACGGTGCGGCCGTTCGTCTACTTTCACTGCGCGGCCGGTGCGCGGCGGGTCGTGGTCGACGGCGTCGAGCCGATGGATTCGCCCGCCGACTCGATCCAGGTCTTCGTGTTCGATGAGCTCTACCGAAAGACCATCCACCGGGACGCCGAGACACTCGGGATGGAAATCTGCATGCCGGTGTGGAAGCACCGCGCGTTCATCGACGCGCACCTGTACGACCACACGGCCATCACGACCCTGCTCCTGGTGACGACGGAAGAGACGCGGCTCGAGGACTTGCTGGCGCGCAAGGTTGCCACCGGCGACATTGGCGCCACCGCGAACACGATTCTGGTCCTGGGCAGCGAGCGGCTCGGCCATCGCCTGGCGCGCATGCTCTGTGTGGTCAAGCACCGCGGCAGCGCGATGAGCGACGAGATCGTCGAGTACCGGATCGGAGCTCGAGGCATCGAGCTCGGATAGGCACGTGGCAGGCGTTCAGGGCCGCCGGCTCCGGCGCGCTCACGTCGTGAGTCCCACCGTCTTCCAGCTCGAGCACCTCACCCCGCCCGCCCGGGCGCTGCTACGCGCCGTGCAGTCGGCCGCCGGTCGCTCGCGCTCCCCGGTGCTCGTCGGCGGCGCGGTCCGTGACTCGAAGCTCTCGCGAGCTCGGCGGGCGGCGCCGGCCGATCTGGACGTCGCGGTCGAATCGGGCGCGCTCGACATCGCGCGCCGGGTGGCTGAGCGGCTCGGCGGCGCGTTCGTGGCGCTCGATCCGGATCGCGGAGCCGCGCGGGTGCTCGCGCGTGGGATGTGCCTCGACGTGACGGACTGGCGGGCGCAGACCCTGGCCGACGATCTCGCGGCGCGCGACTTCACCGTGAACGCCCTGGCGGTTCCGGTGCGCGAGCTCCTGAGCCGGGGGCGCGCCGGCGTGATCGACCCGACCGGGGGGCTCGCCGATCTCCGCGCGCGCCGACTTCGCGTCCACGCGCCGCGTGTCCTCACCGAGGATCCCCTTCGTACGCTACGCGGCGTCAGGCTCGAAGCCGCGCTGGGATTTCGGTTGACTGCCACGACGGTGCAGGCGATCCGCGCCGCTGCGCCAGGGCTGGCCGGCGTCGCCGCGGAGCGAATCCGTGACGAGCTGCTGGCGGTGCTCGCGCTGCCGCGCGCCGGTCGCGCCTTCCGGCGCCTGGACGCGCTCGGTCTGCTCGCCGTGGTCGTGCCAGAGGTGGAACCGATGCGCGAAGCGACGCAGCCGTCGCCCCACAGGTTCGCGGTGCTCGAGCACTCGCTCCGGGCGGTCGAGGGAGCCGACGCGCTGATGGAGCAGCTGCACGAGCTGAGGCCGTTCGGCGAGGAGCTCGCGGCGCACATGGCCGAGGAGCTCGGGGGCGGCGTGCGACGAAGCCAGGTGCTCAAGCTCGCCGCGCTCCTTCACGACGTCTCCAAGCCGGAGACACGCCGGCTGGTCGACGGCCGCATCCGCTTCTTCGAGCACGACGTGCTCGGCGCCGCGCGCGCGCGCGTGATCGCCGAGCGGCTCCGGCTCCCCGCTCGCGCCCGCGGTGTGCTCGAGCAGCTCGTTCGCCATCATCTACGTACCGGACACCTGGCCGCCGCAGGCCACGTGACGCCCCGCGCCCGCTACCGCTTCTTTCGCGACCTGGGCGATGACACGCGTGACCTGCTCCTGCTGAACCTCGTGGACGCCGCCGCGGTGACGGGGGTGTCGCCTCGGTCGATCTGGCGCCGGGCGTCGCTCGTCCGGGATCTCCTGCAGGGATGGGAGGAGACACCACGCGCCGGTGCCGGCGCGGCGCCGCTCGTGAACGGAGAAGACGTCATGGCTCGCTTCGGGATTCCGCCCGGCCCCGAGGTGGGCCGACTGCTGGAGCGCGCGCGCGAGGCGCAGGGCCTCGGGCTGGTGACCACGCGCGAAGAGGCGCTCGCGTACCTTGACTCGCCTGCGGGCGAATTCTAGAGTAGCGGAATCCCGGGAAATCCAACCCCTCGGTCGAGGAGGCTCGCTGATGATCGTGTGGAAGCTCGTCATCGTCGCCGTGGTCCTGCTGCTGCCGATGGCAGCGGGCGCGGCACCAGCCGGCAAGGTCATCATCGCCCAGGGCGTCGATCCGACGACGCTCGACATGGCGAATCAGTCGGAGAGCCCGGCGTCGAATGTCGGGCGGCACATCTTCGACACGCTCTACGAGCGGGACCAGAACCTGAAGATCGTCCCGAACCTCGCCACCGAGATGCCGAAGTTCGTTCCGCCCTCGGCGTGGGAAGTGAAGCTGCGCAAGGGAGTGAAGTTCCACAACGGCGAAGAGTTCAACGCCGACTCGGCGAAGTTCTCGCTCGAGCGCCTGGCGCAGGGTCAGGGCAAGCTTCGCGGCGCCGCGTTCTTCGCGCCGCTCGATCGGGTCGAGATCGTCGACCCGTACACGATCCGCGTTCACACCAAGAAGCCCTGGCCGACCTTCGTTCCGGTGATGACGTTCCCACAGAGTGGCATGTTGCCGCCCAAGGAGTCGGCCGGCAAGGAGACCGCCGATCTCTCGAAGAAGCCGATCGGCACCGGCCCCTATAAGTTCGTCCGCTGGTCGAAGGACGAAGAGATCGTCCTGGAAGCGAACAACGCCTACTGGCGCGGGGCGCCGCAGATCAAGACCGTGGTCTTCCGCCCGATCCCCGACGACGCCGTGCGCGTCGCGGCGCTGCAGAACAGCGAGATCGACCTGGCGGTGAACATCCCGCCGCATCTGGGCGCGATCATCGACAAGCACCCGAAGCTCTTCCTGTCGACCGCGCCGTCGATCCGCACGATCCAGCTCATGATCTACTCGCACCAGATGGACGCGCAGCACAAGGCCACCGGGCCCTACAACGGGCCGACCGCCGACAAGCGCGTCCGTCAGGCGATCGCCTACGCGATCGACGCCGACGAGCTCATCAAGACCGTGCTCGACGGCAAGGGCGTGCGCGTCGCGACGATGCTGCCGTCGATGCACTTCGGCTTCGACCCCAAGCTTCAGCCCATCAAGCTAGACGTCGCCAAGTCCAAGAAGCTCCTGGCCGAAGCGGGCTTCGCGAGCGGCATCGAGATCACGCTACACGGTCCCCGCGGTCGCTACGTCCGCGACGCCGAGGTGGCCGAGGCGGTGGCCGGTCAGCTCACGAAGGCCGGCATCAAGACCACGCTCCGCACGTACGACTTCGTGACGTACCTCAACAACATGGTCTACGTCCACAAGGCCGGCCCGGTCTGGCTGATCGGCTGGGGCACCGGAACGATGGATGCCGAGACCGTGTACGTCCCGCTCTTCCGGTCGCCGGGCATCTTCGTGAACTGGCTCAACGAAGACTTCAACCGGATGCTCGACGAAGCGCAGACCATCATGGACGACAAGAAGCGGCTGGAGCAGTATCACCGGATCAACCGGCTCTGGGTCGAGGAGATGCCGGCGGTGCCGCTCTACCAGCAGATCGACCTCTATGGTGTCGCCAAGCGGCTCAACTGGAAGGCGCGGAGCGACGAGGTGCTGCAGGCGTACAGCATGTCGCTCAAAGACGGGAAATAGCGCCGACCGGGTCGGTGTAAGATAGGGGGCGCCGGGCGGCCGTAATTCAGTGGCAGAATGCCAGCTTCCCAAGCTGGACGTCGCCGGTTCGAATCCGGTCGGCCGCTCCAAAAAGTCAAGGGGTTACGGGGAGACCCGTAACCTGTCCTTCGCCAGAACTCGCTCCGGCTGGCTCGAGGGACGTCCCTGCTCGTCCGACAGGCTAAAGACGATGGCAACTGGTACGAGGCCCCGGAGAGTCCGCGCCTCCCGATGTCGACGTTGCCAGCCATCCGAGACGAAATTCTCGGGGGCACGGAGGATGGCGAGAAGGAAGAGAGGAACCAGTGGCGCGGGCCGGTGGCATGGAAGACCGGCCGGTGTGGAACTACGCCGCGCGGCGGACGTAGCGGTGATGCAGGCCACCAACTTCGGGAACCGGGATGATCGCGCCGAGCGCCGGTGGCTCGATCGGCCGTCCGTCGGGTGCATCCTTGTCGAGCGACAGGTGAGTGC
>WNGJ01001508.1_pt1 | contig 23829 bp, 16 predicted proteins | sample 5400611 | NCBI WGS metagenome assembly WNGJ01 (sample SAMN13153375, study PRJNA577476) | soil metagenome | isolation source: 40 cm soil or saprolite under Garry oak tree replicate 1 | place: USA:California | collected 2016-06-15
TTTGTATGTACCCTTCGTGCCGCCGGTTGGTCAAGCCAGCCTAGCTTATAGCACAATGCTCTCACCGCAAAAGTCAGCAGGTAAGCGAATAGAAATGCAGCTACTCCACCAATCAATAGCGTTATTATATCTGGGATGCCGGGTGGGACGAGTAACAACCTATGCAAGGAGAAGATATCTGCTAGAACCATAAAAAACGCTCCTGCCTACCCCCCTGAGGATATGATCTTTCACCACCTGCACATCTGGGTGATTAACGCTGCTATACACCCTCGTACCGTAGTTCGATTATATGCTTCCGTTCAAGAAAACGCAAACAAATAGTATGTTTATCTCAAGCAGCTACCACCCACCTGACTTATGGATTTCCTCCTTCATTCACAATACCACCTTTAACAAACGATCCCACCCGGCAAAGTCTTTTTCAAATGTCACGGACGCCTGCGGCCAGAGATTACTGAGCAAATGAACAAGCCTTTCACGCTGTTGATAGCCAATTTCCAACAACAAAATTCCCTGATTGTTGCGCTTCCTTGAAGAAGCGTTCTAACAGGTCTAACCCCTGTGTACCACTGAAAAGGGCAAGATGCGGTTCATAGTCAAGCACATCCCGAGCCAGTATCTCCATCTCGTCGGTGCCCACATAAGGCAGGTTAGCAGTGATAATATCAAGAGGTTCGGGCAAGGCTGAGAGGAGGTCACTATGAACTAATCGAACGCGCTGTTCAACAGAGTGACGCTGACAATTAATGCGAGCAACTTCAAGGGCTTCGGAGGAAATATCACTGGCGTAGAGATAGGGCAGTTCTGGTACCTGTACAGCAATAGTTATGGGAATGATACCAGAACCGGTACCAATATCAGCCAAAACAGGTGTTTGTCCGGTAGCAAGCAAAGCGCGGACTATCTTTATAGCTGCTTCAACCAGTAATTCTGTCTCCGGCCGTGGAATGAGAACCCGTTTATCAATATAGAAATCAAGGCCGTAAAACTCTTTGTGCCCTACAAGGTAGGCAACTGGTTCACCATGTTTCCGGCGCTCAAGCAACTGGTGATATTGCCGTTCTTGTTCAGCAGTAAGAGGTTCTCCTGAAGACGCGATTAGCGTAGCCCGGTCTACCTGTAACACATCTGTTCCTGGAGTCACAAAGGTTGACGACCAGCGAAGCCCGCCTCAAGATCGTGCCAGAAATTGATACGCTCTTCACCAAGATACCAGCAGAGATAGATTTCACGACCACTACGCAGGCTGAGAAAATCGATCAGACCTCGCTCGGGGTCTTTCAAGACGCAGCCGAAACCGGTCAGTTCATCAAGCAGCTTACGCAGCGTTTGTGCCTGCTGAGATAGCTCTCTCTGAAGGTTCACGATGCGGTCTTGCAGGTGATAGCCATTGCCAGCCGCCTGCATACGCAGGGCGTCAAGTTCCTCCTGGGTTTGCAGGACGGACTCATACTTAACCTGTATCTCGCGCAGTACAACGGAGATCTGTGGCAATAGGGCCTCAGCCTCTTCACGAGTGAAGTAATGTGCCATGATACATTGCCCCTCAAGCAAGATTAATGTTTTGGCGTTGGGCTTGGTGTAGGTGACTTGTTTAGTGTTCCAGTCGGAATTGTTGTCGGTGTCTGTGTACCTCCAAGATTAATAGTAAGGTCATCAAAAGTCTTGAAGTTTACTACTGTGCCTCCTGTCATATAATCACCTTTGATTGTATCACCGGGCTGTACAAGTGGAAGCTTAGGCGAAAGAGACAGGTTGGCGGTGAAGATGGTATTTTGCCCACTGATCTGGATGTAATAAATGGTGTTGCTACCCTGCTGCACGGATGATATACGCAACACTTTACCAAGCACTGTCTGAGTCGTTCCCCCACTGGGCGTATTCCCTCCATTCCCTTGCTGTGTGAGCCATTGCTGATAGTCCTGCAAGGCCTGAGGAAGTGATGCTTCATATTGTACATTACTACCGTTCAGGTTTCTGGCATCTACTACCCCGACTGATTGGAAGCCTCCATTGCCCGAACTTTGTACGTAGATGGCGATCCAGGTCGGGACCCCGTAAATCTGGTAGAGTTGAACGCTGGCCACGTTGTAATTGCGAATATTCTTGCTATTAGACTGAAAAGTACTCTGTACGTTACTCCCGATACCCAATCCGGCCAGCGGATAGAAATGTGCTTCATTTTTATGAGTATCAAAAAGGAAGATACCCGTACTTGACTGGTCATTGGTCGAGGAAGAGGTCATGGGGATGAGCCATACAGGCTGGTCGACATTATTATAGAGCAATTCTGGATCATTCGCTGGAGTCTGCTGCCCCATACCGGAGGGGTTAAACCAGGGAGCGGCATGATAAAGTCCCCACCATGTGAGGTAGTCGGTCACAGTTTGAGCAGGCATTACACGGTCTACCCAGGTTGGCACATTCTGTGGTTGATACTTCTTGATCTCGCCTGTGTGTGCATTTACTATGAGCACCTCCGAGAGTACGTCGCCTATGTAACCGCGGCTCGGCTGCATGAGCGATATGGTCCAATAGGGATGAAAAGAATCGTCAAGTTCCAGGGTTGGGTCAACCAATTTTCCATAGGTATAGCCATTGAGGTAGACATGACGTAACAGATCCTGGTTGAGGAGCGCACCGGGCAGGAAGGCAAGAGCAGCACTTGCTTCGGTATGTAAGACTGGCACTTGTTCAGGGTTTTCCGCGTCTACTACTACGAAACCCGGCGTCGTCGGGCTGTTCAAATTGGCAAAAACGTTATTATACGACAACGGCCCAACATAATAGAGATGATGGTTGATAGATTGCAACGTATAGCTATCCGGATCGATGCTATATGTTGAGCCAAGGTTCTGCCCGTTAGAGCCAAGTACCTGCTGGCCTTTGTAAATCGCAATGCTCTTGCTGACCAGTACAATATGATTTTGATCGGTTGGTGGCAACTTAGGAGAGGATTCGGTGCGCACCTGAGGTATAGCGGCAAGGGCTTTGGCGTTACTGTCAAACCAGGTGGTGAAGACGACGATCAAACCGCTGACAACGATACCAATGACAGCCGCGACCACCAAACCAAAGATTCCTGCCGCGATAGTTCCCCGGGAGGCGCTCGTAGGCAATTTGGTGGGACTATTCTGTGACGAACGAGAACGCCCCTGGCTTACAGCCGAGGCATCTTCCAGCGCATTGAGGGCTGGGCGAGCGAATGCAAAGAGATTCGCTATGCTGCTAATGACAAGCGGCCACAATAACCACTGCCAGCCCCAAAACGGACCCGTCAGGGCGGGCTCTGAGAAGTAAAGAATGAGCAAGCACAAAATGTAGTTCAGGACAAAGTACGCGGCGAACCACCTGGAAAATTTTTGCCCATCAAATGCCTCGCGGCGACCAAAACCAAGACGGCCGATCGTCAGGATAGCCATGACAATAAGCGTACCAATGAGTGCAAGCAGGAAAATGATCATTTCAGCCTCGCTTTTTTTATTGCAGGTAGTGTGGCCTCTCATCAACCGATGTCGTTTTGTAATATGACATCCAAAGGAGCCACACGCCACGTATAGATTGCGTATGGAATAAACCGACGCTATTGTAGCGTTCTTTTTGGCAGGTGCGCAACTGGTTTATCCTCTGTAATAGAGTATACACCTCCACTTCAATGGTTCACCTTTGGACTACGAGGAGAGATTTGTAACACTTTACGGTTTTACAAGTCTATATTGTATTATCTTCTCCCGAACGTCTATTGGAGGCGTTTTTCTTAAGAAGAGTTCGGTAGTAGTACACCTTTGATAGATAATGATAGAGATATATCTCAAGGAGCATTTGACCCATGCAATGGTTTGGTAAAAAATCTGCGCAGCGAGCGCTAGATGAAAAAAGGCCCGATGGCAAAGATCGTCTTCCACCAGGACAATACTTGACGAAAAAGTGGCCGGTGTTAAGCTATGAGCGTACACCTCAACAACTCCCCCCGGATTGGAAACTGAAAGTAACCGGGAAAGTCGAGCATCCTCTTGAGTTGACGTGGGAGGAATTCCTCGCTCTGCCACGCACCACCTTTACGGCCGATATCCACTGTGTGACGACATGGAGTCGCTACGATAATACCTGGGAGGGTGTGCATATCCGCGAGATTTTAAGGCGCGCCAAACCGTTGCCGAGTGCAAAATTTGTGACGGCGCACTCCTGGACGGGCTATACGACGAATCTCCCTCTTGCTGACCTTGATGACGATGATGTGATGATCGCTCTCAAACATGATGGCCAGGATTTGGAGCCTGAGCACGGTGGCCCTGTTCGCTTGCTGGTGCCAAAGCTTTACTTTTACAAAAGTGCCAAGTGGCTTGATGGCCTGGAGTTTATGGAGCGCGACCGTCCTGGTTTCTGGGAGCAGCGCGGCTACCACAACCACGCCGACCCATGGACCGAGGAACGCTACTGGTAACAGTTTGTGAGGCGATGGACTACAAGGCCGCTTCCACGGGGGAGCAGCCTTGTAGTCCATCGCCTCGATAGTATTACTTCTCTAGAGTACTCTTCGTATTGCGCTCGCCATCGTATGTGAGCAAGATGCGTTTGCCCTCGTAGACCGTCTCAAGATGGACCGGACGACCCCACAGGGTATAGACATGCTGGAGCGTCTTCTCAGCATAATTCAGGTCGAGTTCCTGGCCCTCAAACATATGCTTGATGTAAAGCTCCCGGTTGCCGCGATAATCTCCGTTGTCAACGACCAGGTAGGGGTAGCCGAAGTTGGTCAAACTAGCAACGATTCCATCGCGTACTTTCTCCCAGCTCTTCTCTGAGATAACCCATTCATCGCCATCCTTCTTGAAGAGGTAGAGATCGAGATCCTTGACCAGGTCTTCAGTCAGGTAGTTACGCAGGAATGAAACGTCGTTGTCCAATTCGCGCACTTCGAATAGCTTCTGATGCCCCATGCCTGGCTTACGTCCAAATCTCTGCTGCTCCTCTGTGGTTGGATTATCCCAGCGTCGCTCGATATCCTCGAACATCTTGAAACCTATGTAGTATGGATTGAGCGAGGTGCGTGAGGGTGAGAGGACGCCAGAGTGTAACTGTGCGAACTCGATGATTTCGGAATCGGTGATGACGCCGCGTTCGCCCAGCTGGCGCATAATGCGCGAGTGCCACAGGCTGTTGTGGTGCACCATACCATTAGCGACGTAGCGATGCGAGTTTTCTACCGTTATATCATATACATCGGCTACGCCATGCTCGATACTCACTACTTCATCTGTAGGGTCTTCTTTTAGAAACCACTGATGTCTTGAGAGATACTGGTCCAGGTTTTCACGCTTACGAGCAAGGCCAAAGTTGATTTCATCTGCGAAAACGCGGGCTGACATACTCTTAATTCTCACGTTAGGACCATAACGGCGGGTGAGTATACCATAGTTCAAGAGCAATACCTGCAAGGTCTGAGCGATATCTTCACTGAAGGTAGATAATATCACGCCTTCTTTGGTTGAAGCACAGCCATCGCAATCGAAGTATGCTCGCAAGAAAGCGCTCAGGACTGCTTTAGGTGAACGTAAGATGACAGATGGAATACGTTTCTGGCGCGCCTTTGCCCGTAGATCGATGCCGAGCGATTGCAGAAGATCAAGAACATTTGCTGAATAGAAGACGACACGCCAACGGCCGCCTTTTCCATTGAGCGTCCTGTCATCCCATGTCGGGACAGCCTCGATTGCAAACAGTTCCAGGACGAGTTGTGCATAGCGATCAGCTAACTCACGATCACCAGTTGTGTAACCGATTGTATTCTTTGAGACGTGAATATTGCCATCGCCAATGAGATAACCAAGAAATTCAGCAAACGACGCGGTGACATGGGTAGGTGTTACGAGCGGCAGGCGCTGACCGTATAAAGGTTTGCCTTTATTACCAAACTGGTAGCCAGTGCTCTGGATAGCTGAAGCAATGCGGTCGGCGGCAAAAGTGGTCTTGCCACTCATGGAAAGGTAGACGGTATGAACCCCCACTCCTGCGGCTTGCGCCACGTCTACTACGGTAGGAGCGACGATGCTTACAGGAGATGCGATTGGTACAAGTTGTTCAGGCCAGAGATTGTCGCCAACGCTCAAAGGAATGCTCTGACCAACCTTTATGTCTTTAAGCGCGACCCATTGATCCGGGCCTGTATTTAGTTTATGTTCATCGGCTCCCTCCAGGACAAGGCCCCGGCGTGTACGCAGGCGGATAGTGGAAGCATTGCGACGAACGTGGCGGTCAGTAATGCTGTCTCGTGCTCCATTGCCGCTACCTACGGTCACTCCTTCTCCCTGAGCCAGGAGTTCATGCAACGTATCATAGCGGAGAAGTCCACGCTCTGTGAGAACGAGGCTTTCTCCTGTGAGACAGGCCCAGCCTTCATTCATGACCTTGGTCTGCGCCTGGGGAATAAAGTAGAGCATCTCGGTGCGCACGATCTCGATGATATCACGCTGCCAGGGCTGTAGATGGGGAGCGTAACGCATTAAGAAAAGCAGGATATCTTTCTCTGGCTTTTCAGGAAACTTTGGCGGTCTGCCGGGCCTACGGTCACGCTCCTCCTCGGCCTCTTTCGCCTTTCGATCAAGGCCCCAGAGGTCATCGTATTCGGTTGTCGGCCGTGTGGATTTCTGTTCTTCCTTCTTAGGGGATTCATCTCCATGCAGCAGCAAATTGTAGTCAATGTGCTCCTGGATGGAGAGCGCCGCATCCAGAAAACGCTCGACCTCCGCTTTGCCGTGATCGAATTCGTACTTGGCAACGCGCTCGGCGTGAATACTAACTTTGTCGATCATGCGGCGGGAAGTGCTCTGGAAGTACGCGTTATTCTTGAAAAAGTCGGTATGGCCGAAAACATGTGCGGCCACAAAGGTATTTTGGAGGAGATTATTCATATCCATCAGGAAGGCGTAGCTAGGATTGGTGTTGACCACCATCTCATAGATTTTGCTCAACCCGAAGTCATACTGCATTTTTTGCCGGTAATAAGCTTTACCGTGTGTCCAGTGGCTGAAGCGACCAGGCAAACCATAGGAGGCAAACTCGTACATGATGGTCGCGGGTACCAGTTCAAAGTGTGTAGGAAAAGGATCAAGTCCAAACTTGAGAGCCTCCTCCCAGGCACAATCTATTGCATCTCGCAGTCGTTCGATCTCACTATCTGCCATACAACAGGCTCCTTCCAGGGTAGAGATCAAGAGTTTTCAGTTTCACCACTCACTAATTCATCGCAATTCTCTCTGATTTTGCGATATAAATTTTCAATGTGGGGATGCTCCCCACATTTCATTTACTGAGAGGTCATCGCCCCACGGTACTCGATTCTACCGACCCTCACAATCAGCCGATGGCGAGGGGATCACGTTGGGCGAAGAACTTCCGCAGAGCGGGATACACTTCCTTTTTATCAGAGATAGTCACGGCGATGAACTTTTTGTCGGAGACCTTGTTGTAAGCACCCATGAGCGTACTGGGTGAGCGATAATGCCCTTCGCGAATTTCGCCATAACCAAAGATATTGCAGAGTTCCATCAGTTTAGTGACCAGCTGAACGCAGCGGTCATTATCCCACGGCAGATTATCGCCGTCAGAGAAGTGGAAGGGATAAATGTTCCAGTCATTCGGGTTGAAACGTTGTTTGATAATCTCCAAAGCCAACTCATAGGCTGATGAGACCTGCGTACCGCCGCTCTCTCCCTTGTGGAAAAACTCCTCTTCGGTGACCTCTTTGGCCTCGGTATGGTGGCTGACGAAGACGATCTGGACGTTGTTGTATTTCGTACGCAGGAAGCGGACCATCCAGAAGTAGAAACTTCTGGCGATGTACTTCTCAAATTCACCCATACTCCCTGAAACATCCATCATTGCTATGACCACCGCGTTGGATTGGTATTTGATGGTTGGTTCCCAGACCTTGAAGCGGAGGTCTTCCGATTTAATATCCTGGAATTTGGCATCACCCTTGGCGGCGTTGCGCTTCATATTTTCCATGATGGTGCGCTTTTTGTCCAGGTTGGTCATCGGCCCCTTCTTGCGTACATCGGTAAAGCGCACCGACTCGGTCTGCAGTTCCTGTTGACGTTTTTGTTCAAGGTTAGGAAGCCCCAGATCTTCAAAGATCATGGCGGCCAATTCCTCCATGGAGATTTCCGCCTCGTAGTAGTCCTGACCGGCCTCTTTGCCTGCATCACCTTTCTTGCCCCTGCCAGACCTGGGTTCCTGGGCTACAACATCGCCAACTTTACTCTTACCGTTCCCCTCTCCGGCATGTTCTTGCTTGCCGGGGTCGAAGCGGAAACGGTATTCATCGAGGGAGCGAATGGGAACACGTACCCGCTTGGTGCCATCCGACAGGATAATGCTCTCTTCACTGACGATTTCACCTAAATTTTTCTTGATCGCCTCGCGGATCTTCTCTTTGTGACGTTCCTGGTCGATCTGCCCTTTGCGGTGCAAAGACCAGTCATGTTGAGAGACAGACATGGAGCACGCTCCTTCATGTATCACGAGAGAGGGGCACATTTCACATGCCCACCCCACTACCCACAGGTGTATATGCGGGTGGGCGCAGTTAATGCGCCCCTACATTGTTCAGTACTAACGATTGAGCAAGCTACCGGTGTAGCGAAGGATTTCATTCGCGCATACATGGCAATAGCCATGTTCAGACATGAGGCGGTTGACCACTTCATTGATCTTACGCAGTTGATCTTTGTCAGGCGTTCGCGTCGAAGTAGTGATCTTCACGACATCGCGCAGGTCGGCAAAGAGTTTCTTTTCAATGGCCTCTTTCAAACGCTCGTGGCTGGTATAATCGAAGGTCATGCCTTTACGAGCCAGGGAAGAGATGCGAATGAGAATTTCCTCGCGGAAGGAACGCTTGGCATTGTCAGTGATGCCTATCTGCTCCTCAATGGAGCGCATCAACTGCTCGTCAGGCTCCATCTCTTCATCGGTAATAGGGTCACGAAGTCTTGTCTTATTGCAATAGGCTTCGACATTGTCGAGGTAATTGTTCAATAAGGTACGGGCTGACTCCTCGTAAGAGTAGACGAAAGCACGCTGCACCTCTTTCCTCGCCATCTCGTCGTACTCTTTACGCGCTTCGTTGATGAAGTTCAGGTAGCGTTCACGCTCTTCGCGTGTGATGCTGGTGTGCTGGTCAAGCCCATCGCGCAGAGCACGCAGAGCATCTATAGGATTGATACAGGTGACGTTCTGCTTGATGAGAGCGTTGGAAAGACGGTTGATGACATAGCGAGGCGAGATGCCATCCATACCCTCACGCACAGCTTCTTCCTGTAACTCTTTGATATCTTTTTGCTTAAAGTCCTCGATGTCTTCGCCGTCATAAAGGCGAAGTTTCTTCATAGGACTCATGCCAGCCTTCTTTGAAGGTTCAAGGCGCGTCAGGACGGCAAAAACACTGGCAATCCGTAGAGTATAAGGTGCGATATGAACGTTCTGGAGTGCGCTCTGCTTGAGCAGTTTCTCATAGATTTTAATCTCATCGGAGACGCGCAGATTATATGGAACCTTTACCAGGATGATACGGTCTTGCAGGGCTTCCGACTTCTTGTTGCCAACGAAGGCTTGATACTCGTGCTCATTGGTGTGGCTGACGACGACCTCATCGGCATAGATCATGCTGAAACGCCCGGTTTTGATGTTCTGTTCCTGGCTCAGTGTCAACAAGACGTAGAGGAACTTCTCATCGGTTTTGAGCATTTCCACAAATTCCATGATGCCACGATTGGCGATATTCAGTTCGCCGTCGAAGCGATAGGCACGCGGATCGCTTTCGACGCCAACTTCACCGATAGTTGACAGGTCAATACCACCCACCAGTTCGCTGATATCCTGACTCTTCGGATCTGATGGTGTGAAGGTGCCAACACCGATGCGGTACTTCTCACTGAAGGTAATGCGTTTAACAGGAACATCCTCGATACGCCCGCGGTACTGATTATCGATCATATACCGGCAGTGCGGGCAAAGGTCACCTTCAACATAGAGTCCAAACTCTCTCTCCACGTCTTCTCTGAGATCATTAGGGATAAGATGCAGAGGCTCCTCGTGCATCGGGCAGTCTTTGATAGCGTAGATCGCGCCTTCCTCGGTGCGGCTATACGCCTCCAGGCCGCGTTTGATCAAGTAGACAATGGTTGATTTACCTCCTCCGACAGGCCCCATAAGGAGTAACACGCGTTTCCGCACTTCCAGGCGCTGTGCGGCGGAGTGGAAGTAATCGACAATTTGTTGCAGCGGCTTCTCAATGCCAAAAATTTCCTGGCCGAAAAATTTATAACGCGGTTCACCGGTGCGGGTGGTTTCAACCCCAGCATCTATGATCATATGATAAATGCGCTCATGGGAAAGCCGGCCCACTTCGGTCTTTTTGGAAGCAATCTCAAAGTACTGGGCAAACGTTCCTTCCCACATAAGTCCTCGTTCACGGTCGCGATATTCCTCTAACCGCTTCACCAGGTCCATAGGTACCCTCTCTCTGTTAAATGCTGCCAGCCCCCTAATGAAGCAAGCTTCACTATTTTTGATAGCTGTCAGCCGTAAAAACGCACTATATGATCGGGTTATATCTTAATGACGAATTACTGAAGCATAAAGCTTCAAAATGATACAAAGCCTCAAGAACACAACGATCAAATGAGTCCAAAAAGGCTGGTATCTTAACCCAACAAATACGGGAAAGAACCAGCCCAATACTACGTTGCAGAAGGTGTCTCTTTATGCTGTTGTTAAATGCATCTTCTTAATGCTCCTGCAATGTATAAAACTGTCCTTTCAATTTCGACCCGTTTCAAACCCAGGTAAGAAACAAGCGACAGTACTATCCCTCAGGATAACTTCAGCTTCCCTACAAACTACTCCATTGTACGCTAGCCAAGCTTAAAACACTGCTGGTAATGGTAGCATACCGTACAGATAAGCCCCTGTCAAGGGTAAAAGGCTGCTCAAATGTTCTGTCGTGTGAAGATTTCGTGAACGATTGCATAATTAAAAACCTCTAATAGGGGAAGCCCTTAAGGGGCAATGCGTGTTCAATAGACGTACCATGCATAGAGGAAACCGATTGCGAGCCGACACCTTCTATTATCAGTGCTAAACGACTTACGATTCCGTTATGACGAAAGTAACAGGGGTACCGGAGCCCACGCCAAGCACGCGAGCTGCGCTGCCATTTTGTACGGCTACACCAACATAGCCTGAACTATCGCCGAAAATGAAGGGCTGACTGTCTCCCGAACCTTCGGCAAAGAAACGCCTGCGTTTATCGACCACTGCACCCGTGGGGTGAAAAACAAGCTGCACATGCGGACTGGTGAACAGGTCGGGTACGATGGAGAGCGGTATACTGCTAATGAGATTGCCAAATGTATCGATGTGCAGAATATGTGCGTCGATATGCGAGCCCTGCCTTTGCGGCGGTCCAACATCTATGCGTTGTAGGGTTGCTGGGTCCGCAGGTGTGCCAAGTTCGTGCAATGACACTCCACGCGCCAGGTGAGCGCCAACCGGGGCAAAGATATCGCGGCCATGAAATGTCGAGCTGACCTGTGGCAGGTGATAGGCAGAATTTGTGAGAACGACGGCACCGTGTACAGCCTGTTCAGCATAAATATAGCTGAATAGCCCATTATCTGGACCAACAAAGTACCAGTCGCCAGCGTGAACAGCGATGGCATTGCGTGTACTGCCAACACCAGGATCGACTACGCACACAAACACAGTGTCCTTTGGGTAATAGCGATAGCCATACGATAAAATCCATGCGCCGGATGGCACATTTTGCGGGGGAACATCATGTGTTATGTCAATGATATGAACGTCGGGGGCGAGCCCTACGATGACAGCCTTCATGACGCCTACATCACTTTCACCGAGTCCAAAATCGGTCATGATGGCAACGACCCGGCGCGAGTTAGTAAAAGAACTGACTTGACTCATACAGCGCATTTACTCCTTCAATTCATTGTTGATGCATCAACCGACATGCCTGAAGTCGCTTGATTGTTTTTATTTATTACCTTTATCCTCAAGATATGTCAATGGTACCGTTCTCTATCAGAGAAGCAGCGATATATGCTATACTAGCGCGGTATAAGCTGTTGAGGAAGAGGCCATAGACGATATGCACAGTGTAGACGGTATGGTATCTCTATGAGTGGAGAAATGAGATGGTGGACAATACAACAGGGCAAGCCAGGTATCCAGGGAATGATGCCAGGCCAGCGGCGTTCCAGTCGCCAGCGATCCCTGCGAATTCTGTCAGAGCAAGGACACATACAGCGACAGGAGTGCGGGCATGAATATTACGACAGGCGGACCTCACATTCTTCTTTTTGAACGAGACCAGCAATTTGTTGCATTGCTTACCAGTGAGCTGCAGCTTGCAGGCTATGAATGTCACGCTGCCCGCACGGCGGTAGAGGTTTTCGACGCAATCGCACGCTACCCTGTACGGCTGGTGCTGGTAAACCTGGCACAGGCTGCGGCAGCACGTCGTGAATTCTGGGTTGCCCTGGATACGCAACGACGAGGTCGTGGCGTCCAGGTATTAACATTCCACTGCACCAATCTCGCCGGCTATGGTCCATCAAGTGATGATCCCGACGAGCGTTCAAATGCTGTCGTGGCCGACATGGAAGTGGATGGGATGCTGGGCATCATGAATATGGTTAACGCCATACGTTCTCGCATCGTGATTTCCAACACCAGCACCGTGTCCCGGTTGCCAGTAAATGCCAATCCATCGTCTTCCCTTGTTGGACAGAGCACTGTACCGATACCATCGGTATCGCCAGCGAACCCCAACCAGGCCTCCAATGGCTCATCTTTTGCCGGAGCACCTGGTGCACCCCCTACATCGACATCACAACCGGCAAAACCAGCTGCGTCACAACCGGCAACACCTTCTGCGCAGGCCGAGCTTTCACGTACTATGCTGCCAGGCCATACAGATAAAATACGCGCCGTCATCTATCCAAACCAGCGTTCATGGAGCACCATACGCGACAATAATACAACAGACATGCCAATTGGCCCAAACAGGGAGCAACAGCCATTCCAGGAAACCGGCTGGTCAACGCGCGGCTCACAAAACGCCGGTATAACCACCAATGCAGTATATTCAGCACCGGCGGCCGATGTTCCCGTGAACAGGCAAGCGCAAGGACTGGCCGCGCAAACCAGGGAAGAGGCTGCATACCCAGATGAATCGAGCCTGGCACAATTATCTCGAATGGTGCAGGAGCAGCAATCACCGGCACAGGAACCAGGCCCTGAGCAAGTAAGTCGCTTCCAGGAAGATGCCATGCTGCAGCGACGTGTACGCCCAGCAGATTCACCACCTATCAGTACAATGAACCTGCGAGCATCACCAATCCAGGATCTGCCAATCGACCGTATCCCTGGCCCTGGAGGACAGGGCGACATGTCTTTCTACGCTGGTGGGCGGCGTAACGATGAATCTAGCCCCCACAATCACGCCCGGCCATCAGTTTCTCCTCCACTGATGTCGATAGCAACGCCTGTTTCACCTACTCAAGCGCAGAACGTACACCAGACAATGGTGAATCCGCCGGAAGTTCCAATGTCGACGCCACAACAGGAGGCGGCTGCCAGTCAAAATAGGAGCGACGAAAGATACAATAATACTCAATTGACTGTGCGAGAGCTATCACCTGAACCATTGATCGAGGAAAAGAGCAGGGAAAAGCAGAGATCTATAAAAGACGAGCGGGACTTTGAGAGGAATGAGACCAGGTCAGTAGGACAGGCGCAAGCGCAGACACATGTATTCGAGGTTGAAGATGATATGGTATTTTCGGAGTCGCAGCCAGGAGTGCCTGATAATGCGCTTCTGCTAGATATTGTACAGAGCCTGCCACCGATGTCCTCGCCGCTACCGCAACCACAGGTGCAGGTACACACTGGACGCGCCACGCGTTCGCTGGGGAGTGTTCTGCTCGAAGGTCACCTGGTGCCACAGAACCGTTTGGAGGTCGCGCAGAATATCCAACGTATGCTGCGCGGGGTAGATATGAATTACCAGTTGGGGGAGATTCTGCTGATGTTTAAGCTGCTCACACCTGATCAGTTATTGGCGGCCTCGCTAGTAAGTTATGGGCTGATCACTACGGCTCAGATCAGTGCCCTTGGGCGTATCCGGCAGGAGTTGCACGCCATCGGGCTAGAGTACGACCTGGAGAATCTGTTGATTCTGTTCCGTATTCTGACATCTGAGCAGCTGCGCGAGGTGCGATCAAACTGGGCGTAAGGGAGCCGCCTCCAGAGGGCGACTGCAAGGGTCGCCCAGGGAGGGTTTGATGCAGTTTATACTACCAAATCCTTTTCTTGAACACGTTCCATCTGAGCACCGAGCTCGCGAAGTTTCACATCCAGGTTTTCGTAGCCCCGCTCGATGTGTTCGATACCGTACACCTCTGACAGGCCATCGGCACAGAGAGCAGCCAAAATATAGGAACAACCGGCGCGAATATCAGGGATATCCAGTTGCGTCGCCTCGAGCTGTGTAGGTCCACGGACAACACAACTATGGACGTACTGCTGTTCGCGAAAACGGCATTGAATCTCTCCAAGACACTTCGTGTACAGTCCAATATGGGCACCCATCTCTTGCAGGGCTTGCGTGTAGCCAAAACGATCCTCGTAGATTGTCTCGTGAACAACCGACATGCCATTCGCTTGCGTCAATAGGACTGTAAATGGCTGCTGCCAATCGGTCATAAATCCTGGATGAACATCGGTCTCCAGGGCAATTGCCGAGGGAGGTGGACCATCGCCAAGGAAACGAATGCCTTCGTCGTCAACTTCAAAGCGCAGCTGCATCTTTAAGAGCGTATTGAGGAAGGTCAGCAGCGTCTCCTGTTGGGCGCCACGCAAGTAGACATCACCCTTTGTGAGATAAGCCGCGATTGCCAGAGAAACTGCTTCGTTGCGATCACTCAAGAGCTTGTGACTGGCAGCATGCAAGCGCTCTACGCCCTCGATGACGATACGCCGGTCGACCTTGATTTCGATGATGGCGCCCATTTTTTGCAGGAACATGATCAGATCCATAATTTCTGGCTCGAGGGCCGCATTCTGGATGACGGTGACACCTTTTGCCAGTGAGGCGCTGATGAGAAAGTTCTCGGTCGCCATCACGCTCGGGAAAGGCAGGACGATGGTAGTGCCCTGGAGACCCCTGGGCGCACTGAAAAGGTAGCGACCGTGTCGTTCAACTATTTCCGCACCCATTTGACGCAGGCCATTGATATGAAAGTCCAGGGGTCGCGAGCCGATGCGGTCCCCTCCAGGCATGGGTATATCGGCCTCTCCACAGCGATGGAGCAGCGGCCCCACAGTGAGAATCGCCATGCGATTCAAGCCGCCAACTTTTGTTTCAACGAACGTATTTTTGATAGAAGGCGTGGAGATAGAAAGGGTATGGTCAAATAATGTTAGATCGGATCCCAGGGCGCGGCAGAGGGACATGGTTAACTCTAAGTCACCTATCAATGGAACATTACGGAGGGTGCAGGGGTGATTAGTTAGCAGGGAGGCTATCATCAATTTTGTAACGGCATTTTTGGCACCGCTGATTTGTACTTCTCCATACAGTGGAGTGCCACCTCTAATGAGATAACGGGGGATATTGTTGTTTTCAATATTCATGCTAGTTGTTTTTCCTTAGTCTATATATCCTATTATTCAGGGTGGTTTCTATCTATCCGTCGCCCCACGAAATAGACGATTCAGTACCAAGAACCTGCTGGTAAATGACTCCTTATCCCCCAAAAGGACTATGTTCGTGCGCTTTATGTTAGTAGGTTTGAGATATATGCATGCCGGATTTTTTAAGTGCTATGAGAGTTTCCTGGAGCTTCCCATAACCAACGGATGGCCTTGTAGCGGGGAGGCGGGGGAGTTACATGGTGTATTTGATGATGGGAGGTTTTCCGCCTGCGGATTTGCGGTGCACCGAGAGGACCCTCGGTCTCTCCCTGTTCAATAGCATCGAGCAGGTCTAGAAACTGATTGACGCTCTGTGCCACGCCTTCCACCATAAGATAACCCGTTGGTTTTACCGCATCTCCAACCAGATAGAGCCCCTGTACCGCTGTAATTGGAGCTACATCGTCTCCCTGCGTTACCCGATTGACAGGCCATTCACCTCGATAGGCGCTCATAGTGAGAACACGACTATGTTTCTCAAAAGTTTCGCCAAACATCATACGAAGATCGGCTAAAGCCAGCGCTTTTTCCTCTTCGATGTTTTCGCTCTGCATCACCTGGTGGCTGATCAAAAGGTGTTTTCCAGGGGGCGCAAGCCGCGGGTCACAGTTTGTCGGTTGCACCATACCGGCGATTCGCCTGGTGTCCAGGCAATACATAATACCTTTATGGGGTATCAATGAGACGTCACTGAGGATGTGTACCTTGAGCCCCTGGGCCACAGCAAGGGGTACTTCCTTTTCGCTGCGCGTGCCATTGGGGATCGTTCCCAACGTGTCAACAAGGGATCTCTCCTCGTGATGTTTGAGAACCTGGGCCTGTGTTAACTGCCGGTTGTTTAATAAAGCATTGGTCGCACGCGGACCAATATCACTGACCACCAGCGGTGCATTGATCATCGTCTCCTCCCCGTTCGCCTTGTCGCGAGTGCGCACGCCGGAGACGTGGCCGTCTGTACTGAGAATCTCCATGACTTCGTTGCGCAAACGCAGTTCCGTCCCTTGCTCAAGGAGGCGCCTCTCTAATTCGGTCGTCAACGCGGCACAACCGCCCTCAACAATACCTGGAGCGCCGTAACGCAGCATATTTTTGGTGGTTTGGATGGCTTCCGCGACGGTTACCTGGCTCAGTTCAAGGCTGAGGGCAAACCGCGTGATACGTTCGAAAAAGGCGGTCAATTCCCTGTTACGCTTGACGTCAATGTGACGTGCCAGCCACGCATCAAAGGGGAGGTTACGCTCGGCCTGTGGAAGACTGCGAAAGAACATCAGGTATCCCATGCGGGTGAACAAGAAGGACTGGCGCAGTCCGAGGAATCTGAACGTACCCAATAGCCCTCGCGAGCGGTATTGTTTACCATGGACGTAAAAGGAGGCAAAGACATCGGCATCAAAAAAGTGATGTGGAATGCGCAGACGGCGCAACATTCCGGCCAATACTCCGCTACTGCCAAAGGGCACCATATGTACTGCACCTGTACTGATCTGTACCCCTTGATAGGTTTTGGCGGTGAAGCGCCCACCACAATGCGGCAATCGCTCCAAAACTACTACCCGTTTACCCCGTTGTAACAACTGCGCAGCGCTTAATAAGCCGCCCAGTCCAGCGCCGATTACTATGGCGTCGTATGTTTGTTCTCGCATGAACCTATCTCGTTTGAAGTCTCACGAAAGAAGTGGACAAAGCATCTACAAGGGTTACCACCAGGGATATGTCAATCGAGCTGACATAGTAGTAGTAGTATCCCCTGCAGGCACGCTGTCCACCTCTCGTGTATGCACGTTACAGCTCGCCAGGTAAGCTATTTACCTGTCCTCTCCTATCAGACTGCGCAAAAGGCTATTGCATTCAGCCAGAGTGTTGAGAACATTCTGATGGAGTTGGAAGACTTTATTCAGTTCACGCGCCTTACGCGCAAGTTTCGTCACGTACTCAATGTCACGTGGGTTATTTTGAACGTCTTCCATAAGTTGGATCAACTCAGCCCAGGAGAGAGCTTCGCGGCTACGAGCCACATCAGCGATGGTGTTATCCATACGATCAGAGACGCGGCGCACTCCCGAACGAAGCTGGTTGGTTGCCTGAGCTACTTCGGCCTCGTGGTTTCGTACAGCTTCCTGTGTTGCATTCAACTGCTCCTGTAACGACATGACCTGTCCATCAAGCGTTGAGAGGGCCGCCATCAAAGGAGCGATATCCGGAAGTGTGGGCTGAGGGATACTGGTGAGACTCTTAAACGACACACCCATATCATGCGCTGCTGACGATGGACTGGATGCAGGCGACGCATCAGAAGCAGCGTAGCTTGTCGTGCCTGATTCAAAAGCAGGTGACGCGGATACATATGCAGGTGCAAGAGACGGAGTCGATGCCTCTTCTGAAGGTGGCGCATAAGGCGCTGAAGCCTCAGCGACGGCAGGCTGTACAGCCTCGGAAGTACCATTTCCCATGGATTTTGTGCTAAAGTCGTCGCCAGCACCAGACGTCATACTATCATCCTCCTGTGTACGATAGGTCATCTCCTGGTCGGGGTTGTATTGCACGGCAATGGTCGGCATGTCTGAGACATTGTCAGGCTCTGTAGAAGAGGGGGAACCAAAGCCGCGAAAAACTAACTCGTGCTCTCCGATTCCTATATGGTCGCCATCCTGAAGTTCATGAGATGCCATCTCCTCAAGTTGCTGCCCGTTGACAAAAGTACCATTGGCGCTCCGCTCGTCATGCAGGATATATTTTCCATTTTCAAAGCTTACCGTGGCATGGCGGCGCGAAGTAAGTTTGTCTTTGGAGAGCAAAATATCGCTGTTTGGTGCGCGACCAATAGAAATTTCAGGTTTTTCGAGCACATATTCCTGGAGAACATCGCCATTATCAGCATGCAAGATAAACCTCGCGGGGCGTTCAATAGTTGCCGACGCTGTGGATGTCGCCTGACCAACGCTGTGCGAAGCAGGCGATCCTAAAGAAGTTGGCGGTTCCGCGCTACTGCTTGCCATAGTAGGGGCAGCGGAATCGGACCAGTTCGTCCCAGAGGTCACCTGGGGAGAATCCTGATCTTGCTTTGACGAGGCCCAACCGTCCTGGGCCGGAAGTGTGGATTCGCCTACGTTAGGCTGGGCCTGCTGTTGAGAAGAGGGAGTTGCTGGAAGCAGGCGATTGCCACAATTCAAGCAAAAATTGTCCCCAGGCCGAGTCTCGGCTCCACAGTAGGGGCATGTACTACCCATCATAATAGTTCCTCCCTGTCAAGGTACGTCACCTTGCGTGAACGTACTAACGAAAAGACTGTTGCCATTATATCAGAAGAATGCAAAAAGAGTCGAATCTCTTCTATGCAGCAGGTACCCAATTTATACCAGGCTGCAATGCATCAAAAAATTGCTTTAAGGAAGTTTCATTCCCTCGTAACGAAAAAACGACATTTGTATTGTCTTTAGCGCCCGTACAGATCAGGATTGGTGCCTGTGTGGGGCTGGGCTTTACGCCTGGAGTTACAGGATTTTGTGGCGCCGTACCATTGGGGGAGGATGTGCACTGGAAATCACGACTGTTTGAACGCAGTGGTGCCTCTGAAAAGCTCAACGGGCTGCCATCGGGAAGCAGGTACCCAATAATAATGTTGCCCCCAAAGGTGGGATCGTGTACGGTCCCCGATGCGCTCACCAGGCACGTTTTCGCGGGCAGTGTTTTTGGTAAAAAGACAGAAAAACCGAGATTGGGCTCGACCTGAGACCAATCGGTGATGGTGGTTGGCGGTCCCGACGTCGAAGGAGTGGGACTGGCGGTAGATGTAGCGTTCGGCGTACCTCCCGTTGTGGCAGTCGCCGAAGCAATCGCGGTGGCAGTCGCAGTACTTGCGGTAGAAGCCACTGTCACCGGAGCATGGAGATCACGGAAAACGATGAATGGTTTATTACACCAATGCAGGTCTGTCAGGGCTACTAGTGACGGTTTAGGTTTCGGCGTTGGTGTCGTGCTTCCACCACCACCACTGAAATTCAATCCTGAACAGGAGAGCAGGAAAAAACTAAACAACAGCAGGCATGCTGACACCAGTAACCGTGCAAATCGCCAACGCGCTACGAACGATAAAGATTGAGGCAAAAACATAAAGAACTCCTTAACAACCCAACGCACGCCCATTTCAAGGCAACGTAAATGATAGAGTCAGAGAGATTGTGAGATTGTGCATTTCTCTGCATTACCTTTGGCCTAGTATACAGTAATTGAGACAGAAAAATAATGAGAAAGTTCTCAAATTGGTACTAAAAGAGGGCTTAAAATGAGCCAGAAGTCCATCTCTTCTGGCTCATTCTCGATAAGTGACGCGGGGAATGTGAGGAATAGACGCAACTTTTCAATGTACCTCAAACGTTAGTGGCAGTGGAATTGCTCAGGGTCGATCAGAGCGCACGACTTCGATGGTGCATTGGGCAATGAGAGCTCCAATGGCTCCCGCAGCAGCAAGCCAGGGGGCAATCAATGTACCGATGACTCCAACCGTCAGTGGCAATTCAACGATGGTATGATCTCCTTGCCGGATAATGATGCGGCGCACATTGCCCTCGTGAATCAGTTCCTTCACTCTGTCGGCCAGATCGGTCCCTTGCACATGTATCTCTTCTCGGTATTCTGGCCCTTGATTGGGATTCGGATTAGATTGGGTCATGCTTGTTCTCTCTTCCTTTCTGATCTGAAATCTCGCGTGACGACGATATGGAATTGGAAGCATCCAATGTGTTCGGCCATATAGAGTATACACTAGACTGAGGCTAAAGGATACTCTCTTGAGCAAAATCATCTCCTAAATCTGGCGCTAAAAAACTTGTTTCCTTGCCGTTGCCGGCGAATTGTACGTATATTTGTGTGAAAACTGGGAACCGTTTTCTAAGCAAGTCATTTTAAGCCTTGCTTAGTATTGAAAATTCATTCAGAATAATGTATAGTTCTCTCAAGTACCGTATTGTTATCTTGAATACGAAAAGAGAGAAAGATGGAACGCTTACTTACGACTGATGAAGTGGCTGAATACCTGCGAGTCGACGTCGTGACAATTCGCCGCCTGGTTGGCCGCGGCGAACTCACCGCTTATCGTATTGGTAGCGAGTATCGCTTTACCCGGTCTGATCTTGAGGATTACCTTCAACGACAGCGTGTGTCTACTGGCACTGGAGAAGAGCCTGGCACCACTACGAGCCCCCCGCTTGAATGGGTCCGCAAAACACTTCAAGGAAAACATACCACTCCTTCGGATGTTGTAAAGAGTGATCGCTTCGACAAGTTCACAGATCAGGCACGCAGGGTATTGCACCTCTCTCAGGAAGAGGCACAGCGCTTCCACCATAATTACGTCGGCACTGAGCACCTGCTCCTGGGTCTGATACGAGAAGACGGAGGGATTGCTGCCCACGTCTTGCGTAATATGGGCGTCGAACTGAAGCAAGTACGTGAAGCAGTGGAACATATTATTGGCCGTGGTGACCGTGTGATACTTGGTGGAGAAGTAGGCCTTACACCACGCGCGAAAAAGGTGATTGAACTTTCCGTTGATGAAGCTCGTCGTCTTGATCATCACCCCGTTGGGACGGAGCACCTGCTGTTAGGGCTCATACGCGAAGGTGAAGGCATTGCAGCGGGTGTACTGGAGAGCCAGGGAGTCAAACTGGACCAGGCGCGTAGAGAGACGATACGCGTGATTCGCCAGCTTCAAGAAAGCGAAACAGATGCAGTGCCACCCACTCCGCCAGAAGCAGCGAGGCTGCTTGTTGAAGGAGAGCCAGGACTCACCTGCACCCGCTGCGGTGCACGCTGCCCCAATTACTTCCGCCACTGCTTCAACTGTGGTCAACAATTGCAGCCTAAATAGTGGATATTCGACACGCTGTCACCACAAAGCTTTGTGGTGACAGCGTGCTTCTCGGCGCAATTGCCACCGCAGCAATTGGGATGGGAATAGGACTAAAATAAGGGTTTACAGCAGTTAGTTTTAATGCTACCATTGTCTTCTGCCACAAAAAATATTTGTATGCAAGAGCTTTTTTCTGTCCTGGTGACCACTATACTAGAACAAATAAACTATATAAATTTGCTATCCGATACAGGAATAATTCCGAAGAGGTAGTGCGCGTGAATGCGAAACAGATCTGGCAAACGGCATTAGAGCGATTGCAAACTAGAGTTCAGCCAGCAGTTTTTACAACCTGGTTTCAGGGTACATACGCGCATTCTTTTCAGAGCGGCATTTTTGTGGTGCACGTGCCCACAACTTTTGCCAAGGCACACCTGGAGGGACGCTTCGCCGATATGACCCGCTCGATCCTCTCGGAAATTACTGGAGGCCCGGTAGAGGTGCAATTCGTAGTGGCAAAAGAGAGACCATCCCCTCAAGATAGTGAGATGCGACCAACGCAAACTCCGACAGGGAAAAGGCCATATCGCCTGCCCAAAAATCGCCCCATCAAGTTGAAGCAGGATAAATATAGTTCGATCATCAGCGGGTTCGAAGAAACAGTGATTTCACCCGTTGTGATGAACTCTACCGCGCCAACCACAAACCGCCCAACAGTGCATCGCAGTGCCGACAATCTTGACCTGGACTCGGAGAATTTTCAGGAATATGTTGAAAGGCCAGAACAGCAACAAAACGGAACTGGAGCTGGAGCGATGTCGCGGAACGGGGAAGGACTGTTAGTGCCGCGCTATACCTTCGACGCTTTTATCGTCGGCAAATCCAATCAACTGGCTCACGCGGCTTCGCTGGCAGTGGCAGAAAATCCAGGGCATATCTACAACCCGCTTTTCTTCTATGGAGGTGTCGGTCTTGGCAAAACGCACCTGCTGCACGCGGTTGGTCACAAGGGTGAGGCGGCCGGACTGAACGTGTTGTATGTGACCTCAGAAAAATTCACGAACGAGATCATCAACGCGATTCGCTCACAAAAAACAGCCGAGTTTCGCACAAAGTACCGCCAGATTGATATTCTGCTCGTGGATGATATCCAGTTTATTGCCGGGAAAGAAGCCACAGAAGAGGAGTTTTTCCACACGTTCAATACGCTCCACAATGCCAACAAGCAGATCGTTGTTACCAGCGACCGGCCGCCCAAAGCCATTCACAGCCTGCAAGACCGTCTGCGTTCGCGTTTCGAGTGGGGGCTGCTGGCAGATGTTCAGCCGCCAGAGTACGAGCATCGCCTGGCGATATTGCGCTCGAAAGCTGAATTGATGCGGTTCGCTATTCCGGCGTCGGTCATCGAGTATATTGCGCGCCCCGAATGTAGCAGCGTGCGAGAGCTTGAAGGTTCGCTTAACCGCGTCATTGCCTACGCCACGCTGCACGATCAACCACTTTCAGTCAGCGTGGCTGTCAGGGCGCTCGAGCACCTGTATACAACAAGCAAGCAAGTCTTTATTTTGACGATCGAAGAGATCGTTGAAGGGGTCTGTCGTTACTACAATGTCGATCCGGAACGCCTACGAGGGAAACAGCGTGATCGCGAAATTGCCTGGCCGCGCCAGGTTGCGATGTATGTGATGCGTGAGGAGACAAGCGCCTCGTTGTTGCAGATCGGTAACGCGCTTGGCGGTCGTGACCATACGACTATCATTCATGGCTGGGAGAAAGTCCATGCCGAGATGCAGAATAATGACCAGACCCGGCGTGAAGTTGCGCGGCTACTGGAGATGATTAGACAGGGGTAGCAGGGTATCATGCGTAACTGTGGACGAGGGTATCCCCCACAAGCGAACCAGGACGACCGTCCTAGTAGGGAGGCTAATAGACTTCTCCTCTTCAGAAGTAGCTTCCAGGTAGGTTGCCAATGCGTCAAATTGTGTTTCCCAAAACTGCCGGTATTGATTCGCGCATTGCATTGCTGTGAACTTTGATATAATAGATTGAGAAATAACTCTTAAGTCACTTTCAGGAGCTTTTTTTCATGCAACGACAGCAACAACAATTTTCCGACTTTGACCTGCTGGCAGTTTTCAGCGATGAAGCGAAGGCGGCGGCGGCGGAGACGAAACTGCGTAAAGAGGGGTTCAGCGAAGAGG
>WNGJ01008449.1_pt1 | contig 23820 bp, 23 predicted proteins | sample 5400611 | NCBI WGS metagenome assembly WNGJ01 (sample SAMN13153375, study PRJNA577476) | soil metagenome | isolation source: 40 cm soil or saprolite under Garry oak tree replicate 1 | place: USA:California | collected 2016-06-15
CCGGAATCGTGGCGTGGATCTTTGGCCATGACTTACCACGTAGGTCCTGGTTCGGCGAAGGTGCACCTGGTGGTGAAGTCCAATTGGGACATGAAGCGACTGTACGACGTCATAGTCAAGATTCCCGGCTCGGTCTATCCGGATGAATGGATCGTCCGCGGCAACCATCACGATGCCTGGGTTAATGGCGCGGAAGATCCGATCGCTGGCACGGTGGCCGAACTAGAGGAAGCACGCAGCTTCGCAGAACTGCTGAAACAAGGCTGGAAACCGAAGCGCACCATCATCTACTGTCTGTGGGACGGTGAGGAACCCGGGCTACTCGGCTCGACTGAATGGGCTGAGACTCACGCTGACGAACTCCGCCAGCACGCTGCCGTCTATATCAACACCGATGGCAACGGGCGCGGCTTCCTGGAGGTTAACGGTTCGCATACACTGGAGAAATTCATCAACGGAGTAGCCAAAGATATCCAAGACCCAGAAAAAAAGATCAGCGTGTGGCAACGCGCGCGCGCCCACGATATCGTGGATAGCAAGTCCGACGACAATCGAAAGGAAATCCGTCAACGTGCTGACCTCAGGATTCCGGCCCTGGGCTCGGGCTCGGATTACACCGTTTTCGTCGATCACCTGGGAATTGCCTCAATGAACCTAGGGTACGAGGGGGAGGATCGCGAAGGCATTTACCACTCGATTTATGACGACTTCTACTGGTATACCCACTTCTCCGACACCGACTTCAGCTACGGCCGCGCCCTTTCTCAAACTGTGGGGAGCGCAGTTATGCGCCTGGCGGATGCTGACCTGCTGCCCTACGATTTCACGGATCTCGCCGACACCATCCACAAGTACACCGACGAACTCCAGAAGCTGCTCGAGAAAAAACAGGACGAGATCGCAGAGCAGAACAAGGAAGTGGAGGACGGAGACCTCGTCGCTAATGCCGATCCCAAGAAGCCATACGTTGCGCCTGCTGTCGAAGAGGTACCGCCCCACCTAAACTTCGCGCCTTTGCTCAATGCATCCGACGTCCTAGCGCGCAGCGCCAAGCGTTATCAAAAGGCCTTGGACAGCGTAACTACCGATGGCGGATTGACGCTCGGACCGGCATTAATCAAGTCCTTGAACGCGAAGCTCATCCAGAGTGAACGCAAACTCACCAGCGCCGACGGTCTGCCCGGCCGCCCTTGGTATCAGCACATGGTCTACGCGCCCGGGTTCTACACCGGCTATGGCGTGAAAACGATTCCGGGCGTCCGCGAAGCTATTGAGCAGAAGAAATGGAAAGAAGCAGACCAGCAGATGACGCGCGTGGGCACGGTTTTAGAAGATGAGGCTGCCCTGATTGATTCCGCGGCCGCGGAATTGGAAAAACAAAGATAGGATCTGTTAACTCAATCTGATTGCGAGAACGCGGATTCATCGCCATAGCGCTCCTTGACCAGGTCAGCCGTTCTCAATGCATTATGAGAGAGCGGCCCCGTAAACATTTAGTCGAGGACTGTGGGGCGGCAGAAGGAAGCTAGAAAAAACTACTAGAGAATGGCACTGTACCTTGAGGGAAAGACTCCGTTAGCGCGAATGATCTTTCCCCCAAGGAGGCAACTGAATGAGTCGCGACATCAAGTATATCGGCATGGACGTGCACAAGGAAGCGACCGTGATCGCGGTGCTGAACGGCAGTGGCAAGCTAGTCATGGAGTCGATCGTGGAAACCAAAGCCGGCAGCATTCTGCAGTTTATCCACGGTCTGCGGGGCGAGTTGCATGTGACCTGGGAAGAAGGGACCTGGGCGTCTTGGCTCTACGATCTGCTGCAACCCCAGGCGGCACAAGTACTGGTCTGCGATCCGCGGCACAATGCCTTCTTAAAGGAAGGCAACAAGAGCGACAAGATCGATGCGCGCAAGCTGGCTGACTTGTTACGCACGGGGATGTTGCGCCCGGTCTATCACGGGGAACACGGACTGCGGACGCTGCGCGAGCTGGGGCGCAGTTATCAGACCCTCAGCCAAGATCTGAACCGAGTGATGAATCGGATCAAAGCTCTGTATCGCGGCTGGAGCATTCCTTGTGCAGGTACTCAGGTGTATGCTCCGCGTTATCGGGAAGAGTGGCTACAGAAGATCGAGCATGCGGGGGTGCGCCGGCGGGCTGAGCTGCTCTATCAACAGTTGGATGGATTGCAGGCGCTACGACGAACCCTGCGTCCTGAGTTATTAGCGGAGAGCCGGAAACACAAAGCCTCGAAACTGCTGCGCCAGATTCCCTGCATCGGTCCGATTCGGGCCGCCCGTTTGCTGGCGCTGATGCAAACGCCGCATCGCTTCCGCAGCAAACGGCAACTCTGGACCTATTGTGGACTGGGCATTGAGACCCGCGACAGTGCGCAATACCGCTTTGTCCGCGGACAACTGCAACGTGCGAAAAAACCGCAACAGATTCGCGGTCTCAATCGGAATCACAACCATGAGATGAAAGAGATCTTCAAGGGTGCCGCCACCCGAGCCAGCTGTGGTGTGGGGCCGCTGCGCGACTTCTATGTGGCATTGCTAGCCAAGGGAATGAGGCCCGAGATGGCGCGTCTGACGTTAGCCCGCAAGATCGCGGCCATTGCTTTGACACTTTGGAAGAAGGAGGAACGTTTCGACGCCGAACAACTGAAGCTACAAGCAGCTTGAGTGTCGCACAGAACGCAGGGGATCTCCCAGGTTTTCATGCCTTGGTGGTGGCCCATCGGTTCTGCGATGCTCGGGTTCGAGGGAGAGTATCCATGCGCTCATTAGGCGTTCCGTGTGCCATTAGTTCGGCACCGAGTCTCCGGGTCAATCCTATGCCCCCTCGGATAACCCCAAAAAGCCATAGGCCTCGAGCCTCACATAGGATGATGGTTGGCACTTAAGCCAACGGTTGGCTTGCACAGCTTCGCAACGAATGGTGTCGGACCGCGGCATGAAACCACTCAAGGGAGACCAGCAACTACGATCCGTATCCCTGTCATACTCTGTGGCGCTCCAGGCGTTAAAACCAAAATCCTCTCCACGAAGAATAAGGGCCTGGATGCAAGCACCGATCGAGGTCTCACGGAGAGAGGGAGAAGTGTTTTTGCTTGACATCCTCTCTCATAGGATGAGCGTTATCGCGATACAGCGCCAACAATGTCTGTGGCAAGATAGTTCACGGCTCGATAGCTGATCCCGATAGAGTGATTGATCGAGCACAGGCAGGTGCCGCCTAGCCTCTTCTCACTAGGTGTGAAAGTTGAATACGGTACTTGCGATCGGCGTGAACGTTCAACGGTGAAAAAGCAGGCCAGCGCAGAGGCGTCCGTCCGCACATGAAAGCCGCCGTCTATACCCGATACGGGCCGCCGAACGTCGTCCAGATCAAGGATGTCGAAGAGCCCGTTCCCAAAAACAATGAAGTTTTGATCAAAGTTCGCGCTGCATCCGTGAATCCACTTGACGAGGGTCTAATGAAAGGCGGCGGTCGCATAGTGACTGGGCTGCGCAAACCAAAGATCCCACGACTCGGTGTTGATGTGGCCGGCCAGGTTCAAGCGGTGGGCAGGAACGTAACCCAGTTCAGACCAGGGGACGAGGTGTTCGGGGTGTGTGTCCGTAACCTGCAGGATTCCGCTGTTAAAGTCTGGGTCCCGCAAGGAGCCTTCGCCGAGTATGCGTGTGCTGCCGAGTCCGCTCTGGCCATGAAGCCCGACAACGTAACCTTTGAGCAAGCGGCTTCTGCACCGGTGGCGGCATTCACCGCATTGCAGGGGCTTCGCGACAAAGGAAAGATTCAGCCAGGACAGAAGGTTTTGATTAACGGTGCGGCCGGAGGCGTGGGCACGTTCGCAGTGCAGATCGCCAAATCGTTCGGCGTAGATGTGACCGGTGTATGCAGCACGAGGAATGTGGAGATGGTCCGATCCATTGGCGCAGATCAAGTCATTGATTACACCCGGGAGGATTTCACGAAACGTAGGCAGCGTTATGACCTGATCTTCGACTGCGTTGGGAACCACACATTGTTAGCATACAGTCGGGTCTTAAATCGTAAGGGGATATGCATCATGGTCGGGGACCTCACCGGTCGCGGCATGATCGGTCTCTTGGCTCGTTTGATCACCGCGCTTGTGCTGTCGTGGTTCGGGAGCCAGAAACTGAGGACATTCCTGGCGAGACCGAACAAAGAGGATCTGGCCACCATGCGCGGGCTCATGGCGACCGGAAAAGTAAGACCGGTCATCGACAAGCGTTACAGGTTGAGTGAGGTGCCTGAGGCTATCCGATATCTGAAGGAACGCCACGCTCGCGGAAAAGTAGTAATAACCTTAGAAGTTAAGGACAAGACCTAAAGTCGTGTACACCGAGTTAGATCGGCGGCGGTCAAGTGACGAGCCATTCGGAAGTAATCGTGCGCAATTCTCCCGGAGAGGAAGGACGCCTGATCGGCGGTCAGTCCTCCATTCGGGTTGATCCTTTTTCTTCGTTACACCACCAATGTGTTGCCTGGATGTTGTCCGGGTGATCGTCTCTCCATGCTCCTCCCATCCCTTTTGGCTCCTTATGATCCGGGACAACATCGTTGTAATCGGTGAATTCTTCGAGGCAAATTGGGCATATGCGGTTCTGCTCGACGATCTTCCGATTTAGCAGTTTCCGCATTTCTGCCGGGGAACGGAGTTCCCGGTATCCTCGCGGATGATGCGGATCCTCAACACGCTTGACGCCCAGGCGTAAAATGCGCACTCTTTGTGCTGGCTCACGGCCGCAGCAGGCAAGGGATCGGTGAATTGGACAGAATTCATTGCGATGGAGCTTCATAGGAACCTTCTTCTGGTTGGGCTGGGGAAATTGGCGATTGCTCGTGAATGGTTGCTCGGCAATCGATACAAGGCAGGCGGCTATCGTTTCTCGTTTGGAATGGGTTTTTTCCCAGTCTCCAAACAACGAAAAAAGTCATTAGGCGAAAAGCTGCGCGAGAGCTATTGAGGACCGAGCTGCGCCTCGGGCGCGGAATCGGATGTGGAGCGGAAGCGCGCGGGCAGTTCCTTGATGGCATATCCAGCGAGGGCGGACATGATGGAACCTACGATCGTTAGGAATAGCGAGCCAGCGTAGCGCGAGACGCAATCGATGAGTCGGCATTCTGCGCAGTACTGACTAGAATTGATGAAGGCCTTCACTCGACCGCGTATCCGATCGATTCGCTGGAAGAGCGCATGTCGGGCCTCGCACCCAAAGGGATGTCTAAAGGAAACTCAATGAGCGCAGTCGAAAAGCAACCAGGCAAGGCCGCTTTCGAGATCAAAAAGGGCACTCGGCAAGTGATGACTCTCACCGAGACGGAAGTCGAGAAGTATCTCGACCTGCAAGAGCTTTTAGATGGACTCGAAGACGGCTTTCGCGGGCTCGAGTTGGGAGAAATTCAGTCTCCGCCTCGGACTCAAGTGTCAGTTGCCCGCAAGGGTTTCTCCCTTGCGATGCCAGCCTGGCGTCCTGGCATGCAGATCACAGTCAAAATCGTCAACGTCTTCGACGGCAATCTGGAAATCGATCTACCTAACCACCTAGCCCTGATTAACCTGTTCGATCCCGAAACCGGCGCTACCTCCTGCGTCATGGATGGCACGTACATCACGGGCATCCGGACCGCCGCGTCCGCGGTTCTTTCAGCCCGCATGCTGAGCCGGAACGGATCTCGGATTGCCACTGTGATTGGGGCGGGTGTCCAAGGTCGTGAACACGTCCGACTGCTCCCATTGATTCGGGATTTCGAACGCATCAATGTTTGCTCGCTACGCTTCGAAGACGCTCAGAAGCTTGCGGCTCAAATCGAAATTGCACGTGCAACGACCAACGTGGAAACAGCGGTGCGCGAGTCGGACGTCGTGTGCCTGGCAGCTCACTCACCTACGCCCGTCATCAGGCCAGAGTGGGTAAAGCGCGGTACCCATGTGTCTTCAGTAGGCTATTACCCCCCGAACGGCGAACTCCCTAAGGATCTAGCAAGACAGCATCGCCTGTTTGTCGAGACACCGGATGCCTTTCAGCCGACTCCGGTTGGTTGCGGCGAACTCGCGAGCCTGGATCCCTCCGTGGGAACAACTCTCGGAGCAGTGGCCCTTGGTCGGAAGGCGGGCCGCCTCAGCGATGTCGAGATCACCGTATATAAGGCTATGGGCATCGCCATGGAGGATATGGTCGCTGCCAACCTCGCATACCAGAGGGCCAAGCGAGAAGGTGGCGGAGGTGTGATGGCATGGTGATAACTTCTGAAATCTCGGAGACTGGCAATCACATTCGGATAACTTCGTACGAGTTGCTCGAAAGCAGAACCGTCTCCACGCGCGCTTGCCTCTATCAGCGCCAGATCTGGATCGAAAGTGCATGCTATAGGAGGGTTGAAATTCTCAATCGTTGTTAGTTTCATACATGCCTCGCAAGACTGGTCTATCCAGACTGCGTGTTCTTTCGGTGAGCCTGCGCAGGGTAGCGGCTGAGCCTATTTCTCCGGAAAATAGATAACCCCATAAGGTCCACGAAAGTGCGTCGTCGATCTTGGTCTGCTGATACCAGTACGGTGAAGCCCAGACTGGTGTCGTCAGATCCAGCGCCTCGGCCAGGGAAGCGAGACCGACCCCCAGGGTGGTCTAGTCCAGTTCCTGACGAGCGGGGATGCCGCGATGCGGCTCGATGCCCCCGAACTGCTCATGCCGTTATTTCGTTCACGGCATGCGGGAGCTCGTGCAGGCAGCGTACGGGTGAGAACACAAGACACAACGTCGAGAGCAAGAACCCGAGCGCACCGATAAGCAGCGTATGCCGAACTCCGATCGCCTGCGCGACGGCGCCGCCCGTCAGCGCTCCCAGTGGCAGAACGCCGTGGTAGACCAGGTGCATGGCGGCATTTACACGGCCCAAGAGATGATCCGGTGTAATCGCCTGGCGCAGGCTCCTGTCATTGATGTTGTATACAGGCCACGCCAAGTCGCCGATTTGCGACGTGATCAGAAAGGCGGCGCAGACCGCGATGGATCCGTGCGCCAGCGGCACGAACAACATCGCCACGCCGGTCACCATCGCGGAACCAATGAAAGTCGGGCCGAAACCAAAGCGGTGCACGAGCCATTCTGCCATGAAAGCGCCAAATAAACCGCAGGCGCCGCCGACCGAGATGATGATACCCACAAGTGCAGCGGTCAACCCGAGCTCGCGCACCACAAACAGAAAGTACAAGCTACTTCCGAACCCTAAGAAGAACGCACCAGTGGCTGTGCGTCCGACCAACGCCCGGAGCAACGGATTGCGCCACGAGGCGCGCAGCCCCTCGGAGATTTCCCGGCCGATATGGGGTTCAAGCGTGCGTCTGGGTTGCGGCTCCGGCTTGCGGACAAGCCACACTGAAATTGCTGAACAGGCGAACGATGCGGCGTCGAAGAGCATGGCCATTGGTGCCGTGATCAGTTGCACCAGGATGCCAGTGAGACCTGGGCCAGCGATCTCAGCGGCCGACTCAGTCAAAGCTAGCTTGCTGTTTCCTTCAAGGATGTTCTCGCGGGTTATGAGCGAGGGTAGATACGCTTGGTAGCTCGCGTCGAACAGCACCGTCAGGATGCCACTAGCCGTCGCAACCACATAAAGGTGTTCAATTGTTAGCCGGTGCAGCGCCGCTAAAAGCGGAATCATACCCAGCACCACAGCGCGCCCCATATCGGCGGCGATGAGAATTGGTCGTCGACGAAGGCGGTCCGCCCAAGCCCCGGCGAAGAGGCCGAATACGAGCACGGCCACGGCACCCGCGCCGGCCAGGAATCCCATCTGAAGAGGCGACGCTCCGAGGACGAGGACCGCCGTGAAGGGCAATCCGACGCCAGTGATGTTCGATCCGATTTGAGAAATGGCTTGGCCGACCCATAGCTTCAAGAAATCCGGATCGCGAATAAGGCCCTTTCTCAGCATTTCTCAAGTGTCACACACAAGTTTATTGACCATTCGTGTCTGCACACGCGGGCATACAGGACGGCACGAACATTTTCGCTGGTTTTCGCATCTGGCCGAAAACCCGATGTGATTTTGCTTCCCCCGAAGCCCGTTTTCCTCCATTTTCACGTGACGCTTCCGCGTGACCGAAGACTATCCTTTCCGGGCGTTCAATCCCGCTTTTTGAAATACTGGCTGAGTTCCTCGCGAAGCTGCATTCGGGCTCGAGAAAGGCGGGTCTTCACCGCGGTCGTGGTGAGGTTAAGAATTTCTGATGTTTCGGCGATTGAGTGCCCGTCTATGTCTCGTAATACGAAGACCACTCTCAAGGTCGGCCGCAACTTCCGTAAGGTTCTTGTTAGGATGTGCCGAAGTTCGACCGTGCTGTAGAGCATCTCCGGATTCGGGGCCCAATCGGTCACATCCACCGGCAGCCTGTTGCCCGATGCAGACGCACTTCCTGCGCCGTGAGGATCGCGATCCATGGATTGTTCCCGTGTTGCGCGTTGTTTCCGCAGCCTCATCAACGACTCGTTTAACGTGATGCGAATCAGCCATGTTGAGAACTTTGCGTTCCCCTGAAATCGGCTCAAATTCTGATAGGCCTTGAAGAGCGCCATCTGTACGATCTCTTGCGCGTCTTCGGGACAGTGGATCACGTTGTTCGAAATGCGGAACAGCTTGCGATCATACCTGCGTACGACTTCCTCGAAAGCAGAGCCGTCTCCGCGCTTGCTTGCCTCTACCAGCGCCATGTCTGGATCGGGGTCACACGCTATCGGAGGGTTCAAATTCTCGATCGTTCTCAGTTCCATAGATTGCCTCGCAAGCGGTCTCACCCAGTCTGCTTTAGGGAATGAATTTGTAGCCAACGCCATGCACGGTCCGGAAGTGAACCGGATGCGCCATGTCCGCCTCAAGTTTCTGCCGCAATCTCAATACGTGATTGTCAACCGTGCGGGTGCAAGGGTAGTTGTCGTAGCCCCACACTTGATTCAGTAACTCGTCCCGTGAGATCACCCGGTTGGGATTCGACACGAAAAACCTAAGGACCTTGAACTCCATGGCAGTCAGGCTCACCGGACACTCAGACCGACGGACCTCCATCGCCAGGAGATCAATATGAACCAGGCCGAACTTCACAATATTCCTTTCCTTCGCGGAACTTGAGGCGCCCATTTCTCTGCGGACCTGCACCATAAGTTCGTTCCAGGTCAACGGCAGAAATAAGAGTTGAGATATGGCGCCGTATTCCGGGGCACTCTCACCTGCGCGAATTGGAACATGGACAAGAGCGATTTGATAACTGTCCAGTTCGAGCTCGGTAAGCCCCTGGTGCGTCGGTGAGGAGTGATTGCCAACCGGGATGGCACGTTCGAACGTGGGTGCGCTCGACTCAAATCTCGCCATTGGCATTTTGCGAACCTCTTCGAGAACTGCTGAGGGTCTAATCGTCATGGAACTTGCTCCCTGCAAGAATTCTTGCAATTCGTCCAACGGTCCCGGAGCGGCGATACATCAAGAATCGACACAGCCGCTGCTTCCTTTTACGCGGCGCTTCGCAAGATCAGTTCGAACACTGTGGTTTCATCTGCGCTGCGGACCGCGTAAAGCACCCCATAGTCATCCGCTACGAGGCACTCCAGACGCCGATGAGTTTCCGGACGCGATGCCGGATTCCGCCAAACTATCTCCAATGCCATAAATCCTCTCGATTCGCTTTAGACTGCGCCTCGCAATCTGTTCGCGGCTACTTGGCGAGCCTCTTACTTTCCACGGTTGAATCGGCCCAAGTGACGGCGCGTTTCGCCACGGCCATTCGCTCTCCTTTGGGCAAGAGGTCCTCAAAAGCGAAAAGGACAACCCCTTGCGCAAATAGGTACGGGTTCCACTTGGTAAGCCTGATCTCTTTGGCGTCCCAATAAACTGCGTCTTGGTCGCCGCCGACGACCAGCGTCACTTGCGGCCTGAGAGGTCGGCTGATGCGAAACTCACGTTCGACCGCCGAGCACGCCCAGAAATAAATCTTCTTAGCATCCGGCGGCCGCTCTTGCCTGCCATTGGTGCGGATGACCAATCCGTCCTGAGCCAGACAGTTTGCTCCAAGAACCATCGTGAAGACGATTATTGTCAGCCTACGCATCATGACCTCTCCTCTCGTGCTTGCCTTTCCAACAGAGCGCTTCAACGGTTCCGAACTCTTCTCACCAAACCACTAAACTCAACTCCTGCCTCCGTTTTCGGGGCGAATTATTGGCTCGCTGCCGCTGTCACGTTCCGTTTCCAACACCGCCTGGAAACGTTCCCCGATGAACTTCAGTAATTCGTCTCGCGAGCGGAATCTCAGCTCTTTGCCGGTATCGACCTCTTCTACCCAGCCTTCGAATCGGCCCTCAGACGGTTTTGTTTTCGGTCCCAACCGCACCACAAACGCGCACCTCATAACCTGGCCAGAGTATGACAACTCCGAAAACAAGGTGTGACGTATCGGTGGGGTTTTGGTCTTGTTTCGGTGCCGCCGACCTGTGCGCAATGGCGTGGCAACTGAGGGAGTAGGCAATAGCTTAGCTACGAGAAGCAGGGTGGCTCTGCAAGGTGTGCGGCATGGGGCAGTTCACGCAGCTCGACCGAGACCGCGCAAGAGCGAGGGTCCGTTGGTTACGACGCCAAGGCCGTGTCTAGCTGCGCTTTGGCCTGCCTCAGATCTGCAGTTTCAAAACCTTCGGTGAAGGAGGAATAAATCTCGGCGAGTTGCGTATGTTTTGAGTTTCCCCGTTTCATCTCAAGACGATCCATACTCATCGCAGCTCGCAGTTCCAACCATCTCGTTCCCTGTTGCTTCGCGATAGCCAGCGCCTCAGCAAAGCAAGCCCGTGCTTGAGATCGAGCCGACACCGCCGGTTGATCGCCAGGAAACTTGCCCAATTCGCCTTTGATCCTGTGCAGCTCCGAAACCGCGAACCCCTCCCCGGTGTCCTCGGCGAGTGTTAAAGCTTTTGTGATCACTGCAAGGCCTTCCTCCAGCCGTCCCGCTTTTCGTAGTTGATCAGCTAGCAGTCCCAGAAAGTACGGGGAGCGGAGTTTTGCGCCCGTCGCTTCGTATCCCGCCAACCCGCGTTGCATCTTCTCGATTCCACTCTCCGCATCCCCCAGTTCAGCTTCCGCCCAGCCCAACTCAATTAAGCCGTACGCCACCCAAACTGCCATGCCATACTCGTCGGCGAGTTCCATCGCCTCTGTCGCAAACACCCGAACCGGAGGAGCTTCGCCGCGCAAATGATGGAGCTGTGCCGCCATATGCAAAGCAACCACTAACGTCTGGGGATGGCCAAGCTCTCGCGCTCGTGCCAGAGCTGCCGCCAAATGTCCGCCGGATTGATCGGGGTAGCCGAGCGGCAAAAGCGACAGGGCAGCAAAGCACTCGAACATCACTTCGCTATCGAAGTTGACGAAAACACTGTTGCGGCCATCGTGATGTGTCGCGCAAAGTGCCTTACCTTTTTCAAGGTGCTCGAGTGCTTCGGAGCATCGCCCTACCAAATTAAGCACCGCCCCGAGAGAACGGTGTGCTTCCATTATCAGTGCGTCGTCTTTGAGAGCCTCAGCCAACTGCATGAGCTGATAGGAAATCTCCAATGACGTATGCATCTCCCCTCTGAACTGGTGGTACATATTCAGCGACCACAGCATGTAGAACAACTCGGGAGAAGGGCCATGCCGCCAGAACAGCTCGCGCCGTCGCGCGATTACTTTCTCAACCTCAGCCGAAGCGAATCCCTTAATTGCCATCAAGGAGACGCCTAAGATCATGCGTAGTTTCATTTCTCTCTTTGCGTGCTCGGCAGTTTCGGCGACGAGCTTGAGCGCCTCCAGACCACGGTTCGCCAGGTCGATGGCCTCATGGTGGGCGGAACGCGTGGCCGCGTTTTCCGCCGCCTGCAGAAGATACTCAAGTGCGCGCGGCCAGTCGCGGCTCTGCTCGAAATGCATGGCCAGTTCAGCCGCAATTTCGTTGGCGCGATCACCGTAAATCGCCACTCCGCGTTCCGCAATGCGCTGGTGAATCTGCGAGCGGCGCATCGGCGCCATCAGCCGGTAAGGTACATCGCGATAAAGAATGTGAATAAACCGATGGCGCGGAGTGATGGTTCCATCCGGCAGTTCCACCACCCAGGCAGGGGACAAAAACTGATGTCGTCGTGCCAATTCCTCGCAGTGCTTTTCGACCCATTCGATTGGCATGTCGAGGCCGGCAGCAATGGCCACGGAGGAACATTCCACCCCTGCCACGCTGGCCCCCTCCAACACGCTGCGCTCGTCCGGGCTAAGCCTCTCAATTTGCTTTTCGATCAGTTGCCGAAGATTCGCCGGGACCCCATGTTCGATGTCCGATAAATCAACCCGTAACTCCCATGATCTGTTCTTTGCCACGATCATTTTCTGGTCGATCAAATATTTCACCAGGTTGACCATGAAAAGCGGATTGCCCTCGGTACGCCGGTAAATGGTTCGTCGCAATCGTAGCGGAAACTCGTGGCCTGGAAATCTCGCAGCGAGGTACTTCCCGACAGCTTCTTCGGAAAGATATTCGAGCGACAGTTCATGGCATAGACCATGTGCCTGCAGCTCGCGTTTGACACCTTTGAGGGGATGGTCCCCGACAATGACATCCACCGGACGATATGTGCCGATGACCATCAGGCGTGCGCGGTCCTGTCGTCGTGCCAGATAGGAGACCAGGTCAAGTGTGGAGTAGTCGCTCCAATGCAGGTCCTCCAAAACCAGCAGCAAGGTAGATTCCGACGTCAGAGTCTCGATTACCTCAGCCATTTCGCGAAGCATGCGCTCACGGGTTGCGCCTGCTGTGTGAGATTGCAAGCTGCTTCTTTCGGATTGCGGAACCAGGGAAGGCATCTGCGCCAACCACGTCGGCGCCTGGTCTCGTAATAAACCCAGCACTCGACTTCCATCACGCGAACGGCCAAGGCGCGAAAATCCGTCGAGCACCGGGAGATAGGCCTCTCCCGCGCCATAATGTTCCAGACATTGGCCTCGTGCTACGAGTATTTCCGGAATCTGAGCGGCCTGTTCCAGAAAAGCTTGCACAACGGTGGTCTTCCCGATTCCTGGTTCCCCAGTAATAAAGATGGACTGGCGTTCGCCGGCAAGAGCCCGTTCCAGCCAGCCTCTCATCTTGGCCAACTCGGCCTCGCGGCCCAGAACTTGGTTCGCGGTTGCTGATGAGCTGAGTGCGCCGGCACTAGGCGCCGGCTGTGAAAGGACGGCTTGTACTGCCACTCTGGGATTTTTGATCGATGCCTCGCCGAGCTTCGCAATGAAGCGGTAGCCGCGGCGATGCGCCGTCTCAATATAGGCAGGTGATCCAGCGTCGTCGTTCAGCGCCTCTCGCAGTTGACGGACATTGTCCTTGAGAACGGCATCACCCACGAAGGTGCCTGGCCAAACCGTATCCAGCACCTGCTGCTTGGTAACCAGCAGCCCGGGATGCTCAACTAACAGTTTCAGGACGGCAAATGCTTTCGGGCGCAGAGATATCGCACGTGCGCCCTGCCATAGGCACTCGTTGGTGAGGTCTAGCCGAAATCGTCCGAATGCGATTTCTCTCGCGTCTTGCATAGAGAAAATCGGTTGCGCCGCAAGTCGCCTGATTTGATGATCTTGCACCCTTCGCAGCTGCAACCAATCTTACTCCTCGTCCAGTCAAGGAATCGGCGCTGGCGCGCCTGCCACCAAAACATCACCTGAAAGTGACTACTTCGTTATGACTCCTAACACGAGCGCGCCTATCCTCGGGCGTGATGAAGGGTTTGCCAAGCACCAGCGCATTCGTTGTCCAGTTTCGAGATGCTGACGAGACCCGTGAAGACCGGCCCGGCCGCGTCGAGCATGTGGCATCAGGGCGCACAACAACGTTCCAGTCTCTCGAGGAGTTGCCGCAGGTCTTGCTCACGTTGTTGAGAAGCGTCGGTTCAGATGAAGGGGATCGAGCCAAGTGAACGAACTGGGGGCATTGCACTCAATCGAGACCCGACCGCCTAGTAGTCGGCTGGCAGCAGTTCACTCTTCAACATTCAAGCCAGTGAGACTATCGCAGGAGCGGATCGTCCCAAGGTTGTGGAGTCATCCGCAAGTTCACCACCAAAACATCACACCAAAGTGACTACTACGTTATGACTGGTGCAACGACTGCGGCTAGGCTCGGATCGTGAAAGATTGCAACACGCAAGCGCCTTGTAAACGCATTGTTGACAGAGCGATGACAGAGTTTTTACGAGAGCAGGGTGCTCACGATCATCGAATTCGCAGGGGTGGCGAAACCTGTTCGATTCGAAATTCTCAAAAGCAGGCTTCGTTTCCTTACCTGGCGGTTTTGGCCATTACTACCCAAGACTCTGATCCGAAACAGCAGAATGCCGAACTCATCTAGAACGACGCGGTATTCGTCTTTGTCGCTGAAAGACGTCGTGTGTCTCTGCGCCGAATCTGGTGATGGCGAGGTTTGGGAGGAGTTCGTTTCGCGGGTCGGAAGGCCCATTAGCCTCACCATAATGCGCACCGCCTCGCGGTGGGGCGAGCCTTCTCGCTCGCTAGTAGAGGATCTGGTTCAGGCAACCTATCTCAAACTTTGGGAGGGCGGCTGCCGCCTCCTGCGGGACTTTGCTATCCAAAGGCCTGAAGCCATTTTGGGATATCTGAAGAAGACCGCCGCCAACGCCGCGCACGACTATTTCAAGCATGGCCACAGTCAATCATCCGGTGGTGACGAGCCTCATGTTTCCACCAGCGATGTTGACCCTGCGGCGGGAAATGAGGCTCATGGCAGCCAAGACAAAATTGCTTTTGGAATCTTCTTGAATGAGATCGACGAATATCTGAGGCGTTGCTTGACCGGGCCCGACCAGGAGCGCGACCGCACGATTTTCTGGCTATATTTCCGGCAAGGAATGAGCACCAAGGAGATTTCCTCCCTGCCCACAATCGGCCTAGGCGCTAAAGGAGTTGGGAGCGTGATCGAGCGGCTAAAACAAAGCGTTCGGGAGCAGCTACTTAGCTCACCTTCGGATTCCGAAGGTGGCGAGGAGATAGACTCAAAAGCAAATTCCCTCGCGAACTCGTATTAGTAGTCAGGGGTATCGGGATTTGGGACGTCCGTTCGATAAACATATTGATGAAAATGAGCTCAATGCTCTTGTGCCCTGGCGCTCCGAGAGCCGGGAGGATTCGCCTGGGTCCTCTCCGGACGGGGTTCGCGAGGCCGAGCGTCACGTTCGTGCGTGCGCGGATTGCAGCAGTAAGGTGTCGAAATATCGGCTGCTAGTGAACCCAGTCTCAAGAGCGGCGATTTCGAGAGCCGCAACGCCGAGGGCCGAGTGTCCTAACGACGAAGATGTCGACTGGGATGAAATAGCCGCCGGACTGTGGCCGGAATTGAAGGCAAGGCAGCTGATCATGCATGCCGGGCTCTGCGATCATTGCGGGCCCAGGCTTCGCACGGCTGCGGCTCTCCATGCCGAGGCGACTCCTCAAGAAGAGAAACTGCTGGCGCAATTGAAGGCTCCATCGCAGCCTGGTCTCGTTCCACGACGTGTGTGGTTTCTGTCCACGCCCTGGCAGTTCATGAGGTGGTTGGTTCCAGCCGCGGCGCTGATGTTTATTGTCGGAGTATTAGCCACGAGACCGCCATCATCGCCGGTCCCACTCTCTGGGCCAAAGCTAGCGGAATTTGCGGTCACAGCTTACAAGCAACAGGCGCAGGGTAGTCTTGCGCTCGACATTCGCTCGGACTCGCAGCAGACGCTGAACGACTGGTTCAAAACGAAGTCACCCTTTTCAATGGCATTGCCGGCGTCCCCTGCTGCTCCTGGCGAAGAGCGTCCGTACCATCTGGAGGGCGCGCGGTTTGTTCAAATCGGCAAGAAGAGCGCCGCCTATATCGCTTACCGGATGCAGTCTGGCCCTGTGGGCTTGATCGTGACGCCCGATTCGGTGGCCGTAGCTTCTGGAGGAATCGAAGTCGATTTTAAGAAGCTGAGTTTCCATTACGGTATGGTTCAGGGTTTCAAGGTCGTCACCTGGTCGGCACATGGGCTGACTTACGCGCTAGTCTCTCAAGAGGGAAACAACACGCAGCAATCCTGCATGGTTTGCCATTCCGCCATGCGAGACCGCGATCTAAGTCAGACGCCGACTCCCCTAAACGCGGAGAGAACCATAGCTCGGCTCTTCTCAAATTAACTACTCTTGCAGTTTGAAGAATGCCTGCTCACCGTCTCGGCTGCATGCCCTTAACTGCGGAAGGAGCAGACGCTGCCGATCTCACGCCGCGCACAACTTAGTCGCCAAAAGCAAACCGTTCAGAGATCTCGTTAAGTCTAGTGACGGCGATTACGCTTCTCGCGGCGTATCTAGCCGAACAATCTCAATACAGCAGGAGAATTTCACCGTGCACGCAAAAGGGTTTCGTGTAGTTTCCGCTCTCATGTCCTTCGCCGTTGCTTTATCAACTACTTGTATGGCTCAGAGCCAAGGGTTGACGAATCCCAACGCGCCCGCCGTAGCACAAAGCAGGTTTCCGCAGGGCAGAGTGATGGCCCCTGGTTCCAGCATTGCCCGTGCCGGCGACACGGGGGTGCGTGCACACACTCACTTGCAGGTCTTCGTACCCGAGCAGACGGTGGTGCCGTTCGCTGGACCTCCCTTTGCCGGTCTGGGCTTTGAGACCCCGGCGTCGCTGGCGTGTGTGTACTCGCTCGCGCCCAGGACAAATTCATGCAATCCGAACCTGGTCTTCGCGAATCCCACCGGAGGATTTGGGGCCATAGCACTGGTTGATGCTTTTCATTACCCCACCGCGTTGACGGACTTGCAGACTTTCTCCACTCAGTTTGGCTTGAAGGCCCCCAATCTGACAGTGGTTTTTGCAAGTGGTGTGAAACCGGTGCAGGATCCCAGCGGAGGCTGGGAACTGGAAGCAGCACTCGATCTGGAATGGGCCCATGCCATGGCGCCCGATGCCAGACTGTTTCTGGTAGAAGCCAGGTCAAACAGCTTCAGTGATCTTCTGGCCGCCGAGAGAGTTGCCGGCAATCTAGTGGCGAGTGCCGGAGGCGGCGAAGTTTCTAACAGCTGGGGTGGCGCCGAATTCTCCGGCGAAACATCATTCGACTCGAATTTCACAACTGCCGGCGTAGTTTATTTCGCATCGTCTGGAGATCAGCCGGGCGTGCAGTATCCGGCAGCATCTCCTAACGTGGTGGCTGCAGGCGGCACGACTACGGCCCGCAATCCTTTCAACGCAAACTTTTTGTCCGAGCGATCCTGGGAGCTGGCAGGCAGTGGTTTCAGCGCTTTTGAAGCACGCCCTGTCTATCAAGACATCATCCAGTCGATCGTGGGAACTCGGCGCGGAGTTCCAGACTTGTCGTTCGATTCCAATCCGGTTACCGGCGCCTGGGTGCGCGACACCACGCCGGTGCAGGGCGCAGGCAGCGGGTGGTTCATCGTGGGAGGGACCAGTCTCGCTTCGCCCGCGCTGGCAGGAATTGTGAACGCAGCGGGAAACAGGCTCGGCTCCAGCCACGCGGAATTGAACCTCATCTACAACAATCTGGCGATTACCACGGATTTCAACGACATCAGCAACGGCGTTTGCGGCCCCACCGCTGGATTCTCGACCAGGTTAGGGTGGGATCTCTGCACGGGAATCGGGAGCGTTAAGGGCAAGATCGGAAAATAACGAAAAGATCGGGCCGCACGTTCTATTCACGGGGACTGTGATACCCGGGACGTGCGGCCTCGAATTTTCAGGAAAAGTGATAAGTCAAAAACAACCCGAGGTCGGGGCGGATCGGAGAACAAATTTATGTGGATGAGATTATGTGCCCTGTGTAAAAAGCTAATGGTGAAAACCCACCTGAGCCATTCGGTACGCTGCCAGTGTGGTTGGGAATGGTAGCCGGTTCTCGCAGCGATGCAGACAGTCAGGAACGAATGACCCCGTCATCCATCTATAGCTCTGGCCCCTGAAAAGCAAACGTTCACGGGTTCTCGTTAAGTCTAGTGAGGACGATGACGATCCGAGTAACACCAGAAGAACAGTCACACTAACAATCTCTCACGGTCAGACCCCTTAAATGCAAGTGCAGAAAATAGGGCGACAGCCTTCGAGCCAGTAGTGTGTCTCAGAACAGCCTGAACCGTCCCTGAGTTTTAAAACTAACCCACAGAACTGGAGCACACAAATATGAACCTTGGCCAACAAACAGAAACAATTACGCGAGTCCGGAAAGTATTGACTTGTGCACCTATGATGGTTTCGATCCTCCTGATTGCTCAACTCGCGACAGCCGCAACCTTCTCCTTCACTCCTGGCGATCCCGATGGAAAGGTCGGCGCGTTGTCCCGCCGTGCCAGTCCCGGGAAAATTGAAACTGAAACCGCCGATGATTTCGTTTTACAACAGACGACAATCATTAATAAGGCGACCATTAAAGGATTACTTCCCGCCGACACGGACGTGACGAAGATTAATGACGTTGAGGTGGAGATTTATCATGTCTTCCCGTTCGACTCTGCTCCCGCTTCCGGCCATGTGCCGTCGCGCACCAATTCGCCCTCAGATGTAGAAATCGGCACCGCGACACGAGACGCGAGCGCGGGAACGCTCAAATTCTCGGCAACTGTGGAGAGCGCGAGCTTTTCCGTTGACCACACCGTAGTAAACGGCATTACGGTCAAAGCCGGCGAGCCTGGAACGACCGGAGAGGAAGTCGAGATTACTATTACGTTTACATCTCCGATCATTCTGCCGGCCGGTAACTACTTCTTCCGCCCCGAAGTCTTGGTGACAGGTGCCGATTTCCTGTACTTGTCCTCGCCAAGACCGATTGTGTCTCCGGGTAATGCGTTCCTGGGGGATCGGCAGGCTTGGATTCGCAATTCAAACCTGGCTCCGGATTGGCTGCGTATCGGTACAGACATTATTGTCGATGGAGACACCTTCAATATGGCGTTCTCTCTCAATGGTGAGACTGTTCCCAACGCTGGAACACCAAAGACCGCAAACTGTAATGGCAAGACTATCTCTGCGCTGTCTGAGCAGTTTGGCACTCTTGATGATGCTGTCTCGGTTCTCGGATTCTCGAGTGTGACCGCGTTGCAAGATGGCGTCACTTTGTTTTGCGGGCGATAGCTTCAGCTCCCACGGGCTTAAACAGAGTATGGAGAGCAAGCAAGTCGAGTAGTGCGGTGCCCGGTCCGCAAGGACTGGGCATTTTTCTGGCCCATTGTTTCTACCAAAAGCAAACCCTCCCAGGATCTCGTTATGTCTAGTGAGGCCGATTACGCCTTCCGAATAACTGATTAACAGAACGGACACTATACAAGTTTGTCATCTGTAAGGCTCTTTTAATCCGCATGCAGAAATGCAGCGAACAGCCTTCGAGCTAGTTGTGTGTCTCGAACCGCAACCGTACTAACACAGAGAAATGGAGAACAAATAGATGAGCTACAAGTTCAATCAGCAAACAACAAAGACTGCTCGAGTTCGGGGCCTGTTCGGAACCGCTCTCTTGCTCGCATGTGCATTCGGCACAGTCACCCTTGCCGGCGCGCAAGTCACGCCTCCACCAACTCCTGACACGATTGCCGTACCGGCGGGAAACTCTGCATATTTGGTCGGCCACGCCTATGGCAGCCAAGGCTATACTTGCCTGCCGACGAGCACTGGTGGCACTGCCTGGAACCCCACCGCCCGCCCCGAAGCCACCCTCTTCGTGGATTTCTTCGGACATCAGGTCCAGATCATCACGCACTTCCAAAGCATCAATGAAAACCCCAAACCAGGCGTCACGCCCCCACTCAGTGGGAACGCGACCTGGCAGAGTTCTTTCGATAGCAGCCGAGTGTGGGCGGTAAAGGTAAAGAACGGAATCGACGCCGGCTCCGACCCCGCGAGCTGCCCGCATACCGGATCGATTCAATGCCTCTTGTTGCAGTCAGTCGGGAACAAGAAGGGACCCACTGGCGGCAACCTCCTTGCCAACACCACCTTTATCCAACGCCTGAACACCAACGGCGGGGCGGTTCCTACCTCCGTCTGCACCGTGGGTCAGACTCAGCTCGTGCCCTATACGGCCGACTACTTCTTCTTTCGCGCGGACAACTAAGCATTTCCTGTCCCGCAGGTTCTGGTTGCGCACGCGAAGTCACAGTGCTGACGCTCTTCGCGTGCGTACCCGGTGATCTTGGAATTTATTTGGGATTTTCTTGTGAGTAGTTAAGGACGGCTTGGACTCGTAGCGCATAAGTTGCATGTGGGCCGGAAACATCTGATCCGAAGTGCCAGGTTAAAGGTCGGACATGACGGATCAACGTTACGAACATTCGAAATCAAAAAGGAGAATTTGCGATGAATCGATCTGAGTACCAGGTAAAGGAAAAGACTCTAGCTTCACGAGTATTTCTCTTCAGCAATTTGCAACGCGCCATTGTGGCGGTTGCTCTACTGGTTTTCGTTTCCGCTTCTGCGATGGCCCAGTACCCAGGCGGTGGCGGCGGAACAGGCACGTATCCGGGAGGCACCCGTCCGAGCTACGGCTCAAAAGGCGCAGTCATCGGCGGGGTCGTAGCCGGTGCTGCCGTCGGTGCCGGCTTACTTTACTGGAAACTTCACAATCGGACCAAGCTGCAAGGATGCGTGGCGGATGGTGGAGACAAGCTTGTCAGTGAGAAGGACAACCACACTTACAACCTTACTAATAAGCACAATAAGTCGCTGAAACCCGGAGAGCGCGTGGAACTACTGGGTAAGAAGGCCAAGGACACGTCGGGTGAGCCAACGTTCGAGGTCTTCAAGATGAGCAAGGACCTTGGCCAGTGCACGACCACAACAGCAGATCAGCGGTAATGCAGCCACGCCACTGAGTCGGCGCGGGCGCAAGTCAATGAAGGGGAGCTATGACACTAGAAATCATTTGGCGGAATCCAGCAGCGCTGCCGGAAACCAAACGGCAGATCGAGCAAATAGTGACAGATGACTACGGCGCAGTTTACGCGGTCCGTCGCGCAGATGAGACCACGGTATTTGAATTGATCCTGCGCGGCGCCGCTTAAACGGCTCGGATCCCTGAAACAATTCGCAGAAGTCTGGAGGACACGGTCCCATGGCAACGAAAACTTTGACAGTTCTTGACGACAAAGCACTGAGAATTCCAATCGCGGAACTTGCGCCGGGTATGCCTCTGTCCGAATGGGAATTTTCGCGCTCAAGCAACGACTCCTCAGCAAGGCCGGAACGCGTCACCGAGTTCGTGCCGGATAACTATCGGATCGCGCTTGTCTCTTTTCAAAGTGTCCAAGATCGCATAGGCGGAAATCCGTCACAGGCTGGCAGGATGGACCGACTTTTCCTTCTGCCGCTTACCTGGAAAGAATTCGTGAGGCGAGTGCGCGGCGGACCAAGCCAAACAAGTTCATTGGAAGAAAAGAAAATTGTGCGGTTCGGCCGAATCAGCATTGATTTGTGGGCAATGGAGGTACGGCGATCGGACCGTCCAGTGGGCCTGACTGCAATGGAATTTAAGGTCCTTGAGTTTTTCGTGTCGAATCCCAACCGGGTAATCTCGCGGGACCAACTACTAAATGAAGTATGGGGTTACGACAACTATCCCAGCACCCGGACGGTTGACAACCATGTTCTGAAGATCCCGTTCACTTCCGAACGGTGCACGGGATTGGTTACAAATTCATTCCCTGAAGTGAGCTGATGTTCGAACAAATTGTGAGGTGTCTATGGAATTGACAATGACTGAAAATACGAAATTCGCGACCGGGTACACCTTCGACCGAGACCTGGCACTGGTGCACGCCTGCAACAGCGGAGATGCTGCCGCGTTCGAAGAGCTTGTAAAGCGATACGACAGCAAACTTTTTCGCATTGCTCAACACATCACCCACAATCGTGAGGACGCGCAGGACGCTGTTCAGGATGCGTTTCTCAAGGTTTTTAGAAAGTTGAGTCAATTCCGCGAGAATTCGCAATTCTTGACTTGGCTGATTCGGATCACCGTCAATGAGTCGCTTATGAAGTTGCGAAAGCAGCGCTCCAGCAGAGAAGTGTCCATGGACGAGGATTTTCAGAGCGAAGGCGGCACTGCCCCGTACGAAGTAGCGGATTGGGCACCCAACCCTGAACAACTATACCGGGGATCTGAACTGCGAAACATTTTGAGAAGCGAATTGCAGGAGTTGCAACCGGCCTTAAGAGTCGTCTTCGTGCTCCGTGACGTGGAAGGACTTTCGACTGAGGAGACTGCGGAAGTGCTTGAGTTAACCCCCGTCGCAGTGAAGGCGCGGTTGTGGCGCGCTCGCCTTCGGTTGCGCGAACGGCTGAGTAAGTACTTCGGCGCCGCGGTGACCAATAGCTGAATATTCCTTTCTGCTGCTGAAAAGCGCAGAAGGCGGGAGGGTCCAGGGGAGGGACCTTTTCCCGCTCTTAGGAAATGAAATTTTCGCAAACCACTGTAGACAACAACCAACAATCAAGAAACACATAATAAGGAGAAACAATGAAAAACACCGTACTAGCAGTAGCCCTGGCTGTGGTCGCCGGTTTTACCGGCATGGCGCCGCGCGCGAGCGCGGCGACCGGCGACAGCGTCACCTTTTTCTTGAAAGTGTCGGCCGGCGCCTCAACCTGCCTTCCGACCGCATCCGGCCGTGTAACTATCAGCGACTTGGGTCCGGTCCAGAACATGCATGTCGAGGTGTTCAACCTGCCTGCAAAAACAGAGTTCGCAACCTTCCTTCTCCAGGTTCCGAAGAGTCCATTCGGCTTGGCCTGGTATCAGGGAGATATTGTCACCAACGCCGAGGGCAAGGGTGTCGGTGACTTCGTCGGCATTTTCAGCAAGGAAACCTTCATTCAGGCACCGGGCGTTGCTCCCGCACCCGTGGTCTTCCCCGACAACGCGTCCAGCAATCCGGCTACTCGTCCGGTCCAGATTTATCACATGGGAATCTGGTTCGCCGATTCGACGGAAGCAGGTAACGCTAACTGCCCGAGTACGGCGACCAACTTTGATGGCGACCACCAGGCCGGCATTCAGGTGCTGAATACCAGTAATTTTCCGAATAGCCACGGACCACTGCTCAATCTTCAGTAGTCGGCGGCAACCAACATTGAAATCGCACGTCTAGCGAGGTGGGAAGACTCGGGGAACCCACCTCGCATTTCAGCACGAAAGGAAGCCAGCAACAATCGAACTGGAGTGTTCTTCAAAAATCGGTAAGTCGACGCGTGCTGGGTCCAATTCTGCAGAGTTGACGCTACTTCAACGCGTGCGGATCGGTGAGCCTGAGCTCTTCTATGAACTGGTGCGTCCATATGAGCGCGCTGTTTTCCTCGCCTCTCTAGTCTTTGGTGAAGAATGACGTGGAGGCCGAAGACGTCGCACAGCAAGCGATCTTGAAAGCCTTCAAGAATCTTTCCCGCTTCCGCCACGAAGGCTAAATTCGGCACCTGGCTGATCCAAGATCGCGATCAATGAGGCGAAGAGGTCTCTGCGGAAGGATCTCCGCCACCTCTATGACTCGATCGAAGCAGGACAAGTGGCTGACGATGGCGATTACATCCCCGAAGACTTCGCCGACCGGCGCAGAATACCCTCAGAGGCAATAGAGCAAAAAGAGCTTCGCGAAGTGCTCACCACATCGCTGAATTCGCTTTCCGAAGAGTATCGTACGGTGCTGGTGCTGCGAGATGTGCAACACCTCAGCATCGCTGAAACTGCGCAAGTCCTCGGCATTACCGA
>WNGJ01001383.1_pt1 | contig 23819 bp, 21 predicted proteins | sample 5400611 | NCBI WGS metagenome assembly WNGJ01 (sample SAMN13153375, study PRJNA577476) | soil metagenome | isolation source: 40 cm soil or saprolite under Garry oak tree replicate 1 | place: USA:California | collected 2016-06-15
CACCCGCCGGCCCGTGGAACCGGCCGCACCCGGCACGACACGCCGGCTCTCAGCATGCCCGCACCCAGGAACTACCCACCGTAACCAGAACCGGGAACCCCCCACAAACGCCCAAATGCCTAAAGCCCATGGCATTGGGTACAGGCGGGCCGCACGGCCGTCAGACGGGACATGGAGGTCACGAACCGCGCTCAGCTCGGGCCCCTTGGCTCTAGCCGCTGCCCGCTCTGCGGCCGCCACCCGCAGGGCTGCCGCTCCGGTTTCGGCCGCGGAGGGGATCTGCCGTGCATTGAAGTCATCCAGGAAAGCAGTGAGCTCGTCGTCCGCGAGGCGAGGCGTCATGGCCCGATGGTAGCCCTTCAATCCGTCGCTCGTACTCGCAGCCCGAAGCCTCCAGACGGAATCGGTCAGCCTGATCGGGGGCGCCGTTGGGTGGTTTTACTGAATGGCGGCTTCCTTCTGCTGGGGCGGGTTGATCCGTGAGCCGTCCGGGATGGCGGGGGCTTTTCGAAGTTAACCGGCGCCGGGTTGCCGTCCGGTTACGGTAACTGACGTCATCGTCTCGGTGTCACGGCCCGAGATCGGCGGGCGGTCCGGGTGCAGGCGATCTGGACCCGGCGGCGCTGGTTCGCGGGGTTGCGGAAGGAACAGGCCATGCGGGCTTCCAGTTTCGCGAGCCTGTTCAGAGCCTCGGACCTGGCATTCGTCACCCCGGTCAGGATCGCCGCGACGATCTCGTCTTCCCATTTCGATATCGTCCTGACCAGCGTGAGCAGCTCTGGGACGTCGTCGTTCTGGGCGCACCAGTCATAGAAACAGGCGAGCCTGCCGCGGACGTCGCGCTCGCACGGCGTGGATCCGGTGATGCGGGCGCGCAGGTTCAGCACGTCGCGGAGCTTTTCCTTGCCGATCCAGGCCGCGGCGATCTCCTGGCCGTGCCGGTCAGCGCTCAGGGTGTCCAGGACGGTGGCGAACTGCTCCGGCCGCAGGCGCTCCAGGTTGCGCACCAGCAGGCCCTTGACCCCGTACTCGGCATCGCCGGAGCGGCCGCGCCGCCCGTACTTCTCCCCACCGCCCGCCGGCGCACGTCCCCGGTCATCTTGACGGCGAGCTGCACGACATGGAACAGGTCAACGACCAGCTGCGCGTGCGGCAGCGCCCGGCGCACCGCCGAGGCGTAGATGGAGCACATGTCGATGGCCACCACCTGGACGGCGTCGCGCCAGGCCGGCGGTGCCCCGGCCAGCCAGTACGCCGCGTCATCAGCGGTGCGGCCCTCCACCTGCCCTAATAGCCCCTGGTCCCCGGACAGGTCAAAGAAACAGGTATGCCAGCGGTCGGCCAGCAGAACATACTCGCCGGTTACCGCATCGGCCCGCCACCGGGACCGGTCACGCCGGTGCTCATCGATCCCCAGGTGTGCCACCGGCGCGGCCGGCTGCTCCAGCAGCGGATCCGCGCTCGCGGCGAATGCCTGATGCGTCACCGGCCATGACAGCCCGCACTCGCGCGCCGCCAGCGCCACCGTCCGCCCGCCCTCGGCGACCAGCCGTCCCGCGTGATCACGCAACCGCTCCGTCACCCGGCATCGCGGCAGGACGGCCGGCAGCACCGCACGGCAGCCAACAGGAGCCGACACCATTCGAGTTGCCAGCCAGAGGGCCAGCGGGTCCTGGCGGAAGATCGCCAGGTGATCAGCGCGCCATTCTATGTGGCCTGGATCACGTCCGCCAGGCTCTTGGTGTCGCATGGCCTGAGCTCTCATGCTCGATAGCGGCATCGAGCAACTGACGGATCTGCCGCCGGGCGATGTGGGCGTGGTCATTGCTGGCCCACGCGCTGGGCGAGCCGTTGAAGGAGCTCAGCTTCGTAGCTGTCGTCGACGTGGTCGATGTTCCATTGACCTGTGTCGCCAATCTCGGGCCTTATGGCGTAGTGGCCGAGCCAGTTGGCGCTGGGTGGGTTAATCCCGCAGGTGAGACAAGACGGCAAGGCGATGCTGACGCGCCCGATGTAGCCGCCAATTCGGTCGTGGCGGTCCTATGGACCTGCACGGGGCTCGCGGCGGTAATCACCATCGAGCCGAATGGGTTGTGCGGCTGCAGGGTTGCGTCACGATCGTGGTGCTCGCGGCCGCGCGCAGCCGTTCAGCTGCCATTGTTGCGGCTTCGGCGCGGGCGGTGCCGGGCACTTCGCGCGCGGGTTCCCGTGGTACTGGCACGGCAACTGCCGCATTGCTGCCTGTTAACTGCCTGGTCCTGCGTGCTAGATCGCGCCTACCTTATGGGTGCACGCTGTTGTCTATGCGGCTGACTCAGGATTCGCTCCAGTCGGCCCTCCGCGAGGTCGGCCGTTGCGGCGTCTGTCCGCAAGCGCGACTTTGGCTTGGGCCCGGCGGCAGGTCCCAGCCTTAAGCCAGGAGGAGACATCCAACCGCTCGCGGCATTCGAGCCGGTAAATATCTGTCAGACCGACTGGTCGTGCGCCTTGGACCGGTCTAACTCCCCGGAGGGCACGCCGGGACCGGCCATGAGCCGGCAGCTAGCAGGAGCAGCGCCGCGCGCCGCTACCTACCCCGCAGGCCTTTGACATCGGAGGAGCATGACGATGCGGTTCATGACGACAGGTAGATCATCCTCGCGTCGCAAGGTCCTCTCCGCGTGTTTGGCGGGGTTGGTTGCGGTAGCCGGGCTCGGGCTCGCCCCGTACGCCGCCGGCGCGACGTCGGGGATCCAGCCGGTGCGGCAGTGCGCCGAACTGGTCGGGGACTACGCCATCGGGGGGGCGGCGGCACATGTCACGTCGGCGACGGGCCCCGTCGGCGCCGCGCCGGCGTACTGCGATGTGCGTGGGCAGGTTGATCCCGCCGTGCAATTCCAGCTGAAGCTGCCGACAACCACATACACGGGGCGTTATGTGCAGTACGGCTGCCAGGGCCTGTGCGGGGATCTAAGCCCGGCGCCGTTCCCTGCCTGTGCCGGGCCGGACGGCGGGGATTCCGCGGTCGCGGTCACCGACGACGGCCACATGGGGCAGAGCGACAACCCGTTCACCCGGATCATGGACGGCAGATGGGCGGCGAACAACCAGGCGGCGCGCAACGACTTCTTCTACCGGGCGCCGCATGTGCTGTCGGTGGCGGCCAAACGGATTATCGCGGCCTACTACGGGTCGCCGCCGCGCCGCTCGTACTTCAACGGCTGCTCCACCGGTGGCCGGGAGGGGCTGCTGCTGGCTCAGCGTTATCCGTACGACTTCGACGGCATCATCGCCGGCGATCCGGCCAACATCATGGGACCCGTGCTGGGCCTCTACTTCACCTGGCTGGCCAAGACGAACACAGATCACAACGGCGCGCCGATCCTCACCATCGCAAAGCTGCCCGCCCTGCACGATGCGGCGCTGGCGGCCTGCGACCGGCTGGACGGGCTGGTCGACGGTCAGATCGACGACCCGCCAGGCTGCCATTTCGACCCGGTGACCATCCAGTGCCCGGCCGGGACGGATCAGCCGGGCTGCCTGACCCCGGCCCAGGTCACGTCGGCCCGCAGGCTCTACCACGGGCCGACGGACGCGCACGGCCGCCGGCTCTACCCCGGCTGGGAGCCGCGAGGCTCCGAGCTCGCCTGGGACGGCTCGATCATCCCCGACCCGGTGTTCGGCTCCATCGCTCTCCTGCCTGACAACTACCTGCGCTACGTGGGCTATCCGATCGGCACTCCCCATTCTTCGCTGGCCGACTTCGAGTTCACCGTCGATGAGCTCAACCGCCTCACTCCCGAGGGCGTGAAAGGCAACGCAATGAGCCTGGACCTCAGCGCATTCCGCCGGGCCGGCGGCAAGCTCATCATCTGGCACGGCTGGGCCGACCAGTCGATCCCGCCGGCCGGCACGCTCGACTACTACCAGCGGCTCTGGCAGCACAACCGCGGCCTGCGCGAAACGCAGGACTGGGCGCGGCTGTTCATGGTCCCCACCGTGTACCACTGCGCATTCGGCGGCGGGTACCGGCTGACCGAGTTCGACCCGTTCCGCGCGCTCGTCAGCTGGGTCGAGCACGGCAAGGCACCCAGCCGGATCATTGCCCGCCAGCGCGACAGCCAGAACAACATCATCCGGTCCCGGCCGGTGTTCCCCTACCCCCAGCGGGCCAAATACGACGGCACGGGCAGCATCGACGACGCGAGCAACTTCGTCCCCACCCAGCCGCCGACTCCACCGCACGACATCATCCGCTGGGCAGGCAGCAACCTTTACGCGATGCCCGGACCCGTCGCGCCCTAACATGTTCGCGCTGCCGCCGCCTTAGCCGGCACCGTACCCTCGGCGGCCCGGCTACCCCCCGGCCGGGCCGCCGGGTTCCGGGCCCTGTCAGCTGACCGTCCGAGAGGCACGAATCATGATCGTCAAGCTCTATTTCGGCCGCAGTCTGGGCAGCGCGTCCGGCGCTGGCATGTCGCGGCAGCCTCACTAGGCCGGATGACCGCGGCGGCGGCGCGGTGCCACTGCTGGCGGGCATGACACCGGTGCCCGGCGGCGAGGCCCGGCTGGGCCGGCCAGGCCGCTGCCGGTGCCCCCGACGCGGCTGGTGCCGGTGCACCCGGTCCGCGGGCACAAGGTAAGGTCCCGGTGATGCACCGGCGGCGCGGCCGGCGGTGTCGTGGCCTGCGGTGGGCGCCGCCACGGTCGCGGTGACCGGCGCGCGGCCGGGTGCGGCACCTCGTGCTGCGAAGGTGGCCCTAGCGGCGGGGCAGTCGGCTGTGTCGGTACGGGCGGGGACGCTGCCGTTGTGGTCGGCCCGGCACCGCAGGGTTGCCGGGCGCGGGGGGAGCGGTGCCTGCGCGGGTGCGGGTGACGGTGGCACCGCAGCGGGCCACGGCAGTTGCCGGGTCAGGGGTGTGATCTTCACGCTGCGCCGGGCTGATGCGCTGGCGGCGGCGGGCCGGGTGCACGCGAGCCTGAGCTACTCGTCGTTCGAGGCCGCCCATGGCGGTGACGACGCCGCCCGGCTGCATTGGTGCTGCTGCCCGCTGCGCGCTCACCACACCGCAGGTCGCGGCGTGCCGGGCGCAGACGCCGCTGGCCTCAGCCGATAACGCGCGCACGGCCCGGCTGGGCGCGGACGTGACGCTGCCCGGCGTTTCCCCTGGCACGGTCGGGGCGGGCCCGGCCAGGGCATCCCGGAAGGTGCCCGCATTCGCGGGCGGGGCGGATGTGCCTGGGCCGTCTGTGCGGCGGGCACGCTGGTGGTTGCTGCGACGGCGGCTCCGTCGGGTCGAGCGGTGATTTCAGTGCGACTCCGCTGTCGGAGGCGGGTTCGTGGAGCGCGCCTATCAGCCGTGCTCGGACAACCCGGCCGGGCCGACCAGGAGGGGTGATCTGTGCTGGCCCCGGTATGACCAGGTGCCGTTGTCGCTCGGCGGGCAGCAGACCAGACTGGTGCAGGACTCGGTGACAGAGACGTGGCGGGCGCAGGGGCGATCAGGGCGCGGGTGTCGTATGAGCCCGGCGCCGCCGACACGCATGCCGGGGACTCCTGGGTGGTGACGACGACTGACGGGACCAGTTACTACTTCGGTGCCGTGCTGCCTGGTTATATGACCGGGGACACCCGGCCAACGCGAGGTGGACGGTGCCGGTGTTCGCGACGGCGTCGGGACAGCCCTGTTACGACCCCACGTTCGCCCACTCGTCCTGCCCGCAGGCGTCCGAGGTACTGGCCGCGGGAGTCGTACACGGCGTAGGTGAACGAGTAGCCTTCGCGGAACTCAAGTTCGTGCCAGACCAGATGGACGTAGTTGAAGTCGGCGCTGACCGGCTCTGCCGGCGCCACCGCCCGGGTCCGCTGGATGAGCTCGATGCTGGCGTTGATGCCCTGAACATCGTCGTGCAGGTCGGCGCGGCTGATCGCCCGGGCGCGGATGTCGTCGTATTCCAGCTCGGTGGGTGGCATCCACCCGGCCGGCAGGTCGAGGCTCTTGACCAGGCCGTGGTAGTTCATGACCGTCTCCTCATCGTCGGAGTCCGGGGGCTCGTTGCTGGCGCTCCGAGGATCCAGGCTGCCCCCGTTCCGTCCGTGGAGGCACTAGCCGGCGGCAACGCATGTGACCGCGACCACACGGCCCGAGCACGGCGCCTTGGCGGGCGTGGATCCGTTCCTTCAGGATCGCCGTGGCCAGCAGCACCGTTCCGGCAGGGTAAAGGGATGCCAGGATCCCGGCGACACTGAGGTTGCCGTGCCTGGTGGCCAGCAGGAACGCGCCGGTGGCAACCGTCTCGAGAGGGCCGGTGAGCAGGGCTAGCCTGCTCGCTCGGTCGCGCGCCCGCCATGGGGTCCGAATAGCGCCGCGACCGCGATCAGCACGGGGATGGAGATCGCCTGGCAGGTTGCCAAGGGCCACAAGCCGGCGCTGCAGGGTATCTGGCCCAGCGCCACGAACTAGATCCCGAATCCGAAGCCGACAGCTGCTCCGTCGCCGAGACCGGCGGGCAGAAAGAGAGACGGCTGCCTGATGCCTGTGGCCGGCTCGCCGCAGACAACGGCCTACTGCTGGCGGGGACTGTCGACACCAGCCAGATCCCCGGCAGTGCGGCGAGCACGCCAACGGCGACTATCCAGCTGGGGGCCCGCCGACCGCCAAGCCCCCCAGGACCGGTACCAGGGCCGTGCCGACGGCCGAGCCCGGGGCCACGACAACCCATCCGCCCGGACGCCAGGCCTCGGTAGGAAGAAGCCGCTGCCTATGGCGTTGCCCATACGGCGAGCATCGCCCACGCGAAGTGGTTCGTGTTCGGGTGGCCCGGGGGTCAGCTGGGTGTGGCAAACTCCGACGGCATGCCGGGCGTTGATCAGGTCTTGGGTCCAGGGCCAGCCAGCGCATAGGTGCAGCCAACATTTGTGTTAGCTGCGGGGCGGGCTGGGACCTGGAGCTGCCGGAATCGCAGCAGTGCGGATTTGCCGGTGAACTGCCGGTGGTTCTTCCTGGAGTTCGCCGTCTTGCCAGAGGACTCTGGAGCAACGGGCTGGATCCCTAGAATGCTCGTCCCTTCCCCCTTCGGCAGGAGGTGCCCGGATACGGGTGTTGCCCGGCGAGGAGCTGGATCAACAGAAGGGCAGGTTCGCACCGAATACGCGACCGTCGGTGAACAGGTTCGAGGAGGCACCGATGCCCAAGGTGATCTTCGATATAGGCTTGTCCCTGGATGGGTTCATGACCGCGTCGAACGTTCGCCCGGAAGAACCCATGGGCGATGGTGGCCAGCGACTGCATGAGTGGGCGTCGGCGGGCGGCCGCGACCGCGAGATCCTCGCCTAGGCCGTGAATGCTGCAGGAGCGTTCATCGCGGGCCGGCGTACCTACGACACCTCGGTGGCGTGGTGGGGAGCGGATGGGCCGTCCCAGTGATGGAGCGACCTCGACCCCGCCGACCCCCGACCGCCGACCCCCGAAGGACGACGACGCGACATGAACGCCCACGGCGGCGGCATGCCAGTCGAGAAGACCCCGCTGCCCGTGGTGAGCGGGGTGGGCGCCGGGCTCCTCCTGGCCCGTCGGAATGTATTGGAGCGTGTATGAGAATCGCAGATAGAGCAGTCCTGGTGACCGGGGCCAATCGCCGCATCGGGCAGGCGCTGGTCGAGGAAGTCTTGAGGAGAGGCGCGAAGCGGGTGTATGCCAGTACGCGCACGCCCTTGGCCCACTCGGATGGGCGCGTCACGCCCTTGACCCTGGACGTGACCAAGGCGGTGCAAACTCAGGCAGCTGTCGAGAGAATTTTGATATCTAGTTGCTAGGTATATGTGTTAGGAGGTCCGATGACGACCGAAGGATCCACCGGATATTCGCTAGGAGGTCCGACGACCCAAGGACCCACCGGATATCCGATCGGATACTGGCTCAAGCGGTTGGACCGTGCGATCGATGGCGCGCTGGAACCCACGCTCGCCGCCGAGGATCTCACGCGCCGGCACTGGCAGACGCTGAACTTTCTCCGCCAGGGGCCGAGCGACGCGGGTGCGCTGGCCGAGGCGCTGCGGCCCTTCTGGGATCAGGGTGCGATCACGCTGGATGAGGTCTTGAGCGACCTTGAGCGCCGGGCGCTGGTCATCAGCGACGGGGGCCGCTACGCGCTCACGGCCGCAGGGAAGGCCACCCGGGCCAAGATCGCCGAGCATGCTGACATCACCCGGCGCCGGCTGGTCGACGGCGTCGCCCGGGAGGAGTACCTCGCGACGATGGCGGTGCTGCAGCGCATGACCGCCAACCTGGAGGGCGCTTCTGCGGGCTGACCCGCCCGACGGCTTCGCATCGCCCGTGCCCGGTGCCGGGCACGGCGTCAGCGCTGTTGGCCCGGGGCCCCACGACCGGGGGGCGGGCCTCGACTTGAGCCGGTCGGCGTCGATCTGGCCCGCGATGAAGGTGCCGGCGGCGATGTCCCGCACGCGACCGCCCCGAGGATCACGACGACCAGCAGCGGTCATCTGCCCGATGGCCGGGTCGACAGCGTCGGGCCGGGCTGTAGCCGGTCGGATCCAAGCCCTGGACTACGATGCCGGCGACGCCCCAGTCGACCTCGTTGCCGAGATCCCAGTAGTTGACCCGGACACCGGTGGCCAGGAGCGGCCGGGCGGCCAGCGCCCCGTACTGCCGCAGCGCGCTCTCCATCTGCGCAAGGGTGAGCAAGGTCCGGGGCCCCGGCAGCCGGATGGACGGGTAGTCGCTGAAGTCGGGTGGGGGCTGGCGGCGGATGTCGGCGCTGACTTCTCCACCTGCACAGCTTCAGAACTCGACGCAGGTCCTGTGACCTACGATTTGGCCGGACGAGCTGGTTGCGCCGGGATCACGGCTCGTAGCTTTCCGTCTGCTCTACCTGATCGCGATCCGGGTATTCGGCTGGCTGGTGCTGCTCGGCCGCGGCCAGGCGTCCAAGGATGCGGAGATCATGGTGCTCCGGCATGAGGTCACGGTGCTCCGGCGACAGGTCGTCCGGCCCAAGCCGGACTGGGCCGACCGGGCGGTCCTGGCGGCGCTGGCCCGGACCTTGTTGGGCTCGAATATTCGATCGTGGCGCTGGCCTGCTTGTTCTCGTGGCGGCGGGCAGTCTGTCATGCAGCAATCTGGTATTCGTGCGTCAGGCCGCCGAGGACTTGTTTTCGGCGGATCTGGTACTCGGCGAGGTTGATCTCCGGCGGGCGGCAGTGTGCTTGCGCAGGTGCCAGCTGGTCAAGCGCACGATGAGGGTCGGGCGGTGTTGTAGTGCCGCAAGTACTCGGTCAGTACCTCGCGCAGGTGGTGCTCGCTGATGATCAGCAGCCGGTCGAGGACCCTCGCGGCGCAAGGTGCCGATCATCCTTTCGCAGATGGCATTTGCTCTGGGCGCCTGCGGCGGGCTGGCGAGAATCCTGACGCCCGCTGCTGTGAACACGGCATCGAAGGACTCGGTGAACTGGCCTGCCCGATCCCTGATCAGGAACCTGACTGACGCCGCGCGCTGGCCGAGGTCCATCAGGAAGTTGCGCACTGCTTGCGTTGTCCACGCGCCGTCGGGATGCATGGTGATGCCGGCCAGGTGGACCTGGCGGGTGTCATGCTCGATGACGATCAGCGCGTAGATGCGCCGCAGGAGAACGGTATCGACGTGCACGAAATCGGCCGCGATGATGCCGCGGGCCTGGGCCGTCAGGAACTGCTTCCAGGTCGGGCCGGCGCGGCGGGGCGCGGGATCGATCCCGGCGTCATGCAGGATCTGCCATACCGTGGAGGCGGCGATCTGGTGGCCTAGCCGGACGAGCTCGCCCTGCACGCGACGGTGCCCCCACGTGGGATTCTCGATTGCGATGCGGATCACGAGTTTCCGGATCGCGGCTGCCGTCGGCGGCCGTCCCGGGTTCCGTCGGCTTGTGTAGTCCCACTTGCGCGAGACCAGTCGCCGGTGCCAGGCGAGCAAGGTCGCCGGGGTCACCGCGAATACCTCGCCCCACCGGCGGCGGGCGATCAGCTTCGACAGGGCCGCGAGCCACAGCCAGTCGGCGGGTTGGTACCGGACCCGGCTGACCTGGCGGCGCAGCACTGCGTTCTCATGCCGGAGCACGAGAAGCTCGGCATCCTTGGACACCTCACGCCGCGCCAGCACCGCTAGGCAGCTGAGGAGGCAGCGCGCGAGCAGGTAGCCGACCGAGAAGATCACCCAGCGATGATCCCAGCTCAGCAGGCCGCCCAGGCCAGATCCAGTAACCGAGCACTCCAAGGCGCGATCGAGTAATCGAGCCCCACACGGTGGCGAGATGGCCTCGTTCCCTGTCCGCCGAAGGGCCGAAGCTCAGTCGTTTGGGTCCCCCTTTGGCTCCCCAGCGGCAGAAAGGGCGCAGGAATTCGTGTGCTGAGCTGCGCCCCGAGTAGGACTCGAACCTACGGCCTACTGCTTAGGAGGCATTCCCGAAAGGTGGCTTGCCGTCGCCGGATGTGGCCTGACGTGCCGTTCTGCTGCAACGATAATGGCTGGACGTGGCCTGGCGTGGCCGCGTGCCTGTGGTCGTTGGCTCCCAGTTTGGCTCCCAGGGATCTGGTTAGCAACGCTAATGTTCGAATGCTTGTATCTCGTGACGGCTATCGGGATAACGAGTCCTGCCCCCTGTATTTCCAGGTTGAGCGGGGTCGCTGCACCTGTGGCGCAGCAGCAGGCCGACTGGAATGCGGCCAGCAGGCACCGGGTACCCGGCGCAAGTTGATAGCCGTCGTCACCCGCTGAAGACGCAGAACCGTTGCTCTCCCAGGCTGACAGGACCACCGAACAGCCCGCGCGGCGTCATTATCCAGCTCGTCAGGTCGCGATACGGCGCGGGTAGTTCCGCTGGTGCTTGGTGCCAAGTTCCCGTACACGCTGGTAGTCGCGCTCGGCGAACACGGTCCGCCAGGGCTTGCGCATCCCCGTGATCACGGCGATCGCCGGCCGGGGAAGACCGCGCCTGGCCAGCTCCTTTCCGGTGCCGTTCTCCAGCAGGCAGAACAGCCGGAACTGCTCACGCCCGGGCCCGGTCAGGCGTATCTCGTACCAGCCGCCCATCGAGCCGTGCATGGCCTCCCGCTTGCCCCCGCCGGAGAACCGCGGAGGAGGCGCCGCGGCGACCGCGTCCAGCACCGCGGTGAACTGCGCGTCGATGGTGCCCGGGCAGCCGCCGGGGAACTCCAGCGCGGGCACCGTCTCATCGGGTGCCGGTAATAGATGACCGCCCACGGAAGCTGCTCGTCAGCGTCCCGGCCGGATGGTCCGCGCGGCTGGCGCCGGCCGCGTTCCCGGGGAGGCATGGAGCCGACCGTAGTCGGCCAGGGCTAACCGGTGGCCGCGACGCGCCGCTGGCCGCCAGGCTCCCGCGCCGCCTGCTGCGCTTGCGAGGTCCGGGGGACGACACGCAGTTCGGCACCCAGCGCATCGGCCAGCGCCACGATGAGCGGCAGTTCCGGCCGCACCTGACTGGCCGTGAACAGGCGGCGCACGCTGGAGGCGTTGCGATTGACCCGCCGTGCCAGCTCAGCCTTGGAAATGCCCAGGTCGACCCGGAGCGCGTCAAGCTGCCGGATCACCGCATCGGTCTGGGCGATCTCCCGCGCCGCCCGCTCATACGCCGCCCGGTACTCCGGGTCCTGCATCCGCCGCTCCCGGCGGCGCTCATGCACGCTCACGTCGAGCATCTGCGAGATCACGGCCGTTCCTCCCGGTGTTGCACAGGCGACACGTTACTGTACCTCCTATGCAACAGTACGCCATCGACAGACATTCCGCCGGCCGGCCACGCCAGGCCCACCTTCCAAGAGCACCGACCTTGCGCTCATGCCGAATAGCGGGCGTTGCGGGTGCGCATATTTTTGCACACACCGGAATACTCGCTTACGCTCTCTCGACCTTGCCGACGATCGCCGTGCAGCCTTTTCCATCGTCTTGGTAGGAAATCAGATCGCCGATTCCGTGCGGGTGGCGACCGTGCCGAAGCAAAGCGGGTGGCATGCAGATTGTCCTGTTCGGCATGCCCGGCTACCGCGGCCTGAATGCGCGTTCCTCCCGTGGCGCTCGCGCGCAGCCTGCTGCCTCGCCGGCCTCCGTGAGCAGCGCGAGCGGGAGGCGGCGCTGGGCCGCCGAGGACGTTGAGCTGGCCCGGAAATGGGGTGAGCCTCGCGCGCTCGGCGCTGCCTTGCACGCCCAGGCGCTCGTGAAAGGCCACCAGGACGGCGAAGCGCCGCTGCGTGAGGCGCTCCAGATCCTCGAGGGGCTCGCCCGCCAAGCTGGAGCACGCGTGGTCGTCGCGCTCGGCGCCATGCTGCGCCGCTATGCGAGCGCCTCGGGGGGCGCCCCGCTGCGCTCGGGCCTTTAGCCCTTCACGCGTACCACCTTGTGCTTCTCGCAGCCCTTGCGGACTCCGCAAATGAAATAGTCGAATAGCCCGCTCTTGTCCTGGGCCTCCCGCAGGACCAGCTGCGCGGTGCCCAGCTCCTCGCACAATGGGCCGCGCCGGGCATCCTGCGCTTGGATGAAGGTCCGCGAAGTTTGCGGTTGTGTCGTGCCCGCGAGCTGCTGGCCGGCCCGGATCCCGCGGGGATGGCAGTTCCCACCCAGATGCCGGCGCTGACTTTCGTTGCTTGCCTGTGCCGAGGGCTGCGGCTATGCGGAATAGCTCGATAGGAGCTCGGGCAGCGGCCCGGAGGGCGGGGTGTTGAGGTCAAGGCCGGTGGAGTCGGCCAGGCGGCGCTTGAACCACAGGTCGAACTCGTCCTGCGACCCGGAGAACAGGGACAGGGCCTGGCCGAAGTCGGGGCTTTCCATGTAGGCGACGAACTGGTCCCCGCCCGGGGTGCGGACGAGGTACCAGGCCTCCTTGGTGATGCCGATCCGCCGTTCGGACCGGTCGTAGTCGGGCTTGCGCTGTTCTTCGAGTTCCCGCATGAAGTCCCTGGCGTCCTGGGTCTTGCCGGGCGTGATGGGGACCACCAGGCAGATCTGGTCCATGGCTTCCTCCCTCCGGGCCGCTGCGGCCTCGAGCCGCGCGGCCCGATCGTGACGTGGGACCCTCACCGTGAGGCGGGCATCGCCCGCCTAGGGCAGAGGTTCGGGTGCGGTAGGCCGATGCAGGTGGGCGATCGGGGGCTTGGCCGCGAGCGAAGAGGCGTTCTCGGCGATGAGGGCGTGCGGGACGCGCCGGTGGTCATGGCAGGCGCGTCTGCAGCTCGACGAGCCGGCGGGTGGCGTAGTTCATCTCGCGCACGGTCAGGCGGAGCCGGTACCAGAGGAACCGGAGCCGCTCGCGGCAGGTCCAGGAGACGAGCTTTTCGGCGTGCTGCGTCGGCTGTTCGGTGCTGTGGGGGTGGTTCATGGCAGTTCCGTTCCGTTCGGGCGGTGCCGGCCCGGTGGCGGCCGGTGATCCGCGGTCGGCTGCCAGGCTGGCGGCGGCATCGCCTGCTGACGGTGGTGCCGGCCTGCCGCCTGGCTCAGATGGGAGCCGTAACCGAACCGGGAACGGTTGTTCACCGGCGATGAACGGGACGCTGAACCCGGCGGTCAGGTGCGCCAGGTGATCGGGGCGCGCGGATCGGGCGCATAAGAGCAGAACGTCCCGGTGTGGATGGTCGCATCGAGGTGGTCGGCCAGGGCGGGGCTGTGGGCGCGGATGCGTGCCAGGGCGGCCCGGATGGCCCGGGTGATGTTCACCCGGGCCCGCTCGGCCGCCGATCCGGCTCGGCGGTCCCGGCCGCCCAGCCCCACGGCCGCGGCCAGCTCGTCGGCCAGGAACTGCATCTCCTGGCGCGCTCGGGCGGCCCGGACCGGGTCTGCCCACGATGTCGCCTCGGCCAGTTCCTCCTCCAGCTCGCGCAGCCGCGCCCGGTAGGCCGTCTTCGCCTGCTCGTCCAGGACCGGCCCGGTGTCGGACAGCCGGGTCGGGCGCAGGTCGTCGTCCCGCGCCGGGCTCGTCCGCGGGCCGCCTGCCGGAATCCCTTGCCCGGCCGCCGCGAGATCCAGTACGTGGAATTCCCGGCCGGGATTGCGCAGCAGGTACGCCAGGTAGTGCAGCCCTTTGACGTCCTTGAGCCGGAACCCCTGCCCGGCGAAGGCGATCGACCAGTACTCACCCTCCCGCCGGCAGACCGACCACGAGGCAGTGCCGTCCGCTGCCCTGGCCGCCCGGGGCGGCGCCTGTCCTGGGTGGCCGTCCGGGCCGGCGCGGGCCAGGTCGTCCCCGGCCCGCTTGGCGAAGGCCGTCATCCCGAGCCGCCTGGCCGTGCCGAGCGCGGCCGCCAGCAGCCCGGCCGCCTGGTCCCGGTCACCTGGCTGGTCGCGGGCCAGCAGCAGGGCGGCCAGGTCGGCCTGTGTCCGGGCCGCCCACGGGCGGGCGCCGATCCGGGTGTTCAGGTCCAGGGCGTCGCGCAGGTGCCGTTCGGCCGCGGGCAGGTCGCCGGCGGTCAGCGCCGCCAGGCCCAGGTAGCGGTCGACGGCGCCGGTGCTCGTTTCCAGGGTGTCCACGACCAGGCCGCGGTAGGGGAGCAGCAGGGCGTGCAGCACCGTGCCCCGGTCGGCGTCGCGCAGGAACCAGGCGACCTCGGCCAGGTGGCTCAGGCTGAGCAGCAGGTCGTTGTTCACCGGGATGCCGCCGAACCGGCCTGCGGCCAGCTGCTCGAAGACGGTCCGGGCCTGGTCCTGGTCCCCGAGCTCGGTGAGCAGCCGGGCGAGCAGGCAGCCGAACAGCGGGCGGGTGGGAAACTCCGCTGCCGAGCGGCGGATCGCCGGCTCCAGCTCGGCCAGCTGCCCGTCCTCCAGGTGGAGAGCGAACCGCTGCACCCGCGAAAAGATGACGGCGTCCCACGGCATGGAGCTGCCGCCGGATCGGAGCGCCGATTCGACCAGGGCCTCGGCGTCGGCGAATCGTCCCTCCAGCAACGCCAGGCTCGCCTTGACCACGGTAGCCAGGAAGCGCAACGCCGGCTGGCCCAGCTCGGCGACCAGGCGCTGCACCGCGTCGAGGGCCTGCCGGTACTCCGCCATCCGGCCGGTCTCCAGGAACACCATGGCGCGGTGGTACTCGCCTACGGATTCCAGCGCCATGTCCCGCAGGGCGCGGGCCACCGATCGCAGCTCCTCGGCGACCGCCAGCCGCCCCTGCGGGTCGCCGGGGCCCATCAGCGCGTTCAGCCGGCAGGAAAGGGTGTAAGCCAGCGTCGGCGGGTCACCGGACGCCCGGGCCAGGGCGACCGCCTCCCGGCTCAGCGCATCGCGTGGCCCGCGGTCGGGCTGATCGCGGAGCGCGGCCGCCAGGTGGGCAAGCACCTGCGCGCGGACCGGCCCCGCGCCTTGTTCCTCTGCGAGCATGGCTCGCGCGTCCTGCAGGAGGGGGATCACGTGCCGGTCGCTGGCGCCGCGCTCGAACGTGAACCGGCCCGCATAGGCCAGCGCGGCCCGGCCCAGCTCCTCGGCCATCTGGTAGCGGCGCGCGACGTCGGCCGCGCGGAGAAGCTCCTCCCTGGCCGCCCGGCGCTCGCCCATCCTGGTCAGCGCATCCCCCAGCCCGAGCAGCAGCCGGCACCGCCTCTGGTCCTTCCCGTGCGGCCGGGCCAGGCTGAGGGCGGCCAGGGCCATCTTGAACAGCCGGGCCGCTTCTTCGTAGGCCAGCAGCGCCAGCGCGCGGTGCCCGGCGCGCTCGGCGTAGCCGACCGCCTTGCCGGCGCCGCCGCCCGCCGCGGCCTCGAAGAAATGGCGGGCCAGCTCGGCCAGGTGCGGGTCCAGGTCCGGCTGGTAAAACGCCTCCAGGGCCTCGCCTGCTTGCTGGTGCAGCCGAAGGCGCTGGCCGGCTGGGATGGCCTCATACAGGGCGTCGCGGATCAGCGCGTGGGTGAACCGCAGCCGGCCGGGCGCGCCGGGAACCGCGGCCACCAGGCCGGCCGCGATGGCCTCCTCCAGGCTGTCCAGCAGCTCGCCCGCACCCACCCCGCACAGCCGTTCCAGCGGCGGCAGCCAGAAGTCGCGGCCGAACAGTGCGGCAAGGCCGAGGACCCGGCCGCATGGCTCCGGCAGGCGGGCCACCCGCCGCCCGATGACCTCGCGGATCCCTTCCGGGATGGCCAGCCCCAGCCCCGCCGGGTCACCGGCCCGCTCCAGTCGGCCCTCGGCGGCCAGCAGCCGGGCCACCTCCCCCACGAACAGCGGGTTCCCCTCGGTGCCGCGGTGCACGGCCGCCGCCACGCCCTCCCGCGGCATGACCCTGGTGATCTCCTGGATGAGGCGGGCCACGCCGGCCTCATCCAGGCCGGACAGCCGAACGTGCCGGGTCGCAGGCTCCCGGGACAGCTCGCCGAGCGCCACCGCCAGCGGGTGGCCGCGGTCCAGCTCCATGTCGCGGTAGGCGCCCAGCACCAGGACCCGGGCCTCGCCGAGCTCGCGGGCCACAAACCGCAGCAACAAGATCGACGGCGCGTCCGCAGCGTGCAGATCATCCAGGACCACCATCAGCGGCTGCCCGGCCCCGGCGTTGCGCAAGAACGCGGCCACCGCATCGAACAGGCCGAACCGGGCCGCCTCCGCCCCCATCGGCGGGGGCGGGCGGACCTCCGGCAAGATCTCCGCCACCTCCGCCACGATCTGCGCGACAAAGGGGGCGCCCGCTCCCAGCTGCAGCACGAGTTCCTCGCGGCCAACGCCGCGGACCAAGACCCGCAACGCCTGCACCCACGGCCAGTACGCCGGTGCCCCGCCGGCCTCCCAGCACCGCCCCCACGCCACCTTGATCCCACGATCCCTGGCCCGCGCCGCCGCCTCACTGGCCAGCCGGCTCTTCCCGATCCCCGGGTCCCCGGCCAGCAAGAACAACCGGCCGGCCCCGGCGGCCGCGTCATCAAGCCCGGCCAGCAACTCAGCCAGCTCGCCGTCCCGTCCCACCAGTGCCGGTGCCGTCCTCAGCCGATCCCGCACCAGGCCCCCTCTCCTGCCCGCTCACCCCGATTCTGCCGACGCCATCGCTGAAGCGGAAGGGAGCGCGTGTAACCGCCGATACGGACGACTGTGCAGTTAGCCTCGGGCAGACCATGCCCCAGCCAGCGCGCCTCCGCGCCCAGCACCAGCCGCCGCCGCTCGTCCAGGTGCGGGCAGCAGCTCCTCGAACCTGGCTGCCAGCACCCTCTCGTCGATCTCCATCACCCGGGCAAAATGATGCCAGGCGGCTTCTTCTCAGCCGCCCGGGCGGTCACTATGATGTGCCCCACTTATCCGGGCGAAGCTGCCCGCGCCAACGGGCCCGAAAGAAGATTCGGACATGGCGGGAGCGATCACCACCGGGCCGGCCGACGTCGGCCTCAGACGGGAGATGGGGCTGATCGGGGCGATCTGCTCCTCCGAGACGGCGATCATCGGCTCGGGCTGGCTGTTCGGTGCCTGGTACGCCGCGGCGGCAGCCGGGACCGCGGCGATCCTGGGCTGGGCCATCGGCGGAGCCGCGATCATCATCCTGGCCCTGGTGCATGCCGAGCTCGGCGGCATGTACCCGGTGGCCGGGGGAACCGCGAGGTTCCCGCACTTCGCGTTCGGCAGCATCGCGGGCATCTCGTTCGGGTTCTTCTCCTGGGTGCCGGCGCTCATGGTGGCGCCGGTCGAGGCCTTCGCGGTGATGGGGTACGCCCAGTACTACTGGCACGGCCTCTACAACAGGACGACTTCGAACGTCACCGGGCTGGGCTTCGGGATGTCCATCACCCTGATGGCGATCTTCACCGTGATCAACTTCCTGGCGATGCGCGCGTTCAACCGGGTCAACAGCACGATCACCGTGTGGAAAGTCGCGATCCCGGTCCTGGCGATCATCGTGCTGTTCAGCCAGTTCCGTAGCGGCAACTTCGGCTCGCACGGCGGGTTCCTCCCGTACGGGACCAAGGCGCTGTTCGCCGCGATCCCCTCAGCTGGCATCATCTTCGCCTACCTCGGCTTCGAAGGGGCCGACCAGCTCGCGGGCGAGGTGCGGAACCCGCAGCGTAACGTGCCGCTGGGGATCATCGGCGCGATCGGAATCGGCACCGTGATCTACATCCTGCTGCAGGTCGTGTTCATTGGCGCGCTGCGGCCTTCGGAGCTCGCGCGTGGATGGCCAGGTCTTGCCAGCGACACAGGCCTTGGCACCGGGCCGCTGGCGTCCCTCGCCGGTGTGGTGGGGCTCGGCTGGCTGGCGGTGATCCTGCGGGTCGACGCGTTCATCTCCCCCTCCGGCACCGGCCTGATCGCCGTGACCGGGACCTCACGGATCGGGTACGGGCTAGCCAGGAACCGGTACTACCCGCAGCTGTTCGCCAGGGTTGACAAGCGCGGCGTGCCCTGGTTCAGCCTGATCCTCACCTTCCTGCTCGGCCTGGTCTTCCTGCTGCCGTTCCCGAGCTGGCACTCGCTGGTCTCTCTGGTCACCTTGGCCGCCGTGCTGATGTACGCGGGTGCCCCGCTGGCGCTCGGCGCGTTCCGCAGGCAGGCGCCTGAGGCGAACCGGCCGTACCGGCTGCCCGGCGCTGCGGTGATCGCGCCGTTCGCGTTCATCATCGCGAACATGCTGATCTACTGGTCGGGCCTCGAGGTGATCTGGAAGCTCGGCATCGTGCTGGTCATCGGCTACGTGCTGACCGGCATCTTCATGGCCTTTGACAAGCAGCGGCCGCCGCTGAAGTGGAAGGCGGCAGCGTGGCTGCCGGCCTGGCTGATCGGCATGGGCGGCATCTCCTGGCAGGGTCAGTACAGCGGCGGCGCGGTCAAGGCGCCGGTTAACACGGGCAACCTGCCATTCTGGTGGGACATGCTGGCCGTCGCGGGATTCAGCCTCGTCATCTACTACTGGGCACAGGCGTCCCGGCTGCCCAGGGACGAGATGATGGAACTCGTCTCCCGGCAGGCGGCGCCACAGCCGGAACCGGCCGGGACGCCCGGGAGCTGACCTATCCGGCCCGTTTGTAGCGCCTCCTAGCCCAGCTGGGAACGGCCTCAGTCGCGGCAGCGGGCGGGTAGCGAGCCAGCACCCGGCCCGCGATCAGGTCCTGCGGCACCGGGCCGAGCCACCGACTGTCCACCGGCCCGGCGCCCGGGTGGTCAGACACCAGCCGCCGGGTTCCCGCCGCGTGACCCGCTTGACCTGCGTCGGCCTGGCGCACATGGATGCTGGAGATGCGCGCCTGGTCGCGCACCGCGCCGCCACAGCGCGTGCATGGTCGCGTCCGCATCTCCGTCCGGAGGAGGGCAGCCCCGGCTCTGTGGGACCAACGGACTCCCGAGAAACGAGCGGTCGGCTTCCCCTACGGTGCTAGGGCCGGGACAATCGGGACTAGCGGGCACGATTGGGGCCGGGTGCAGGATCGGCCGATCGCGGGTTCAAGGTGGCGTGGGGCCGGTGCTGGGAGGCCGAGGGGGCGCCCGCGTACTGTGGCTGAGCCGTTCCGGCAGCAGCATGACCGATCGGCATCGGCCGCCATCCAGGGACTTGGCCACAAGCTGTTCGATACCGCGTTCGCCCAGGGCCGCGCAATGACGATCGATGAGATTGCCGCGTTCGCTGTGGGAGAGGAACAGCGGCCAAAGCCAGCACTGGCGGCCAAGACCGAGCCGCCCGCAGTGCTCACCGCAGGTAACTGGAAATCGCGCGGCTCATAGCGCACGCCTCACCGACCGGCAGATCGCGGGCAAGGTGTTCCTGTCCGGGCGCACCGTCGAAGCCCATGTCGCCAACCTGGGCCTGGGCTCCAGGGTCCAGCTCAGCCGCTGGGCGGCAGGCGTGACCGAGCCAGAATTGACCAGAACAAAACACTCCATAGCCGGCGCAATCAGCCTTTCTCAGCCTGTGGGCTTCGGGCATGTCGCGCACAGAACAGCCCGATCGGGCTGAGCACAGTCGGCCGCGCTCGCGACTCGGCTGACGACCATAACGATTCTCGCGCGACGGTCGTAACCAGCGACTGTCACCAGACGTAACCGCTCTTCTGGAAAGCGAGCGACCTTATCGCCGACTCGGCGCTTGGACGTTCCACAGCGGCCTAGCCGGAGTGTGCGCAGATCGTCTCGTTCTGACTCGAGGGCTTATGGCATCTGGCGGCGAGCAGGGCACGGATCGCGATGGACCGGGCGGGGAATGGTGACAAGGAGCGACGGTATAGCTCACCGTTCGGCGCACATGTGCCTGGAGTTCCGGTGGCCAGGCGGCCGAGATAGGCGTACCGTGCGAAGAGCAGGGCATTGTTCCCAAAGGGGGGTGGCGGTGTTTGCAGCACGCTCCTCAGCCATCACCGTTCGCCCGCTTGAGCCTGGGCACCGGCATATGCCGAGCCGCCGCCAGTTCCTGGTCGCCGGGGCGGGGCTGGGCGCCGCGGGGTTCGTCGGTGCGCAGGTCGCCGGGGCGGGCCCGGCGCTCGCCGCCCGGCGCGCAGGCGACCCGCGTCCGATCCCCGGCGGTATCCAGCCGCTCGGCCCGGGCACCGAGGTATTCCACACCTTCCCGCCCGGTGCCGACGAGCCGAACACGATCACCGATTTCAACGGCTTCGTCGGCGTGGCCCACATCCAGGGCGTCGGCGCCGGCGGCAACGCCAGCATGAGCTTCGACGTCGACAACCGGTTCATGACCGGGGAGTACATCGCGCTGGACGGGCGGCACTTCAACGCGACGTTCGGCTTCCTTTGATTTGACATCTACCAGGGGCCGGTCGGCCTCCCCACCCAGATTCACGACTTCAACCCCGGCATCGCGGCGAGCGGGCTGTTCTGGACCACCCGGGTCCCGGACCGGTCGGTCGCGGTATCGCCGGGCAGCGGGCGGGCGACGTGGATGCTTGAGGACTTCGAACTCCCCGACTTCCACGACCTGCTCAATTCGCTGCACCACGGCAAGCCGGTCGGCACGGGCCTGGTGGACATGAGCATGACCTGGTCCGGCGGGGGCCAGGTCAGCCACGTCCGCGACCCGGCGAACGGGTTCACCGGCCGCAAGGTGACCGGGACCTCGCACATCTCCTGGACCGTCACGATGGGAGGCTTCTCCTTCACCGCTGCCGAATCCGGCCAGACCAGCCTCACCTCAGAGGTATGGAAGGAGCGCAACGGGGTCTTCTTCTCCTAGCCCCCGCATCGACCCAATCACTAATTCCGCCCTGCACGCCTCCGCCGGCCCACAACGGCCGGCGGAGGCGTGTCCGGCTCGGTAACCCGCGGTCGCCAGGCTTGCCGCAAGCCATGAAGACCAGACCTGGCCGTGCCGCACGATCACAGCCGCCCGGCCTGGCGAGGCTCGAAGGCAGATGAGTGCCATCCAGGCCCACCGGTTCCTGCGTGCCGGGCAGCACCGGGCCCACGACGCCAGCGTCCCGATCAGGTCGCGGGTGGTGAGAATCTGCTGCCAGTGACTGTCCCGACCTCCTCGAACCGGACACCCCGCGGCCGGGCGGTCCACGCGTGAGCCCGTAGCCGCGTGGCGCAGGCCGATGCTGGGCCAGCATGGCGGGCTGAGACTCACGACTGGGCACCTGCCGTCAGATCGGCGAGCACTGTTCACGCCCAGCCTTCCTGCCTTGCACCGGCAGGCAACGTCCCAGACGGTAGCGGTAGCGGGCCTGCTCGCCGCGGGTGTGCCCGGCGCCGCACTGAGGCGGGGTCGCCGGTGCCCGGCCGCGATGGCGCGCGGTTGCGGGGCTAGCGGATGATGAGCACGCTGTCGCGGCGCCGGACCAGCTCCCCGATCACTGGCGCTCCGGGCAGCTCCCCGGCCACGAGCAGTCCGCCGGAGGTTTGCGCGTCCGCGAGCAGGAGCAGGTCGTCCTGGCCCACCGTCCCCGCGTCGGTGTGCGGGAGCACCCAGTCGAGGTTCCGCCGGCTGCCGCCGGGCAGGTGCCCGGCCCGCGCCGCCGCCCGGGTGCCGTCGATGAGCGGCACCGCCGCGTGGTCGATGACCGCGGAGACCCCGCTGGCCCGGGCCAGCTTGAACAGGTGGCCGAGCAGCCCGAACCCGGTCACGTCGGTCGCGCACCTGATCCCGCCGGCCAGCGCCTGCCGGCTGGCGTCGGCGTTCAGCGTCGTCATCACCTCGATCGCCGCCGCGCTGACCTGACCCGTTGCCTTGTGCCAGGCGTTGAGCACGCCGGTGCCGATCGGCTTGGTCAAGCTGAGCGGCAGGCCCGGCTGCGCGGCGTCAATCCGCAGCAACGCAGCCGGATCCGCGATGCCGGTCACCGCCATGCCGTACTTCGGCTCCGGATCGTCGATACTGTGGCCGCCGGCCACGTAGCAATGTGCCGCGCGGCCCACGTCCAGCCCGCCGCGCAGCACTTCCGCCGCGAGTTCGGCCGGGAGCTTGTCGCGTGGCCAGCCGAGCAGGTTCACCGCGACCAGCGGCTCGCCGCCCATCGCGTAGATGTCGGACAGGGCGTTGGTGGCGGCGATCCGCCCGAAGGTGTACGCGTCGTCCACGACCGGAGTGAAGAAGTCGGCGGTCACCACGACCGCCATGGCCGGGCTGACCCGCACCACGGCGCCGTCGTCGCCATGCTCGACACCCACCATCAGGTCCGTGCCCGGGCCATCGGGCACGAGCCTGGCTATGGTTTCCTCCAGCTCACCCGGCGGGATCTTGCAGGCGCAGCCGCCGCCGCGCGCATACTGGGTGAGCCGGAACGCATCCGGACCAGCCATGCGGTCAAAGATAGTCCCCCGCCCGAACACGGCCCTCGGCCACCCGGGCCGGGCGTGCCCGGCCGCCGGCGGGCGGAGCCGCCTGCGCGCGGGTACGCCGGTCCCGGAGGCATCCGGATGGCCGGTGACCCCGGGTCTTCAACACCGGTGGACGGCGCGCCGCGCCGTCGGCGGGTTCGATTCCCGTCCGCCTCCGCGCGGACCCGGCCCTGAGAATGGCCGCTTGCGGCGTAGGCCGCGATTGCGGGCCCGCGCCCCCACGGGCCAGCACCTGACGTCGTGCCCGCCAGCCCCTGCCGGGTCGCGCCGCCGGATCTGCCCGGCGGGACGCTGGACAAGGCGGCGGTCGCCCGCGCCCAGGAACTGGCTCGCCACGCCGAGGACCGGCAACCCTGGCAGGCAGCAGCGAGCGGCAGATCGACAATTCAGGTGCACTTCCGATGACCAGCCTGACGACCAGCGATGGCGCCAGAACGGCGGCAGTGTGCGCGTTCTCCGTGCCCTTCCGCATGACTCAGCGTGACGGCAGACAGGGCGGGGACATGCCGAGCAGTCGCACCCTCCTGCGGCCCGCCTGCCTGTACCGCACCGGCTACCCCGCCGCGACGTTCCGTGGGCCCGGCCGCCTGTCGGCGTCAAGGTCCCCTGGATGATCCCGGGCTGGCGTCCGTCCCTCAGTCCTGGACCGTCCAGGGTCTCCAGGCACCCGGTCGTCCCGGAGCCCCTCCTCGAGCCTCGGCGGCATCCAGGCATCCTGGCCGGGCTCCCGCTCCCGCCCTGCGCCGTGAACCGCGACCAGCTTCACTGCCAAGAGTGCCCGGCCTGTGCAGCGTGCATGACGGACGAGGATGCCAGCGCCACGGCAATCCAGGAAGACCCTGTCCGCGGCAGTTGAGGACGTTCACCTCAAGCGCGGCGATGTATAGATATACGGCTGGCTGACCGTCCACTGGGCTGTAGCCGGGACTGCTGACAGCGGCCAACGGCACGAAGATCGCCTGATAACCGCCCGCTGACCCGCCGCTATGCGCGGCCGCGCGGGCAAGCCCAGGTGGCCTGGGGGTGTGCAGATCAAGATGTTCGGTGCGCGTTCAAAGGCGGACTGGGTCGTTAAGCACCTGGCGGTGGACCACGGCCTCGTTTCA
>WNGJ01011092.1_pt1 | contig 23815 bp, 26 predicted proteins | sample 5400611 | NCBI WGS metagenome assembly WNGJ01 (sample SAMN13153375, study PRJNA577476) | soil metagenome | isolation source: 40 cm soil or saprolite under Garry oak tree replicate 1 | place: USA:California | collected 2016-06-15
AGTACCGGACGTTCTGGCGATCTGCCGCCAAGCCGTTTCAGGCCGTGCCGCTGATCGAGGATGGGGCGGTGGAGCGGTTCGGACTGAGCCGGCAAGACCTGGCGCTCGCGTGCGCGTCGCATTCAAGCGAGCCGGCGCAAGTGGCGCTGGTCCGCGACTTCCTGCGGCGCATCGGCTGTGCGGAGCGTGACCTGCTGTGCGGGCCGCATCGGCCGCTGTCCGAGGCGGTCGCCAGAGATTACGAGACGCGCGGCTTGCGCTTGACGGCGGTCTACTCGAACTGCTCCGGCAAACACACCGGCATGCTGGCGCTCGCCAAGGCGCACGGCTGGCCGACGGAGTTCTATGCGCGCGCCGAGCATCCGGTGCAGCAGCGCTGCCTGAAATCCGTGAGCGAGTACACCGATGTGCCGGCGGAGGAGATCGGGGTCGCGGTCGACGGATGCGGCGTCGCCTGTTTCGCGTTGCCGCTGCGGAATATGGCGCTTGCGTACACGCGTCTGGATGGTCCCATCCTCGAGGCCATGATGCTCCACCCGGAGCTGATCGCCGGCGAGCAGCGTCCGTGTACGGAGCTGATGCGCGCGCATCCCGGTCGCGTGGTCACGAAGGTCGGCGCCGAGGGCGTCTACAGCGCGCTGCTCGTGCGCGAGGGGCTGGGCGTGAGCGTCAAGGTCGAGGACGGTCACAGCCTCGCGTCCGCGCTGGCCATCGCGGCCGTGCTCACGGAGCTCGGCCTCAAGCCGCAGCCGGCATCGTTACTCAAGAAACCGATCGCGAATTCGCGAGGAGAAACGGTGGGGGAGATGCGTGTTAATGGGGGGCTGTCGAAATGAATTGGTTCGTACGTCGTGCGTCGTGCGTCGTACTATGAGCCTCGATCCGCAGACCCTGGCGCTGGTCCGCATTGCCGTAGCGACGGCCACGGGCGACGAGACCAAGTTGCGCGACCGGATGGTGGCCGCTCGGGCGGTCCATGTACCGCCGCAGTGGGTCGACGAGCTGCTGCTGCAGAGCTTCCTCAACGTGGGGTACCCGCTGGCGCTGGTGGCGTTCGGGGTGTGGCGCAGTGTGGCGGGGCCGGTGCTGGAGAGCGAGAAAGGCGAGCCGATCGCCCATCCCGAGTGGGAGCGGTGGACGAAACGCGGCATCGCGGCCTGTGGCGAGGTGTACGGGCGCACATACCACAAGCTGATGCTCAATCTGGGGTCGCTGCATCCGGCGATCGAGCCGTTGGTCGTGGTCGATGCTTACGGAAAGATCCTGGGCCGGCCTGGGCTTGATGCGAAGCGGCGGGAGCTGTGCACGTTGGCGGCGATTGCGATGCAAAACGCGCCTATGCAGTTGCATGCGCATTTTAGAGGCGCTCTGAATACTGGCTCTACTCGGGAAGAGGTTGATGAAGTCCTTGCGCTCATCGAAGCCGACCTGCCGGCGGGGCGGGCCCTGAGTGTCTGGGAGCTCTGGGCGGACGTCCCTGAGTGTCTGGGAGCTCTGGGCGGACGTGCGGTCGAGAAGCCTGTAATGCGGAATGCGGAATTCGGAATGCGGAATTGTGAGGTGAGGTCGTGCCGCAATTCAACCTGAAGGAGCGCACTAAAGCATTTGCACTCGAGGTGGTGGGTCTGGTTGAGGATCTACCCCGGAGCCATAGCGCAGACGCAATTGGCAACCAGCTACTTCGCTCGGGGACATCGGTCGGGGCGAATTATCGAGCGGCTTGTCGGGCGCGATCAAGGCGGGAATTCCTGGCGAAACTTGGGATCGTGGAGGAGGAGGCAGATGAATCGCAATTCTGGCTGGATCTAATCATTGCTCGGGGGTTAGCAGACGAAGACCGCGTGCTGAAGTTGCGCGAGGAAGCCCGACAACTCGTTGCCATCATTGTAACCTCGATTCGGACTGCGCGTCGAACTCCCCATTCCATTCCGCATTCCGCATTCCGCATTCCCCATTAGATGTTCATCGATCGCGCCGTCATTCAAGTCGTCGCCGGCACCGGCGGTTCGGGCGCATCCTCATTTCGCAGAGAGAAATTCGTCCCGAAGGGCGGGCCGGATGGCGGTGACGGTGGACAAGGCGGAAGTGTGTTCGTGAAGGTCGATCCCAATCTCGCGACGCTGCTGGATTATCGATATCACACCCGGTGGGTGGCGGAACGAGGCCAGCATGGCAAGGGCAAGAACATGTCGGGCAAATCCGGCGACGACGTGTTCATGCCCGTGCCGGCGGGTACCGAGATTCGCGACTCGGACTCTGGTGAGATCCTCGGCGAGTTGGTCAAGCCCGACCAGACGTTGCTCGTCGCGAAGGGCGGCCGCGGGGGGCGCGGCAACCAGCACTTCGCGACGCCCACGCATCAGTCGCCGCGCGAATGGGAGCCCGGCGAAGCAGGCGAGGAGCGCCGGGTCGAACTGGTCCTCAAACTGATCGCCGACGTTGGCCTGCTCGGTGAGCCGAACGCCGGCAAGAGCACGCTGCTGTCGGTGATCTCGGCGGCGCGGCCCAAGATCGCCGACTATCCCTTCACGACACTCGAGCCGCACCTCGGCGTCGTGGGACTGTCTGACCATCGGTCGTTCGTCGTCGCCGACATCCCCGGCATCATCGAGGGCGCGCACGAAGGGAAGGGGCTCGGCCTGCGCTTCCTCCAACACGTCGAACGCACGCGCATCCTGGCGTTGCTCGTACCGGTGGACAGCCCCGACCCGCAAGCGACGTATGAGCTGCTGAGGAAGGAAGCCTCGGCGTACTCGAAGGAGCTCGCCGCCAAGCCGCACGTCGTGGTTCTTACGAAGGCTGACCTACGCACGACGCACGACGCACGACGCACGCTGATTCGCACGGACGCTGGCGCTCCGGTAGTAATGATTTCCGCCGTCGCTCGCCAGGGAATACCAGAACTGCTCGAAGTGCTATGGAAAACCGTGAAGTCCTAGCGACCCTCACCCTCTCCCTCGTCCCCGGCATCGGCTCGCAGCGGTTGCGCGCGCTCGTTGCGGCGTTCGGCAGTGCCCAAGGGGCGCTGGAGGCGCCGCAGTCCAAGCTGGCGGCGATTTTCGGCGTCGGCCGGGCGGCGGCCACGGCGATCAAGGAGGCGCGCCCGGAGGACGGCGCCCGCGTGCTGGAGCGATTGCGGGAACTGGGCGCGAAGGTGGTCCTGGCCGGGGAGCCAGGTTTTCCATCGCAACTCGAGGAGATCCCCGACCCTCCTAGCGTGCTGTACGTCTGGGGCGATGTGTCGCTGCTCGCAAAGCCCGGCGTGGCGTTGGTCGGCAGTCGCGATCACACATCGTACGGTGCGGAAGTGGCGCACGTCCTGGCAACGGCGGTCGCGCAGCGCGCCGTGGTGGTGAGCGGGATGGCGCGCGGCATCGACGCGCTCGTGCACACGGCGGCGCTCGACGCGGCGGGGGGCGGCACGATCGGTGTCCTCGGGAATGGATTTGGCGTGATCTATCCGACGGCGAATCGCGCGCTGTACGAGCGCATGGTGGCCCAAGGCTGTCTCGTGACCGAGCATCCACCCGGTGAGCGCCCGCATGCCGGCGCGTTCCCGCGGCGCAATCGGATCATCTCAGGGCTGTCGCGCGCGGTCGTCGTGGTGGAAGCCGACGTCAAGTCCGGCGCCCTCGTCACCGCCGACTGCGGGCTCGCCCAGGGCCGGCCGATCCTCGCGGTGCCAGGGCCGATTACCAGTCGCACGTCCGCGGGGTGCAACAAGCTGATCCAGCAGGGCGCGAAGCCGGTGCTCTGTGCCGCCGACATCCTCGAAGAGATCGGTCTGGCGGTGGGCTTGCGCGAGTTTGGGCTCGCGCTCTCGACGCCCGCGCCGCGTGTGCCGCCGATCGATCTGACCGGGCTGCAGCTGACGCTGTGGCACCGCATGACGACAGAGCCGCAGCATGTGGACGCGTTGGTTGTCGCCGCGCAGACGCGCCCGGCGGAGGTGCTGGGCGCGCTCACGGAGCTGGAGCTGCGCGGGTTGGTGCGGCAGGGGCCGGGAATGGTGTTTGGGCTGACCTAAACGCGGAACGCGGAAGTTGGAACGCGGAACAGGCGTCGACGATTAAGTTTCCCGCGTGAGTCATCTTTACCTGCATGTCCCCTTCTGCGTTCGACGCTGCACTTACTGCGACTTCTCCATCGCGGTACGGAAGCGGACGCCGGTGACCCAGTATGTGGAGACCGTTCTCGCAGAGGCAGCGAGAGTAGACTTAGCCGAACTCGAGACCGTCTACTTTGGAGGTGGGACACCTTCTCTCCTGACGTCGGACGCCATTGCAACGCTCCTGCGTGATTTCAGTCCGCTGTTCCGCGTTCCGCGTTCCGACTTCCGCGTTGAGATTACCCTCGAAGCCAACCCTGAAGACGTGACTCCAGACAACGCCAGAGCCTGGCATGCGGCCGGAGTCAACCGGGTGAGCCTCGGTGCCCAATCGTTCGACGACAACGTCCTGAAATGGATGCACCGGTCCCACGACGCGGCACGGATCGGCGTCGCGGTTCAGGCGCTCCGTGGAGCGGGCATCGATAACATCTCGCTCGACCTGATCTTCGGCCTGCCGGAGGAATTGCATCGCGACTGGGAACGCGACCTGGAGACGGCCCACGCACTACGCACCACGCACCTGTCTTTGTACGGTCTGACCGTGGAACCGCGCACCCCGCTCGACCGTTGGATTTCGCGCGGCGCGGCCAGCGCGCCAGATGACGAGCGCTACGCCGAGGAGTATTTGTTTGCCCACAGACGGCTGAAGGCTGATGGCTATCAGTTTTACGAAGTCTCCAACGCCGCCCGCGACGGCTTTCGCTCGCAACACAACTCCGCCTACTGGTCGGGGAAGGCGTACGTGGGGCTGGGACCGGCGGCGCACTCCTTCGACGGCAAGACGCGGCGCTGGAACCTGCGTGCCTGGGAAGGTTATCGGCGTGCAATGGCGGAGGGGCGGTCGGTCGTCGAATCGGAGGAGACGTTGACGGAGGAGCAGCGGGAAATAGAAGCCATTTATCTGGGACTCAGGACAATTGAGGGTTTACCCCTCGCCGCCGCCTCACCACGCCGCCTCTCGCCGCCGCCTCACTTCGCCGCCCAAGGCTGGGTGGAAGTGCGCGACGGCAGGCTGAAGTGCACCCCGGAGGGCTGGCTACGATTAGATTCATTAGTGGACGAATTGACCATGCACACCGAGATCCAGCAGTGACAGCTCCGCTGACCGACCGCGAGCGCGTCGTACTCGAGGCCGTGATCGAGACGTACGTGCAAACCGCCGAACCGGCGGGGAGCCGGACGATCGCGCAGCGCCACCAGCTGGGGCTGTCGCCGGCGACGATTCGCAACACCATGAGCGAGCTCGAGGCGAAGGGCTACCTGTACCATCCCCATACGTCGGCCGGCCGCATACCGACCGATCTGGCGTATCGGGTCTACGTTGACTACTTGATGCGGCCGCCCGCGGTCGCCCCCGCGCAAGACCAGCACCTTCGCGGGGAGCTGGAAGGGCAGCGCGCGGCCGTCGAAACGATCCTGTCGCGCGCCGCCCAGGTCTTGGGCGTGCTGACCAATGAGCTCGGGGTCGCCGTGACTCCCACGCTCGACGAAGCCGTCCTCGATCGCCTCGACCTGCTACAGGTTTCCTCCGATCGGCTGCTCCTGGTGCTCGCGCTGCGCAGCGGCGCGGTCCGGACGATCTTCGTGGAAGTGCCGGCGTCGCTCGCGGCCGAAGCCGTGCAAAAGGTGACGGTCGTCCTCAACGAGCGCCTGGCGGGCCTCACGCTGAAAGAGATTCGCTCCACCCTCGCGGATCGGCTGCGCGATGCGAGCCCGTCCGAGCCGGGCTCGTCGGAGCTGCTGAACATCTTCGTGCAGGAAGCCGACGATCTCTTCGACGTGCCGATGACACCGCCGGGCACCGTGCCGGTGCATCTGGGCAGCACGCAGCCGCTCGCCGAGCAACCGGAATTCTCCACAAGGGCGCGGCTGCAGGGCCTGCTCGAAGTCACGGAGCGGCGCGATCTGCTGCGCGATGCCTTGATGGCCCGGGGTGGCGAGGGGCTCACGATCACGATCGGTCAGGAGCACGCCGACGCGCGCCTCTCGACGTTCACGCTGGTGACCTCGACGTATCGCTTCGGCCCGCTCACGGGCGTCATCGGCGTGATGGGGCCGACCCGCATGGCGTACGACAAGATTGCCGCGCTTGTCAATCACACGTCGCGGCTCGTAGGGGAGTTGCTCGAGTAAGATGAAGCAGGATTTCTACGGGGTGCTCGGCGTGCCGCGTGACGCGGCGGAAGCCGATATCAAGAAAGCCTACCGCAAGCTGGCGATGGAGTGCCACCCCGACCGCAACAATGGCGATAAGGCGGGCGCTGGATTCAGCTCGGTGCACTTCGATTTATCCGAAGCGCTCAGCGTGTTCATGCGAGACTTCGGTCTCGGCGGTGGCTTTGACACGCTGTTCGGCGGCGGCCAGCGGCGTGACCGGCGGCGCGGGCACGACATCAAGGTTGGCCTGAAGCTCACGCTCGCCGAAGTCGCGAGCGGCACGACGAAGACGGTGCGAATCAAGAGTCTGGAGCCGTGCCCCGAATGCAGCGGCACCGGCGCGAAACCCGGCACGGAGCCCGTCAAATGCCGGACGTGCGGTGGGAGTGGCGAGGTGCGCCACCACGCCCAGTCGCTGTTCGGGCAATTCCTCACCGTGTCGCCCTGTCCGACCTGCGCGGGCGAAGGCACCGTCCTCCACAGCCCCTGCGCGCGCTGCGGCGGCGACGGGCGCGTGAAAGGCGAGAAGACGATTCAGATCGACGTGCCCGCGGGCGTCGCCGATCATCATTACCTCACGCTGCGGGGCCAGGGCGTACCGGGTCCGCGCAACGGCCCGCCCGGCGATTTGATCGCGGTTCTCGACATCAAGGAAGATCCGCGCTTCGAGCGCCACGGCGACGACCTCGTCTACGACCTCGGGATTACGTTCACGCAGGCGGCGCTGGGCGCGGAAGCGCAAGTCCCCACGCCCTACGGCCAGACGACGCTGCGCATCGAGCCCGGCACGCAGACCGGCATGGCGTACCGGCTGCGCGCGAAGGGTCTGCCGCGCCTCGGCGAGGGCGGCCACGGCGACCTCCACGTCCGCATTCATGTTTGGACGCCGACCAAGCTCACCGCCGACCAGCGCAAGCTGCTGGAGAAGTTGAGCGAGATCGAGGACGCGCCGCCCGAGAAGGAGAGTGGCAGGTTCTGGGACACGGTCCGTCGCGCGCTGGGCCAGCTGTGAGTAGCGGATGCGTCTTTTGTAAGGTCGTGGCCGGCGAGATCCCCGCGTCCGTCGTGAAGCGCGGCGAGGGGATGCTGGCCTTCAAAGATCTGAATCCGCAGACACCCACCCATGTTCTCGTCGTTCCGACGACCCACATCGGCACCTTGAACGACGCCAAGGATGCTGGACTGTTGGGGAAGCTGTTGTTGTTTGCCCGCGACGTCGCGCAGGACGCCGGGATCGCGGCCAAAGGCTACCGGGTGGTCGTGAATACGAATCCCGATGGCGGCCAAACGGTCTTTCACCTTCATCTGCACGTCCTGGGCGGACGGGCGATGCATTGGCCCCCGGGCTAGCCTTGCCCCGGCAGGAAGCCGAAGCTAAGTTCGTGTGTCTCTAATCACTTAGGAAAAGCGGGGTCTATGCCGGAAGTCATCATTCACGATGACGAGAGCTTTGAGCGCGCGCTCAAGCGGTTCAAGAAGAAATGCGAAAAGGCGGGAATTCTCGCCGACCTGAGGAAGCACCGTCACTACGAGAAGCCGAGTGAGCGCAAGAAGCGGAAAATGAATGCGGCGCGCCGCAAGAATCGCAGGCCGCGTTACGCGTAAATGGTAGCTCAGAGCTTAGCGGACCGGCTGCGCGCCGGGATGAACGAAGCGAGAAAACAACGCGATCAGGCGCGCACCCTCCTCCTCTCCACCATCCTCGCAGACATCCAGAACCGGGAAATCGAGCTAGGCCACACGCCCACGGACGATGAGACGGCGGAGGTGCTCCGGCGCGGGATCAAGAAGCGCCGCGAGTCGGTCGAGGCGTACGACAAGGCGGGCCGCGCCGAGAGGGCGGCGACTGAAGCGGCCGAGATCAAGGCACTCGAGGACTTTCTTCCCGCAGCCGTCCCACCTGATGAGATCCGCGCCGCCGTGCGTGAAGCGATCGCCGGAGGAGCCAAGGACATGGGGAAGGTCATGGGTGCCGTTATGCCGCGGTTCAAGGGCCGCGCCGACGGCAAGCTCGTGAATCAGATCGTACGCGAGGAGTTGGCAGGATCGACCAAGTCCTAGCAACACTCGAATTCCCCCAGGCTCTGGCGCGGGTTGCACAGCACGCCGCCGGGCCGCTGGGTGCGGCACGCGTCGGAGCTCGCGGCCCCGCCACCGATGCAACGTCGATTCGCGACGCGCTCGCGCAGGTCGCCGAGCTCGCGGCGCTGCTGATCACCGACGACACGATCCGAGCCGAGCCCGTGGCCGATATCACCAAGTCGCTCGAGCTGCTCGCCGTGCCGGGCAGTGCGCTCGAGGCTGCAGCGCTCGCCGAGCTGACGATCGCGCTCGCCGCGATGCGAGTGGTAGCCGCCGATCTCAAGCGCCTCGGTACGACGCACGACGCACGACGCACGATTTCGTTGCGCGTCGACCCGCCACCCAAAGAGCTCGAAACCCGGCTCGTCCAGTCAATCTCCCCAGACGGTCAGGTGCTCGACGGCGCGTCGCGCGAACTCGCCCGCGCACGCCAGCGCGTGCGCGAAGCTCGACAGCGCGTGATCGACCGCTTGGGGGCGATCCTCGGAAGCCTCGATCAGAGCGAGCGCGCACCGGACGCCGCGGTCACGATCCGCGGCGGCCGCTACGTGATCCCGATCCGCAACACCGCGCGGGCGCGGGTGGGCGGCATCGTCCATGACGAATCGGCGACGCGCAGCACCGTGTTCGTGGAACCGCCCGAGATCATCGAGCTTGGCAATGAGCTGCGCGCGGCGGAGTCCGCCGAGCAACGCGAAGTGCTCCGGGTGTTGCGCGAGCTGACCGATCTGCTCCGGCCGCACATGACCACGATCGCGACCGCCTGGGAGATGTGCGTTGCGTTCGACGATCTGTGCGCGCGGGCGCGGTATGCGGTGGAAGTGAACGGGTTCGTGCCGGAGATCGGCGGCCACGTGAAGATCCGCGGCGGGCGCCATCCGCTGCTCGACCATCCGGTGCCGTTCGATCTTGAGCTCTTCCCTGACGAGTTCACCGTCCTCGTCTCCGGTCCCAATACGGGTGGCAAGACCGTTCTGATCAAGGCGGTCGGCCTGCTCGCCCTGCTCGCACAAAGCGGTGTCATCCCACCCATCGGTCCGCACTCGTCGCTGCCGGTCTTCATGCGGGTGTTCGCCGACATCGGCGACCGGCAATCCATCGCCGCAAGCCTCTCGACATTCTCCGCGCACGTCGCGGCCCTGCGCGAGATTCTCGATGGGGCAGGGCCTGGCTCGTTGGTTCTGCTCGACGAAATCGGCAGCGGCACGGATCCTGCCGAAGGCGGGGCGTTGGCTGCCGCGACGTTGAAGACGCTCACGCGCCGCCGCGCAATCACCCTCGCCACGACGCATCTCGGCGCGTTGAAGCAGCTCGCCGCAGAGACCGTGGGCATCGTGAATGCGTCGCTGCAGTTCGATGCCGAGACGCTCACGCCCACCTATCGCTTGCTCAAAGGGGTGCCCGGGCGGTCGTACGGTCTCGCGATTGCGCGACGGCTAGGGTTAGCGAACGATGTGTTGGCTGAAGCCGAGCGCGCGGTGCCTGATGCCGAGCGGACACTGGACCGGTTGCTGGCATCGGTCGAGGCTCGAGGGCGTGACATCGACGCGCGAGCTGCCGAGCTCGAGACGCAGGCTGCGCAGCTCGAGGTGGAGCGCCGGAACCTGGCCGCCCTCGAGGAGCTGGAAGCCCAGCTGCGGGCGCGCGAGAAGGCGTTGGACAAGGATGCGCGTGAGCGCGCCCGCGCCTATCTGCTCGAGGCTCGGAAGACGGTCGAAACCGCCCTGGCGCAGGCGCGTGCGGCCGTGACCGAAGCGACGGCGAGGGAAGCGCGCCGGATCGTGGAAGAGGCGATCGAGAGAACCACGTCGGCACGTCGGCACGATGGCACGTTGTCCAGTGCGCCTGAGTTCAAAATCGGTGACCGGGTGCGTACAGGCCAAGGGAAGGTTGGAGTTGTTGCAGAGCTTCGCTCCGACGGTCGCGTGGTCGTGGAGATTGGGGCTGTACGCCTGGTCATCGCGCCCGAATTGCTAGAACGTGCCGACGTGGCGACGGGCCGACGTGAAACGCCATGATCCCTGATGATGTGATAGAACAGGTGCGCGACGCTGCCGATCTGGTGGGCATAGTCAGCGAAACCGTGGAGCTGAAACGCAGCGGATCCGACTACCGCGGCCGTTGCCCCTTCCACGGCGGTACGCATCGCAATTTCGCGGTCATCCCCAAGAAGGGGATGTTCTACTGCTTCGTCTGCCACGAAGCGGGCGACGTCTTCACCTACTTCATGAAGCGACTCGGCATGGACTACCCCACGGCGGTGCGCGAAGTCGCGCGGCGGGTCGGCATCACGATCCCCGAGCGGCCGGGCCCTACTGGGCCTGATCCCCGTGAGCCGCTGTTCACGGCGGTCGCGACCGCCGCCGATTGGTTCGCGCGCCAGCTGCGTGAGAGTCCGGAAGGCGAAGTCGCGCGCAAGTACCTCGAATCGCGGCACGTCACGATGGAGCAGGCGCAGGTTCAGGGACTCGGGTTTGGGACTAGGGGTTTGGGATTCCTCGACGCAATGAAAGGATTGGGGTTGCGCGAAGAAGTGTTGCTGGAAGCGGGGCTCGTGGTTAAACGGGACGATGGCACGAAACTCCCGAGATTCCGTGGCCGACTCCTGTTTCCCATTCACGATCTGCGTTCCCGCGTCGTCGCCTTTAGCGGGCGGATCCTCGGCGAGGGAGAGCCGAAGTACTTGAACTCGCCCGAGACGCCGATCTTTCACAAGGGTCAGCTGCTCTACAACCTGCATCTCGCCAAACACGGGATGCGCAAGGCGGAGCGGGCCATTCTCGTCGAGGGACAGTTCGATGTCTTGCGACTCACGCTGGCTGGGCTGGAAGAAGTTGTCGCGCCTCTCGGGACCGGTCTGACCGACGACCAGGCCGCGCTCCTGCAGCGCCATGCGCCGCAGGTGATTTTGCTCTACGACTCGGACGACGCCGGGCTGCGCGCGACGTTTCGCGCCGGCGACGTGCTGCTGCGCCACAAGCTGCGCGTCAGCGTCGCCACGCTGCCGGAAGGCGAAGACCCCGATACGCTCGTGCAGAACAAAGGTGCGGCCGCGCTCGAACAGGCGCTCAAGGACTCGGTCGATGTGCTCGAGCGAAAGATTCAGATCCTGGAACGCAAGGGCTTTTTTGGGAGTTTGCCGGGCAGAAGAAGAGCGTTGGACAGGTTGTTGCCGACGATCAGAGCGGCGGCCGATCCGATCACGAGAGACCTGTACATCTCGAGAGTGGCTGAGGTAGCCGGTGTCCGTAAGGACGTTTTGGAAAGGGAAGTCGATCCGAAAGAATCACCTACCGCCCCCTACCGCCCCCTACCGCCAGTTACCAGCCTTCCGTCCAATGCGGAAAAATCTCTCCTCGCGCTGATGATGGCGGGCGAACCGTGGCGGTCGCGAGTCGTCGAAGCGGTTGACAGTGAGGAAATCGAGTTCCCGGTCTATCGGGTGCTCTTCGAGGCGTTAGCCGACGACGCTCCCGATCGGCTCGACGAAACTGCCGCACGCGCCTACGAGTCGCTGCAGGCGGAAGGCCTCGGGAGCGACCAACCGGATGCGCTATTCGAGCGCGCCGTGAACCAGCTTGAAGCCCGACGCCTGGATCGGGAAATCGAGCGCATCAATCGCGCGCTGCCGTTTGCGAGCGATGCCGAGAAAGCGACCCTCGCGCATGAAAAAGTCCGCCTCGCCGCCGAGCGTAATGCCAAGCGACCGACCTACGGAATCATTCAGTCTGCAAGGAGGAAGGGTGCACCCGGATCTTGAAGCGTTGTTGGTTCTGCAAGATGCGGACGTCGCCGTCGCCAACTGCGATGTCCGGCTGAAAGCGCTGGAGCCGGAAGTCCGCGCGTTGGATGAGCAGGTCGCGGCGGCCGAGCGCATCGTGGCCCAGACGCGGGCCGGCATCCAGGCGGCGCTGGACCGGCGCGACGGGCTCGAAGGCAAGATCCAGAGTTATCGCACGATGCAGGAGCAGCGCCGCCAGCGGCTCGAATGGGTCCGCGGCGCCAAGGAAGCGTCGACCCTGATGGCGGAGCTCGATCTCGCGCGCACGGTGCTCGCAAAAGAAGAAGCCGAGTTCATGCGCTCGGGCGACGCGGTCGGCGAAGCAGAGCGGAAGGCGGCGGAGGCGGAGAACGCGCTGCAGAAACTCCGCGACTCACAGGCGGCACAACGGGAGTCCATTGCGGGCCGGCGCCAGGAGATCGCCGCCGAGGGGGAGCGCGTGGCGCTCGAGCGCCAGAGCGCGGCCAAAAACGTGAACCCCTCGCTGCTCGCACGGTACAATCGCATTCGCCAAGGCAAGGCACCGCTGGCGATTTATCCCCTGCACGGCAGCTCGTGCGGCAATTGCTTCACCGCCGTCCCGACGCAGCGCAAGTCGCTGATCCAGCGCGGCGCGACGATCGAGGGCTGTGAAGCCTGCGGTGTATTACTGTACGCCAAGGAATGATTCCTCCCCGCTGGATCGTCACCGCCAACGCCGACCCCGACGCGACGCGCAGGCTCGCGGCGGAGCTGCGCATCCCGGAAGCGCTTGCCGCGATTCTGGTACAGCGCGGCTTAGGCTCACCCGATTCCGCCAAAGCCTTCCTCCGCCCTGATCTTGAGCGGCTCAGCGACCCGCATCGCTTCGCCGATATGTCCGTGGCGGTGGAGCTGCTGGCGCGCGCGGTCCGCGAGAAACGGCCGATCCTGGTCCACGGCGACTACGACGTGGACGGCCAGTGCGCCGCTGCGATGCTCACGCGCGTCTTGCGCAGCGCCGGTGGGACCGTGCATCCCTTCGTGCCGCATCGCATCCGCGATGGCTACGACTTCGGGGCCGCAGGTCTCGCAGAGGCCCAGCGCGTCGGTGCGAAGCTGATCATCACCTGCGATTGTGGAATAACAGCGAACCCTGCCGTCTCTGCCGCCCGTGCCGCGGGTATTGATGTCATCGTGACGGACCATCACTTGCCGGGCGATGAGCTCCCGCCCGCGAACGCGGTCCTCGATCCGCGCCGCGCCGACTGCGAGTCGGAGGACAAGAATCTCTGCGGGACCGGTGTCGCCTTCAAACTGGCGCAAGCCCTCGTGCCGGTGCTCGGCCTCTCGCCGAACCTGCCGCTGCATTTCCTCGACTATGTGGCGCTCGCGACCATCGCCGACGTCGTCCCGCTGATTGGGGAGAATCGGATTCTGGTGCGCTACGGGCTCAAGAAGCTGGCCGACTCCCGGTGGGTCGGGTTGCGCGCCCTGATCGAGACGGCGGGCTTAGGGGGCAAGCCGCTGCGGGGCGCCCACGTCGGCTTTATTCTCGCGCCGCGCCTCAACGCCGTGGGCCGGATCGGCGATGCGAACGACGGGCTCCGGCTCTTGCTCACGGAGAACCCGCAGGAAGCCGCGGCGCTTGCGCGTGAGCTCGAGACGATCAATGCGCGTCGCCAGGAGATGGACCAGCTGATTCTCGACGAGGCGATCGAGATCGTCGAGAAGACGCTGCAGCCGACCGATGCCGCCATTGTCCTCGGCGCCGAAACCTGGCATCCGGGCGTCATCGGGATCGTGGCGTCGCGGCTCGTGGAGCGGTACGGCCGGCCGACGTTCCTGATCGGGTGGGATGAAGTGGGAGAGTTCGGCCGAGGATCGGGGCGTAGCATCTCCGGCTTCGACCTCCACGGTGCACTCCACCAAGTGGGCATGCATCTCGAGAAATACGGCGGCCACACCATGGCGGCCGGCTTCACGATCCGGCGCGACAAGTTCGACGCCTTTCGCGTTGCGTTCCTGGGTGTCGCGGGCGAGCTTCTCACGCCCGACGACCTCGCGCCGAGCCAGCGCGTGGACCTCGAGCTGCCGCTGGCCTCGGTGAACGAAGATCTGGAGCGGCTGATTCGGCATCTGGAGCCGTGTGGCGCCGGGAATCCGGCGCCGGTGTTCGGCGTACGCAATGCGCGAGCGGTGGGCGCGCGCCGCGTCGGGACGAATCACCTGCGCTTTACGCTGGACGACGGCTCGGCCGTGCTGCCGGCGATTGGGTTTCGCTGGGCGGATGCCGTGCCGGAAGACTGGCTCACGAACCCATTGGATGTGGCGTTTCGATTGGAGCGAGATGACTGGCAGGGCAGGGTGACGATTCAGGCCAGAGTCGCGAGTCTTGCTCCGCATCATCGCGGGTGAGTTCAAGGGTCGTCGCCTCAAGACGCCCGGTGGAAGGACCGTCCGACCGACGGGGGATCGAGTAAAGGAGGCGTGGTTCAGTATTCTCCAGCAGTCGATTCCCGAGGCGCGCGTGCTCGACCTCTTCGCCGGCTCCGGCGCGTTGGGCTTCGAGGCGCTGTCGCGTGGCGCGATGGCGGTTGATTTCGTCGAGAATCACATGGCGTCATTGGCGGCGATTCGGGACAACGCCGCGACTCTCAAGGTGGAGGATCGCGTGACGATTCACCGCATGGACGCAGTGCGGTTCGCCGAGCGGCTCCAACCTGCCCAGTACGATCTGGCGTTCGCGGATCCGCCGTATGCCAGCGAGGACGCGGCGCAGCTCGTATCGTTGTTTCGCGCGACGCCGTTCGCGCGGGCGTTCTCGGTGGAGCATGCTGCGGATGTTTCGTTGTCTGGAGACGACACGCGGCGCTACGGCGACACGGCGATCACGTTCGTGTACGCGCCATGAAGCGAATCGCGGTTTATCCCGGGTCGTTCGATCCTATCACAAAGGGTCACGAAGACCTCATCCATCGCTCGCTCGAGTTCGTCGACCAGCTGATCGTGGCGGTCGCCGTGAATGTCGCCAAGCAGCCGCTGTTTTCGCTCGAGGAGCGCGTCGCGTTGATCCGGCAGGCGATCCGCGACAAGCGCGTGGAGGTGCAATCGTTCGAAGGGTTGCTCGCCGAGTTCGCCAAGAAAGTCGGCGCCGCGGTGATCGTGCGCGGGCTGCGGGCGGTCTCGGACTTCGAGTATGAATTCCAGATGGCGCTGATGAATCGCAATCTCGCCCCGCATATCGAGACGGTTTTTCTCGTGCCCGCGTTCGATCTGACCTATCTCAGCTCGAGCCTGGTGCGCGAAGTCGCGCGCTTCGGCGGCGACGTGTCGCAGCTCGTCGACCCCACCGTGCAGCAGGCCCTGAAGCGCAAGTTCAGCAAATGAAGTTTCTGGACCGCGTCTACGAGCGGGCGCGGCAGCGCAAGGCTCGCATCGTCCTCGCCGAGGGGGAGGATCCTCGCGTTCAAGAAGCGGGCCGAAGAATTGAGCGCGAGGGTTTGGGAAGCGTTCAGCTTCTGACACGTACGACGTACGACGCACGACGCACGATGATCTCCCTGCTCCGATCTAGACGGCCAGACAAATTCCCCACTGACACCGCAGCCAGCCAGGCCTTGGAGCACCCGCTGACCTTGGGGGCGTGTCTCGTGGGGGTGGGCGCCGCCGACGTCATGCTTGGCGGCGCGATGTACACGAGCGCCGAAACGATACGGGCAGCCAACTGGCCGACATCGCGCTGACGTCGGCGCGCGAGCGCCGGCTGATCGTCGAGGACGAGCCCGTCGTCGCTTTCCTTTCTTATAGCACGAAGGGCAGCGCCAGCGGGCCGCGGATCGATCGGGTCGTGGCCGGTATGGCCGAGCTGCGCGCGCGCGAACCCGATTTCGCCTTCGATGGAGAGCTCCAGCTCGACGCCGCGCTGGTGCCCGCCGTCGCGGCACGCAAGGCGCCGGGATCGCCCGCCGCCGGTCGCGCCAACGTCCTGATTTTCCCCGATCTCGACGCCGGGAACATCGGCTACAAACTCGTGGAGCGGCTTGGTGGCTGGACCGCGCTCGGCCCGATTCTGCAGGGATTGGCGCGGCCCATTTCGGACCTGTCGCGTGGCGCGACGGCCGATGATATTGTGAACACTGCGGCGATCGCCATCCTGCAAACGCGGAGGGGGTAACCGGTGCGCTTCACTCTGAAGAAGGATAAGAGCGGAGTGGTCGTCGTCGGCGTAGAAGGCCAGCTCATCGTCGGCAACCGCCAAGAGCTGAAGCAGAAGGTCCTGGATGCGCTGGAGGAAGGCTCCCGGAAGTTCGTCATCGATTTTGCCAAAACCGGCTACATCGATTCGTCGGGACTCGGCGTCCTGGTTTCGCTCTCGAAGAAGATTCGCGAACAGAGTGGGGAGCTGCGGCTCGCGGGTCTCAACGCCGACCTGCAGACGCTGTTCGAGCTCACCAAGCTCGACACCTTGTTCGCCATCACGCGGACCGCCGAGGAAGCGCTGGCCGCGTTCTGACGTGACCCTCCAACTGCAGGTCACCCGCAACGCGATGCGGCTCGACGTCCCGAGCGATCTCGGGATGGTCGGCGACGCGGTCGAGCTGGTTGCGACGCACGTCCCCCCCGGCACGCTGTCCCCCCGCCGCATCAGCTTCAACCTCCGCACCGCCCTCGCCGAAGCCCTGGGCAACGCGATTCGCTATGGCACGGGCGAAGATCCCGACCGCCGCGTGACCGTGCGCGTCGAGCTGGGGCGCGACTTCGTCCGCATTCACGTGGTGGACGATGGCCACGGCTTCGACTCCAGGAGCGTTCCCGATCCGACACAGCCGGATAACCTGGAGCGCGAGTACGGCCGCGGGTTGTTCGTGATTCGACACCTCGTGGACGACGTTGCGTTCAACGAGAAAGGCAACGGCATATCCCTGACGCTCCGGGCGGGGTGACACGGCTCGAGCGCTTGTTGCCGGTGCTCGCGGCGCTTTCCGGGACAACTCTACGCTTGTGGCGTGCGAAGACGCCCGGTGGGCGGTTGCTACCCGTGGTCGGAGGCTTGGGCGAAGGCCGGGAAGAGCCGCGCTGGACTCCGACCCCCAATGGTGGCGGCCGGCTCGACACTCCCGACGGTCCCGCGTGGTTCCAGCCGATCCCCTCCGTCCATGACACCTGGCTCGAAATAAAGGGCGAAGGGGAACAGGCCGCCGTCGAGCTCGCCGAGGTCGTTGGGGCGGTGATGGGGGCCGAGGAGGAGACCGGCCAAGTCGCGGCCGAGCTGTCGGGGCGGTACGAGGAAATCGATTTGATCTACACGATCAGCGAGATCCTCGGCCACACGATCCGGCTGGACGAGGCGGCGAACCGGATCTTGCGCGAAGTGTCGGCGGTGGTGCGAGCGCGGCGTGCGACGTTGATGGTGCATGACCCGCGCGAGCATGTGCTGCGGCTCGTGGCGGCGCGCGGCGTCGAGCTGGGGGAGATCGACCCGATCGAAGTGGACGATCCGACGTCGATCGCGGCGCGTGTGTTTCGGGAGATGCGCACGATCAGCTATGATCCGAGCGACCAGCGCGCTCCGAAGCCTCGGAACCCGATCGAACGGGGCTATCGCGGTCACGCGTTTCTGTCAGTGCCGGTCGTGTACGCGTCGCCCGGGCGCGTGCCCACGCCCATCGGGGTGATCAATCTGACCGACCGCACTGGAGAAGACGCGTTCACCGCAGGCGACCGCAAGCTGGTCGCCGCCATCGCGAATCAAATCGGCGCGGCGATTGAGAACGCTCGGCTCGTAGAGCTCGACTTGAGCCAGCAGCGCGTCCGTCGCGAGCTGGAGCTGGCCCACGACCTGCAGCTCAAGCTGCTGCCGTCGCCGGCGGTGGTCGCCGCGAAAGCGGACGTTGCCGCTCGCTGCCGCCCCGCCGAATCGGTGGGCGGAGTCATGATCGGCGATGTGTCGAGCCACGGATTCGGCGCGGCGCTCATCATGGCACTGGCGATGGCGGCGTCCGGTATCCACGCGGAGACCGCGGAGTCGCCGCATGAGGCGCTGCGGCGCCTGGAGATGTCGCTGTCGGAGGAGCTCGCGGAGACGGAAATGTTTCTGACACTCTGCTACGTTGTCGCCAATCCGGCCGAGGGCGTGCTCACGTACGCCAACGCCGGTCACCCGCATGCGTTTCTCATCTCCACGCAGGACGGGGCGCTCAAGCGGCTCGCGGCGACGCGGCCGCCGCTCGGGCTCGGCGATGGCGGGCAGGAACTCGTCGAGCAGTGCGAGCGCGGCAAGGCCATTCTGTGTCTCTTCACGGATGGATTGGCGGACGCCCGCGGGCCGAGCGGCGAGCGGTTCGGCGAGCAGCGCGTCTTGAGCCACGTCGTGAACCTGCGCGGCCGCCCCGCGCGCCACATCCTCGAAGCGGTGTTTACCGACATCGCCGCGTTTACCGGGGGCGCCCCGGCGAACGACGACCGCACGCTCGTGCTGCTGAAGGTTTGAGCCCTCGCCGCTTAGGGCAGCACTTTCTGACAGATCACAAGCTCCTCGATCGGATTGTCGAGGCGCTCGACGTCCGGGCCGGCGAGACCGTGATCGAAGTGGGCCCTGGCCACGGCTCGCTAACCGAGGTTCTGCTTGACCGGGGAGCTCAGGTGATTGCGATCGAAAAGGACCGAGAGCTGGCTGAAAACCTACGTGCGTCGTACGTCGTGCGTCGTACGTCGGATCTTACGGTCGTGGATGCGGATGCTCTGACTGTCGATTGGCATGCTCAGCTTCCACGCACGACGTACGACGCACGACGCACGGCTTTTAAGGTCGTCGGCAACATCCCCTATTACATCACGTCACCGTTGATCGATAAAGCACTCACCCCCCCACTTCCCGACCGCATCGTATTTCTAGTGCAGGCGGAGGTCGCTGACCGCCTCGCGGCGAAGCCTGGCGGCAAGATCTATGGTGCTTTGTCGGTAGGCGTACAGGCCGTTGCACGTGTGGAGAAGCTGTTCAACGTGGCCGCCGGCGCGTTTCGGCCACCGCCGAGGGTGCGGAGTACGGTCATCAGGCTCACGCCGCTGGTGGAACCGCTCGTGCGGCCTGAGGAAGTGCCGGCGTTTCGGGCGTTTGTCACGACGTGCTTCAGCAAGCGCCGCAAGCAGCTAAAAAACGCCGTGCTGGGGCTGAATGAGGCGGATCTGAAAGCGCTGGACTTCGATCCCCGAGTGCGCCCGGAGCGCCTTCCGGCCGCTGCGTTCGTTCGGCTCTTCCGGCGCGCGGCCGCGACCCCTGCGTCGCGGTGACATATCCATGATTGTTGATATGTCCGTATAGGTTCGTGTGCATGACGCGCCGACACCTGCTTTGGATCGCTCGCAAATGGCCGCGCTGCGGCTCCGGCTTACCCCATGTGCCTCACGCGCTTCCTTTCGATATGGCGCGAGTCGCCCAGTGGTTTTTTGCGGCTTCGGACATCACCCGCCTGTACATCCTGGAGCTCCTGTCGCAGCGGGCGCGCTGCGTGACCGAGCTCCACGAAATCCTTGACGCACCGCAATCAAGCGTCTCGTTCCACTTGAAAGTGCTCAAAGCTTCAGGTCTGGTTGGGGTGCGGCGCGACGGTCGCCGGAAGTACTATAGCCTCGAGGACGGCACCCTCAAGCACATGATCAGCTTTACGCAGACTCAAGGACGCGGGGCTGATCAGCGACCGCCGTGAGGGTCGCTGGATGTTCTACGGCCTCGAGCGCGAGACGCTGGACCAAATCGCCGCGTATACGAAATCCGTCAAGCCCGGCAAGCACGCCGGCAGCTGCGCCGTCGCCTGTTGCGACTAACATCGGAGGATTCATGAGTCAGGACATCAGGGATGCGGTGCAAGAGAAATACGCCGAAGCGGCACGCAAGGCGGCGGCGGGCGAGAAGGGGAGCTGCGGTCCCAGCGGCTCGTGCGGTTGCGATCCGGTAACGGAAAACCTGTACGACATCTCCCAGACCACGGAACTTCCTGAAGGAGCGGTGCTCGCGTCGCTCGGTTGCGGCAACCCCACCGCCCTCGCCGACCTCCACGCCGGCGAGACCGTTCTGGACCTCGGTTCCGGCGGTGGCATCGACGTCCTGCTGTCCGCCAAGCGCGTCGGACCCACAGGCAAAGCCTACGGCCTGGACATGACGGACGAAATGCTCGCCCTCGCGCGCGCGAATCAAGCCAAGGCCGGCGTGACCAACGTCGAGTTTCTCAAGGGCGAAATCGAGAATATTCCGCTGCCGGCCGGCGCCGTTGACGTCATCATTTCGAATTGCGTGATCAATCTCTCCGCAGACAAGGGCCGCGTGCTGAAAGAGGCGTTCCGCGTGCTGCGTCCCGGTGGGCGGTTTGCCGTATCCGATGTCGTCTGCCGCGGCGAGATCCCGGACGCGGTCCGCCGCAGTATGGAGCTCTGGGTCGGTTGCATCGCTGGGGCGCTCGACGAGCATGAATACCGCCAGCTCCTCAACGATGCGGGATTCGTGGATGTCGACATCGAGCCGACGCGGATCTACCAGTTCGAGGATGCGGGGCTCGGCGAAACGCTCGCGCGCGAGATCAGCGGGCGAGTCATGGGCGCCTTCATTCGCGCGCGCAAACCGGCTCTTGCGCCGAGGTCCCCCATTGTGAAATAGTTCACAATGCGGAAGATCTCCGATAGCACGGTCCGTCGGCTGTCCGTTTACCTCCGATTTCTCGAACAGACCACCACTCCCACGATTTCCTCTGGGGAGCTGGCCCGTCTGGGCGGTACCACCTCGGCCCAGGTCCGCAAAGACCTCTCCTTCTTCGGCTCCTTCGGCAAACGCGGCCTCGGCTACGCCGTCCCCGAGCTCACGCGGCGCATCCGCGACATCCTGGGCCTCGAGCGCGGGTACCGCGTCGTCCTGGTCGGGGCAGGGCGCATGGGCGGGGCACTCGTCCAGTACCACGGCTTCAAACAACGCGGCTTTCACATTACGGCGATTTACGATCAGGACGCACGCAAAATTGGCTCGCGCTGGAATGGGCTGGTCGTGCGGGACGTGAAGTACCTGGAGAGCGATCTCAAGAAAGATCCGAGCGACATCGCGATCGTCGCGACTCCCGCCGAATCGGCGCAGCACGTCGTGGACCGGCTGGTGCGCAGCGGGGTCAAGGCGATTCTGAACTTTGCTCCGGTGCCGCTCAATGTCCCGCCCGACGTCGAAGTCAAGACCGTCAACATGGCACTCGAACTGGAGACGCTGAGCTACTCTTTGGCTAACCGTTAACTTTCTCCCCCATGCCGCGGGTTCACGTCACGTCCGAAATCGGCGCGCTGCGCTCGGTCCTCGTCCACACCCCCGGCAAAGAGCTCGTCGCCGTCACCCCCGGCACACGCGAAGACTACCTCTATGACGACATCATCGATCTCGAGATCGCCCAAACCGAGCATCGGCGGCTCGTGGCCGTCCTGGAGCGGTTTGCCGAGGTGCATGAGGTGCGGGATTCGCTGGCGGAAATCGCCGGCCGTCCGGAAGTGCGCGAGTTCATCACGACCCGCGCGCTGGAGGTCGTGCCGTCGGACGCGCTGGCCAAACAGTTCGCCGCGCTGTCATCCGCAGACTTCGTCGCGCTGATGGTGGAGGGGGCGGTGGAGGAGGGGGGGCCGATCGCCCGCGCCTTGAACGAGGTGGCGTACGCGCTGCCGCCGCTCCCCAACCTGTTTTTCACGCGCGACGTCGGCATCGTGATCGGCGATCACGCGATCATCGGTTCGATGCGCCACGGCGTGCGCTGGACCGAGGAGCTGCTCATCAAGGCGCTGTTCCGCTACGACGCGACGTTCGCGAACGCGGGGATTCTGTACGACGGCTCCGATGAGAAGCGGCTGAACTACACGCTCGAAGGCGGAGACGTCCATCCCATCCGCCCCGATCTGCTGGTGCTTGGCTTCAGCGAGCGTTCGAGCCCCGCGGCGCTCGATCTGCTGTGCGAGCTGGCGTTCCAGCATTGCGGCGTGACCGATGTCATCATCGTCGTGCTGCCCGCCGAACGGACCGCGATTCACCTCGACATGATCTTTACGCAGGTCGATCGCGAGCTGTGCATCGTCTATCCGCCGCACTTCGTGGGGCCGGAACGGCTAGCCGTGCTGCATCGCCGCAAGCGGTCCAAGGGGGTGAAAGAAGTCCCCAACTTCTTTGCGGCCATGCAGGCGGTCGACCAGCCGCTCGAGCCGATCTTCTGCGGCGGCAACCAGCGCACGGTCCAGGAGCGGGAGCAGTGGGCCTCCGCCTGCAACTCGTTCGCCGTGCGACCTGGCGTTATCCTGAGCTACGATCGCAACGACGCCACCCTCGCCGAGCTCTCCAGCACCGGGTTTCGCGTGATCGAGGGCGTGAACTTGCTGACTGGGGACGAGCTGCTCAGGAACGGTGAGCGCGCCGTGATCTCGATCGAAGGAAGCGAGCTGGTGCGCGGCGGCGGTGGTCCTCGCTGCATGACCCTTCCCCTCAGACGAGACGACCTCTGACGGGCCTCGCTGCGGTCCCATCGTCCTCGCTGACCGCCCGCGCCGTTTCGTTCCTGCACAGTGGGCCCGCGGCGAGCCTCGCGATCGTGCGCGACGTCCTCGGGATCGTGCAGGCGAATCGCCACACCGCTGATCGCATCGCCGCCACGTTGCTCGCGCCCGATCCCCGATTTCGCCGGACCAGCGACGGTCGCTGGACTCTGGCGACGCCGCCGGCCGAAACCAGTCCCGTGCTCGAGGCCTGCCAGTGGGCGGTGGTAGATGTGGAAACGACCGGCGTGCGGGCCTTCCACGGTGATCGGATCATCGAGATCGCCGTGGTGCGGCTGGACGGAACCGTGGCCTTCCATTCCCTGATAAACCCCGGCATTCCGGTCCCGACCTTCGTTCAAGGGCTGACTGGCATCGCACCCAAGTTGCTGCGTGAGGCGCCTCCCTTCGAAGAAGTTGTCGCCGACTTGCTTCACGTCTTTTCCGGGTGCGTGTTCGTCGCCCACAACGCACGGTTCGACTGGGCGTTCGTGTCGACCGAGATCGAGCGCGCGGCGGGATTGCTGCTACAGGGGCCGCGCGTGTGCACCGTGCGGCTCGCGCGCAAGTTGCTGCCCGATCTCCCGCGCCGGAATCTCGACACGGTGAGCTATCACTTCGGGATCGAGATCGAGGGAAGGCACCGGGCCACGGGGGACGCCGTGGCCGCCGCGAAATGTTTGGCAAAGCTCATTCGGCTGGCGCAGGGGAACGGGGCGACAACGCTCGTTGACCTATACAACCTTTAGGGTCGGCCGCCTGACCTGCCACGCACTCGAGGCTGGCCGTCAGCACCTCGATGGCGGGGCGATGTTTGGCGTCGTCCCAAAAGCGCTCTGGGCGCGCCGAGCTCCGCCCGACGACCGCAACCGGATCCCCCTCGCCTTGCGCTGCCTGCTCATCGAGCATGACGACGGTCTGGTCTTGATCGATACCGGGATCGGCAACAAGGAAGACGCGAAGTTCATCGACATCTACGGCGTGGACAACGCGAGCCAGGACGGAAGAACAAAGCTGGAGGATGCGCTGGGCGCGCTGGGCCGCAAGCCCGGCGACATCAGGTGGGTCATAAACACGCACCTGCATTTCGATCATGCGGGGGGCGATAACTGGATCGATCCATCCGGGAAGATGAGGCCGGCCTTTCCGAACGCGCGCTATGTAGTGCAGAGACGCGAGCT
>WNGJ01001576.1_pt1 | contig 23805 bp, 23 predicted proteins | sample 5400611 | NCBI WGS metagenome assembly WNGJ01 (sample SAMN13153375, study PRJNA577476) | soil metagenome | isolation source: 40 cm soil or saprolite under Garry oak tree replicate 1 | place: USA:California | collected 2016-06-15
TCCGGGTCGACAATGCGACCCTGACGCAGAACATGCGCGAGGTGCATTCGCTGTGCGACGAGGCAGGGGATGTGGCGACCGCAAGCCTGCTGGAGAACTGGATTGACGAATCTGAAAAACGAGTCTGGTTCCTCTTCGAGTGCGGCCAGCAGGTCTGAGGCCAAGGCGCGCCACGAACCAAGGAAGACCATTCTCAGGAGGCACCAATGAATGTCAGGGGCGACCAGCCAGTTACGAAGCGTCTGACCAGGGATCAGCGAAAGACCCGTGCGGCGAAACCGAGGGTGCAGGGGACGGAATGGGAGCTTGCAGATGACCGGCTCGACGAAGCCCTCAGACAAACCTTCCCCGCCAGTGACGCGCTATCCATTATTCAAATCGCTCGCGGTAGCTAGTTGCACAAGGTCCGACGCAGCGACCTTCATGATCGCCCATCCTGCAAGTTTCAATTGACGCTGCACAATCCGACCCCTCCGATTTGGAAGGGGTTGGCCTTCTTCCGAACCAACGCACTGCGACGCCCTTGCTCGCCGTTTGGCTCGACAGGCATCCAATCCCGAGCACTAACGAGGACACATCATGAAGATCGGCATAATTGGGTCGGGTGCGGTCGGCGCTGCATGTGCAATGGCGACCATCATGAGAGGCTGCGCCAGCGAGCTCGTTATCGTCAACCGTGGCCGCGATCGAGCAAAGGGGATGGCTACCGACATGGACTACGGGGCTCCTCTGTCATCGACGACCAAGGTGACGGATGGCGACTATTCAGATCTGGCTGGCGCTGCGCTCGTCATGGTCACGGTCGGCGTCAACGAAAAAACCGGCGGCGCGACGGATCGCAGTGATCCGCTGGGACGCCTACGCCTCCTGGACAAGAACGCCGAGGTATATCGCCAGGTGATTCCGCTGATAAACGCGGCGGCGCGGGATGCCGTACTGCTTGTCGTCACCGACCCTCCGGATCCGCTCGCCTATCTGACCCGCGAACTCGCCGGGCATGATCGCGTTCTCAGCACCGGCACATTGCTCGACAGTCTGCGGTTTCGGGTGCATTTGGGGCGAAAGCTCAAGGTCGCTCCCATTGATATAGAAGCGCAGGTTCTCGGTGAGCACGGAACGTCCCAGATCTTTCACTGGTCAGCTGCCCGCGTGGGGGGCGTCCCGATCGCGGATGCGCTTGAGCAATCTGGCCAGCAGCACGAGGACGACCTTCGCACGACAATCGAGAACGAGGTACGCTATGCAAACATAACAATAATCGAGGGTATCGGTGCCAGCCAATACGGAATTGGAATGGTTTGCGCACGGATCGCCGAAATCGTTCTGCGCGACGAACGCGCCGTAGCGCCGATTGGGGTGTACAATTCAAAACTTCGAGTAACGCTCTCGCTGCCTAGCGTCGTCGGTCGGAAGGGCTGCCTCCAAGTGCTGAACCCTCCCCTATCGAATGACGAGCGTATTGGCCTGGAAAAATGTATCGAAACATTGCGTAAGGCCCAGGAACGAATTCGCTGACCACTCTGTCCGAGCCAATGCGATCAGCCGATACGGATCCAGTTCCGGCGTGCATTCGGGCTCTGCGATCGCCGCTATCCTCGTTTGCAGCATCATTCGCTAGTAAACAGCGGCTCATCACGCATGGCCCATGCGGGGTCAACATTAACTCCGTTGGCCATGTACCGCGGCGGTTAGACGATCGCGCGATTTGGCAACTGACGTATTCGGCAGGGCGCGCGATCTCAAGGCCTAGGGATCCAAAATTCCTACATTCCTCCACACCGTTTCATGCATTCCAGGTTTTTTACGTCGGGCCTGGGGTCGCCGACGAACTTGTTGCGGTTCGGCATTTTGATCGTCGGAAGCGTCTTTGCGTCGAGCGTCGCGGCCGCCGGCAACAGACCGTTGAGGTTGAGAATATAGGCCGAGACCGCGTAGATGTCGTCGTTACTCAAGGACTCCGGCGCGTTCTGCGGCATCGCTCGGCGGATATAATCGAACAGGGTCGGGGCGTAGGGCCAGTAGCTGCCGACGGTGCGCACCGGCCGTTTCGTCGCGAGCGTCCCCTGCCCGCCGACGAGCCTGTCGCCGACGCCGCCCTCGCCCTTCTCGCCATGGCAAGCCGCGCATTGCTGAGCGAACACTTCGCGTCCGTGACTGACGCTGCCGCTTCCCGCAGGCAGATTGCTGCCATCGCGGCCGACGTCAATATTCCAGCCCGCGATCTCCGGCGGCGTCGCGACGCCGCCGATACCATACGGGCTTTGCGCATCAGCTTGTGTTGCGCAGATAAGCGCAACGACGGCGAGTGCCGCGACGTCATGCCTTCGCATTGGTCACCTCGCCGTCAGCCGCGATGCGCCAGGGCCAGATCGCGTTGTTGTGATAGTAGTAATTGTCGCCGCGCACCGCGAGCAATTCGGCCAGGGTTGGCTGAACGTAGCCGGTCTCGTCGATGGCGCGGCTTTGGATGACTGCAGGTTTGCCGTCCCAGTGCCACGGCAATCTGAAGCGGGTCAGCGCCCGCGTCAGCACCGGCTCTTGCAGCTGCGCTTCCTGCCAGCTCTTGCCGTCGTCGACGGATACATGGACCCGCCTGATCTTGCCGCGGCCGCTCCAGGCGATGCCACTGATCTCGTGGAAGCCGGGCGTCGTCAGCCGCTGGCCGCCGGACGGGCGCGTGATGATGGATTTGGCTTCCATGTAGAAGGTGAACTCGCGCGCCGTGCCATCAGGCATCAAGTCGCTGTATTTGGACGTTTCTTCGCGCGAATAAGCCGGGTCCGCAGTGACATGGAGCCGGCGCAGCCACTTCACGTTCATATTGCCCTCGAAGCCAGGCAACAGCAGCCGCAGGGGATAGCCTTGCTGCGGGCGCAGCCGTTCGCCGTTCTGGCTATAGACCAGCATCGCGTCATCGAGACACTTTTCGATCGGAATACTGCGCGTCATCGCGGCCGCATCAGCGCCTTCCGCGACGACCCATTTAGCGCCCGGCCGCAATCCAACTTCCTGCAGGACAAGCTTCAGCCTCACGCCGGTCCATTCGGCACAACTCAACAGACCGACGAGGTCGGAGGCCGTCTTGCCGTAGGGTTTTTTGTAGTTTGGGTTTCCCGAGCATTCGAGGAAATAGATGTGCGACTCCGACGGGAAGCGCCGGATGTCCTCCATGGTGAAGATCAAGGGCTTGTCGACCAGGCCATGAAGCATCAGCCGATGTTGCGCCGGATCGATCGTGGGCACGCCGGCATGATGGCGTTCATAGAATAATCCATTCGGCGTGATGATGCCGTCGAGATCCTGCAGTGGCGTCCGGCCGGACGCAGATAAATACTGCGGCAAGTTCCTTGCGATGTTCTTGACGACGCCCTTTTCGAACGGCGACGGCGTTCCGTAGAGCTGGCTACCCATGGGATCGCCAGGCGTCTTCATCCATGCCGGGACGTTGGGCGGAAGATTCTCCGAGTTCTCCGTTGCCGCCGACAACTTGCTGCCGCCGAGACCACCGGCAACGACGGCCCCGCCGAGTACAGCACCGCCTTCACGCAGAAACCGTCGGCGCGATGTCGCGGTAAGATCCTCGCCGCTCTCGGTTGGCTCGGTCATCGTACGTCCTCCGCTCGAGTTCGGCGGCCTCGAATAAACCGACGAGGGTCAGCCATGTTCCAGGAGCACGGCGTCTTGATTCTAATTCGCCGGACCAGCGCCGCTTGGCGAGGATTGCTGCCCTTGTTTCACCTTGCTAATCAGTGTTGATAGAAAGCCCGCCACGGTCCTCGCCTAGAACCTAGCCCGCGAAGAAGCCCGCATCGTTGCCGATGCGGCCTCTTCATCTGTCGCTTTCACTCAAGTCTTCCAAGTCTTCGTGCTGTTCAGTTGCACTCGTGCCGGCGACCGTCACGTCCAAGGAATGTTCCGGTAGCCGGATCGTAGGAGCGGTACCGCGCGCAAGAAGCACCACTTGCGTTGCTGTTCATGGCGGCATACCCGCCGCTGCCGAGCAGCACCGGTGTCCTTGCGTCCAGACCCGCCGCCGGCGTGGGCCGGCCGCCGTTGAGGACATCATTGTTGGGATAGTAAAATGAGAACAAACCCGGCTCCTGGATTGCCGCTTGCGCGAATACCGGCGTGGCGAACATCAGCGACAGAACGGCTGCAGCGCTGAAGATCTTGAATCTGGTCATGGTCTTTTGTCTCCGTGCATCGATTGGAAGCGAGAATTCTCGCCTTTCTCGGCCCTGAAGTTAGGGCGTCACCACCGAGGTAAGCCAAAACGCTGCGCGTCCCACTAAATTGGTCTTCAAGAGACCAAATTGATTTTTAAGTCGGCAGCTGGCATGGCGAGACGCAACGTCGCGCGCATCATGAAAAACGGATTGAGGCGGCCATGCGCTTGCCGGCCGCCTCAAGATGTCCTTGCATGCCCTCGCTTACAGGCGAGCGGCAGTATTATCGATGGTGCGTCCTGTGGTGACGTTGCCAATGACGTTCCGTGGACGCGTTGCTGTTCTGCCAGTTGTTTCGATAGTAGCCGCCATCCGTGTAGGGATTGCCGGGTCCCAGGTTCTGGCAATTTGCGTTCGGATAGAACTGCGCGCAATAGCCGGGGTCTTCGATAACTGCTTGCGCCAGTGCGGGAGTTGCGGAAGCTGCTGCGATAAGAGCCGCGGCGGCGCCGATCAAGGCAAATTTCATCTTCATCTCCTGAGTAGTGTCGAAGCGAAAATGGGAACGCGCGTTGGTTCCGGCAACAGGCGTTTTGCTTGGCTACTCTAAAATCCAATTTAATGGCACCAGCGGCTGGACAGACCTACGTCGGCTGCACTCACGCAAACGCTCTCATCAACTAATGGAGCTTCGTCATGTCCAAGACCTCTGCAACACCTGCGCTCGCCCTGCTCGTCATGATGGCGGCGCCCGCCGCCTCATATGCACGGATGGCGGGTGCAGCGGGCTCAGGAAATGTGCCCATCAGCGGAATTGCGCCGGGGCCCGCCAACGCCGGCAGCATGAACAATGTGACGGTCGATCCGAGCGGCATCGGCAACGCCTCCAAGCTCGCTCCGCTGCAGGTGCCGCGCGTTACGGTCCCGGTGGTTCCGAAGTTCAAGTGAGGCGAAGATCGTCGGCGCGAAGCTTTCTGCGTTGCCCGCCGGGCACGGAGTTCAGCTCGCGTCTGTTGGAAGCGCAGATAGCTCAGATTGTCAGGAGGATATTCAGAGATGCAGCAGCAGGCTACGATCACGGAAGCCGCCTTCACAAGCGATGCCAATGTGAGATCAACCGCGAGGCGTCGTGGACGACCATTGCATAAGATACTGGTGTCGTTTTCCGCCGCCTATTTCATCGGCGCGTTTGTCACCGATCTTGTCTATTGGCAGACGCCCGATGTGGTGTGGGAGAGGTTCTCGATCTGGCTGATCACCGCCGGCCTGATCGTGGCCGGCCTTGCCATCATCGCTTATGCGATCGACCTCGCAGCCAGCAGACAAATCGACAGGCCGGCCTGGCCTCGCGTGGTCGGCTACGCTCTCGCTGTCGTGCTCTCGCTGTTAAATGCCCTCGTTCATAGCCGCGACGGTTACACCGCAGTGGTACCGAGCGGCCTGATGCTATCCGGGCTCGTCGTCGTCGTTCTCTTGTTGACGGCCTGGGTGGCTCGTTCCTTGTCGAATCGTATTGGAGGATGAATATGATGCGTGCCCTCGAAATAGCACATTCGGTGAAGCGGCCGCATCTGGCCCTTCTGCTTGTCGCCGTCGCCGGGTTGGGACTGGCCGGCTGTAACTATGAAGGCGGCGACCCGAGGACAGAGATCGGCGCCAACCCCGTGCTGCCCGCGCTGCAGCAGTATCTGTTGCCGCCGATCCGGATCGCGAAAGTCGCAGCATGGGGAAAGGAAACTCCGACGGTGCCACGGGGCTTGCAGGTCCATGCCTTGGCCACCGACCTTGAGCATCCGCGGTCCCTCTACGTTCTCCCGAATGGAGACGTATTGGTGGTCGAGAGCAATGGTCCGAAAGCGCCGATTTACCGGCCCAAAGACATCATCACCGGCTGGGTACAGTGGTTTGCTGGCGCCAAGGCAAAGGACGCAAACCGCATCACGCTGCTGCGCGACACCAATGGCGACGGCATTCCCGAGCTGAGAACGGTGTTTCTGGACCACCTCAATTCGCCGTTTGGCGTGGCGCTTGTTGGCAATGATCTTTACGTCGCCAACACGGACGCCATCATCCGCTATCCCTATCAGGAAGGACAGACCAGCATCACTGCCCCGGGCACAAAGCTTACTGATCTTCCTGGCGGCCCGATCGATCACCACTGGACGAAAGCTCTGTTGGCGAGTCCAGACGGCTCCAGGCTCTATGTCGGCGTCGGATCAAATAGCAATATCGGCGAAAACGGAATTGGGGCCGAATATGAGCGAGCTGCGATTTGGGAGGTCGACCGGGCATCGGGCGCACATCGCATCTTCGCCAGCGGAGTACGCAATCCGACCGGCCTGCAGTGGGAGCCTGAGACCGGCAAGCTCTGGGCGATCGCCAACGAACGCGATGAGATCGGGCCCGACCTGGTCCCGGATTATTTGACCTCGGTGCAGGACGGCGGCTTTTACGGCTGGCACTATAGCTACTTCGGCCAGCACCTGGACCCCCGGATTATGCCGCAGCGGCCCGACCTCGTGGCGACAGCGATCGCGCCGGATTACGCCTTGAGTTCCCACGTGGCACCCTTGGGATTGGCGATGTACCCGGGCGCCGATCTTCCCGCGAGCTACCGGGGTGGTGCCTTCGTAGGCGAGCACGGAAGCTGGGATCGAACTCCGCTTAACGGCTACAAAGTGGTGTTCGTGCCATTTAGCGGCGGAAAGCCCTCTGGCCCGGCGCAAGATGTCGTCACGGGCTTCCTCGATGCGAACAATCATGCGCGTGGAAGGCCGGTCGGACTGGCAGTCGATCGGACTGGTGGACTGCTGATCGCTGACGATGTTGGGAATACGGTTTGGCGCGTGTCATCCCTTAAGCCCGGTTCTCCGCCAAAGCCGGCCACTTAGCAGGCTCGTAGCAAGTCTCGCGTACCCGGCCAGCCAAACAACCCGCCACCTGCGGAGAATCGTTCAGGCGGCGGTGCTTGGCAACTCGCGCAACGCTGCAGTCCCAAACACGGGGGAGTCCCGTAGATATGAAACCAGTCTGGTTCGAAGCCGCAATAGTGATCAATCCGGGGACGCTGGTCCGACTCGGCGCGATCGGCGCGGTAATGCTGAGCGTGGCCGCGGCATTCGCTTACACCGGCGGCGCGCTGTCGCCACTTCGGTTGACCCAGGACCGGATGATGGCAGCGTTCCAGGATGCCAACGGCAGCCACGCCGGCTTCCGTCGCAATCACGCAAAAGGAGTTTGCGTCACCGGCTGGTTCGAAGCCAGCGGGCAGGCAGCGGCATTTTCGAAAGCCGCTGTTTTCAAGTCGGGCCGCGTCCCGGTGGTTGGCCGCTTCGCTCTTGCTGGCGGCATGCCATTTCAGGCGGATGCGCCTGCGACCGTGCGCAGCATGGCGCTGCGCTTCCTGCCGCCTGGCGGCGAGGAATGGCGCACCGGCATGAACAATATTCCGGTGTTCCCAGTGAACTCAGCGCGCGGCTTTTACGAGCAATTGCTCGCCTCAAGCCCCGATCCTGCGACCGGAAAGCCTGATCCGACGAGGATGAGGGCCTTTCTGGCCGCTCATCCGGAAACCGTGCGGGCACTGGCCTTAATCAAAAAACGCCAAGTCACCTCCGGGTTTGCCAACTCCAGCTTCAACAGCCTCAATACCTTCCGCTTCGTCGACGCAGCCGGCGCCTCCGTCCCCGTTCGTTGGTCCGTGGTTCCAGTGCAACCCTTCGCTGCTGACAGCGCAGAAGGATCAGCGGAAGGAGACAAGAACTACCTGTTCGATGACCTGATCGCCCAAATCGCGCAGCATCCACAGCAATGGCGGCTGATCGTAACGATCGGCCAGGCTGATGACCCGACAAACGACGCGACGCTCCCCTGGCCCGAAGGCCGCCGGCACATCGACGCCGGGACGGTAACAATTGATCACGCCTCGAGTGAGGACAGTGGGCGCTGCACCGCCGTTAATTACGATCCTCTGGTGCTGCCGCCCGGCATCGAGCCATCCGACGACCCGTTGCTGAGCGCCCGCTCGGCGGTCTACGCGCGCTCCTTCACCCTGCGTGCCGAAGAGGAGCATGAGAAGCCGCCGAGCGCAGTCACGACACGGGAAGTGCAAGCTGGAGGCAAATTATGACTACCCAAGCACGCTTCCCCGCCGCGTCCCGGCTTCTGCACTGGCTGATGGCGCCCATGATCCTGGCGATGCTGTTCATCGGCGTGGGCATGGCCGTTTCGGTCTCAGCACGCTACGACCTTCTGGTCTCGATCCACCGGCCACTCGGATTCGCGATCTTTGTGTTGTGCATAATCCGTATCGTGAACCGGTTCATTCATCCGCCGCCGGAGTTGCCCGATACGGTTCCATCCATGCAGCGCTACGCCGCCAAGGCATCGCATATCGTATTATATGCGCTCATGTTCATCATGCCGCTTGTCGGCTGGGGTATGCTGTCGGCGGCGCGCTATCCGATTGTGCTCTACGGCCCGCTGCGGTTGCCACCGATCCTGCCGCATGATTTGACGCTCTACGCCCGCCTCCGGGACCTCCACACCGACCTCGCTTACCTGTTCTTCGCGACCTTCCTCGCGCATTTCGCGGCCGCGCTTTATCACGGCCTCGTCCGGCGCGATGGCGTGTTCGACAGCATGGCATCGTGGCAGCGAAGCTCGATCGGAATTTTGAGAACCGTCCCTGCGTCGATGCAGGATTCAACGTACATCGCCGAGCCCAATGCGGACCGCTATCAAGCCGACCGATAGAGAAGGACTGACGTTTGATGCTCGCACTCTTTTCGGAGATCCCGAGCTGAATGGCCCGGCAGCATTAAACTTGAGGACCGAAACAGGCTCGACCCCAGCATGGGTTCGTCAAAGTAAAATGTTTGTTCGATCACCATAATCGAAATAAACGGGGCAGAGCTGAGCGCGACAATCAAGGCGAGAGTTGCGCCCGTTGCACTCGCCCATCAACAGCCCCGACAGATGTTTCCGATCATTCGATCAACGGCGGCGTCTTCGGGGTCCGGTTTGAGCATGGTGTCTGGAAGCGAAGAGACATCGGCCGCTGTCGGCTGATGATGTGGTGGAAGAGGTGCGCTCCCGGTGAGGCGGGGATCTGGCGTCAGCGAAGGTGGCACGGCTGGATTCGCGGGGGCCATCAGGCGCTGTTCTCCAAGACCATGCATGCCACCGCGTGCATAACTGGCAGAGAGCCCAGCTAGAACGAACACGACGGTCATTGTGACTAGCTTTCGCATTTTGCACTCCTTGCTATCGGTGCCAGCTCTTGTTGTTTGACGATGCCTCTCGCTTGATGAGATAATCTCAAAGTATCCAACTGCTAACCATACATAGGTAACTATCGCGTCATTGCCGCAACGGTCCAAGTGAGATGCGGCAAGGATGCGTGAACACTTCGAATCCGTCCGCGCGGGCGATGGCGGCAAGTGTGATACCGGCTGCATCCGCCATACGAACAGCCAGCGCGGTTGGCGCCGATACCGACACCATCACAGGCGCCCCGATCGCAGCGCTTTTCTGCACCATCTCAACTGACACGCGGCTGGTGAGAAGTATCATGCCCTCGTTCGCCACAATGGCCGCACGCACCATTGCACCCGAAAGCTTGTCGAGCGCGTTGTGACGGCCGACATCCTCGCGCAAGGCAGCGATACCGCTCGTGAGATTCCAAAAGGCCGCCGCGTGAACCGCGCGCGTCTCGATGTTAAGCTTTTGACGAGACGGCAGGCTCTCCATGGCAGCCATGATCTCCTCTGGTGTGAATTGCCGGCTGCCCCCGACAACAGCCGTCGGACGCATGGCTTCCGCGATCGACTCAATGCCGCACAATCCGCACCCAGTCGGTCCTGCAATGTGCCGCCGTCGCTCCTGCAAGCGATCGGCTCTTGGCTTGCTGAGCCACATCTGTAGTTCGACACCGCCATCGAGACGTACGATGTCTAACGAATCGATGTCAGCAGAAGAGGTAATGACACCTTCGCTCAGGCTGAAGCCGATCGCAAAATCCTCCAGATCCTGCGGCGTCGTCATCATGACGGCGTAGGTCCCGCCATTATATGTCAGCGCGACCGCGGTCTCTTCTGGAACCGAGCGACTGCCCAGGCTCGGACTGCCTGCACGCCAAATCTCGCGATCGACGACTCGGGCCGCTTCCATCACGCGATGCTCCGTTCAAGCTTACTGCGCGACCGTCCGCGGTTGAACCGACCCAAGGGCAGCAAGAAATAGACATCACGGTGGGACGTCGTTTCTCAACTAAAAACGAATTTAGCCTCCTGAAATTCGCGGCCTGATTATTTAGGGCACGGGACAAACACTAAACCAACATTTAATGGCGCAAACAGCTCTCTGAGCCTAGATCACGTTGAGCAGCCACGCCTGTCCCCCGAGGCGAGATCATGCGGCTGTCGAGTGGACGGCGCACGTCCTACCTCATGCCCCCTCCTCCCCGTACGAGGCGGGCGCGCGCCGTCCGATTTTTTTGGTTGAGATCGCGGCTTCCATCGTTCCGGCAAGAGCCGAACGAATTTCGGATTTGTCCTTGCCAGATCGTCTGCGATCGTCAGGCGCACGGATTGCAATTCACGATAGCCAGTGTGCAAGCCAGATCTTCGATCCCGGATAATTGAATGAGAATTTAATAGAGACGACAGGCGAGAAATCCCATCTCCGGTGCATCGCGGCGTTGACGCCCGTCTGTTCGAGGCACGCCGACGTCTGACAAGACCATGCGGCGGTAGTCGCCCATTCCAAAGGAGAAAGTCATGAGAGGACGAGTGATGATGATTTTGGCAAGCGCGGTGCTTGCTGGCAGCCTTGTTGCCACCGGTGCGCAAGCCCGCGGTGGTGGCGGAGGAGGAGGAGGAGGAGGACATGGTGGCGGATTTGGCGGCGGCGGCCACATGGGCGGCTTTGGCGGCGGCCACGTCGGTGGCTTTGGCGGAGGTCACATCGGTGGCTTTGGCGGAGGTCACATCGGTGGCTTTGGTGGCGGTCGCATTGCAGGTCTGGGCGGAGGTCGCGTCGGCGGCTTTGACGCAGGTCGTATGGCACACGTTGGCCACGAGCACCTTGGCTTTGGAAGGCGCCGTTTCGGCGGCGGATATTACGACTACGGTCTCAATTGCCCGTACTACACGTCATTCACCTGGCCGTACTGCACTTACCCCTACTGAACCATAACGCGTTGCCGGCAGTTGCCGGCACGCAAACTCGACGCACTCGCCTGGAACAACTGGCCAATACCGAGACGCTAGTTCTCCCGGGCGAGCCAACTCACGATCACCCTCACCTACAACAAGCTCGCACTTGAATTCGAATTTAAAGTCCTAAAGCTCAATTTAGTGGCTCGCCCGCGCGCTGCGTCTATCATCTGGTGGTCCGTTCGACTTTCGAGTGGCGCAAGACATCGATTGGAGCGACTAATATGGGCATTGAAGGACAGTTTGCGGGCCTCGCAACTCGAACACGGCTCGAACCGGCGTTCGTCAGAAGCGGACGCGGCAACGGTTATCTCAACGACATCCGGCGCTTCCCGATGCTCGAGAGGGATCAGGAGTATGAGCTCGCCAGACGTTGGCGCGAGTACGGCGACCGCGATGCCGCGAACCAGATGGTCACAAGTCATCTGCGTCTCGCCGCGAAAATTGCGATGGGCTATCGCGGTTACGGTCTGCCGGTTTCGGAAATCATCGCCGAAGGTAACGTCGGACTGATGCAGGCATTGCACCGGTTTGAGCCAGAAAAAGGATTTCGCTTTGCCACCTACGCGATCTGGTGGATCAGAGCTTGCATACAGGATTACATTCTGCGTTCCTGGTCACTTGTGAAGATCGGCACGACGACCAACCAGAAGAAGCTCTTTTTCAAGCTGCGCTCCGCGAAAAACAAGATCGCGGCATTGGAGAGCGGCGACTTGCACCCAGACCAGGTTGCTTTGATTGCAAAGGACCTCGCCGTCACGGACAAGGATGTCGTCGATATGAATCGTCGGCTCGGCGGCGATAAATCGATCAATGCACCGGTTCATGATGATGGAAAAACCAGTGAATGGCAGGATCATCTCGTTGATCCGTCTCCCTCGCCAGAGGCCATCGTCGTCGACCAGGACGAGAAGGAACGCCAGCTCAATGCGCTGACCGCCGCGATCGACGTGCTGGATGACCGCGAACGTCGCATTTTCGAAGCGCGACAGCTCGCCGACGAGCCCCTGACGCTCGAAGAGCTCGCGGCGAAATTCAAGGTGTCTCGTGAACGCATTCGGCAAATCGAGGTCCGTGCATTCGAGAAGGTACGCAAGGCCGCCAAGAATCTCGCCGTAAGGACGCCGGCAGCGGCGCAGGGTGCCTGGAGCGTCTGAGTTAACCGGGATGCCCGGGATCCGATCTGCACATGGAGGCGTAGCGCGTGGAGTGTTCAATCACGGATCCCGCATAAGCTTCAGAGCGCCCACGCTTTGTGGATCCCGATGCGAACGCTTGAGAGTTCAGCACGCGGCGAGGGCGAATTTAGGCTCGTCCTGCTCGTCGCCAGCCATCTGGCGATGCGGGCAGCCGGCGTGACAGGCCTGCGCGCAAGCCCCGAGCGCCTCGTCGATGATGGTCTTGATCGTGCGCGCACAGCGGCCGCATTCGGCGCTGCAGCCGAGGCAGCCATAAATCTGCTTGGCGTTGCGCAGCACGTCGTCGGCGGTGCCGACGGCATGGCGGACATCGTGGTCAGAGAGGACGTTGCAGGAGCAGACGATCATGAAAACCTCGACTATTTGAATTCAAACACTCGGCGGCGGCCTCACGGCGACTAGCGCATCTACAATTTCCGTTCCTTCGCTGATCCGGCTTTACCTGCAGGCGATTTCACATTTCTTGCTTCGACGAAGCCCGGAGCAGAACCGGGATCGACTTGTAAGAGGGCGTTCCTGATTTTTCATCGTAGTGATCGAGCGCCACCAGGACATTCGCCTCCGGATAATAGGTCGCGATCGAGCCCTGCGCGATATTGAAGGCGACCGCCGTCAGGTTGCACATGGCGCGCCTGCCCGGTTGCGATCCCGCATCGGGTACGACGCTGATATCGACGAGATCGCCGTGCTTCAACCCGCGGCTGGCGAGGTCGCGTTCATTGACGAACACGACGTCGCGACGCCCCGTGATCCCTCGATAGCGATCATTCTTGCCGTAGATGGTCGTGTTGTACTGGTCATGACTTCTGATCGTGGTAAGCGTGAGAGCTTCACGATTTGGCACGCGCGGATCCTCGTCTATTCCGGGACAGACGATAAAGTTGGCCTTATTTGTCGGGGTCCGCCATTCACGCTCCGACGCGGCAACATAGAGCCGAAATCCGCCTGGCTTCTTGATGCGGGCATTGAAATCCGCGAATTCCGGAAAGATCGCCTCGATGCAATCGCGGATCTTTCCGTAATCGGAAACCAGCTCCGCCCATTTGACGCGCGTATTCGGCAAGGTGGCCAGCGCCATTTCCGCGATAATTGCCGGTTCTGACTTGAGATGCTCGGACGCCGGTTTCAGGCCGCCGCGCGAAGCATGAACCATCGACATTGAATCTTCCACCGTGACGGACTGGGGACCCGCCGCCTGAATATCGCTCTCGGTGCGTCCCAGACAGGGAAGAATGAAGGATTGTCTCGCGAGCAATAAATGCGACCGGTTGAGCTTGGTGGCGATATGGACCGCAAGATCGAGGTTTCTCATCGCCCTGAACGTCACTTCGGGATCGGACATCGCAACCGCGAGGTTGCCGCCAAGGCAGACCAAGGCCTTCGAGCGACCATCGCGGATCGCCTCGACAGCTTCGATAGCATTGTGGCCCTTGTGGCGCGGCGGGTTGATTCCAAACACGCGGGCCAGTCCGTCCAGGAGCTCATCATTCGGACTCTCGGTAACGCCGACCGTGCGGTCTCCCTGTACATTCGAGTGACCGCGCAGCGGCGAAATGCCGGCGCCCTTGCGCCCGATATTGCCGCGGAGCATCAGCAGATTAGCGATCTGCTGCACATTGCCCGTGCCGTGGCGATGCTGGGTGATGCCCATGCCGTAATTGATGATGACCCGCTCAGCCTTGGCATAGATGTTGCCAACGAACTCGATATCTGATCGCGCCAGACCGGAGGCCTCCTCGATCGCGTCCCAGGAGGACGCATCGAGATCGGCCAGCAGTTCATCGATTCCGGTGGTGTGATTGGCGATGAAATCACGGTCCAGAACGCCAGGACCGCCTTCGGCAAGGCTTTTCGCATCGAGCGCCACCAGGGTCTTCATGATTCCCTTCAGCAGCGCGATATCGCCGCCCACCTTCACCAGATAGTAGGTCGACGCGATCGGCGTCGAACCCAGCGTCAGCATCTCGACAGGATGTTGCGGTGATGTGAACCGTTCCAGCCCGCGCTCGCGCAGGGGGTTGAAGACGATAATCGGCACTCCCCGCTTCGAGACCTCGCGCAGCGTCGTCAACATGCGTGGGTGATTGGTGCCGGGATTGTGGCCAATGCAAAAGAGCGCGTCGCAATGATCGAAATCCTCCAGCGTCACGGTTCCCTTGCCGACCCCGATTGACTCCGGGAGCCCGACGCTCGTCGCCTCGTGACACATGTTCGAGCAATCGGGAAAGTTGTTGGTTCCGTATTCCCGCGCAAACAGCTGATAGAGAAAGGCCGCCTCATTGGAGGCCCGGCCGGAGGTATAGAACTCCGCCATATCGGGGTGCGGCAGTTCACGGAGCGCGGCGCCGATCTTTGTCAGCGCCTCATCCCACGAGATCGGCAGGTATCGATCCGTAGCCCGGTCGTAGACCATCGGATGCGTCAGACGGCCCTCATTTTCGAGGTCGAAGTCCGGCCATTTCCAGAGTTCGCTGACGGTATGCGCGGCAAAGAACTCCGGTGTCGTCCGTTTGGCCGTCGCTTCCCAGGCGACCGCTTTGGCGCCGTTCTCGCAGAATTCGAACGAAGAGGTATGTTTCGGATCGGGCCAGGCGCAGCCCGGGCAATCGAACCCGTGCGGCTGGTTCATGCTGAGGAGACCGCGAGTCTCCTTCACAACGGCCATCTGACCGCGCACCGCATCTGCCACGGCTTTCAGAGCGCCCCAGCCCGCCGCAGCTCCCTCGTAGTCGCCGACGCCTGCGACATCGTCTTCGCTCATTGTACTCTCCATAATCGCGGGTGATGTGTGGCCGAAAGGTAATTTCGGATCGAAGAGATATTTTCCATCAAAGATAGTCGATGGACATCGGGCACGAACGAGACCTCTTCAAGTAAAATTGGATTCAGTCTTCCGCACTCACACATAACAATCGGCATTTCGATCAAAAACTTCAAACTCAGAAAGCTAAATTTGAGTTTGCACAATCGGATTTGCGGCCGAGCGCGTGCGGTCGGCGCCAAGGACATCAATTCGTAAACTCGTATTTAATTGAACAGCTCGCGTAAGCCAGCCACCTTCTGGGCACGGGACCTATCCGAAGCAAGACCGAGGACCTTTCTGGAGCAACGGAGGCTTCCGACGTTCGACGCAAAGGAACGGAAATTGGACGCGGCGCTCGAAGAAGTCGAACAACTACCGCTGCTGATTTGTTCCAGGCCGCATGCACGACCCCGGAGGGATTGACCGATGTTCGATAGGCTCGCACCAGGCGCGATCGCCGCAAAACTGATCGGCATCGGTGCTCGCCGTGGCAACGCGGCCCTTGAACAGACCACGCCAACGGGTTTTTCGCCGATTGCCGCGGTGCTTCCGCTCTCATCGGGGGAAACCTTCATGAGACCATTGTTAATCCTCGCGACAGCTTGGTGCTTGTTGTGCGCCGGCCCCGCATTCGCCCAGGTCGAAGATCCGCTCGATCCGCTCACGGCTGTACCTTCGCTGGGCGCCACCTCTCCGCTTGGAATGGGCGCCAGCGGATCAGTCGGCAGGACCGGAATCCCGCTGGGCTCCACCGAAGTGACATCACTCGGGGTCAGTCCAGCTCCAACTGGGGGCGTAACGGGCACAATTGCAATGCCAACCAGCGGTGCAATTACAAGCACCGGCTGTTCGACCGTGGGGACTTCGTCATCGGGAATGTACGGATCGACTGCGACCTACGACGGCGGCGGAACGGCATACGGAAGTGCAGCGCCTGCCACCGCGGCAACGACGGGCATGGCGACGTCGGGGACCACGGGGACGCTGGCCACCGCTGCAACGACGGACCCCACGACGATGCCGGGAACATCAACATCGTCGCAAATGTCAATTCCGCCGGGAATGTCGACAGCCTCAGGAATGCTGGACACGTCGGGAATGTCGGGAATGTGCGGCTCCGGCTCAAGCAGCATTGCTTCGTCGTCGACCCCAACGTCAACATCGCCCACCGCGCCGGGCGGCGTCGCTCGAACCGGAATTCCGTTGGGTTCGATGGAGATTAGCAATCTCGGAGTTAGTTCGGCACCAGCCTTACCGACAATAGGCGTATTGCCCATTGTAGGCACCGTAGGGCCCAGCGCGTTGGCACCAACGACACCCACTGTTTCATCTACCACGACAAGCGCTGCGACGTGTGGGACCACCGGCGCCACCGGGGGCGCTGGCATCGGGAGCGGCGGGGCCGTTGGGGTCGGAAACGCCGGCGTCGTCGGAACATCGTTCTCAGCGCGTCTGCTGAGACAGTTCATCCTTTGTCAGCGGCAACCGTTGCCTTAGTAACCGCGCCCGCTGCGTAATCCGTTTTCTTATCGGAGATCCTCCATGAGATCATTGTTAATCGTCGCGACGGCCTGGCCCTTGTTGTGCTTGAGCCCCGCATTCGCCCAGGTCGGCACGGTTACGCCATCGCTCGGCGTCACCTCCTCGCTTGGAACGGACCCCAGTGCGCCAGTCGGCGCGAACGGCTTGCAGGTCGGCGCAGCGCCCACAGTCAGCCCGGTGCCCAATGGCGTTACGGGCACAATTACCATCCCAAGCACAAGCAGCGGCGCGGGGGCATGTTCGACCGTGGCGACTTCGCCATTGGGAACGTTCGGATCGCCTGCGACCTACGACGGCGGTGGAATGGGAATGGCAAACGGCACTTCGACACCCGCAACCGGGGGAATGTCGGGCGGCACGCCATCGTCAGGAATATCGACGTCGACGGCAGTTTCGGCGACGTCGGGATTGTCGACATCGTCAGGAATGCTGGAAACGTCGGGATTAACCGGAATGTGCGGCTCCGGCTCGAGCAGCATTGCCGCATCGTCGACGCCAACGACAACGACGCCCACCACGACGAGCAACCCCGCTCGAACCGGAATTCCATTGGGGTCTACGGAGGTTGGCAATCTCGGGGTTAGTGCCGCGCCCGCGGTACCGACGCCAAGCGTATCGCCCGCTGTTAGTGCCGTCGCGCCGGCGCCAACGATGCCAATCGCTGCATCTCCGCCCACTGTTTCATCTACGACGACGAGCACTATCCCGTGAACCAATTTTTGATCTGTGAGCGAGAGCGGCCATGAAAAAGAAAGTCGTTGTCCCTGTCTTACTGACTGCGGTGCTCGCGGCCGGTGGTCTGCTGTACTTCACGCATGTTCACCCCTTGGAGAAGGTCGATGCCGCGCCCGCTCCACCCGCGGTCCCGATCGTCGCCGGAACGGTCACCCAACATGACGTGCCGATCTATCTTACCGGTGTCGGCACGGTGATTGCGTTCAACACCGACGTCGTGCGCGCCCAGATCCAGGGGCAAATCCTCAGCATCAACTTCACCGAAGGCCAGACCGTGCACGCGGGCGACCTGCTTGCGCAGATCGACCCGCGTCCCTACCAAGCCCTGATCGATCAGTACACTGGCAACCTGGAACGCGATCAAGCCCAACTCATCAATGCCCAGGCCAATCTCACCCGCTACACCACATTGGGGGAGAAAGGCTGGGCCACTCCGCAATTGCTCGAAACCCAGAAAGCGCAAGTGGGGGAGCTGCAGGCGGCTATCAAGGCCGACCAAGCGCTGATTGATGCCGCGAAGGTTCAGCTTGGCTACACGCGCCTGACGTCGCCGATCGATGGCGTGGTCGGTATTCGGCAGATTGACGTCGGCAACATCATCAGCCCGTCAAATACCAACGGCCTCGTCGTCGTCACGCAGCTTCATCCGATTTCGCTGATATTCACGCTGCCCGAGACCAATCTGCCGCAAATTCAGCAGCAGCAGCAGCAAAACACCAAGACGCCGCTCGCGGTTCTCGCCTACAGCCAGGATAATACGATCCAGTTGGATCAAGGCGTGCTCGGCCTCGTCAACAACGAGATCCTGCAAACCACCGGCTCGATCCAGCTCAAGGCGAATTTTGACAACAAGGCGAACAAGCTCTGGCCGGGCGAGCTTGTCAACGCGAGGCTGCTCGTCAATACCCGGCATAACGGCCTGACCGTTCCCGCTTCGGTCGTGCAGCAAGGTTCAAAAGGGCCCTACGCCTATGTCGTCAATCCCGACAGCACCGTGTCGATCCGGCCAATCAAGGTTGCGCAAATCAGTGACGGCCAGGCGCTGATTGATTCCGGCCTCAAGCCCAACGAGCAGGTCGTGGTCGATGGACAATACAAGCTGCAACCGGGTACCCGCGTCACGATCCTGCACGGCCAGGCGGCACAGGAAGCGGCGGCACAGGATGCCCTACAGGCCCCAATCCCATGAACATTTCAGCACCATTCATCGAACGCCCGATCGCGACCGCGCTGCTGATGGTAGGATTACTGGTGGGCGGCCTCATCGCCTATCCGCTATTGCCGGTGGCGTCGCTTCCGAACGTCAATTATCCGACGCTTTCGGTCACGGCGCAGCTGCCGGGCGCCGACCCGCAGACCATGGCATCCACGGTGGCCTCGCCGCTCGAGCTGCAGTTCGGCGAGATCCCCGGCCTCACCCAGATGACGTCGTCGAGCGCGCTCGGTTATGTCCAGGTCACCCTGCAGTTCGATTTGAGCCGCCCCATCGATGGGGCGGTCGCCGACACATTGTCGGCGATCAATGCGGCGACCGCGTACCTGCCGAAGAACATGCCGTATCCGCCGCTGATCCGGAAGGTCAACCCGGCTGAGACGCCGATCCTGGTGCTCGGCATCACCTCGGACAGCTTGCCGTTGACCGTTGTCGACGCGTACGCACAAAATATTTTGCTGCAAAAGATCTCGCAGATATCCGGGGTCGGCCTCGTGGGCGTCGGGGGTGAGCAGCAGCCGACCGTCCGCGTACAGGTCGATCCGGAGGCGTTGGCGGCTCGCGGCATCAACCTCGAGGATGTGCGCACGGTGCTCGGCCAGGCCAATGTCGACCTGCCGAAAGGCACGCTCAATAGCCCGCGCCAGACCTACACGCTCAATACCAACGATCAGCTGTTCACGCCCGACAAATACGACGACCTGGTCATCGCCTATCGCAACGGGTCGCCGGTCCGCGTACGCGATATCGGCCACGCCGTCAGCGCGGGAGAAAACGAACTGATTTCCGCCTGGTTCAACCAGAAGCGGGCAATCATCCTGGCGATCCAGCGCCAACCCGGCGCCAACGTCATCGAGACCGTGGGTCGCGTCAAGGCGATGTTGCCTGTGCTCCAGGCGTCGATCCCGGCCGCCGTCAAGGTAAATGTCATTTCCGATCGCACCCAGACCATCCGCGCATCGGTCGCCGACGTGCAGTTCACGTTGATGCTCACGGTCGCGCTGGTGGTGATGGTGATCTTCATATTCCTGCGTAATTTCTGGGCGACCGTAATCCCGGCCGTCACCGTTCCGCTGGCGCTGGTCGGCACCTTCGCGGTGCTCTACGGAATGGGGTACAGTCTCGACAATCTTTCGCTGATGGCCCTGTCGATCGCGGTCGGATTTGTGGTCGACGACGCCGTCGTCGAGATCGAGAACATTACACGCCATATAGAAGATGGCATGTCGCCGTACGATGCGGCGATGAAGGGGTCCGGCGAGATCGGCTTCACCGTGATGGCGATCACGTTCTCGCTGATCGCCGTGTTCATTCCGCTGTTCCTGATGAGCGGCTATGTCGGATTGCTGTTCCGCGAATTCGCGATAACGGTGAGCGTGGCGCTCATTCTCTCGCTGGTGATCTCGCGGACGCTCACGCCGATGATGTGCGCATACCTGCTCAAGCCGGAAAAGAAGGAGCACGGATGGCTCTACCGAATGTCCGAGCGCGGTTTTGATGGCATCCTCCACGTCTATGAGGCAGGCCTCAAGATCGTGCTGCGGCATCAATTCATCACGCTGATGGTGATGTTCGGCACCATCGCGCTGACCGGGTATCTCTACGTGATCATTCCCAAGGGCTTCTTTCCTCAGCAGGACACCGGATTGATCATCGCCCAGTCCGAGGCGGCGCAGGATATTTCCTTCCAGGCCATGTTGGAGCGCCAGCAGGCTCTCCAGGATGCCATCATGCGGGATCCAGCCGTTGACACAGTCGGAGCGGCCGTGGGTGCCGGCGGCGGCGTCTACACGCTCAACGACGGCCGCGCATACATTCAGCTCAAGCCCAAAGAACAACGCGACCCGATAGACCAGGTGATCGCGCGGCTGCGGACCAACCTAGCCAAGATCCAGGGTATCACGCTCTATATGCAGCCTGCGCAAGACATCACCATCGGCGCGCGTCTGAACAAGACCCAGTTTCAGTATACCTTGAACGACGCCGATCCCGGTGAACTCCAACATTGGTCGGCGCTGTTCCTCGACAAGATCAAGGCGGTCCCCGGCCTTACCGACGTCACCACTGACCAGCTAAATGCCGGCCCGATGCTCGACATCACGATCAAGCGCGACGTCGCTTCCAGCTACGGCATCCTGCCCTACACGATCGACAATACGCTCGACGACGCCTTCGGCCAGCGTATCGTCTCGACCATCTATACCACTCTGCAGCAATACCACGTCATTCTGGAGGTCAACCCGAAGTTCCAGTATGGACCCGAGGCGCTCAACGGCATCTATGTCAAATCATCGAGCGGGCAGCAGGTGCCGTTATCCACGCTGGTCGATTCGGTGGTGAAGGTCGCGCCGCTCGTGATCAATCACACCGGCCAGTTCCCGTCGGTGACGATCTCGTTCAATCTCGCGCCGGGCACCGCGATCGGCCAGGCGGTAAGCGGCATTCAGAAGGCTGAAAAAGAGCTGAACTCGCCGCTCTCGCTGCAGACCAGTTTCCAGGGCAACGCCCAGGCATTTGGAGCATCGCTTAAGAGCACGCCGATCCTCATCGTCGCGTCGCTCTTCGTCATCTACCTCATCCTCGGCGTGCTGTACGAGAGCTTGATCCACCCGATCACAATTATCTCGACGCTGCCGTCGGCTGGCATCGGCGCGCTACTGCTGCTGATGGCGGTTCACGTCGATCTGAGCGTAATCGCGATTGTCGGCCTCATACTGCTCATCGGTATCGTCAAGAAGAACGGAATCATGCTGGTCGATTTTGCCCAGCAGGTCGAACACAGCCACGGCTTGACGGCCGAAGAATCGATCTATCAGGCCTGTATCCTGCGCTTCCGACCGATCCTGATGACCACGATGGCCGCACTGCTTGGCGGCGTGCCGATGATGGTGGGCACCGGGGTCGGCTCGGAGATTCGCCAGCCGCTCGGCTATGCCATCGTCGGCGGCCTCGCTCTGTCGCAGATCCTCACGCTTTATACGACGCCTGTTGTTTATATCTATCTCGACCGGCTGCAGAGCTGGCTGTTCGGAGAAAAGAAGAAGCAAGCAGCCTCCGCTGACGCTCAACAGGCGGCTGCCGAATGAGCGCGATCGGAGCGGTCCAATGCCGCCGCCGGTATTGGTTGGCCAGCATCTGAATGCAGATGAAGCGACAATCGGAATGGTCTGACACGCGAATGGACCGTTCTAAACCAATTTAATGGCTCACGAAAATCTCGCGGCTATCTCTCAACTGTTCAAACTTCATTTTTGCACAAGGAGTGACAAACGATGTTCTAGAGGCGTGAGATGTTGGCGGCAACAGCCGTCGGTGGTGCGATGACGGCGGCGACAATGACCACGGCCGCGGACGCCACTCCGGTAAAAGAGTGATATCAGCTTCGGCAATCCGAACGACCCGCCGCAGGGCGCCATCAACGCCAAGAATCCAAGAAGCATCAGCGATCCCGGTCCGCAGAACCCGGCCATAAGGGACCAATTTCCGGGGGCATTTTCGCCGCCGGCGACCGACGTCGGCAGCATGCCGCTGAGTTGGGCTTCATTCAACAACGCACCACGGCGCATTCAAGATGGCGGCTGGGCGCGTCAGGTGACCCAAGACTCCTCTGCGGTTGTGGCACCAGTTTGCAGAGTGGGCCTACATGACCTACGGCACCTGCCGGATCACCACTCTCGACGAGTTGGGCCGGCCTTATATCGCCGACGTGAAGGAAGGCGACCTCTGGTATTTCCCCGCCGGCCTGCCGCATTCGCTGCAGGGGCTAGGTCCGGATGGCTGCGAGTTCCTTATCTGTTTCGATGAAGGCAATGCCTCCGAGTTCACCACCCTCCTGGTGTCGGAGTGGTTCACGCATACGCCACCGGATATCCTCGCTGAAAATTTCGGTGTGCCGGTCGACACGTTCCAGGATATACCGCTTCGCGACCTCTATATCTTCCAGGGCAAGCTACCCGGCGATCTCGCCGCGGACCGCGCAGCCGTGAGCGGAAGGGGCGCGCCGCCGCACCCGTTCACCTTCTCGCTTGGATCGGCAGCCCCGGCGCGCGAGACGAAGGGCGGTTCGGTACGGATCGCCGACAGCCGCAACTTCACCGTTTCTACCACAGTTGCCGCTGCGCTGGTGACGGTGCGTCCTGGCGGCTTGCGGGAGATGCACTGGCACCCCAACGCCGACGAATGGCAGTACTGGATCAAGGGCAAAGGGCAAATGACGGTCTTCAACACTGGCCCGAACGCTGTGACGATGGACTTCAATGCCGGCGACGTCGGCTATGTCAAGAAGAACCTCGGACATTACATCAAGAACACAGGCGACACCGACCTGCAGTTCCTTGAAGTCTTCAGGGCGCCGTATTTCGCAGATGTCTCCCTGTCCGACTGGATTGCCCGCGTACCCCGCCCGCGATGGTGGCCCAGCACCTGAACGTGAGCGAGGCTACCATCGCAAAATTCCCCAAGGACAAGCCGGACGTCATGCCGATGTGATCCGATCTGGGGCAGATCCATGCCACGCCGAAGATGATCCCTGCACATTGAAGTGGATTCGGGCTCCGCTCCGACCACGCTGAGCCGGTGCCTGCCGAACGAATGATCTTCGGCAGGCCCTCCAGCATGGTCTCGATAATCGTGCGCCCTGCATCGAATTGAGCGGCCCAAACGACATCATGGGGAAGGATGCTGCGAGCTCCTTCCCCAACGACGCCCTCTCACTTCGTGCGGATTACTAAACTCCAATTTAGTGGCTCTCTAATCAGCCGCTGCTTAGCTTTGGGGTTACCGATCCAAATTGATCCGGGACGCCATGAATTCTTCCGCAATCCGCATTGTCAGCCCGGCTGAATTCGATCAGGGAACCGCGCAGACGCCGGGCTCCGAACGTCGCGCGGCCATCGCACCGGCGCTCGGCATCGCGTCGGCCATTTGGGGC
>WNGJ01001386.1_pt1 | contig 23801 bp, 21 predicted proteins | sample 5400611 | NCBI WGS metagenome assembly WNGJ01 (sample SAMN13153375, study PRJNA577476) | soil metagenome | isolation source: 40 cm soil or saprolite under Garry oak tree replicate 1 | place: USA:California | collected 2016-06-15
ATGCCACCCACCAATGAAAAGATCAGTCGTGGTATCGCCTGAACCAATCCGATCAGGCCTAAGGCGACGGCTGAATGAGTGAGCAGATAGACCTGCCAGGAAACGGCTACTACTTGCATCTGTGTTCCAGCCGATGAGACCAATTGGCCCCAGAAGAGCAACGCATAATTGCGATTGCGCAGCACGCGCCAGGGACCCAGTGAGCGTTTAGCGGGGATAGCTACAGCGGTGGCAGTAGCAGTAGAAGATACTGATTGAGCAGGCTGGTCGGAAATTATTTCTTCCTGCGATTCGGCTTCCATTCCTTAAAATAACTCAAATCTATGATAGAGCACGGCAAGACTTTACAAAGTATACCATGCGGAGATGCTTTTTGCCGCATCAGCCTGAGCGAGGCGAGGAGAGAATAGGTGGATGCGCGGCATCTATGGAGCATTTAAGGCTATAGATTGGCCGGAAGTACAATCACCTCTTGGCCAGGTTTGAGCGAAGTCTTTAGCCCATCGATACCTGTGATCATATCATTGTTGACAAAAATTTTGACATGTTCTCGTACATGACCCTGCTCGTTACACAGGTGCTCCCAGACTAAAGGGTGTTGGCGCTCCAACACTTCCAAAAGTTGCTCGATTGTATCCGCCTTCAGCAGAAGCTGGCTCTTGCCTCCACTGTAGGCGCTTAACGTCGAAGGTAGGCGTAGCATCACTGCTGCTTTTTCATGGTCCATGTATTTGCAATTCCAATCGCAGCACTTCATCACAGGGCTTTTCGAAAGTCGCTTTCTTCCCCTCCCTACCCCCTGGAAAAGGGGAAAAGGTGGGGACACCCCACACCCCGCCAAGGGGCTGCTGCCCCTTGGAACCCCGCTTCTTTCGACTATCGAAAGGTCCTGCACTTCATCAGAAAAGACCTTCTACTTTACCTGTTGTGGAGTATACTCCTAAGAATTGCTGCTTGCAAGTAGAAGAATCGCTTCTACCGCTTCTGCTACTGATTCTACGACTGTAGCACCTGCTTGCAGCATTTCACGCACCAACCTGACACCCTCACCGTTGGTATAGTCGCGTTTGGCTATGCCTGTTTGCTGCAATGCTTCGTCAACGGTGACTACTTGTGTTTCTGGTTTACTGTCAAGAACGGTGGGAGCAAGTAGAAGTACTTTCATCCCACGATGCGTCGCCTCCAATGCTTCTTGCAACAAGGAAAGGTTACCTGGTCCAATGGGCACCGGGCAAATTAGCAGGAGTTTCATGCGCTGCAGGCTGGTGTGCACTTGCTCCAATGTTGCGGGAGAGATCGGCGCGTAAGGTTGCTCTGTGATTACTGCGCTGGCAAGGCGCAGCGCCAGGGTATGGTCACTATCACCGATGTTGAGCGCGCCAGCAATGAAAGGTATATTAACATCCGCTAAGGCCCGCATCAACAATTCACCGGAGCCTCCACCGGCCATAACAAGCACTTGTGGCTGTCCTTCTCTCTCGCGCTCATCATCTATACTATCGCTATCCGGGGGCAAGACGCTGAGATGCTGCGCTCCCCGCAGGATGCCTACCTGCACGTCAATGCCATATACGCGTTTGAGCAGGTGGGGTTCTAAGACCTCGGCAGGGCCAGCATCTGCCACTACTCCACGCTGGAAGAGCAGGAGGCGCGGAAAATAGCGTGCCGCCAGGTTCAGGTCGTGCATGGCAGCGATTACCGTCACGCTGCGTCCACGGTTAAGTCGCTGCGCTAGCTCAAGTATATCAATTTGATATTTGATGTCGAGATGAGAGGTTGGTTCATCCAGCAGCAGCAGTTTAGGCTGCTGGGCCAGGGCCATTGCCACAATTACTCGTTGTCGTTCCCCGCCGCTCAATTCATTGAAGATACGATTGGCAAGGGGAGTGACATCGGCGGCCTGCATGGCATCCTGTACAACTATCGCCTCTTGTCTGCTGTTTGAGCCTAACAGATTCACAAAAGGGGTACGTCCCAGGTTTACCAACTGCTCTACGGTATAGGCAAAGGGAACGTGCAACTCCTGGGGAACTACGGCTATGCGCTGAGCAACGCCGCGTCGCCCCCAATCTTGCAGCTTGCGCCCATCTAATAGTATTCTTCCCTGCTGTGGTTGTAAGACACCGCTCACCAGGCGCAACAGGGTTGTTTTGCCGGAACCGTTTGGGCCTAACAATCCAACCATTTCGCCCTTGCGCACCTGCACATGCACATCATATAAAAGCGGCTGTCGCTCATAACCGAAGGTGACACCATCTACAGCTAATAGGACTTCGGGTACATTGCTTCCTTCGTCTACCATCGATAAGCTCGCTTACTGCTCCTAAGCAAGTATAAGAAAAATGGTGCACCCACGAGCGCGGTGAAAACACCTACAGGCAGTACGGCTGGAGCAATCACGACACGCCCCAACAGGTCCGCTACTGTTAGAAAAATCGCACCTCCTAGCGCTGAGGCCGGAAGAAGTAAGCGGTGGCGCGGTCCCAACAAGAGGCGCATTGCGTGGGGAGTCACCAGGCCTACAAAACCGATCAGCCCGCTTATGGAAACAGCAGCCGCTGTGATAAGTGATCCAACCACGATGATGAGCAATTTGTAGCGTTCGACATGCAATCCCAGGTGTGCCGCGCCCTCTTCGCCCAATCCAAAGGCATCGAGGACACGCGCGAGCGTCAAGGAGAAGACTATACCGATAAGTATGATAGCTCCAACCACGATTATGGGCGACCAGCTTGTAACAGCCACACCACCAGTGAGCCAGTTGAAGAGAGCCACTATGCTGAACTGTGCATGCGGACTAAGCGTCAAAATGAGCGTCTGGAACGCCACTAAGACTGCGTTGACGACGACACCGGCCAGCAGCAAGGTTACAACAGGGGTTTGACCCCCTACCCGAGCGATTGCATAGACCAGCAATACAGTGAGCACAGCACCCACAAACGCCAGGAGAGGGGTCAACAGGAAGAATGAACCATAGAGGGTGTCGAGCGGCAGCACAAAGGCTATAGCCGCTCCCAACGCTGCACCCGAGGAGGTACCGATGAGAAAGGGGTCCGCTAAGGGATTGCGCAACATACCCTGGAAGAGCACGCCTGCAACAGCCAGTGCAGAACCCACGAGAGCTGCCCCGATGACGACGGGCATACGCACCTGCCACACGATCACTTCAGCGCTGGGGTCCCACTGCCGTGTAAAATGGAAAAGGCCTGTACCGTTGAGTAGAATCTGCACAATGGTGCCAATTGGAATAGACGTCGAGCCAAAGCTCACCGCTATAAGAATTACGACGAGCAGCACGCAGCCCAATACCAGCAAGAGGAGTGGCGCAGGCAACGCCCGCATGCCTCCTGAGGAGATGACACGGGAGCGCATTTTACTTACCTCCGAGACACGTTAACGCCCGTTGCCACCCCGCGTGGGATAGAAGTCAACCAAAAGGCATAAGTGAAATAAATGATTCTATGTCGCAGTATAATTCCTGGTAACAGGCGCTGTCAATTCAAATCTTCGAAGCTGAACTTTCGGACAGTTGACAAGAAGAGCGTGGAGGATGATACTACAAAAATAAAGCGTATCCAGAATAACGCAATGCGCATTTTCTAACTATCTAAAGGACTGCCAGGTAGATGACCATTGAAAAAGATTTTTTCCGGCAAGTGATGGGGCAATTCACCACTGGTGTCAGTGTAGTAACTACTCGTAGCGATGAGGGGTTGGCAGGTCTGACAGTCAACTCGTTTACCTCGGTTTCACTTGACCCACCTTTAGTGTTGTGTTGTATCGATTTACGTAGTAATGTACTGCCATTTTTTCGTGCGAGCGGAACATTCGCTGTGAATATTTTGACCAGCGAACAGGAAGCGCTTTCGCGTTGTTTCGCGACCAGCTCCCAGGAGCGATACGAAAATTTCTGTCATGCAAATTACCTTGTTGCCGCGACCGGATCTCCCATTCTGGATGGAGCGCTGGCGTTCATTGATGCACGTATAGTTGCCGAATATCCCGGTGGAGATCACGTGATCTTCCTGGGGCAGGTTGTCGCGATGGGTACGGATGGCCGGGCGACTTTTGCTACTGAGATAGATAAGGAGCACAGCACCCTGACCGCGTGGAGCAATGACGAGCCAGATGAGGCTTATCTCCTGCATGGCAGAGATCTGAAATTACCTCTGGTCTACTATCGTGCACAATACCGTCATCTCGCCCAGGATTATCAAAGACCTAGCTTAGCAGCATATTATGACGAAGATTTCGAATGACGAAGAAAAAGAGGTCAGTCGAGCAGAAGCGCTCCGGGTACTGCATCAACGCATACTCAACTGTCGCCTGTGTGAAGAACATGGCTATATTCCTGTAGCCCGCCCGCTAGTGCATGGCCATGCAAGCGATCGCGTGATGGTGATTGGGCAGGCCCCTGGTCACCGCTCGGTTGCAAAGGGGCGGTCATTCAGCGGCCCAGGTGGCAGTATCTTGCAGAAATGGCTTGAGCAAGCAGGATTCCCACGCGGATATCTTCACGAACATACCTACCTCAGTTCACTCACGCGCTGCGACCCCGGGCGCAATCCAAGAGGTGACGGGGACCGGCGTCCATCTCCACAAGAAGTAGCCCTGTGCAGGCCTTTTCTCGAGGCTGAGTTAGAACTTTTACAGCCAAAGGTTGTTTTACTGGTAGGCGCTATGGCAATCGAAGCTTATTTTGGCAAGGCGAAACTAGAGGATGTGATCGGGACCTTCCAGGAACGCGACGGGATGATGTTTTTGCCGCTGCCTCACCCATCCGGGGTGAGCAGGTGGTTGAACGATGCAGAGCATCTAAAATTACTTCAACGGGCATTAGACATATTAGCCGGATGGCGCGCGGCTTATGGATTATAGTTTGAACCCTGTAACACCAATCTCAGCATTTGTTAGTTTAATGAAGTTGATTCTTCGGACCCGGCGGGATAATGGGCTTCTTGAGCCTTTTGGTGCATGTGGTACTCATGCACGCCCTTTTTAAGGGTACCTAGCGCCAAGGTTGCGCATGTTGGGCGCGTCATTACAAGCTCGCGACCAAGATTTTCGATGAGATCCTCAAAGCTCATCTGCTCAACTTCTTCAGCCGTCAGGCCCCTGGTGATTTCCGTCACGTAGGACGCGGCAGCACTGCTGATCGTGCAGCCTTCACCCTCCCAGTTGACTGCCTCTAACTTGCCGTCCTTATCAAAGCGCGCATGCATGGTGATAAGATCCGCGCATCCTGGGTTGCCCCCCGTGAGACTCACATGCGCATGATCCAGTGGGCCATTATTGCGCGGGTTTTCGTAATGATCCATTAAAAAATCTATTGCTTCTTGACGATCCATAGTGTTCGCATTTTCCTCCGGGAAAAAGATAGCGGGCGACTACGAACTGCACATCCAAGCGATGTAGAGCCTGCCGCCCTTCAATTGTGCCGCATCACCCAGTCGGGTGTCAAGCTCGTTCCTTGAAGGTTTCAGGGTTATTTACAAGTCGTCTTCTTCCCCTCCCCACCCCTGGAAAAGGGAAAAGGTGGGGACACCCCACACCCCGCCAAGGGGCTGCCGCCCCTTGGAACCCTGCTTTAAGGGGTTTTGTGGGGACACCCCACACCCCGCCAAGGGGCTGCCGCCCCTTGGAACCCTGCTTTGCTCAACTTTTCAATTGCCCTGTTAAGGTTTCTCGATGGGCGCTCGTACCAGGTTACCCCACTCGGTCCAGGACCCGTCATAGTTCCGTACACGAGGGTAACCGAGCAGGTAGGTTAGCGCAAACCAGGTATGGGCAGAACGCTCGCCAATACGACAATAGGTGATGACATCTTTGTCAGGTGTGATATCCTTGCCACTGTAAATCTGGCGCAGCTCCTCAGCCGATTTGAACGTGCCATTAGCATTCGCTGCGGTCGCCCAGGGAATGCTCTTGGCGGTAGGGATGTGCCCGCCACGCTGCGCACCCTCCTGTGGGTAATTGACCATATGAATCAATTCACCGGTATACTCCTGTGGAGAACGCACATCGATCAGGCGACGATTGGGGTCCTGTAGCCCACTCTGAACATCATCACGGTAGGCACGAATGGACTCGTCCCTTGGATGTGCATGATAGGTGGTGGGTGCAAATTGCGGGATATCCTTGGTTAATGGCCGGCCCTCGGCTTCCCACTTCTGCCGTCCACCGTTCATGATCTTTAAATTTTTGTGACCAAACATGGCGAACAGCCAGAATGAATAGGCGGCGTACCAGTTGTTCTTGTCGCCATACAGGACGATGGTTGTGTCGTTGCTGATGCCCCAACGGCTCATGAGTTTCTCGAAGCCCTGTTGATCGACAAAGTCACGGGAAACTGGATCTTGCACATCGACATGCCAGTCGAGCTTGACGGCGCCGGGCAGGTGACCTACCTCGTATAGCAACACATCTTCATCGGCCTCGATCAGGCGGATGGAGGGATCATTGAGGTGCTCAGCAACCCAACTTGTCTCAACCAATACTTCTGGATGAACATAACCGGTCGTAGCGCTCGAGCCCGAGGTCGCTGTTTCTGTCCCAGACATACGTAATATCCTCTCTAAATAAGAACTAGCTTTCTTTCACAAACCCACTTCTAGTTGTTGGGTCTGTGATCACATTGCCACAAGCCATACCCTTTGCACGGCTTTTATTGATAACAAAGTGGATCCACTTTATATTCTACTTCCCAACTCGGAATTAAGCAAGTGATACAGAGATCAGTATTACATTTAGCCGTGGGGCCCTCACGAAGAGAGCCTGGCGGCTATGCCAGGCTCTTCGTGAGGGTCTTCAGGAACTCAGCATTATGCTTTGTTTTAGACATCTGCTGGAGAAACGCTTCCATTGCCTCCAGGCCGCGCTGCTCGCTAAGGGTTGAGAACATGCGGCGCATGGTGATAATAGCCCGGTATGTCTGCTCATCGTAGAGCAGTTCTTCACGGCGCGTGCCGGAGAGGGCAATATCGATAGCGGGGAAGATGCGGCGTTCGGCCAGTTTGCGGTTGAGCACCAGTTCCATATTGCCGGTTCCCTTAAACTCTTCGTAGATCACGTCGTCCATGCGGCTGCCGGTATCCACGAGTACGGTGGCGATGATGGTCAAGCTCCCACTCTCATCGAGTTTTCGAGCGGCACCAAAGAAGCGCTTGGGCTGTACCAGGGCGCTGGGGTCAAGACCACCAGAGAGGCTGCGTCCGCTGGGTTCCACATCCAGGTTATAGGCGCGGCTCAAACGCGTCAGGCTGTCCAGCAGAATCACCACGTCTTGTCCTCCCTCCACCAGGCGTTTGGCTCGCTCCAGCACCATCTCGGAGAGACGAGTGTGAGCATGAGTTGGCTCATCAAATGTGGAACTGAGGACCTCCGCGTCGACGGAGCGCTTCAGGTCGGTGACTTCTTCTGGACGCTCACCGATCAGGGCGATCAGCAAATGGACTTCAGGATGATTCTGGGTGATGGCGTTGGCGATAGATTTGAGCAGCATTGTTTTACCGGCCTTCGGTGGGGCAACAATCAAGCCGCGCTGGCCACGTCCGATTGGAGCAACCAGGTTGATGAGGCGACCGGAGAGATTGGCAGAAGTGGTCTCCAGGTCGAAGCGCTCGCGAGGGAAAACAGGGGTTAAGGTCTCAAAGTGAGGGCGACGCTGTGCGACTTCAGGGTCAAGTCCATTCACTGACTCGACACGCAGTAAACCCGCGTACTGTTCATGGCCCTTGGGCGGGCGAATCTGACCCGCTACCACGTCACCTTGCCGCAAGCCGAAGCGGCGGATTTGCGAGGCAGAGACGTAGACATCCAGGGGACCTGGTAGGTAACGCTCCCTCCTGAGAAAGCCAAACCCACCCTCAACTGCATCGAGAACGCCTTCTCCAAGGAAGGTATCCTGCTGTTCAGGAGTTGCCGGGAGAACTTGAGCGCTGTCGTCAAGTTCAGGAATGGTTTGCATTTCTAATTCAGGGCTAGTCATTGTCATAGTATCAAGGGCGGATTGCGATCCAGGTAGAAGGAACCGCCCATATCCTTTCTGCGATGAAACTTTCCATGACACTGTGGTAATTCTCAAAGTATGGAAGAGATTAAATGTCGTCTGGAGATAAGCAAGATAAACATCGAGTATGGACCTTGCAAAGAGGTCCAATCTATTTCACCTATGAGAACACGTAAGGAGCTTATTGTATTCCCACCAGAAAAATCTGCGACCTGTCCCCTACTCTACCAGCCGGATTTGAGCGAGTTGGCTAAGACGTTCGGCCAATCCCGTATTGCGCAAGGACACACGATTGTTCCTGACGGCTACCTCTAATGCGCGCGGCTGGCCGATAACCACGCAGAGACGCTTAGCGCGGGTTATAGCGGTATAGAGCAGATTGCGTTGGAGCAGCATGTAATGCTGGCTGACGAGTGTCAGTACAATGGCGGGATATTCACTCCCCTGGCTCTTATGCACGGTGACGGCATAGGCCAGCACCAGTTCATCAAGTTCGTTGAAATCGTAGCTGACCAGGAGCGGCCCGGCTTCTTCCAAAAATTCAACTTTGATGGTGGAGTTTTCTTTGTCGATAGCGCGAATCCAACCTACGTCGCCATTAAATACGCCTTTATCGTAGTTGTTGCGCACCTGCATCACCTTGTCACCAAGACGCAATGTACGACCGCTCCATTCCACCGAGACAAGTGCATTGGGGTTCAGCCGTGCCTGCAGTTCTTCGTTTAAGCTGGTGACGCCCAGAGGGCCCCTGTACATCGGTGAAAGCACCTGGATATCAGTCATAGGTTTGAGATGATAGTGTGTGGGGATGCGGCGCTGCACAAAATCAAGCACGAGATGCTGGGCGCGTATAGGATCCTCTTCCGTGACAAAGAAGAAGTCGCCTTTAGGTTCTCTCTTCAGGGAAGGCATTTGCCCGGCATTGATGCGGTGGGCATTGACAACAATCTGGCTTTGCTGTGCCTGGCGAAAGAGTTCCGTCAGGACCATTGATGGTATGGCTTCACTGCGTAAAAGATCGCGCAGCACGTTTCCCGGGCCAACGGAGGGCAGTTGATCGGCGTCGCCTACCAGCAGGAGGTGAGCATCAGGCGGCAGTGCCTTTAATAAGTGATAGAAGAGCAGGATATCGATCATCGACACCTCGTCGACGATCACGAATTGGTAAGGTAGTGGATTCTCTTCGTTACGCTGGTACGTGTTGTCATGCGGAGCATACTCCAGCAGCCGGTGCAGCGTTTTTGCCTGGAAACCAACTGCTCCGGTAGCTTCGGTGAGTCGTTTAGCCGCTCGACCGGTTGGTGCAGCCAGGGCGACCTCGATCTTGCGTTTACGCAGTACCATGAGTAAAGCGCGAATAGATGTCGATTTTCCTGTGCCCGGTCCCCCTGTGAGGATGCTGACCTTGGAGTTATAAGCCATTTGCACTGCCGCGCGCTGCTTCTCAGTCAGGAGCATATTGCGGCTCTGCGCCAGGTAGTCGAAGACAGCATCCCAATGCTGCTGGCTCACAGGCGGAAGCTTAGTACGCGAACGCAACAGTGCACGCAAGATGCGCGCCGAGCCATTTTCGGCATGCCAGAAAGGGCCGAAATAGATACGCTGCTGTGGTTCAGCTTCTTCTCCGGGTTCGACATATCTGGCCTCAACCTCGGAAGCAGCCTCGTCTTCACTTGTTGATTGAGGGCGCAAGTTCACCTGCACAGGTAAAGGGGGTTCTATAAACACATCCCGCTCGTGGCGCAATTGTTCCTTGGCTTGAGATAACGATTCACGTGGCGCCTGGAGGATATCCGAGGCACGGCGTATCAATTCATTTTCGGGCAAAAAGCAATGGCCGTCGTCATTGGCGGCCTGCGCGAGCACGTATTTCAGCCCGGTTGCCAGGCGCGGCACACCATCCCGCGGTAGCCCAAGCTTCACAGCGATTTCATCGGCTGTGCGGAAGCCGATACCAAACACATCCTGCGCCAATTGATAGGGATTTTCGCGTATGACTTTGATCGATTCCTGACCATACTGTTTATAGATGCGCGTCGCCAGGTTCATCGATACATCGTGAGATTGCAAAAAGAGGTGTAACTCTTTGATTTCGTTCTGTTCGACCCAGGATTTTGCAATCTGCTCACGATCTTTGGTGCTTATGCCTTTCACTTCGCTCAGCCGCTCGGGCTGCTGCTCAATGATCGCCAGGGTCTGTTCACCAAAGTATTCGACGATGCGCTGGGCCTTCTTCGGGCCAATGCCTTTAATCAAACCTGAACCTAGATAGCGGGTAATACCTTCGGGAGAAGCTGGCAGGCGCTGGGTGAAGCTGGTAACGTGGAGTTGACGGCCATACTTGGGATCTTTTTCCCATTCCCCTTCGACCGACAAGAGTTCACCAACATGCACCCCTGGCAAGGTGCCAACGATGGTCGCCAGGTCATCGCGAAATAATCTGCCGCTATCGTTAGTGCGAAAGCGTGCAACGGTATAATGATTGTCTTCGTTACGAAAGACGATACTCTCAACGGAACCTTCAAGCCTGGGCATAGTAGATCATTCTATGTGTACGTTAACTGAACGGAAATGATACCTGATATCTTAGCACACCTATAAACGTTGTACAAAACCTACGCCAGGACAATTCTACGCTCCAAATGGCCTGTCAAAAAATACAGATGCCTACTGCACAGTCAACCTTCATTTGATCGATGAAGAGCGTTGTCATCCTGAGCGCAGCGAAGGATCTCCCGCTGGGTAGAGATCCTTCGCTGCGCTCAGGATGACAGACCAGATGGCTGATGAAGTGGCCTCTTTTCCTTGCGGCGTGCGCCTGCGCCACAGGAAGCTTGACGGACTACGGCACCAGCGAGAAAAGTGGTAGAATTTATAAAGAGCCTCAAAGCAGCCCTTTTCCAGAATTACTTCGCGAGAAAGTCGGGTTCTTCATACAAGCATATATCATACTATTCATTTAGTCAGGGTCTCAAAACATCTTTCATATGATCAGACATTTGGAGAGAAGGCCTGTCACCCTTCGCTGCGCTCAGGGTCTGGCGCGCCGGACGCACAGATCCTTCGCTGCGCTCAGGATGACAGCTGAAAAAGAACATAACCAGGATAGAAAGGAACACAACCAGATATGACACAGCCTAACAGCGATGAGCAGAAGGCACGGGTACAAGATTACTTTGGGAGCACGGCGGAGAGCTATGTTGCCAGTTTCGCACACCGCACCGGGGATGACCTGCAAAGACTCATCGAACTTGGTGAGTGGGGTCCGCAACTGCGGGCGCTTGATGTCGCTACCGGTGGTGGACACACGGCCCTGGCAGTCGCGCGGCATGTGGCACAGGTGACCGTTACCGACCTGACGCCGCGCATGCTCGAAAAGGCGCGCGAGTATTTGCTGGCACAGGGTGTAAGGAACGCGGTGTTCCAGGTGGCCGATGCCGAGCAACTGCCGTTCGCGCCTGCTACTTTCGACCGTGTCACCTGTCGCATCGCTCCGCACCATTTTCCCGATGTAGCCCGGTTTGTGCATGAAGTGGCGCGTGTCTTGAAAGCTGGCGGGATATTCCTGCTCATCGACTGCATGGCACCCAGTGATTCAGAACTCGACAGGTTCGACAACAGCATTGAAAAGTGGCGCGATTCTTCGCATGGGCGATCATACACGGCTGAAGAGTGGCAAGTACTCTTTAAGCAGGCTGGCCTGTCCATCGAACATAGCGAATTTTTCCGTAAAACGCACCAATATGATGATTGGACTGAACGTTCGCGTATGCCCAAGGACGAAAAAGTGAAGCTGGCGCAGTTTATTTTAGAGAGTAATGAGCAGGTGCGAAGCTATTTCGAGGTCACACATAATCAAGAGGGCCAACTCGTTAGCTTTGCGAATGATTTCATCTTCCTCAAAGGTCGAAAGTAGCTATCATTGTTCACACGCACACATCATGGTACAATTTACACTAACTCAGAGAGAATACCTACAGAACGAGGGAGTGTCTATGAATCGCCGTGCTCCAAGGATACACCCAGGGCTCATGACTGATCTTTATCATCCAGATTCCGCGTTTGTCTCCTGGCGCGAGGGTCTCAATGGTCTCACTACCTTTGATCTTTATACACGCACCGCTCCGTTTGGAGGAGCTTATCTACTCATTGCTGGAATAGAGGCGGCGCTGGGGTTTGTCCAGGAATTTCGCTATACGCCAGAGGAGTTACGCTTTCTCGCACATATTCGCGATTATGATGCGGCCTTTCTTGATGAACTGGCGAACCTGCGCTTCACGGGTGAAATCCTGGCGTTGCCGGAAGGTTCGATTGCATTCCCCAATGAGCCGATTTTGCGTGTCACTGCTCCATTTCGCGAGGCAATTCTTTTAGAGGCAGGGCTGCTCCAGTCCATTAATCTTGCCACCCTGATCGCCACGAAGGCCTCGCGTATAGTTTACGCTGCTGAGCAGGGACGTCCCCGCCGGGTCGCAGAATTTGCTTTCCGGCGCGCCCAGGATCCTTTAACCGTGGCGCGGTCGTCCTACATTGGGGGATGCGCCAGTACATCTTTACTCGACGCTGCCTATGAATTCCGCCTACCTGCTACCGGGACAGTGCCACACGCTCTGATTGAATTGTTCCCGACCGAAGAAGAAGCTTTTCAAGCTGTCGCTTCCGCATACAATCGCTACACGCTACTGCTGGACACTTACGATCCTCGCCAGGCTATACACACGGCTATAGGGGTCGCTCTGCGCACGCAAGAAACGCTTGGGCATACGCTCGCCGCTGTGCGCCTCGACAGCGGTGACATTGCTGCAGATAGCATTTATGTGCGCGAACAACTTGACAAGGCGGGATTAAACAATGTACGCATCCTTGCCAGCGGGGACCTCGACGAATGGAAGATTACCGAACTCCTACAGGCGGGCGCCGCCATCGATTCGTTTGGCGTTGGCACCGCGCTGGGTAGTGGAAGCGGCTCGGCAGAGCGGGGTATTGAGGGAGGCGCTCTGGGCGCGGTCTACAAGGAGGTATGGTATGTCGACGAGGAAGGCAACGAGCATCCCAAGGTAAAAATCGCAGGGGTTAAATCAACGTTGCCGGGCAAAAAAGAAATTTACCGTCACCCCCAATGGGAGGAAGATATCATCCAACTCGTTCAGGAGCCGCGCCCTGATAACTACAATCGATTGCTACGACCCGTGATGCGCAGCGGTGAGATGATTCCTGGCAGTCTGCCACCGCTTTCCGAGATACGCGAACTGGCGCAGCAGAATTTACAGAAGCTGCCTGCACAATATCGTGCGCTCACAGTTGATAAACCCTACCCGGTGCGATTCAGCGAGGGCTTGCAGACGCTCCGTAGGGAAGCAATGCAATCAACAAATGATCCGATGCTGGGAACATATTAAACCTCCGATTCCAATTGCATATAGCTATTCGATGACGGTACAATGAGATGAGCAGAATTGCAACGTGTAATAGAAGCAAGGTATTTTATGGCAGAAAGCATCACCCGGCCGGATCTCGATCACATGAATGAGCCTGGGGATGCACCCGGGCAAAATATACCGTTGAATGGAGCAGAAGAAACGCCGCATGCGGGCTTATCCGGTTCTCCGCCAAAAGTTATCTGGACGCAACGCTTCATGGTAATATTTGCTCTGACGCTGGTAATTGGTCTGAGCGCAGGGAGCCTTCTGACGCAGGGCTGGTTCGATGGCTACTACGTAGGGCAGTGGATATTTCAGGCATACGTGATAATCATCTGTTTGTGTTGGCTAGCCCTGACAGCAGTCGCACGCTTAAGTTGGGTGCGTATGGGCGGCATTTTTGGATGTATCTGGGCGCTCTTTATGACTGTGAATATAGTGATCAGTGCGCTCTACATTGATCCCGGTTCGCTCGTTTCTGCCCGTGTGAATGCGGCAACCTGCATAGCCCTGCTGGGCGCATACATATGTCTCTCGATCGCCAGAACACCTTTTAGCCGGCTAGATCCCTGGTTGTTCGGACTCGCTCCAATTGCCGGAAGTAGCGCAGTTGCCATCATCGTTTTTTTAACGCCCGCGAATGAGCGTTCTCTCACCGCACTTGAAAGCTTTATAGCTACCATAGCATTGATACTGTGTATACTGGTATGGTGGCTACGTCCCACTTGCTGGAAAACACAACCTGGCCCAACGTTCCTTTTCGGCTGCATTCCAGTTCTCCTTTTACTCCTCGCCATACCCAGTTTTGGATTTAACGTTTCAAACTTTTTTCTCGCGCATGTCGTGCTTCATCCCGTTGGCGATGTGCCTGACAATCAGGCGAACTTCTTTTTCTCGCAGGTGGCCTTGCTTTGTATGTTGCTAGGAACTATGCGGGTTCTGCAAGGTGAAATACGAGAGTCACTCGCTTCTCACTCAAGCTAGGCACCGTCAAGCGGCAAACGCCTCATACTGCGAAGACGATGTAGGGGAAAAAAGGTCGCATCCAACGTATACAACATAACTGAAGTATCTCGAGACACTGTGAAAATGTGAACTGCTCAATTGACCCAGCTATATGAGTGACTTATACTGTGCTTAACAAGCATTTAACGTATTTCACAAATTACAAAAACGTGGAAAGCCGGGCACAAATAAACGTAATGTGAGGTGCATCATGTCCACCTATGAGAACCAGACGGGGAGACTCGCGCCCCAATCGATGCTACAGCAGCGCTACCTTATTGCCAGGTCAGCAGGCCGTGGTGGCATGAGCGCCGTCTACCAGGCAGTAGATACACAGTACGGGAACCGCCGCGTCGCCATTAAAGAGATGAGCCAGGGTCATCTCAACGCTAATGAACTTGCCGACGCGACGGCACGCTTTCAGCAGGAAGCCGCGCTTCTCGGCTCACTGCATCACCCCAATCTACCTCGCATCTACGATGCGTTCAGCGAACATGGGCGTTCCTACCTGGTAATGGGATACATTGACGGGAAAACGCTGCTGCAATTACTCAAAGATGCTGGCGGACATCCGATCCCGGTTGCGCAGGTGCTGGACTATGCTAACCAGTTATGTGAAGTACTTGCTTACCTGCACGCACAAAATCCACCGATCATTTTCCGTGATCTGAAACCGACGAATGTGATGGTGATGGAGAATGGACACGTTGTGCTGATTGATTTTGGTATTGCGAGATTCTTTAAAGAGGGCCAGGCACAAGATACGGTGTACCTGGGTTCACCGGGCTATGCGCCGCCAGAGCAGCACGGCATCTCACAGACGAATCCCCGCTCCGACCTGTATGCCCTTGGAGCAACGCTGCATTATTGTCTCACAGGCAGAGATCCTTTCCATGCCGGTGATCGCTTCGCATTTCCCCCGGTGCGTCAACTGAACCCGCCGGTCCCCGTCGAACTCGAACAACTCATTCAACGCATGGTGTCAATGGATGAGCGACAACGCCCGACCAGCTCTCTAGAGGTACAAAAGGAGTTGCGCAAAATCAAGCAGCATGCGGCGGAGGCCACGACGGGGCTGGATCCAGCGCTTGCTTCGGCCCCAACCCAATATAATGCAGCTATGCCACCTGCTCCTGTTCTTAACACTAACCCGGCGCCACTGCACGCAGCAACGGTTCCGGTGAACTCCCATCCTGCGCCGTCTCCTGCACCCGGTCAAATACCGCCGTTAGCGCCTACTGCCCCTACACCGCAGGCACGGGCAAGAGGTACCCGGGGTCCCAGCACCATATGGACCATTGGCTTCACGATTTTGTTCGGACTCATTCTCGTGCTTTCGCTTGCCGGAAGTGCCATTGCCTTCAATATCACTCAACCGTATGGGACAGGTAACCCGGCCGGATTAGATCATGCCGTTGAGCTTGGCTTGTCCGCGCTCTTGATTCTGGTCATCATAGTTGCCACTGCTTTTGTGCGTAACAGCATTGCTTTCGGCATCCTGTGCCTGACAGCACTGGCTGCATTAGTAGCCGACTTCGCCTTTCTCCTACAAACAATACGCGATGTCCAGCAATCTTCAACTTACCTGGTGCCAGTTGATCCAAATCTATTCTTAACTATAGGCCTGGCGGCAGGGGCCATTATTTCGTTGTTATGGCTGACACGTCCTTCCTATTCATTGATGGATCGGATCCTATTGCTGGTAGTGTTTGGAGCCGCTACCGTTTGCGCTTTCTTGCAATATTCCAGCCTGGACATGGAGGTGTCCAAGCACATTTACCTGCTTATCACTCTGATTTTGCTAGTGCAGGGCGTTTTGATTGCAGCACAAACGGAGCGTGTACGAAAGAGGGGGTCGTAAGCCATTTTATCTCGTCAGCATAACCAACCTATGCTATAATAACATTGATCTATGGCCAGCCATTGAGCAACGTTCTCTGCATGAAAGAAGAGTGAAAGGCTATACCCAATGCCTACGCAAGAGGAGCGGTTAGACACCGTTGAATTCAACCTTCGCCAGTTCAAAACAGAAACGATTAAAGCCTATGGTGATATGGCTTTTGAGATGACTATCATCAAGGGCCTCACCGAAGACGCCGTTCAAAGGCTAGCGGCACTGAGCAGCGCAACGGAGAAACGTTTTGAACAAGTCAACATCCGCCTGGACGGAATGGACGCACGCCTGGAAACCATGAACACACGTCTAGATCGGCTCGAAACACACTTGGAAACCATGAACACACGTCTAGATCGACTCGAAGATGCCATAGAAACACAACTGACCGAGCAGAAAACGCTACTCACACAAATTCTTGCACGCCTGCCAGAAAAACCCTAGTCATCACTACTGTAATGAGAGCAAAAAGACTCCACACTGGCTAACCGGATGATACAAAATTGGACAACGCTGACCCGTCCAAACGCTTGACAAGCCTCTCGTCAAAAGCCCTATGAAACCCTTGGGGAGTATGCTATAATACCGTCCTTAGAAGCATAACACCAAGGCTAGTAGCAAATGACTCTGCTTAATCATGCTCGGGGAGGGCAACACAGTGACCACGACCAGCAGTATTGCACGGGGCAAGTATCATATCTGGACCGTTGGGTGTCAGATGAACCAGGCCGATTCCCAACGCATTCAAACCATGCTTGATGAAATGGGTTGGGAAGAGACGGGTATGGACCAGGCCAACCTCGTGATCCTCAATACGTGTAGCGTGCGTAAAGCGCCTGAAGAGAAGGCGCATAACCAGCTTGCCCTGCTGAAACATGCCAAGGCGCAACGCAGTGACCTGCTTGTGGCTATGATGGGCTGTATGATCGGCAACCAGAAGACTATCGACGAACTGAGCAAACGCTATCCACACATCGACTTATTCATGAAGGTCGAGCAGGCAGATATCCTGCCGCGTTTCCTTGAAGAGCGCTGGACGCCAATCTCTGGTGCAGGTTGCCTGGACATCGAATACTTGCCTCCTGACGAGGATGTTCCGCAGGAGCTTAGCGAGCGTATCCTGCCCACTTTTGCTACCTCGACAATCACTGTTGGGAAGCGTACTGTGCTGCCCATGGCGATCACACCTAAGCCCGGTGAGCGTACTGCGCACTACCCGACGAAGATCGAACCGGCGCAGGCAAGCCCGACTGCCTGGCTTCCGGTTATCCTTGGCTGCAATAAGGTCTGCACCTATTGTATTGTGCCCTACCGCCGGGGACGGGAACGAAGCCGGCCAATTGAAGAGTTAGTCACCGAGGCTGGTTCTCTAGTGGCTAAGGGCGCAAAGGAATTGACACTGCTGGGGCAAACCGTTGAAGCTTATGGGCTGGATCTGCCGGATAAGCCCGACCTTGCCGTGTTAATGAGTCATCTAAGTGAGATCGACGGGTTAGAGCGCATCCGTTTCATGACCTCGTATCCGCGCCATATGACTGACAGTATGATTGAAGGCATGGCAGCACTGCCGAAAGTGTGCGAACATGTCAATATCCCTGTGCAGGCCGGAGATGATGCTACTCTCAAGCGTATGAAACGCGGCTATACCATCGACGAATACAGGCATCGTATTGAGCGTTTGCGGGCTTTGTGGCCCGGCGTATCACTTTCTACCGATATCATCGTAGGCTTCAGTGGTGAAACCGAAGAGGAGTTCCAGCATACACTCGACCTGCTTGAAGAGATTCGCTTCGACGTGGTACACGTGGCGGCTTATTCAGTACGCCCCGGCACCGTTGCTGCGCGTTGGGAGGACGACATTCCATTGGCGGAAAAGAAGCGCAGGCTGCACGAGGTGGAGGAGGTGCAGGCACACATAGCGCTGGAGCTGAACCAGCAGTTGATTGGCAAGGTTGAAGAGGTGCTGGTGGAGGAGATGAACAACTCTCACGGCCGCCAACAATGGAAAGGACGCAACCGAATCAATAAATGGGTGTTTTTCCCGCAGCCGGGCGAGGAGGATGGACAATTGATGGCTGATACGACTCAAGCATCTCGCCAAATCAAACCTGGAGACCTGGTGAAAGTGCGCATTGAACGAGCAACTGCCTGGTCCTTACAGGGTTGCGCGGTTGCGTTATAATATGCTGACTACATTACATTTCCCAGTGTGGATAGAGAGGTGTTCGATGACACAGACACAATCGGCCGAAGAGAAGGAACGACTAAAGAAGCAGTGGACCGATCTGGCTATTCAACAGGCGTTAGCGAGTCAATGGGAAGAAGCGGTCATTACTAATAAGAATATCTTGACCCTTTTTCCTAGCGAAGCCGAAGCATATAACCGCCTGGGCAAAGCATACAGCGAACTGGGGCAGTATGCCGAGGCCAGGCAGGCCTACTCACAAACACTGAAATATAGTCCCAACAACACCATTGCCAAGAAAAACCTGGAACGACTCTCACAGTTGCAGGAAGAACCTGTGCTGATTCATGCGGGAGCTGAACGGATCGATCCCAGGCTCTTTATTGAAGAGACTGGCAAAACTGGCATGACCGATTTGATCAATATTGCCCCGGCCTCTGTACTCGCAAAGGTTGGGGTTGGCGACAAAGTACAATTACACGTAATCGGGCACACGTTACTTGTGCGTAATACCGCCGGAGAGGACATTGGACAGATTGAGCCACGTCTCGCCAACCGCCTGATTAACTTCATGGAGGGTGGTAACCGTTACGCAGCGGCTATTCTGGCCATGGAAGGCGGGCAGGTACGGCTGATCATTCGCGAGACTTACCAGCATCCAAGTATGTTTGGCAAGGTCAGCTTCCCCTCGCAGGGTGGTGGAGATACGATCCGTGCTTACATCAAGGATAGTATGCTGCGCTATGATCGCGAGGACGAAGATGAGCTGGCCAACGAGGATGAGTACTACGACGGCGGAGATGAGGCTGAAGAGATGACTGAGATTGATTTCGAGGGCGGCCTCGAGGCCGAAGAGTAAATATAGCACAACTTGCACCCGATGATTTGAAAGGAAGAGCAGTATGAACAAGACAAAGAGAGTTGCATGGCGCAAACACCGCATGAAGGATAAGAAAAAGGAAGAGAAACGTAAAATGCAGAAAGCCAGTGGCACCGTTGCCACATCTACAGCGCGGCGATAATCGCCGCGCTTCCATTTTTTGCACGTGAGCAATGAACACCTCGTCATCTTCAATATCTTCGGCGTCTGTACGTAACATTCTCACCCTACTCATCTCTAGAGATGCGCAACTGGTTGCAGGAGGTGAGGGTTTGGATCGCCGGGTAACATGGGCTATTCGTATGAGAGCACGCCTTCCAGCATTTGAAAGCGTGCGTGGGGGGGAACTTGCTCTGCTCGCGCTGTCACAATTGCGCCGATTGGATGAAACCCTACCTCATTTGCTAACAAGCCTGCACAAAGAGGGAGTGGCTGCAGTAGCAATAGCTGCTCCTTCTCCTGAAAATCTGGGCAATGAGGCTTTAGCCGTTGCTGATCAACTCCACCTTCCAGTAATGCTACTTCCCCTGTCTACATCACTTGAAGAAATTGAGCGTGAAGTCATCACCTTTGTCGTGAGTTTCCGAGGTGAGATCGAGCGCAAAGCTACAGAGATCGCCCACCAACTGATGCAGTTGAGCATACAGGGAGCCGGCATACAAGGCGTATGCGAGCATCTTGCCCGCAGTTGCGATAAATGGGTTGTCTTACAAGATCCAGATGAACAGGTACGCTTCCAGGTATCTTCCACTGGCGAGAATACGCCAGCACTGCCTGCAATATTGACCGAAGAGGCTCTCCAGCACAGAGGCTTGACTCGCATCATGGTTCCTGTTCAGATACGTCATGAAGTTGTGGGTTATTTATCACTAATTGGTACAGAGGTGGATTTCGATTATCTGGAACGCCTCATTCTTGGGCAGGTAGCGCCTATCATTGCACTGGAGTTTGCGCGCGAGCGTGAGCGCAGCGAGGTTGAGAGCCGCTATTCAGTAGAGGCTTTGATGGATGTCTTGCAGGGAAATTATCAACAAGCCGACGAGATGCTAGCGCGCGCGCGCCTACTTGGCTATGACCTGGCGATGCCACAGGTTGTCGTTATCTTTGAACTTACTGCCAGTGAACCGGAATATGCAACCGGCAGTCCCCGGGCGCAATGGAGCAAAAGATTACGTGACGAGCTACTACGCACGTGGCGTTCCAGCTGGGTGTCGAGCGAGGCTCGCCGCGTGATAGCCCTCCTGCCCATCACCGAGAACAATTCGCATACCGAAAGTGAAAATGAAAAAGCTCTATTTACCCGCCTGGAGCGGACGCTGGCACGTGTACAGCAGAGCAACGGCAGTTTACCCATCTATTCAGGTGGTTTTGGCCGTCTCGCGCAAGATTTACAAGCGATACCACAATCGTACCGCGAAGCACAGCAAGCCCTGGAAATCGGGCGGCGGCTCTTCGGTGACGGTAGGCTCCACTCATTCGCCAGATTGGGCATATACAGGCTGCTTTCTCATCTTTACGGACATGAGGAGCTATCCGACTTTTACAAGGAGACACTCGGCCCCTTGCTCGAATCAGATAGCAGGAGCAATAGTGCGTTGATTGAGACTCTGGAAGGCTTCTTTCGTTGTAACGGGAATCTGAGCGAGATGGCTCGCACGATGCATTTTCACAGGAATACGTTACTGTATAGGCTGGGACGCATCGAAGAGTTGTTAGGGAGGCCATTGGAGGACCCGGAGTTGAGGCTGTCCTTGCAGGTTGCGTTGAAGATACGGCATCTTCTCTCAAAACGAAGTTAGGCAAGCGGTAATCTTTTACTGTGCTTATTTTCAGCTACACGATAGGAAGGAAACGACAGCATGAGCCAGACTACCGAGCTTTTAAGACAACTGGTAGCTATTGACTCGATCAACCCCGACCTGGTGCCGGGGGGAGCAGGCGAGCAAAAGATTGCGCATTTTGTTGCTGACTGGTTTGAACGGGCAGGCTTAGACGTCGTGTGGGATGAAGCAGCACCGGGACGTCCCAATGTCATTGGTATCGCCCGGGGCACCGGCGGTGGTCGTTCACTGCTGCTCAACGCTCACATGGATACGGTCGGTGTCGTGGGCATGGAGCGACCACATGACCCATATATCCGGGATAACCGTTTGTATGGTCGTGGAGCATACGACATGAAAGGCGGGCTGGCAGCTATCATGGCAGCCGGGGCAGCAGCAAAGAAACTGGGGCTGAGAGGAGACGTGATCGTCACGGCAGTCGCAGACGAGGAGTACGCCAGTATCGGCACCAGCTCGATAGTCAAACGCTGGCGCACAGATGCAGCCATTGTTACCGAACCGACTGAACTGAATATTTGCACTGCGCACAAAGGTTTTGCCTGGCTGGATGTGGAGACCGAAGGGATCGCCGCTCACGGTTCACGACCCGATCTGGGCGTCGATGCAATTGTGAAGATGGGTAAGGTGCTGGTTGGACTGGAAGAATTGGATCATTCGCTGCGCGCGGCGCCTTCGCATCGCCTGCTGGGAAGTGGCTCAGTCCATGCCTCCTTGATCCGGGGGGGACAGGAGCTTTCGAGCTATCCTAAACACTGCTTGCTGAGTGTTGAAAGAAGGACCGTCCCTGGCGAAACATTGCAGAAAGTCGAAACTGAATTACCCAGAATTTTCGAACGGATATCGGCAACGGATTCCACCTTCAAAGCAAGGGTCAAGACCAGCATGGTACGCGAACCATTTGAGGTCTCGTTAGACGAACCGATTGTGAGGACTGTACAAAGCAAGGCAACTGCTATTCTGGGACGCGAGCCAGGGGAAATCGGTCAGACCGGGTGGATGGACTCGGCGCTGCTATCTGCCGCGGGCATCCCGACGGTCGTTTTTGGGCCAGGCGGAGAGGGGGCACATGCCGTGGTCGAGTGGTCCAATCTTGAGCACGTCGAACGCTGCGCGGAGATATTGGCGGCTGTGGTGGAAGAGTTTTGTGCTTAGTCTTGCCCGAATATCTTTCCACCCGCCGCTTTCAACAAACGATCACGAATAGCAAGTCCCAGACCTCGATCTCCAAAATTGCGGCAGAGGATTACCTGTACGCGGGCCTCCTCCAGCGCACGCAGGCCGGCAAACAAAGCGGCTGCCACTTCCGAAGGATCAGCAGCATTGCCAAGTGTTTGAATGATAGAGCCGGTACCCTGAAATACGGGGACATCCGCATCAGCAACTAGCATCCCAACACGCTCTCCTTGCGCGCTTCGGCGCTGCACCTCTGCCAGCATGGAGGCACGCATGGCCTCATCTGTGCCATCGAAAAGCAGCAAGGGTATAGTTGGAGCATAGTGTGTAAGCAACTGGCCGGGTGCCTTCTTTGCCTGGACATCTTCACCTCTACCCGGTACTTTATGTTGGATGGGGAGCTGGACATGCGGCAATACGCTGCGCAATGCTTCGAGGCTGATGCCACCCGGTCGCAGAATCGTTGGCACCTCGGAACAGAGATCGAGTACAGTTGATTCCACTCCAATCTGACATGGTCCACCATCCAGGATGAGCGGCACGCGGCCAGCGAGATCAGCAAGCGCATGCTGTGCCGTGGTAGGGCTGACATGCATAAAACGATTGGCGCTCGGTGCGGCAACCGGCGAACCGAGCGCACGAATGAGCGCCAGCGCGACAGGATGACGCGGCATACGAATCGCTACGGTTTCTAATCCAGCCGTCACCAGGCTGGGTACACGGGGACCTCGCGGCAAAATTAAGGTAAGCGGCCCAGGCCAGAATACCTGCGCCAGTCGCTTCGCATGCTCAGGAATGGCTGTGGTTAGCAGCTCGAGTTCATGTTCACCGGCAATATGAACGATCAATGGATCATTAAACGGGCGTCCTTTGGCCACAAAGATACGCTCCAATGCTGCTGTTTGAAAAGCAGCGGCTCCCAGGCCATAGACCGTTTCTGTAGGGAATACGACGACTTCGCCGTCACGTAATAGTTTTGCCGCGCGCTCGATCGCCGTTGGTTCAGGATGAACTGGATTAACCGCTATGATTTCTGTACGAATATGTGGCATATGCTTGAATTGCTTCCCGACCTTAATACGTCTTAATTGAAAAGAGAAATGTTCGTACGAGTATATCACGTTCTGATTGCTTGCGACACATCTTTTTTCTATGCTATACTCGGTTTCGTTCGATCAATGTCAATGTCTGACATCCACTCATAACTTGCCTCCTGCGGAGGCACACATGTGAGAGAAGGAAGGTTGCTGGGGACACCCCAATACGGTTCAAATAAGGAGAAGGTGCAATCATGACTCACACGACCAGGGCCAGAATCTGGTGAAAGTCCAGATCCCATTCCAAAGGAGGTGCCTGCCAATGCTCAGGCTTCTTGCGTTCATAGCGCGAGCGCAC